>Ga0302299_10002072_pt1 | contig 12212 bp, 7 predicted proteins | sample III_Fen_N3_4_FD_198795 | JGI IMG/M metagenome (GOLD analysis project Ga0302299, IMG submission 198795) | Peat permafrost microbial communities from Stordalen Mire near Abisko, Sweden - III_Fen_N3_4 | ecosystem: Environmental > Terrestrial > Soil > Wetlands > Permafrost | place: Sweden: Abisko...
TCGAGGACGAGGAGAGGCTGGCGAACCTGCTGGCGCGCGGGCTGCGCGAGGAAGGGCACGCCGTCGACGTGTCGGGCCGGGGCGAGGACGCGCTCTGGATGGCACGCGCCGTGTCGTACGACGCGATCGTCCTCGACGTGATGCTGCCCGGGCTCGACGGCCTCGCGACCTGCCGGACGCTGCGGGCCGAGGAGCTCTGGACGCCGGTTCTCCTGCTGACCGCACGCGACTCGGTCGCAAGCCGGGTCGAGGGCCTCGACGCCGGTGCAGACGACTACCTCGTGAAGCCCTTCTCGTTCGAGGAGCTGCTCGCCCGCCTGCGGGCGCTGACGCGACGGATGCCGGTCGAACGGCCGGCGGTGCTCACGGCGGCCGGCATCCGGCTCGATCCGGCCGCACGGAAGGCGTGGCGCGGTGCGGTCGAGATCGAGCTCTCGTCGAAGGAGTTCGCGCTCCTCGAGGCCTTCGTCCGCCGTCCCGGGCAGGTGCTCTCACGGGTGCAGCTCCTCGAGGCCGCCTGGGACGCGGCGTTCGAGAGCCGCTCGAACGTGGTCGACGTCTACGTGCGTTACCTGCGTGAGAAGGTCGACCGGCCGTTCGGGTACGCGTCGATCGAGACGGTTCGCGGCCAGGGCTACCGGCTCGCGGACGAGAGCTGATGCGCAGGCTGCCCATCCGGGTGCGTCTGATGCTCGGGTTTGCCCTCGCCATGGCCCTGGTGCTGGCGGTGATCGGCGGCTTTCTCTACCACCGCGTCGGCGCGACGCTGATCGCCGGTGTCGACTCGGGCCTCCGGGGGCAGGCGGCGGAGTCGCTGCCACGGCTCGGCGGCGACGGCGACCTCGTCGATCCCGATGCACGCGCAGGCTCCACGGTCGCGGAGATCGTCGGAGCGGGAGGAGTCGTGCGTTCCACCCCCGCGGGCCTGAGCGGGATCCTCGACCGCGTCACCCTCGACCGCGTCCTCGCCGGGCACCAGGTGCTGACGACGACCCGGATTCCCGGGCTGCGGCACCGCTGGCGGGTGCTGGCCGTCCCCGTGGCGGGGCAGCAGCAGGCGCTCGTTGTGGCGCGGTCGCTCGAGTCTCGTGAGGAGACGATGCACCGACTGCTGCGTGAGCTGCTGATCGCAGGCCCGCTCGGGCTCCTGCTGGCATCGCTGGGCGGCTACCTCCTCGCGGCCGCCGCGCTGCGCCCGGTGGAGGCGATGCGCCGGCGCGCCCGCGTGATCTCCGCCCAGACTCCCGGCCAGCGGCTGCCCGTCCCGCCGGCGAACGACGAGATCTCGCGTCTCGCCGAGACCCTGAACAGCATGCTCGACCGGCTCGAGGGCGCCTTCGCGCACGAGCGGCGCTTCCTGGCGGATGCGAGCCACGAGCTCCGCACGCCTCTCTCGCTCCTGCGCACCGAGCTCGAGCTCGCGCTCCGCCGGCCGCGCACGCATGCGGAGCTCGAGCAGGCGCTTCGCTCGGCGGAGCAGGACACGGAGCGGTTGACCAGGCTGGCGAACGACCTGCTCCTCCTCGCGGGGGCGGATCAGGACGGCCTGTCCGTGCGGCCAGAGCCGGTCGAGGCCGAGGAGCTGCTCGACGGCGTACGGGCGCGCTTCTGCCTTCTGGCTGCGGAGCAGGGCCTGCCGATCGAGGTTGTGCCCACGACGGCCGTCGTCTGGGCGGACAAGGATCGCGTTGAGCAGGCGCTCGCCAACCTGGTCGACAATGCCCTCCGTCACGGCGCCGGGTGGGCCCGACTCTCGGCGAGAGCGCGTGGCACGTTCGTCGAGCTGCACGTCGAGGACGCGGGTCTGGGCTTTCCGGACGCGTTCATCGGGCGTGCGTTCGATCGGTTCAGTCGCGCCGACGAGGCCCGCAGCGGGGGCGGCTCAGGCCTCGGGCTCTCGATCGTGGACATGATCGCCACCGTGCACGGCGGCTCCGTGGGCGTGGCGAATAGAGACGGCGGCGGCGCCGACGTCTGGATCGCTCTCCCCGCAGCCCCGGTTCCCGCGAGCGTGGCCCGATGAGATCCCGGGCTCACGGGGCCTGCGTGCTTCGCCTTCCGCGGGACGTGCTACTCAAGAGGTGGTGGTGATCACTCCTTCCAGCCGTCGGCCGCGTCGGCGCTCACGTGGCAGGCCGCTCGTGTGGGCGCTGGGGCTCCTCCTGCTCGTCGGCGTCGCCGCCGTGGCAGCCGCCCTGCTCGCATGGCCGCAGGCCCGTCTCCGGGACGGGGGCGACGGTCTGGCGGACGCGGGCCAGCCGTGGCTCGCCGGTCACGTCTCGAAGGTCGTTGTGCACGACGCCGGCGGGAGGGCCGTCCCGGTGCGGCTCAGCGGGGCCCGCGTCGAGCCGGTGAGACAGCTTCCAGCCGGCGAGAAGGTCACGGTCGAGGTGACGGTGCAGCGCCCGGGCTGGGCCGGCTGGCTCGTCGGAAGGACGGCCACCCGCAGCTTCACCGTGCGCACGCCGGAGGCGCAGCTGCGCGGGCGCTGGCTCGAGGTTCGCAACGGCGGGCCTGTCTCCGTCTCGTTCACGACGCCGGTGCGCATCGTCGTCCTGCGAGGGCCAGGCACGAACGCGACGCTGCGCTTCCCCCACGGACAGAAGACGCTGCGCCTCGGCACGGCGGGAGCCGGCCTGCCGCAGGCGGGCAGCGTGTCGGTTCGGGCCGTGGCGCGCACCTGGGAGCGGCTGCCGCCTCCGTCCGACGTGCACTGGTTTCCCGCCCGCGCACACGTGCAGGCGCTCGTGACTCCCGCCCTCGGGGGAGAGATCGCTCCCGACCGCCCGATCACGGTGACCTTCTCCCGCCCCATCGCGCAGGCGATCGGCAGCAGCCTGCCGACCGTCTCGCCCGCGATCCCGGGCAGCTGGCAGCGTCCTGACAGCCACACGCTCTCCTTCGTGCCCCGCGGGGTCGGCTGGCCGATCGACGGCCACGTCCGGGTCGTGCTGCCGCAGCGCGTGGGCGTGGCCGAGGGGGCACGAGAGCATCTCACGCAGACACTCGAGTGGGACGTGAGCAGGGGCACGATCCTCCGCCTGCAGCAGCTGCTGGCGGAGAGCGGCTACCTGCCCGTCGAGTGGACGCCGGCCGGGGATCCCGTCGCCCGCACGCCCGAGGCTCAGCTCGCGGCGGCGACCGACCCGCCGGCCGGCCGCTTCCACTGGCCGTACTCCAACACGCCGAAGGAGCTGCGCGGGATCTGGCGCACCGGCAAGTGGAACGAGATCGTGCGCGGCGCGGTGATGATGTTCCAGGACGAGCACGGCCTCGACGTGGACGCGTTCGTCGGCCCCCAGGTCTGGCACGCCCTGCTTGCCGACGCTGTCGGCGGCAGGCGGCGCACGGCGGGCTACAGCTACGTCTTCGTGCACCGGAGCGTGCCCCAGCTGCTCACCCTCTGGCACGACGGCAAGGTGATCCTCACCTCGCCGGGCAACACCGGTGTCCCTGCCGCGCCTACGAAGCTGGGCACGTTCCCGGTGTTCGAGCACATCCCGGTCGGGACGATGAGCGGCACGAACCCGGACGGGACGCGCTACCACGACCCGGGCATTCGCTGGATCAGCTACTTCAACCACGGCGAGGCTCTCCACGCGTTCCCCCGCGCCAGCTTCGGCACACCGCAGAGCCTCGGTTGCGTCGAGCTCCCGCTTGCTGCCGCAGCGAAGGTCTGGCCCTACACTCCGATCGGCACGCTCGTCACGATCGAGAACTGAGGATGCTTGCTCCACGGTGACGCCTGCTACGCAGGCACCACCGCTAGCCGAGTCGGTACGGCACGCTCGAGAGGATCACACGCGGTTCGAACAGGAGCAGCCGCTTCAGGTAGAGGGCGCGCTGGTTGTGGAGCAGGCGGCGCCAGCCGTGGACGATCAGCTCGGGCATGATCACGACCGCGATCGAGCCGTCGTCGGTGAGATCGCGCAGGTAGGAGAGCAGCGGGTCGCCGAGGTCGCGGAAGGGCGCCTCGACGATGTCGAGGGGCAGGCGTACGCCGCAGCGCTCCCAGTCGCGCCGGATGTCCCGCACCTCGTCGCCGTCGAAGGCGAAGAAGACGGCACGCACGTCCTCCAGCTCGAGCGTCTCCGCGTAGGCGATCGCACGCAGGGAGGCACCGTGGACGCCGGAGACGAGCACCCGACCGAGAGCGCGCTCGGCCACGGGGGCCTCGCCCTCCACGAGCGGGACGTCGGTGATCACGACGCCGGGCTCCTTCAGGAGGCGCAATTTCAGCTGGAACGTGGTTGTTCGCCGCAACGCCGCGAGGAGCGAGCGCTTGCGGAACTGCTCCGGCACGACGACGTTGACGAAGTCGGCCTCGTGCCGGGGGACGCTCCAGACGAACTCGAGCAGCGACTCGACGCGTCCCTCCTGGGCCGGGATCAGCTCGAGCCGCGGCCGCCCGCCGACCCAGCGCAGCCAGCGCGCGTGGATCGCGAGGTCGGTGCCGCGGCCGGGGACGTGGACCGGCCGGAAGTCGGAGCCGGCGATCTCACGGGCGTACCAGACGGCGCGCTCGGTCGCCTCGTCGATGGCGTCGACGGCGATCACGGTGGTCGCCGTCGGCGCGGTCGACGCGATCATGGCCGCCGCTCCCGCCCGGAGGCGGCGCGACGTGCGGCGGTAGTGACGGTGGATGCCGAGGAAGGCGAGCACGAGCAGCGGGATCGCGATGATCACGATCCAGGCACCCTGGGTGAACTTCGTCATGATCACGATCACCATCACGATCCCGGTTGCGGTCGCGCCAACGGTGTTGACGGCAGCGCTCCGCTTCCAGCCAGGCCCGCCCTGGCGGCGCCAGTACCGCACCATGCCGGCCTGCGAGAGCGTGAAGGCGGTGAAGACGCCGATCACGTAGAGGTGGATCAGCGAGTCGACCTGGGCGTCGTAGACCCACAGCAGGAAGATGGCGAGCCCGGAGAGGACGATGATCCCGTTCGAGAAGACGAGGCGATCGCCGAGGTTGCCGAACTGGCGCGGGAAGAAGCGGTCGTGGGCCAACATCGCGGCGAGTCGCGGAAAGCCCTGGAAGGACGTGTTCGCGGCGAGCACGAGGATCGCGAAGGTCGTGATCTGCACGACCCAGAACATGAAACCGAAGGTCGAGCCGCTCGGGAAGGTGGCGCGCGCGACCTGCGACACCACGGAGGCGCTCCCTGACGGCAGTGCGTGCATCTGGTAAGCGAGCCACGAGACGCCCATGAAGAGCGTGATCGCTACGACCGCCAGGATCGACAGCGTCCGGGCCGCGTTCTTCGCCTGGGGGTGCCGGAAGGCGCTGACGCCGTTCGAGATCGCCTCGACGCCGGTGAGGGCGCTCGATCCCGAGGCGAAGGCGCGCAGCAGGACGAAGAGCGTGATCGCGCCCATCCCTGCGGGCAGCTTGTCCGGGACGACGGCGGTCGGGCAGGTTCCGAGCGTGCAGCGGGTGACGCCTGTGAGGATGAGGACGAGGAGGGCGAGGATGAACGCGTAGGTCGGGATCGCGAACGCGACCCCGGACTCGCGCACGCCCCGGAGGTTGACGACGGTGATCAGGATCACGGCGCCGATCGAGAGCTCGAGAGTCAGGTGCTGCAACGACGGGACGGCAGAGACGATCGCGAGCACGCCGGCAGCGACGGAGACGGCCACGGTGAGGACGTAGTCGGTGAGCAGTGCGGCGCCCGCGATGAGGCTTGGGACCGTGCCGAGGTTCTCGCGGGAGACGATGTACGAGCCGCCGCTCGTGGAGTAGGCGCGCACCGTCTGCCGGTACGACAGCACCACGATCGCGAGCAGGAGTGAGACGGCCGCGGAGACCGGGAGGATGAGGTACGCACTCGTGGCGGAGACCCCGATCAGCACGATCAGGGCCGCCTCGGTCGCGTAGGCCACCGACGAGAGCGCGTCCGAGGCGAAGATCGGCAGCGCCAGCGCCTTGCGCAGGAGGGTCTCCTCCATGGCGTGGGACGGCATCGGCGTGCCGACGAGCGCCCGCTTCACCTGGTTGAGGCCCTCGGCGGGAGGCGGCGCGACCTCCTTGCCCGGCTGCAGGACGCCCGTCACGCGGTCAGCTCCGGGCGCGGTCGTCGAGCGCGCGGAGCACCTCACGCAACCGCGGGGCGAGGTCGGCGGCACGGTCGCGGTCGTACAGCGGCCCGGAGGCGTCGTCCAGAAGGCGCTGTGCGAGGATGATGCCCCGTGCGCTGACGGGCTCCGGCGCGTTCAGCCGGTCGACGATGGCGTCGATCTCCTCGCCGTTCGCTCGGACGGCGGCGCGGTTGAGCGGCGTCGAGCCGGCGAGGTGCGAGGCGTCCGCGGAGCGCTCGAGCCGACGCAGCATCGCCACGAGGTGCTCGCGCTCGTCGGCGGCGCAGAGCTCGCCGGCCCGCCAGACGAGCATCGGGGAGTGCTGTGAGTGATCGCTCCGCAGCAGGAGCCGGTCGAGGTTCGCGCGCAGCTGGAGGAGGGCTCGGTGCTGCTGGGCGGCGCGCGTCACAGCCGCGAGCCCGAAGGCGACTGCGGCGATCGCCGCCGCCCAGGCAGGGACATCAGGGACGAGCAGGAGCAACAGCGCGAGCACCGCGAGCACCGCGAAGGGGGCGGCTGCGCGGATGGCGTGCGGCAGCTGGAGCGGGTAGCCCGGGCCGACCGGGGGTGCGTGGCTCTTGCCCATGCCCTCACGGTACGACCGTCTGCGTCAGGCCCTGCTCAATTCTCCTCTCCCGGCCTCAGGATTCCCTCAAGGGCCGCGCAGAGCCGTTCGCGGTGCCCTACATGTCCGGGGGTTCGAACCGGTATCCCATCCGCGGCTCGGTGAGGAAGTAGCGCGGCCGCGTCGGGTCCGGCTCGAGCTTCCTCCGGATCTGCGCCATGTAGACGCGCAGGTAGTTCGTCTCGGTCGAGTACTGCGGCCCCCAGACGTCTTGCAGCAGCTGCCGCTGCGTGACGAGGCGGCCGGGGTTGCGGACGAGGATCTCGACGATCTCCCACTCGGTCGGTGTCAGGCGTACCTCCTCCTTCCCCCGGAGGACACGCTTGGCGGCCAGGTCGACGGTGAAGTCCGGAGTGACGACCGCCGCGGCCTCGTCGGCGGGCGCGGCACGGCGTAGGGCTGCCCGCAGGCGTGCGAGGAGCTCGTCCATCCCGAACGGCTTGGTGACGTAGTCGTCGGCACCTGCGTCGAGCGCCGCGACCTTGTCCCGCTCCCCCTCGCGCACCGAGAGCACGAGGATGGGCACCCGAGTCCAGCCGCGCAGGCCGCGGATCACCTCGAGCCCGTCGATTCCCGGTAGCCCGAGGTCGAGGATCACGAGGTCGGGGTGATTGCGCGCGGCCAGGGCCAGCGCGACCTCGCCGGTCGGTGCGAGATCGATCTCATAGCCGCGCGCCTTCAGGTTGGTGCCGAGGGCGCGCAGCAGCTGGGGCTCGTCGTCGACGACGAGGATCCGCGTCACGGGGCTGCCCTCAGCCGGAAGACCATCGTCAGGCCGCCGCCCGGCGTGTCCTCCGTCTCGACCTCGCCACCCATCGCCTCGACGAACCCCTTTGCCACGGCGAGGCCGAGCCCCACCCCGTCGCCCCCGCCCGAGTCGCCGAGCCGCTGGAAGGGCAGGAACATCCGCTCGCGGTCGTCGGCCGGGACACCGGGGCCGCGGTCGACGATCCGCACGTCCACTCCGTCTCCTGCGACGCCCGCGACCACGCGCACCGGCGCCCCGTCGGGGCTGTGGTTGAGCGCGTTCGCGATCACGTTGGCGAGCGCCCGCTCCAGCAGGCCCGGGTCGGCAAGCACCCGGGGGTGCGTCTCGTCGACGTCCACCTCGACAGCAGCGGCCCGGGGGCCGATGCTCGCGAGGGCGGCCGGGATCACCTCGTCGACCCCGACGGGCGTGAGGCTCACCTCGACCGACCCGGTCTGGAGCCGGCTCATGTCCAGAAGGTTGCCGACGAGGGAGTTGAGGCGGTCGGACTCCTCGTCGATCGTGAGGAGAAACTCGTGGGCTTCGTCGGCCGTCCACGTGACGTCGTCCTGGAGCAGGCTCGTCACCGAGGCCTTGATGCCCGAGAGGGGCGTGCGGAGATCGTGGGAGACGGCGGAGAGGATCGCCGTCCGGAGCTCTCCGGCGGCGGCGAGATGTCCGGCTGCCGACGCCTCTCCCCGCAGCCTGTCGAAGGCGAGGGACGCTGCGATCTCCCGCGCGAACGCGTCGAGGATACGGCTGCCGGAGCTCGTGGTGACCGGCCTTCCCGCCGTGGCGAGCGCGTGAGTCTCGTCGAGCACGACCTCGGGTGGCTCCCCGGGGGCCGCCGGCACCGCGAAACCGGCGGAGTGCTCGACGGCCCAGCCGCCCGGCGTGCGCCGGAAGACCGCGACGGCGTCGAGCCCGAGCAGCCGGCGCAGGCTGTCGAGCAGGTCGGGCACGGGAGTTGTCCCGGCGAGCTGGGCGAGAGCCTCGGCCTCGGCCCGGTCCCGCGCTCCGTCGGCGGCGCGGCGCGCGGCGAGCGAGACGAAGGCGCTGACGACCGCGGCGACGGCGAGGAAGACGGAGAGGGCGAGCAGGTTCTCCCCCTCGGCGATCGTGAATGTGTGAATCGGCGGCGTGAAGTACCAGTTGACGAGGAGGAACCCGACCACGGCTGTGGCGAGCGCAGGCCAGACGCCTCCCACCGCGGACGCGGCGACGACGACGAGCAGGAACAGGAGCAGCACACTCGGCAGGCCGAAGTGCTGGCGGAGGTTCGTCAGCGCCCAGGTGAGCAGCGGCAGCGCCACCGCCGCGAAGGCGAAGCCGAGCAGCACGCGCCGTCGCGGCAGCGCGCCCGGGTGCCGGGCACGGCTGCTCGTGGGGGGCGAGCCGTCGTGCGAGCGGCTGATCACGTGGACGTCGAGGCCTACGCCCGAGCCGGCGATCACACGGTTGATCACGGAGCCGCGGGTGAGCTCGGAGAAGCGGGAGCGGCGTGTGGCGCCCAGCACGATCTGCGTCGCGTTCAGCGTGTGCGCGGCAGACACAAGCGCCTCGCCGATGTCGGCCCCGATGACCTCCCGGTACGCGCCGCCGAGCTCCTCCACGAGCTCGCGCTGGCTCTCGAGCAACTCCGAGGCACCTGCGGCGAGGCCGTCCTGCGGGCGGACGTGGACGGCGACCAGGTCTCCCTTCGACCGGGCCGCCATCCTGGCAGCGCGGCGCACCAGCCGGTCGCCGTCCGCCGAGCCGGTGAGAGCCACGATGACCCGCTCGCGGGTCTCCCAGGGCCGGTCGATGCCGTGCCGCTCGCGGTAGTCCTGCAGCGCGTCGTCGACGCGGTCGGCGACCCAGAGCAGCGCGAGCTCGCGGAGCGCGCCGAGGTTGCCGGTGCGGAAGTAGTTCCCGAGCGCCGCGTCGATGCGCTCGGCCGGGTAGATGTTGCCGTGCGCCATGCGGCGCCGGATCGCCTCGGGCGCCATGTCGACGAGGTCGATCTGGTCGGCCTTGCGGACGACGGCGTCCGGGATCGTCTCCCGCTGCTTGACGCCGGTGATCTGCTCGACGACGTCGTTGACCGACTCGAGGTGCTGGATGTTCAGCGTCGAGATCACGGTGATCCCCGCGTCGAGCAGCTCCTCGACGTCCTCCCAACGCTTCTCGTTGCGCGAGCCGGGCACGTTCGTGTGCGCCAGCTCGTCGACGAGGGCGACCTCCGGCCGCCGCGCGAGCAGGGCGTCGACGTCCATCTCCTCGAATGTCGAACCGCGGTACTCGACGACGCGGCGCGGCACGACCTCGAGGCGGCCGATCTGCTCGGCCGTGTTCGCACGTCCGTGCGTCTCGACGAGGCCGACCACGACGTCCGTGCCCCGCTCGGCGCGCCGTCGTCCCTCGCCCAGCATGGCGAACGTCTTGCCGACACCGGGGGCGGCACCGAGATAGATGCGAAGCGTCCCGCGTGCCATGAAGGAAGAGTGGACTATTTCGTCGCGTCGAGCGCGAGGTTCAGCTCGAGCACGTTCACACCGGGCTCGCCCATGAAGCCGAGCGTGCGCCCGTCCGTGTGCTGGTTCACGAGCGCGAGCACGTCGGCGACCGGCAGGTGGCGCGCCCGGGCGACGCGTGCGGCCTGGATCCGTGCGTCGGCAGGCGCGATGTGCGGATCGAGGCCGGAGCCGGACGACGTCACCGCCTCGACGGGCACGGGCGTACCCACGGCGAGCCCGTTCTCATGCCTGTAGGCGACGATCCTGGCAGCGACGTCCTTGATCAGGACGGGGTTCGAGGGGCCGAGATTCGAAGCGGAGCTGGATGTCCCGTCGTAGCCGTCGCCGGCGGCGGACGGCCGCGGGTGGAAGTACTTCGCCGCGGTGAAGCTCTGGCCGATCAGGCTGGAGCCGACGACGACGCCGTTCCGCTCGACGAGCGAGCCGTTGGCCCTGGACGAGAAGCCGAGCTGGGCGATGCCCGTGATCGCGAGCGGGTACACGATGCCGAGCAGGATCGTGAATACCAGGAAGGCGAGCAGGGCGGGAAGGAGCTGGCGCCGCATCAGACGAGCCCCGTCGCGCCGATGACGAGGTCGATCAGCTTGATCCCGATGAAGGGCGCGATCACGCCGCCGGCGCCGTAGATCAGGAGGTTCCGGCGCAGCATTGCGGCCGCGGAGGCTGGCCTGAAGCGCACGCCGCGGAGGGCGAGCGGGATCAGGGCCACGATCACGAGCGCGTTGAAGATGACGGCCGAGAGAATGGCGCTCCGTGGGCTGTCGAGATGCATGATGTTGAGCCGGTCCAGGGCCGGAATCGCGCCGGCGAACATGGCGGGGATGATCGCGAAGTACTTCGCGACGTCGTTGGCGATCGAGAACGTCGTCAGCGAGCCCCTCGTGATCAGCATCTGCTTGCCGATCTCGACGATCTCGATCAACTTCGTCGGATTCGAGTCGAGGTCGACCATGTTGCCGGCCTCCTTGGCCGCCTGCGTGCCCGTGTTCATGGCCACGCCCACATCGGCCTGCGCCAACGCGGGGGCGTCGTTCGTGCCGTCACCGGTCATCGCGACGAGGTGGCCGCCCTCCTGCTCGCGCTTGATCAGCGCCATCTTGTCTTCCGGGGTCGCCTCGGCGAGGAAGTCGTCGACGCCGGCTTCCTCGGCAATCGCCTTCGCTGTGAGGGGATTGTCGCCGGTGATCATGACGGTGCGGATCCCCATGGCGCGCAGCTCGGCAAAGCGCTCGCTGATGCCTTCCTTGACAACGTCCTTGAGGTGGACGACGCCGAGGGCGCGGCCGCTCTCGGCCACGACGAGGGGGGTGCCGCCCGACGAGGCGATCCCGTCGATTGCGGCTCCCAGCTCCGCGGGGATGCTGCCGCCCTGCTCTTCGACCCAGCGGCGGATCGCGTCGGCGGCGCCCTTGCGGATGCTGCGGCCCTCGATCTCGACACCGCTCATCCGGGTCTGGGCGGTGAAGGGGACGAGCTCGGCGCCGTGCAACTCGCGGCCGCGCAGGCCGTAACGCTCCTTTGCCAGCACCACGATCGAGCGGCCCTCGGGGGTCTCGTCGGCGAGGCTCGAGAGCTGGGCAGCGTCCGCAAGCTCCTCGTCGGAGACGCCCGGCGCAGGGATGAAGTCCGTCGCCTGCCGGTTGCCGAACGTGATCGTGCCGGTCTTGTCGAGCAAGAGCGTCGAGCAGTCGCCCGCGGCCTCGACGGCGCGACCGCTCATCGCGAGCACGTTGCGCTGGACGAGCCTGTCCATGCCGGCGATCCCGATCGCCGAGAGCAGCGCCCCGATCGTGGTCGGGATGAGGCAGACGAGCAGTGCGATGAGGACGATCACGGACTGCTCCGCGCCCGAGTAGACGGCGTAGGGCTGCAGCGTCACGGTGGCGAGGAGGAGGATGATCGTGAGCCCTGCGAGGAGGATGTCGAGCGCGATCTCGTTCGGGGTCTTCTGGCGGCTCGCGCCCTCGACGAGCGCGATCATGCGGTCGAGGAAGCTCTCGCCGGCGCGGGTCGTGACACGCACGACGATCTCGTCCGAGAGGACGCGGGTGCCGCCCGTGACGGCGCAGCGGTCGCCGCCCGACTCGCGGATGACCGGGGCGGACTCGCCGGTGATGGCCGACTCGTCGACGCTCGCGATCCCCTCGATCACGTCTCCGTCGGCGGGGATGACCTCCCCCGCCGTCACGAGGACATGGTCGCCGACATCGAGCATCGAGCTCGGCAGCTCCTCGATCGTGCC
>Ga0302299_10002074_pt1 | contig 12202 bp, 10 predicted proteins | sample III_Fen_N3_4_FD_198795 | JGI IMG/M metagenome (GOLD analysis project Ga0302299, IMG submission 198795) | Peat permafrost microbial communities from Stordalen Mire near Abisko, Sweden - III_Fen_N3_4 | ecosystem: Environmental > Terrestrial > Soil > Wetlands > Permafrost | place: Sweden: Abisko...
GAAGAGCCGCGTGCCGGAGCCCGACCTCGACCAGCTCGGAGTCCGACGCGGTCTCGAGCCTCATGACTCGGTCGTCGGCCCCCAAGCAGTGCGTGCAGGACCTCGTCGAGCTTCCCCTCCGGTCACTTCTGCAGCGGTAGCGCCATAAGGCTGTCTCGCCGTCATCCTCGTGCGACAGGTCAGACCCCGTGGGTCGCGGTGCTGGTCGACGCGTGGCTCTGCCTTGTCCCGGTCGTGGTCGGATCTCCCGTCTCTATCGGGACACGCACCACCCGACCGACGTCGTGTTCTGGGCCCGGCCCTTGCCTCCGGTCGCACGACCCCTGCCACTGGTCGCCGGTGGCTCGGAGCCCAAGCGGAGAAGACGGCGAAGAGCGCGACGTGGCGGGAGGACTGCTCTACAGCGTGGCCTGGTCCGCGTCGTGCGTCGTCGTCGTGTCACGCTGGCGTTCGCGTCGTGCCCGTGCGCAATCTCGACGCGGCACCTACCGTGGTGGAGTGCCCCGTCCTCGGGGTTCCGAGGAGGCCAGGTGGCAGGACGCGGCACGGATTCGGAGACCACCCCGGTGAGGCCTCGCAACGACGTGGCGCAGTACGACGACCTGCGCGACGAGTGGTGGAAGCCGCGGGGTTCGTTCGCGATGCTGCACTGGATCGCCGCGGCACGGGCGACGCTCGTCCCGCGCGCGTCGCGTCCCGCGGCGCTTCTCGTCGACGTCGGTTGCGGGGCCGGCGTCCTCGCCCCTCACGTCGAGCATCTGGGATACCGGCACATCGGCATCGACGTCGTCGCCACGTCGGCCGCGTTGGCCCGCGATCGTGGCATCACGATGCTCCTCGGCGATGCGCGTGGAATCCCGATGAGCGACGGTTGCGCCGACGTCGTGGTCGCTGGCGAGGTGCTCGAGCACGTGCCCGACCTCGATCGTGTCGTGGCGGAGGTGACCCGCATCCTGCGCCCCGGGGGCACGCTGGTGATCGACACGATCGCATCGACGTGGTGGGGGCGGTTCACGTCGATCACGGTCGGCGAACGGCTGCCTGCCGGTCCGCCGGCGCGGCTGCACGACGCGAACCTGTTCGTCGACCGCTCCGAGCTCGTCGCCGCGTGCGCCATCCATGGTGTCGCCCTGTCCCTCAACGGATTGCGACCATCAGCGACCGACTACGTCAGTTGGCTGCTGTCGCGGCGAGCCGACGTGCGCATGGTTCCCACCGCCGTCACCGCAGGTCTCTTCCAGGCTCACGGCACGAAGGTGGCGACGTGACGATCCTGACGACCCCCGCCGACGGTCTGGCCGCCGCACGATCGCTCCGTCCCGTTCTCGAGCAGCGCGCCGCGGACCACGATCGTGCTGGCACGTTCCCGGTCGCGGATTTCGCGGACCTGCGAGCTGCAGGGCTGATGGGCCTGATGACCCCGACCCGGCTCGATGGAGCGGGCGCCGGCTTTGCGCAGTACGCCGAGGTCGCGATGGTCCTGGCTGAGGGCAACGGTGCCACCGCGCTCGTCTACAACATGCACTGCTCGATCACGGGTGCGCTCGCGTCCCTGCCTGACGAGCTGGCTCGGGTGCTCGGTGTGCCCGAGTCCTACTTCGCGATGCGGGACAGGGTGCTGTCCGCAGCGGCTCGCGGTGGGTTCTACGCCGTGGCCATGTCCGAGCGCGGTTCCGGCTCGCGGCTCTCAGGGGTGTCGACCACCTATGAGCCGCGGGGCCGCGAGGGCTATGCGATCCGGGGGTCCAAGACGTTCTGCTCCGGGGCTGGTCACGCCGACGGCTACCTGGTCGCCGCTCGCAACGGGGAGGTCGTCAGCTACTTCCTCGTGCCGGCTGGGCCGGGGATCACGGTCGAGGACACGTGGGACTCCCTCGGGATGCGCGCCACCGGGAGCCAGGACCTGCGCCTCGATGTCCTGGCTCCGCCCGACAGTCTCCTGGGCGGCGTGGAGGGGCTCACGCTGCTGCTGGCGCAGGTGATGCCTCAGTGGCTGGTGGCTTCCTACGCAGCGGTGTACGTGGGGGTGGCTCAGTCGGCGATCGACCATGCCGTCCGCCACGTGCAGGAGCGCGATCTGGGTCGCCTCCCGGCAGTCCGTGCGAGGCTCGGTCGGGCCGACGCCCAGGTCGCTGCCGCTCGCCTCGTGGTCCTCGAGGCGGCGCGTCGGGTCGACGCCGATCCCGGGACGCCGGAGACGAACCGATGGATCTGGCGCGCCAAGCTCGCGGCCGGCGTGACAGCCATGGAGGTAGCGGCGTCGATGCTCGAAGCAGCCGGCACCTCCGCGACCCGCAAGGGGCACCCGCTCGAGCGGATCTACCGGGACGCACGCTGCGGGTCGCTCCAGCCCGCGACGAGCGACGTCTGCGCCGACTGGCTCGGGATGACCGCGCTTGGCCTCGATGCTGACGGCGGCAGCACGGTGCCGCGATGGTGACCGCCCGCATCGCCGGTTCGGGGCACTCGGTCCCGGATGGCATGGATCAGCATCAGCTGTGGGAGGAGTTCTTCGACCATCACTACGGCGGCAACCGGACGGCGCGGCGGATCTGGTCGTCTGCGGGTGTGTCCACCCGGCACGGCGTGGTCGACCCCCGCATCGAGGACGTCAGCGGCTGGTCGACGGGAACCCGCATGGCGCGGTTTGCTCGCGAGGCGCTTCCGCTCGGGAGGGAGGCCGTCTCCGCAGCGCTGGCGGACTCGGGCATGACCGCCTCGGACGTGGGCCTTCTCACCGTCGTCTCGTGCACGGGCTACGGCACGCCCGGGCTCGACGTGCTGCTGGCGCGCGACCTCGGGATGTCGTCGAACGTGCAGCGCCTCTTCGTCGGCCACATGGGCTGCTACGCGGCCCTCCCTGGTCTCGGTGCGGCCGGAGACTTCACAGCTTCTCGGTCCCGGCCCTCCGTTCTGCTGTGCCTCGAGCTCCCGAGCCTGCACGCCCAACCTGCGACGACGACGACCACGGACCAGAGGGCGTCTGAGGACGACGTGCAGCAGATGGTTGCTCATGCCCTGTTCAGTGACGCCGCCGCCGCCGTCGTGCTGCGTCCCGGGGGAGGAGGAGTCGAGCTCGTCGACGTGGTTGCCCTGACAGATTCTTCGACCAGCGACCACATGACCTGGGACATCACCGACCTCGGCTTCAAGATGGGCTTGTCGCCGCGGGTTCCCGATGTCCTCGCACTGCACGTGCGGGACGTCGTCGACAACCTGCTCCGCGCCCACCGTCTCGTTCGCGCCGACGTCGCAGGCTGGGCCGTCCATCCCGGTGGCCCGCGCATCCTCGACGTCGTGGAGGAGCGGCTCGACCTGGACCCGGTTCATCTCGAGGCTTCCCGCGGTGTCCTCCGCGACTTCGGCAACTGCTCGAGCGCGACCGTGCTGCTCGTCCTCGAACGCGTGCTGCACGACGGGCTCGAGGCAGGCGATCACGTCATCGCGATGGCGTTCGGCCCCGGCCTGACGCTCTACGCCGCCCTGCTCCGCGTCGTCGGTCGCTGACCCGGCTCGCCGGGGATCAGTCGAGCGCAGGCGGGGCGACGTCGCGGTCGTCCGGCAGGCCCCAGATCTCGTCGAGCCACGCCTCCTTGTCGGCGGCCGCCATCTCCGACACCAACGGCGGCGCCTCCTCCGGCACCTGCCCTGCGGTTCCTCGTTGGGGGCTTGGGTCGGGCGCGGTACCGGAGTCAGCCGGTGGCTCGTCGATGCCCCTGATGGGGGCCGTGATCGCCTCGAACTCTGGGTCCGGCGCCGCTGTCGGCACGGCCGCGGACCCGGCGCCGACCTGGATCGGATCGGCGTCCCCTCCCACCGGGCGCAGCTGGGCGCCGCACTCCGTGCAGAAGTCGGCGGTCTCGTCAGCGAACGAGCCGCAGCGCGCGCAATGCATGGTGGGTACTTCTCCTGCCCATGTGTCGAGCACCGTGGTCGGTGCGCCAGAGCTTCGGGCTTGGGCTGCGACGTCGTCACGCCCGCACAGACGTGCGCGGGGTTCTCACACGTCTGCGAACAGGAGGCGCGGGTCGGCCAGCCGAGCCGCGTCGATGGTGCGCCCGGTCTCGAGCAACGCCCTCAGGTCGTCCATGACATCTGGTGTGTTGACGGCCATCCCGGCGAGCACCCGGCCGCCCGCCAGCCAGAAGGCGGTGAACCTGCGCCCCTGGACGTCGCCCCGGAACACGACCTGGTCGTAGTGGCCAGGATCGGCGAACCCGACATACTCCATGGCGACGTCGTACTGGTCGCTGTAGAAGTACGGGAGCCGGTCGTACTGAGCCTCACGACCCATCATCCCTTCGGCTGCGACCACCGGTTGATGGACTGCGTTGGCCCAGTGCTCCACTCGGATGCGCCTCTCCAGGACTGGGTGGTACGCGTTGGCCACGTCTCCCGCGGCGTACACGTCTGGATCGCTCGACCGCAGGTGCCGATCCACGAGCACTCCGTCGTCGACATCGATGCCCGCGTCTTCAGCCAAAGTCACGTTGGGCATGATGCCGACGCCCACGACCACGGTCTCTGACGCGATCTCGCTACCGTCCTCGAGTCGCACCGCCGACACGCGGCCGTCGGAGCCGGTGAAGTCCAGCAACCGGACGCCGAGGCGCAGAGCGACTCCATGCTGGACGTGCAGGTCGGCGAACACCTGTGCGGCGTCGGAACCCAGGACCTTCACCAGGGGGAGGGACGCGGTCTCGACCACTGTGACGTCGCATCCGGCCTCGCGTGCGGCCGCTGCGGCCTCCAGCCCGATCCATCCGGCACCGACGATCGTCACCTGGCCCTGCAGTGCGAACGCGTCACGAATGCCGTCGCTGTCCTCCACCCGTCGCAGGTAGTGGATCCCGCTCAGGTCTGCGCCCGGGACTGCCAGGCGTCGGGGAGTCGAGCCGGTCGCGAGGAGCAGCTTGTCGTAATGGACGTCTGTGCCGTCCGACAACATGACCGTGTGCGCGACGCGCTGGATGGCTGTGGCCCTCACGCCCAGACGCAGGTCGACCTGGTGGTCGCGATACCAATCCTCCGAGTGCAGGAACAACGACTCGCGGGTCGCCGTCCCCTGCAGGTAGTCCTTCGAGAGCGGCGGTCGCAGGTAGGGGAGGTTCTCCTCCTCTCCCACGACCATGATCCGACCGTCGAAGCCGGCGGCTCGCATCGATTCCACTGCCTGCGCTGCGGCCAACCCTCCACCGATGACCACGAACTCGGTCGGTGTGCTCGGGTTCGATGGTCTGATCATGGGCGCGCCACTCTCGCTGAAGTTCAGGGCAGCGGCGAGGGAGCACAAGGTCCGGACAGATCCTGGCGCGCTTGGTTCCGCCAGTGTCACATGGGCCGGCAGCGAGCGCCAGGCACGTTTCGCCCTGTCGTCGCGTTCCGCTGGTTCGGGTCATTCCCCGGTCGTGACGGGATCCGTCGAAGCCGTGACGGGGGTTCGAGTGTGCGGCGCTGCGCGGCCGGTGGGTCATGCCCCCGTGAGGGACTCCTCCCGATTCCCGTCACCCGCAGAGTGACGCAAGGCCCCGACCTGCGGCCGGGGCCTTGCCTGTGGGAGCGGGTGACGGGAATCGAACCCGCACTGTCAGCTTGGGAAGCTGATGTTCTGCCATTGAACTACACCCGCAAGGTGCTGCCCGCCGATGATAGCGGCCCCTCCGGGAGGTCTCGAAACCTGATCGTCGGGGACTTCTCAGGCCAGGCGGGGGTCGTCCTTGGGGCGGGGCGTGAAGCGTCCGCGCAGGGTGAAGCGGGTCCAGATGGTCTCGCGCACCCACAGCGTGAGGGCGCCGGCGATGGCCATGCCGGTGATGTTCACGAGCAGCTGCTCGCTGCTGCCCCACACCTCGCTCCACACGCCGAAGGCGAGCGCCATCGCGATGTTGCCGGCCGCGGGAACGGTAGTCACCGAGATGAAGACGCCGACCAGCGCACCGGTGCGCGCCGACGCCAGCGACAGCACGCCGGCCACGCCCGCGATGAGCGAGACGACCAGCGACCACCGGTCGGGCGTGTAGATGAACGCCGTGCCCGGGCGCGGACGCAGCAGGTCCTGCACATCCACCCAGCCGAAGCAGCGTGCCACGAGCGTCAGCAGCATGGTCGCGACGATGGCGACGACGAACCCGATCACGAGGGTGCGCACGGCCTGGGTGAGCAGCGTGCGCCGGCGCCGCAGCAGCCCCACGCCGAGCGCGGCGATCGGGACGAACTCAGGGCCGAGCACCATCGCACCGATCACCAGGATCTGCGAGTCGAGCCGGATCGCGATCGCCGCGATCAGAGTTGCGAGCGTCATGAACCAGAGGTAGGTGCGGTTGAGCTCGGTCTCGTCGTACGAACGCTGCACCACCTCGGGCCACACGAGGGCGTCGGTGCTCGAGCCGGGCGCGTCGATCATCGCCTGGTACGCCGGCCGCGACACCCACGTAGGCATCGGTTCGAGGTGGACCGACCCCTCGTCCTGGACCTTGGTCGCGAACACGGCGTCGAGCACCGAGTTCGCCGACTCGCGCGGCACGTCGGCGGCGACGACGTCGCCCACCGGACGTACGGCGACGCCGCGGTGCACGACCAGGCTGGTCACGGTCGGTTCGCCCTCGAGGACGGCCAGGACGTCGGCGGTCAGGGCGCTGGGGCTGCAGATCTCGAGCCGGTACATGCGCCGATCGTGGCGCAGTTGAACCGTGCAACTGCCCCAAAGCGCGGGTTCGGGCGGTCGAAACGGAGCATTCGGGCAGTGACTTGAGGGTCAGCCGGCGGGGATCTGCCAGGGCTCGGGGATGGTCACCCGCAGGTCGCTGCCGTCGGTGAGCACGAGGGTCACCGACGAGCCGTACGCCGACAGCGTCCCGGGTGCCGGCGTCTGGCCCGCGACCTGACCGGTGCCGAGGTCGCTGTTGGCCGCGGCGAGGTCCGGGCTCAGGCGCACGCGGTAGCCGGCGCGCAGCAGCGCCGTGATCGCCACGTCGCGGGGCAGGCCGACGACGTCGGGCAGGGGTGGCGTGAGCCCGGTGAGCGCGGTGGTCTGCGGCGACGGGAAGTCGCGCACGGCGAGCTTCTTGGTGATCGCCGTCATGAGCTGCTTCCAGATGGGGCCTGCGATCGAGCGCCCGTAGACGGTGCCGAACGTCTGCCCGTACGCCGTCACGTTGTGCAGCGGGTACTTCTGGCCGCCGCGCGGGTCGCCGATCCACACGCTGATCGCGTACTGCGGCGTGTAGCCGCTGAACCACGTGGCCGCCGACGAGTTGGTCGTGCCGGTCTTGCCCGCGGCCGGGCGTCCGGTCAGTCCGAGACCGGCGCCCGTGCCGTTCGCGCTGAAGACACCGCGCAGCACGTCGGTGACCGCTGCGGCGACGTACGGGCTGATCGCCCGGTGGCACTGCGCCGAGGGCACCGGCAGCTTGACGCCGTGCCGGTCGGTCATGGAGGTGATCGCGATCGGCCGGCAGGCGATGCCGCCGCTCGCGAAGGTCGCGTAGACCGAGGCCATGTCGATCGGCGACACCTCGTACGCTCCGAGGGTCAGCGACGCGTCGCGCTTGGTGATGGCGCGCTTGCCGGTGCGCGGGATGCTCGTGATGCCCAGCCGCTTGGCCATGTCGGCCACGGGGATCACGCCGTAGCGCTCCTCGAGCTGGACGTACCACGTGTTCACCGAGCCCGCCGTGGCCTGGTAGGCGTCGAGGAACCCGTTGTTGCGGTTGTTGTCGTTGTGGAACCCGCCGCGCGGGTAGTTCATCCCCGACGGGATGTACCCGTCCGGGGTGTCGAAGCGCGTGCGGAGGTCGAAGCCGCGCTCGAGCGCCGTCGCCAGCGTGATCGGCTTGAAGTTCGACCCCGGCTGGTACGCCGCCAGCACGGGCAGCACCAGCTGGGTCTGACCCTTCTTCGCGTTGCGCCCCCAGCGTTTGTTCGTCGCGAGCGCCACGACCTCGCCGCTGCCCGGCCGCACCACCGCGATGCCGGTGGCCACGCGGTTCGTCGGCTTCAGCGCGGCGTCGGCCGCTGACTGCGCGGCGGCCATGGTCTTGCGGTCGAGCGTCGTCTTGATGACGAGGCCACCGCGGTAGAGGAGGTCGGCGCGCGCCTCCGCGGTGGCGCCGAACGTCTTGTCGTTGGTGAGCAGCTGCACGACGTACTGGCAGAAGAACGGGTACGCCGAGGCACCACAGCCCTGCGCGGGATCGGTGATCTTCAGCGCGACCTTCGTCGCGATCGCCTTGTCGTACTCCGTCTGGGTGATGCGGTGCGTGTCGACCATGCGCGCGAGCACGACGTCGCGGCGGATGCGCGACGACTCGGGGTTGTCGACCGGGTTGTAGTACGTCGGCGACTTGAGGATGCCCACGAGCATCGCGGCCTGGGGCACGGTCAGCTTCGCCGCCGGCACGCCGAAGTAGTGCAGCGCCGCCGCGCCGATCCCGTAGGCGCCGTCGCCGAAGTTCACCGTGTTGAGGTAGCGCTCGAGGATCTCGTCCTTCGACAGCGACTTCTCCAGCGAGACGGCGTAGCGCAGCTCGCGGATCTTGCGCGAGAGTGTCGCCTCGGTGACGTGCTCGGCCTCGGCGGTGGTCTTCGCCTCGGTGAGCAGGAGGTTCTTCACGTACTGCTGGGTGATGCCCGACCCGCCCTGCCGCGTGCCGCCGCTGCTGCGCACGAGCGCGCGCGCGAGCCCCTGGATGTCCACGGGGCCGTGCTGGTAGAAGCGGTCGTCCTCGGTGGCCAGCAGCGCGTCCACGACCGACGGCGACACCTGCGCCAACGTGACGGGCACGCGGTTCTGGCCGTAGAAGACGGCGAACGCCTTGCCGCTGCTGTCGACCAGCACCGACTTCTGCGGCAGCTCGGCGTCGAGCGGCAGCGCCGACGGGAGGTCGTCCCAGGCGTACGCCGCCTGGCGCGCGGCGATCGTGGGCGGGAGCACCGCGGGCACGACCAGCGCGGCCACCACGGCGCCCGCGATCGCCGACCAGAGGGCGAAGCGGGGGAGCCGTCCGAGACGCACGATCCGGGACGGCGGCGGCAGCGCGGCGGCGTCGTGCCGCAGGCCGCCGTCGAAGAGGTCGACGAGACCCACCTCCGACGGCATGCCGTCGCGGGCGTGTCGCGCGCTCACCGAGTACTCGCTTTCGTCAGGGCTTCCGTCACCATGATGGGGGGCGAGGCAGGGAACGTCCGACCGCGTGAGACCGTCGGAATGTTCGTGTTGCCCGCCACCCGCTGGTGACGAGGAGGTGACGGGGAGATGGGACGCCACGCGGCGCCACCGCCGAGCAAGCGGTTGTCCCCGCGCACCCCCGATCTCCCAGGACGAGGGACGAGCACGGCCACCGCAGGGTTCCTCGTGGCGGGCGCCGGGGCAGCCCTGGCGCTGGCCACCGTGCTGGCGATCACCCTGTTCGGCGTGCCGCTGGCCCCCCGCAGCTCCGCCGAGGCGGCGGTGCCGCCGGCCCCCGTCGCGACCGTGCCCGTGGTCGTCGTCGCGAGCACCCCTGCCCAGCAGGCGATCTCGACCACGCTCGCCGACAGCCCCGCCACCGGTTGGACCCCCGCGACCGACCTCGCGTGGACCGGCGGGACGCCGTTCGACTCCGCCTGCCAGCGCCCCGACTCCGACGCCGCGCTGGCCGGCACGCGCATCTACGGCGTGGGCAAGCGCCAGGTGGTCGTCACCGTGCTCGCGTACGGCGCCGGTGCCGGTGCCGTGGCGTTCCGGCAGTGGAGCGACCAGCTCGGGTCGTGCAGCGCGGCCAACGCCTACTCCGTCCCCGCCCCGGGGGCCGAGGCGGTGATGGTGTCGATCGGCTCGCAGTCCGGGCGCCCCGCCGCGACCGCGCTGTTCTGGCGCCGCGGTGACGTCGTCGTCATGGTGGCCACCCCCGGCCAGTCGCCCACCGGCCTGGCGGCCGCGTCGTCCCGGCTCGACGGTCGCCTGGTCACGGCGCTCGCGGGACGGTGCGCGAGCATCACGTCGTCCACGGCCGACGCCGTGCGCTCGCCCTGGATCCAGGGCATCACGTTCACCGGGCTCACGGTGCGCGTGCCGGTCCAGGTGACTCCGAGCCCGCTGCCCACCGACGCCGGCGTGACGCCGATCCCGCTCACCTGGTCGGCCACGCCGCTGCCCTCGGCCTCGGTGCCCGAGCGGCCGGCCGACCCCGTGTGGCCCGCCGACCTCCCGACGCCGGTGGCCTCGCCGGTGCTGCCGCGTGCACCTTCCCCGCCGCCGTCGGCCACGTCGGTCCCGTCGCGCACCGACGACCTCACCGGCCCGGGCTGCGGCTGGGCCTTCGCGGGCATGGACAAGCCGCCGTACGACGCCATCGACGAGGCTGCCGCCGCCGCAGCCCTCGCGCAGCAGGCGCAGCAGGGCCTCTCGGCCGGGCAGCAGCTCTACCAGAACGGCGTCCTGCAGTACTGGCAGCTCGTCCCGCAGTACGAGCAGGAGGCGGCCGCCTGGACGGCGTACGCGGCCGCCGTGCGCACCGTGGCCTCCGCCTGGGACGGGATCACCGCGCAGCGCACCGCCTACCAGCGGGCCGTGGCCGCTTACGACAGCGCCGCCCAGGCGCGGTCGGACTTCCTCAACCAGCAGGCCGCTGCGCAGCAGCAGTACGACGCCGACCTCGCCCTGTGCGCGCCGCTGACCGCCAGCCCCACGCCGACCCCGACCGACACGGCGACCCCGACCCCCACCGACACGGCGACCCCGACCGACACGCCGTCGCCCTCGCCTACGGGCCTGGCGGGCTGCCCGCCGACCAAGCCGGCGATCCTGTCGCAGAAGCCGCCGACGGTGCCGCCGGTGCCCACACCGCCGACCGACCCCCGGCCGAGCGGCTCCCCCACCCGCTGACCGGGCACGGTAACCTCGCGGCGTTCCCGAACCGCGAGGAGTCGACCGTGCTGCTGTCGGACCGCGACATCCGTGCCGAGCTGGCATCCGGCCGCGTCGTGCTCGAGCCCTTCGACGAGGCGATGGTGCAGCCGTCGAGCGTCGACGTCCGGATGGACAAGTTCTTCCGGGTGTTCGAGAACCACCGCTACCCGCACATCGACCCGGCCGAGGAGCAGCCCGAGCTGACCCGCCAGGTCGAGCCCGAGGCCGGCGAGCCGTTCATCCTGCACCCGGGCGAGTTCGTCCTGGCCTCGACGTACGAGGTCGTCACGCTGCCCGACGACGTCGCCGGCCGCCTCGAGGGCAAGTCGTCCCTCGGTCGCCTCGGCCTGCTCACGCACTCGACTGCCGGCTTCATCGACCCCGGCTTCAGCGGGCACGTCACCCTCGAGCTGTCCAACGTGGCGACGCTGCCGATCAAGCTGTGGCCCGGCATGAAGATCGGCCAGCTGTGCCTGTTCCGGCTCTCGAGCCCGGCAGAGCACCCCTACGGCTCCGCGCAGTACGGCTCGCGCTACCAGGGCCAGCGCGGCCCGACGCCGTCGAAGAGCCACCTCAACTTCCACCGCACCGAGATCTGACCCCTGGCGCGGACGGGGATGAGCGCGGGGCCCGCCGCTGTCAGGATGCGGGCATGGCCGCGCACCTGCACTCGATCACCTTCGACGCCCTCGACCCCTACGCGCAGGCGCTGTGGTGGTCGGAGGTGCTCGCCGTGCCGATGTCGCCGGACGACAACCCGGGCGACCCCGAGGCGCTGCTGCGCACCCATCGGGGCGACGTCCTCTTCGTGCAGGTTCCCGCCGCCAAGACGGTGAAGAACCGCGCCCACCTCGATCTCGAGCCGAGCGACCGTTCCCGCGACGAGGAGGTGGCCCGGGTGCTCGCCCTCGGGGCCGCCCTCGTCGACGACCGACGCCGCCCCGACGGCACCGGGTGGGCCGTTCTCGCCGACCCTGAGGGCAACGAGTTCTGCGTCCTGCGCAGCGCCGCCGAGCGCGCCGCCACCTCCTGAGCCCACCTCGAGCCGAGCAACCGCCCTCGTGGTTGCCGGCGAGGGCGCAGGAACAACCACAAGGGCAGGTGCTCGGGACAGGGACTGAATCGGGTTGGACAGACGGCTGCCAGGGTCTCAGCGTCCTCACAGGCACTCGGCGGGCAACTGCCAAGGAATCTGCGTAGAACCTGCAGCATGAAGCGCTGGGTGTCCCTCGTCGTCGTGCTCGCGCTCGTCGGCGGCGGTGCCTGGTGGTGGACGCACCGCACGTCCGCCGCACCCGCCCAGCAGTACCTCAG
>Ga0302299_10002075_pt1 | contig 12198 bp, 15 predicted proteins | sample III_Fen_N3_4_FD_198795 | JGI IMG/M metagenome (GOLD analysis project Ga0302299, IMG submission 198795) | Peat permafrost microbial communities from Stordalen Mire near Abisko, Sweden - III_Fen_N3_4 | ecosystem: Environmental > Terrestrial > Soil > Wetlands > Permafrost | place: Sweden: Abisko...
GGCGCCGGCTTCGTGTCCGCGCTGATCGGCGTCTACGTGATCTTCCTGGCGATCGGCGCCTTCACCCTGCCGCTGACCACCCGGTGGCTCGGACCTCGCAACGCCCTGGTGATCTCTGCCCTCCTGGTGGCGCTGGGCTACGGACTGTGGCTGCCCTTCCACGACTCCACGACCCAGGCACTGGTCAACATGGCGATCGTCGGGGTCGGCTCGGGTGCCCTGGTGGCGGCGCTGCCCGCCAGCGCCGCCGCGGGCGCACCGGCGGACCGCACCGCCTTCGCCACCGGCATGACCAACGCCACCAAGACGATGGGCGGAGCCATCGCCTCGGCAGTCTTCGCGATCGCGCTCTCCAACACGGGCTCCATCAAGGACCCGGTCAAGGGCCACGCCCCGCTCCAGGGCTACCTGGTGGTCTGGTCCGTCTGCGCCGTCGCCGCGCTGCTGGCGGCGGCCGCGCTGCTCCTGATGCCACGACCCACCGCCGTACGGGAGGAGTGACCGCGGTCTCGCGGCGGCCATGGCAAAATGTCCGCATGGGTGGCTCGGAATCCCCGGACCGTACGCCGGAGCGCGACGAGCGCACGGGCCGCGCCGCCGCGGCCCAGCGGATCCAGCACCAGACCCAGTGGGTGGACCTCCAGATCCAGGAGGCCATGAAGCGCGGCGACTTCGACAACCTGCCCGGCGCCGGCAAGCCGATCGAGGGCCTGGGCGCCGAGCACGACCCCGACTGGTGGCTCAAGAAGCTCATCGAGCGCGAGAAGGTCAGCGTCCTCCCGCCCGCCCTCCAGCTCCGCAAGGACGACGCCGAGCTCGACGCGACGCTCGACCGGCACACTGCCGAGTCCGAGGTACGCCGCGAGCTCGAGGAGTTCAACGCCCGCGTGATGCGGGCGCGCTACACCCCCGTCGACGGGCCGCCGCTGATCACCATGCCGCGCGACGTCGAGGCCGAGGTCGACGCCTGGCGCGACCGGCGTCTCGCCCGGCGACGCGCTCGCCAGGCGGAGCAGGCAGCCCGGCCGGTCGAGCGGGGTCGAGACCACGACACCGCGGCCGAGCGGCCGCGGCGACGCTGGTTCCGTCGCGACCGCGGATCGTAGGCTCGGGGGATGCTCGAGCTACGCCCTTCCTGCGAGTGCTGCGACGTCGACCTGCCGCCGGACAGTCCGGCCGCCCGGATCTGCAGCTTCGAGTGCACGTTCTGCGCACCCTGCGTCGATGAGGTCCTCGGCGGTCTCTGCCCGAACTGCGGCGGCGGCTTCGCGCCGCGGCCGATCCGGCCGCCGGCGGAGCTGATCGCCCATCCGGCCTCGACCACGCGTGTCGTCAGGGCCTCCTGTCCCTGAGGTCAGGGCTTCTCCCAGACCGACACGTGCTGCTCGCTCGTCGCCGTGAACGGGCTGCGGTCCCAGTCACCCCAGCGGTCACGCAGGCGCAGCCCGGCGATCCGCGCCATCAGGTCAAGCTCCGCAGGCCAGACATAGCGATACGGCGCCGAGTGCACCTCGTAGGTGCCGTCCTCGTGGTGCCAGTAGTGGTGCGAGTGCAGGACCTGGGTCACCACGTCGTACTCGTCGAAGGAGTGCCGCACGTCGTCGTGGGTGAACGTGTGGAACACCTCGCCGGTCGGCAGCTTCTGCAGGATCGGGACGAACACCTCGATCACGAAGACCCCGCCCGGCTCGAGGTGCCGCGCAGCGTTCTGGAAGCAGGCGACCTGCTCGTCCTGCGTCGTCAGGTTCGTGATGGTGTTGAACACCAGGTAGGCCAGCCGGAACTCGCCCGACACCCGCGTGGTCGCGAAGTCGCCCGCGACGGCCTCGATCGCGGCCGCCCCGGGCTTCGCTCGCAGCCGCTCGAGCATGGACGGCGACAGGTCGATGCCCGCGACGGCCACGCCGCGTGCGGCCAGCGGGAGCGCCACCCGACCGGTCCCGATGCCGAGCTCGAGCGCGCGGCCGTCGCCCGCCAGCTCTGCCAGCAGGTCGACCGTCGGCTCCAGCACCCGAGGGTCGAAGCGGTCGGCGGTCGAGACGTCGTACCTCTGGGCGGTCTGCTCGTCGAAGCGCATCTCCGGCATGGCGCGACCCTGTCACACCAGGCACCGCGAGCGAACGAATTGTCAGGGCCGGTACGGCGGCGCGACTCCCCAGCCCCAGCGCGGGACGGGCGCGTGCTCCATCACGTCGGCATCCGGCTGGGAGTTGTGCTGGGCGATCCGGGTACCCCACTCGAGGTAGCCGACCAGCGCGGCCCGGAACTCCGGGTCCCCCGGCAGCCCGGCGTCGTCGGCCGCGAGACTCATCAGAGACGCGAAGCGGAACCGCTGCTCGGAGGTGATCCCCAGCCCGCGGTGGTGGGCCAGCATCGCCTCGTAGCCACCGAGCTCGTCGGTGTACGTCGTAGGGCCGCCGAAGACCTCGACCCACCAGGCAGCGACGTGGGCGCGGTGCCCCGCGCTCACGCCTCCGGGGAAGAAGCCGGCCAGCAGGTCGTCGCGCTCCACCCGGTCGTAGAAGGCGTCGACCAACCGCCGGAGGGCGGACTCGCCACCCGCCCACTCGAACAACGTCGGGACCGGGTCGACCATGGCGCCACCCTAGCCACGCCGAGTCACCCGTCCTGCTGCCTACGATGACCATCATGTATGCCTTGCAGCTGGTCTTCTCCGACGACCCCGCCCGCCTCGACCACCGCCCGGCCCATCGGGAACGCCTGGCCGCCTTGGTCGCCGAAGGACGGCTGCTGGCCGCCGGCCCGTGGACCGACGAGTCCGGAGCCCTGCTGGTGTTCCTCGTCGAGAACCGCGAGGACCTCGACGCGATCCTCGCCGCCGACGCGTACTACACCGCGCCGGGCGTCACCATCGCGGGCATCCACGAGTGGTACCCCGTCACCCGGCACGAGGCCCTGAACGGTCTGTGAACGTGAGCGCGGTCGACCCGCTCGACCCGTAGTGCGCCCGGGCCCTGCCTGCCGTTCGCTGAGGAGGCCGCGGGGATCTGGGACCAAGGCCCCTTGTTCTCTACCTAGGGGCTACGTAGAGTACGAGTATGGCAGCGCCCCGGATGACGATCCCGACCCAGCTGGTGCTCCAGGCACTCCTGGAGGCCGACGAGGCGTACGGCGCGGAGCTCGGCGGGCAGACCCGGCTCCCCAGCGGCACCGTGCACCCGATCCTGGCCCGGCTCGAGGGCCTCGACTGGGTGGTGTCGCGGTGGGAGGACATCGACCCCAGCGCCGAGGGCCGCCCTGCACGCCGCTACTACCGGCTGACCGAGAACGGCCGGGCCCAGGCCCGCGCCGCCCTCGACCGCGCCGCCCGCCAGGTGCAGGTGCGCCCCACACCTCGTCTGATCCGGAGCCTGTCGTGAGCGAGCCGCGGCCCCCGCAGCCGGGACGTCTCGGCGGTGCCTGCCGCGACGCTCCCGCTTCCGCCCGGCACGGTCCGCCGGCGCTACGGGGCCGAGCTGGTCTCCGAGCTCTGGGGCATGACGACGTGGCGGCCCGGCGCAGCAGTCGCGCGGGAGGCCTACGGCATGACCGGCGTCCACCCCAACTGACCAGGAGCGCCCCATGATCAACACCCGCCCTCGCAGCTGGGCCGTCTCTGCCGTGAACTTTGCGACGCTTCTGCTCCCGCCGGGCTCCATCCGTCGCCGCTACCGGCACGAGCTGGTCTCCGAGCTCTGGGGGATGACGACCCGGCAGCAGCTGGGTCACTCGTGGTCGATCCTCGCGTCGGCTCCCTCCTTGCATCGCGCGCTCGTCGAGGCAGGCGAGCTCGACGTACCGCACTCCCCCCTCTGGTGCCGCGTGCACCTCCACCACCGCTGGCACTGGGTGCAGACCGAGGACGGCACCCGCTACCGCCGCTGCCTGGCCTGCGGCATGGACGACGACGAGACCAGCCGCCGACGCGTGGCCGGGTCGATGGCCATCGCCCATGGAACGTCGATCGGCTGAGTGCGTCTGCCACGGGTGCTGACGGGGCTGTGTCACCGAACCCTCTCGTACAACGTGTCGACCCCTGTGGCACGACGTGTCCCGCGACAAGGGTCGGTTGCACGCCGACGACGAGCGAGTGGAGTGCGTCATACCGGCCCGCGCCGTGCGGCGGTAGGTTCCGCCCATGCGCTCCGCCAAGGACTTCTTCCGGCCGCTCGCGGTCGGCGCCCCCGAGCCGCTCCGGGAGATCCCGGCCCGTCCGAGCCGCGCGATCCACTTCTTCGACCCGTCGAACGCCAAGATGGCGGCCAAGGTGCCGCAGATGGTCGGCACCGTCGACGTCCTGCTCGGCAACCTCGAGGACGCGGTCAAGGCCGACAACAAGGACGCCGCCCGGCACGGCCTCGTGGAGATCGCGCAGGCGACGGACTTCGGGCCGACCCAGCTCTGGACCCGCGTCAACTCCCTCGACAGCCCGTGGGTCCTCGACGACCTGACCACCCTGGTCACCGAGATCGGCGACAAGCTCGACGTGATCATGGTCCCGAAGGTGCAGGGCGCCGAGGACATCGCGTACGTCGACCGGTTGCTCGCCCAGCTCGAGGCCCGCGCCGGACTGCAGCAGCCTCTGCTGGTCCACGCCATCCTCGAGACCGCCCGCGGAGTGGCCAACGTCGAGGAGATCTGCGGCGCCAGCCCGCGGATGCAGGGCCTCAGTCTCGGCCCGGCCGACCTCGCCGCCGACCGGCGGATGAAGACGACCCGGGTCGGCGGCGGCCACCCCGGCTACCTGGTGCGCCAGGACCCGACGAAGACCTCCGACGGCGTCGACGTCGAGGGCGACCGCGCGACGTACCAGCAGGACCTGTGGCACTACACGATCGCGCGGATGGTCGATGCCTGCGCGGCGCACGGGATCTTCCCCTACTACGGCCCCTTCGGGGACATCGCCGACACGGTGGCGTGCGAGGACCAGTTCCGCAACGCCTACCTGCTCGGCTGTGTCGGCGCGTGGAGCCTCCACCCGAAGCAGATCGAGATCGCCAACCGCGTCTTCTCGCCGAGCGTCGACGACATCGCCCATGCTCGCCGCGTCGTCGCCGCGATGGGTGACGGCACGGGAGCCGTGATGCTCGACGGGAAGATGGAGGACGACGCCTCGCTGAAACAGTGCCTCGTCCTCGTCGAGCTCGCCGAGCAGCTCGCCGAGCGCGACCCCGAGCTGAAGAAGCTGTACGACGGGATCGACGCGTGAGCGACCAGCAGGTGGCGTTCCGTCCGCGGCGCTCGGTGCTCTACATGCCGTCGTCCAACGACCGGGCGCTGGAGAAGGCGAAGAGCATCCCCTGCGACGCGTTGATCCTCGACCTCGAGGATGCCGTGGCCCCCGACGCCAAGCCCGCCGCGCGAGATGCTGCCTGCACCGCGGCGGCCGGAGGCGAGTACGGCCTGCGTGAGGTGACGATCCGGGTCAACGGCGCCGACACCGAGTGGCACGACGACGACCTGAGGGCCGCGTGCGCCGCCGGGCCCGACGCGATCGTCGTACCCAAGGTGAACACCGCGGACGCCGTGCTCGCCCTCGTCGACGCGATGGCGTCGTACGGCGCACCCGAGCACACGCGGCTGTGGGCCATGGTCGAGACGCCGGTCGCGATGCTGCACGCCGAGGAGATCGCCGCGGCCAGCGAGCGGCTGACGGTACTGGTGATGGGCACCAACGACCTCGCCAAGGAGCTGTACGCCGAGCACGTGCCGGGCCGCCAGCCCCTGCTCACCGGCCTCGGGCTCGCCCTCCTGGCCGCACGGGCGACCGGGAAGGCGATCCTCGACGGCGTCTACAACGACGTCCAGGACACCGACGGCTTCCTGGCGGAGTGCCGGCAGGGTCGCGAGCTGGGGTTCGACGGCAAGACGCTGATCCATCCCGGGCAGGTCGAGGGCGCCAATGCCGCCTTCGCGCCGAGCGAGCAGGCCGTCGACGACGCCCGCGGGATCCTGCAGGCGTGGGAGGACGGTGCCGGCTCGGGTGTCGTCACCTACCGCGGAAGGATGATCGAGAACCTCCACGTCGACACCGCTCGCCGGACGCTCACGATCCACGAGGCGATCACGGCACGTCAGCGCTGACCGGGTCGCTACTCGTCGTCGGTACGCCGACGCATCTGCTCGTCGAGCCAACCCTTGGCGAAGCCGAGCCAGCCGGCGATGTCGTGCACCATCCGGCCCAGCACGTCCTGGCTCGACCTGAACGCCTCGGAGTAGCTGCGAGCAGCGGCCTGCGCGGCCTCGCTGACCGGAGCCGTGGCGTCGTCCTCGCGCCGCGGGTAGGTGCCGGCCAGGACTGCGGTGTAGGCGCCGGAGTCGACCCAGGTACGGAGCTCGGAGGCGCGCGACACCGGGAACGGGTGTGAGCGCCGCTCGATCAGGAGCAGCTTCAGCACCGAGTCGCGGATGTCGATGGCGCCGGCGTACTCCGCGCCCTGGGCGAAGAACGACGTCTGGTCGAGGTTGTCGACGTGGCCCCCCGACGCGATCTTCATGTGGGCCCGGAACGCCGTCGCCGGGTCCTGGGTCGCCAGCAGGCCGGCGCGGTCCGCCGACAGCTCGGACTTGCGGCTCCACTCCATCAGGGCGGCGATGATCATCCTGATGCTGAGGCCGCCCATCGGGATCGCGCTCAGCAGCCCGCTCATGCTGAGCAGCCGCAACAGAAGGGTCTTGTAGACGGCATGCCCGCTCATGGCGTGACCGAGCTCGTGGCCGATCACGAAGCGCAGCTCCTCCTCGTCGAGGAGGTCGATCAGGGCCGAGTCCAGCACGATGACCGGCTTGTCCATGCCGATCGTCGTGCCGTTGAACAAGGGGGACGCGCGCACGTAGAGCTCGGGGAGCTCGGGGGCGTCGAGCGTGGCACCGACCTCGGCCAGGAGACGGTGGAGCACGGCGAACTGCCGCTCGTCCACGCGGATCGCCGAGCCGAGGAGCTCGAGACGCACCGCGCGCTCGTTGATCAGCCCCGACATGGTCCGGAGGACCTTGTCGAAGCCCTTCAGCTTGCGCAGAGCCACCAGAGCGCCCTGGTCGGCCGGGTGCTCCCAGGCACGCGACGAGATGTCGGTCAGGTTCACGCGCCGTTTGGCAGGACGAGGGCTCACGGTGGGTCATTCTGCGCGACGGCGGCCGTCGGTGGGGTGATTCGCAGGATCCGGGGCGCGGCGGGGTCGGTGTTGTCGAGGACGACGTCGGCCCGCACGTGCGGCCGGCAGCGCGTCAGGTAGATCCCCTGGGCGTCGAGGTAACGCCGCTGGTCCGGGTGGTCGGCGTCGTCGGGTACGCCGTCACGCGCCGCCATCCGCGAGAGGCGCACCGGCTTCGACGCGTCGACGTACACGACGAGGTCCCAGACCCCGTCCAGCTCCGGCCGCTGGGCGAACACACCGTCCACCACCAGGACTCCCTGGCTGGGCACGGACGCGGGCGTCTCGTCGACGTACGTGTCGGTGGCGAGGTCGTGCCAACGCCGCCGGTACGACGCGCCCGGACCGCGCCGCCACGGGTCGAGCAGCTCGCGGCGTACCGCCTCGTAGTCGAAGCCTCGCGCCCACACCGTCTCGCCGGTGCGGCCCTCGGCATGACGGTGAGCCCGGGGGTGGTGGAAGTCGTCGAGCGACGCGCGGACGACGGTCCGGCCCCGGGCCGCGCCGGCGAGGTCGTCGGCGAGCGTCGTCTTGCCGGCGCCGTCGGGGCCGTCGACCGCCAGCAGCACCGGGCGCTCGGTCCGCGGGACCTCGTCCCACACGCTGGCCAGCACGACCTCGCGTTCGCCCACACGGCGATCCTGCCAGGGCCCGTGGCCGAGGCCCAGACGGACGACCTACCCCCATCAGTCGCCCGCCTGGGGGCATTGGGACAGCCGCGGCAGCGGACGACCCGCGGGCCCAACCCGGGTCGTCCGCCACCGTGCGACTGGCCGGCCGGACGGGCCGGCCAGGTTCGCGCTTCGGTCAGCTGTGCGTGGGGTGCGGGGGGTGCGTCGGGTGCGGCGGATGCGTCGGGTTCGCCCCTTGCGTCGGGTGTGCGGGGTGGCTCGGGTGCGCGGGGTGAGTCGGGTGTGCGGGGTGGCTCGGGTGCGCAGGGTGAGTCGGGTGTGCGGGGTGGCTCGGGTGCGCAGGGTGAGTCGGGTGCGCGGGGTGGCTCGGGTGCGCGGGGTGAGTCGGGTCGCCGGCATCGGTCGGGTCACTCGACGGACCGTCGGCCGGGTGGGAGGGATGTGCGGTGGCCATCACGCAGAAGGCAGCCACCCCGTCGACACCTCCGGCCGCCGTCACCAGGGCGGTGAACGCCGGGCTCTCGAGCGCGCGGGCGTGCACCGCCTTGTTGCCCGACAGGTAGGCACGACAGAGGCCGCGGAAGCCGGACGTGGCGGGGCCGGTGGTCGGCGAACCGTCGTCGGACGGTCCGTCCGACGTGGCCGTGCTGCGTGCGTCGGCGGGCGACTGAGCGGCCTGCCAGGGCGCGTGACCGGTCGCGGCGAACGCCACCCCGGAGGACAGCAGCAGGACGGCGCCGGCGCTCACGACGGCGGCCTTGACGCCGGTGCGAGCAGAAGGGGTGGCTCTCATGTCATCTCTCTTCGATGCGGTTGCGCGGTCGAGATGAGCACGGTGGAACAGCATCACGGCTTCGTCTTCGCGGGCCAGCTCGGGGGGAGTCGCGGGCGCGCGGGCGGAGTCGAGGAGTCTGTCGACCTGGGGGGACGACGCACCGCCGAGTGGTTGCTGCTCTCGGCGCCTCGTGCGGAACCTGCTCCAGACCGTGCTCATCTCACTCCCTCAGCGCCGGGCGGCACGAAAGTGTCACGCACCTCGACCAGCGAGGCCGGCCGCGACTCGAGTCGGCGTGCCAGGGTGGTGAGGCCGCGGTGCGCGGCCGAGCGCACGGCCCCGGGCCGTTTGCCCAGGATCGCCGCTGCCGACGCAACGTCGAGACCCATCACCGCACGAAGCATCACGGCCTCCGCCTGGTCACGGGGGAGGCTCCTGATCACCGCGAGGGCCGCCCCGGTCGTGATGCCCTCCAGCATCGCCACCTCGGTGTCGACGGGGTCCGGCGGATCGACCCCGGTCAGGTCCTCGGCCGCTCGGATGCGGCGCGAACGCAGGCGCAGCAGATCCAGGGCCCGGTGCCGGCCGATGGTGGTGACCCACCCGCGGAACCCGTCTGCGTCCCCGGTGAAGCGATCGAGGTCTCGGCACGCCTGGCCCCAGGTCTCGGACGCCACGTCCTCGGCGTCGTTCGGCCCGACCAGGACCTCGAGATAGCGCAGCAAGGGAGCGTGCACCGCCCGGTAGACGACGCGGAACGCGTCGCCGTCCCCACGGCACATGAGGGCGACGGCCTCGTCGAGCGAGCCCGGGTCGGACATGGCGGCCAGTGTGCCAGCGTCCGGCCGCTGGGTCGTCGCGATCCGAGAAAGGTTCCCGTCCCTTGGGTCGTCCGCCTGACAGGAACCCCTACTGGCCTGTGGAGCGGACGACCCACCCGTGCCTCCCAGTCGTCCGCCTCGAGCGAGGCGGAGTCGCGAGCTTGCTCGCGAGCCTCCGGGTAGGCGTGAGGGGTCAGGCCCGGCGCATCGGGACGCGTACGCCGCGCTCCTCGGCCACCTCGACCGCGCGGTCGTACCCGGCGTCGACGTGGCGGATCACACCCATCCCCGGGTCGTTGGTGAGAACCCGCTCGATCTTCTGTGCGGCGAGGTCGGAGCCGTCGGCCACGCACACCTGGCCGGCGTGCAGCGACCTCCCCATGCCGACACCGCCGCCGTGGTGGAAGGACACCCAGGTCGCGCCCGACGCCGTGTTGACCAGCGCATTGAGGATCGCCCAGTCGGCGATGGCGTCCGAGCCGTCGAGCATGGCCTCGGTCTCGCGGTACGGCGACGCCACCGAGCCGCAGTCGAGATGGTCGCGGCCGATCACGATCGGTGCCTTCAGCTCGCCGCTGGCCACCATCTCGTTGAACTTCAGGCCGGCCAAGTGCCGCTCGCCGTACCCCAGCCAGCAGATCCGTGCCGGCAGCCCCTGGAACTGCACACGCTCGCGCGCCATGGTGATCCACTTGTGGAGCCGCTCGTTCTCGGGGAACAGCTCGAGGATCGCGCGATCTGTTGCCGCGATGTCGGCCGGGTCGCCGGAGAGCGCCGCCCAGCGGAAGGGGCCTTTCCCCTCGCAGAACAAGGGACGGATGTACGCCGGCACGAAGCCGGGGAACTCGAACGCCCGGTCGTAGCCGCCCTTGCGGGCTTCGTCGCGGATCGAGTTGCCGTAGTCGAACACCTCGGCGCCCGCGTCCTGGAACTCCACCATCGCCCGCACATGCGCCGCCATCGAGGCCTCGGCCTCCTTGGTGAAGCCCTCGGGGTCGCGGGCCGCGGCGTCGTGCCAGTCCTCGAAGGAGACACCGATCGGCAGGTAGGACAAGGGATCGTGGGCCGACGTCTGGTCGGTGACGATGTCGATGGGCGCCCTCATCTCGAGCAGCGCCGGGACCAGCTCGGCCGCGTTGCCGAGCAGACCGATCGAGAGCGGACGGCGCTCGTCGCGGGCTGCGACCGCACGCGCGACGGCGTCCTCGAGCGAGTCGGCCTGCTCGTCGAGGTAGCGGTGCTCGATGCGCCGGGTGATCCGTGACTGGTCGACGTCGATGCAGATCGCGACCCCGTCGTTCATCGTGACGGCGAGCGGCTGCGCGCCGCCCATGCCGCCGAGGCCGGCGGTCAGGGTGATCGTCCCGGCCAGCGTGCCGCCGAACCTCTTGTCGGCAACCGCCGCGAAGGTCTCGAACGTGCCCTGCAGGATCCCCTGCGTGCCGATGTAGATCCACGAGCCGGCCGTCATCTGGCCGTACATGATCAGGCCCAGCTCCTCGAGCTTGCGGAACTCCTCCCAGTTGGCCCAGTCGCCGACCAGGTTGGAGTTCGCGATCAGCACGCGCGGGGCCCACTCGTGGGTCCGCATCACGCCCACGGGCTTGCCCGACTGCACCAGCAGCGTCTCGTCCGGCTCGAGCTCGCGCAGGCTCGCCAGCAGCGCGTCGTACGCCGGCCAGGAGCGCGCTGCCTTGCCGGTGCCGCCGTACACGACGAGGTCCTCGGGACGCTCGGCGACCTCGGGGTCGAGGTTGTTCATCAGCATCCGCAGCGGTGCCTCGGTCTGCCAGCTCTTCGCCGACAGCTCCGTGCCGTGGGGAGCGTGGATGGGCAGGCGCGGGTTGGTGTCGTTCATGAGAGGTCTCCGATCTCGGCTTCGACGGCGGACAGGACGGCACCGGACGAGACCAGCCCGACGGCGGTCTCGATCTCGGGGGACAGGAAGCGGTCGGGCCCGGGCGCACCCACGCCGTGCTCGAGCAGCAGGCGTACGACGGCTCCCGTGGCCGGCGCGGGGGTCGTGCCCTCGGTGGGTCCCGCGGTCGTCCGCAGGTGCAGGGCGCGGGCAGCCGTCATCAGCTCGATCGCGACCACCCTGCCCAGCCCGTCGACCGACCGACGCAGCTTGCGGGCTGCGGACCAGCCCATGGACACGTGGTCCTCCTGCATCGCGCTCGACGGGATCGAGTCGACGCTGGCCGGCGCGGCCAGGCGCTTGAGCTCCGAGACGATCGCGGCCTGTGTGTACTGGGCGATCATCAGGCCGCTGTCGACGCCCGGGTCGTCGGCGAGGAACGGTGGCAGGTCGTGGTTGCGCGCCCGGTCGAGGAAGCGGTCGCTCCGCCGTTCCGAGATCGAGGCCACGTCCGCGGCGACGATCGCCAGGAAGTCCAGCACGTAGGCCACCGGTGCGCCGTGGAAGTTGCCGTTGGACTCCACCCGCCCCTCCTCGGCGAGCACCACGGGGTTGTCGACGGCGCTGGCGAGCTCGCGCCCGGCGATCGTCGCGGCGTACTCAACAGTGTCGCGCGCGGCCCCGTGGACCTGGGGCGAGCACCGCAGGGAGTAGGCGTCCTGGACCCGGTGGAAGCGGTCGTCGCGGTGGCTGGCCATCACCCCGGAGCCGGCGAGCACGCGGGTCAGATTGGCGGCCGACAGCGCCTGCCCCACCTGCGGTCGCAGGGCTTGGAGCTCGGCCGCGAAGACCCGGTCGGTGCCCATCTGCGCCTCGACGCTCATCGCCGCAGCGATGTCGGCGGTGCGGAGCAGCATCCGGAGGTCGGTGATCGCCAGCACCAGCATGCCGAGCATGC
>Ga0302299_10002077_pt1 | contig 12194 bp, 11 predicted proteins | sample III_Fen_N3_4_FD_198795 | JGI IMG/M metagenome (GOLD analysis project Ga0302299, IMG submission 198795) | Peat permafrost microbial communities from Stordalen Mire near Abisko, Sweden - III_Fen_N3_4 | ecosystem: Environmental > Terrestrial > Soil > Wetlands > Permafrost | place: Sweden: Abisko...
CCGGCTCTGGTCCGCGAGGCCGCGCTGGATCGCCTGGCGGATCCACCAGGTGGCGTAGGTGCTGAACTTGAAGCCGCGCTCGTACTCGAACTTGTCGACGGCGCGGATCAGGCCGGCGTTGCCCTCCTGGACGAGGTCCAGCAGGCCCATCCCCGCCTGGTTGATGTACTTGCGTGCGATCGAGACGACCAGTCGCAGGTTGGCGGACGTCAGGTGGTCTCGCGAAAGCTTCGCCTGGTCCTTGAGCGCCGGGCGCATCTCGTCGATGAACTCGGCCTCGTTGCCTGCCTCCAGGTACCTGCGGATCGCCGGGTACGCGATCTCGCCTCGGGCCCAGTCGCGCAGAGCGCGGAGGGCGGTGTTGCCCCGGATCTCCGCGTTCGGCTTGCCGAGCTCACCCTCGATCCAGTCCAGCAGCTCCGTGAAGGTCTCGGCGTCCAGGCGCTCGTTGTAGAGCGAGCGCAGGTCCTGCGCACGGACGAGGCGCTCCTTGAGCGCGTCGGTCTCGGCCTTCTTGAGCGCCTCCGCGAGCCCGAGTGCCGGCGCGGTGACGAGCAGGTCTCCCGAGTCTTCCGAGGTCAGCGCCGCGGCGACGATTCGACGAGCCTCGGTCTCGAACGGCACCGTGTACTTGCGGCTCTTCGCCCGGCCCGTGGCCTCGGTGCGGTGGAGGGTCCACTCGTGGATGCTCAGGAGCGCCTTCCAGGGCTCCTCGGCGGCCTGTGCGCCAAGCTCCATGCCCTTCGCGAGGATGACCTCCTCCTCCGCGGTCAGGAGCGGGACCCGCCCGATCTCCCGCAGGTAGAGCCGGACGGAGTCGTCCGTGTCGAGGACCTCGGACGCCACGGGCTCAGGGTCCGCCTCCTCGGGGGCCGCGGGGCTCGCCGGCTCCGGCTCGACCACCGCGACCTCGACGACCTCGGCGACCTCGGCGACCAGCGCCGCGGCCTCGAGCTCGGCCGCGACGGGATCAAGCTCGATGGAGACCGCCGCGAGATCCACGTCGGCATCGGTGACAGGAAGGACAGGGTCGGAAGAAATCACGATGCTCCAGTTGACGGTGCCACGCCCAGCCGCGAGGCTCCGTGGAATTCGGACGGTGACCCGGAGGGACGTCCGGACCCGCGCGCCGGGTCCACGCCACCCGACACACGTAGTGGCGTGTCAAATGACACGCCATTGGCCCAACAGTCTAGGCCATTGGGAAGCGCTTGACAACCCCCCAAGTCGATACTCTCCAGGGGTATCGGGCAGCGGTCCCCGGATGAAGGGAGTCGCCGGACGCAGGGACGCCCGACCCGGGGGGAAGGTCGGGCGTCTCGGGTCTCGGGTGAGACCCGTCCAGCGTATGGTGCCGGGTCTACCCAGTTTTGCCCAGAAGCCGGTCAGCCTCTCGGCTTGAGGGTGATCCAGGTCGTCTTGGTCTCCGTGTACTGCTCGTGCGCGTGGACCGACTTGTCGTGCCCGCCGAAGCCGGAGAGCTTGTAGCCGCCGAACGGCGTGGTCATGTCACCCTCGGCGTAGGCGTTGACGCCAACCACGCCGGCCCTCAGGTCCCGGGCGACCCGGTGGGCCACGTTGAGGTCGTCCGTGTACAGCGAGGCGGCCAGCCCGTAGGGCGTGTCGTTCGCAATCGCGACGCCCTCCTCCTCGGTGTCGAACTCGATCACCGAGAGGACGGGGCCGAAGATCTCCTCCTGCGCGATCCGCATCCCGTTGCGGACGTTGTCGAAGATGGTGGGCGGGACGAAGAAGCCGCCGGTCTCCTCCAGGATCCGCTCCCCGCCGACGACGACGCGCGCGCCCTCGGACTTGCCGATCTCCACGTAGCGGAGGACGGTCTCCATGTGGCCGCGGTTGACCAGGGCGCCGATCCGGGTGGCCGGGTCCAGCGGGTCGCCCACGGGCCAGTTCGCCAGCTCCGCGATGACGGCCTCGAGAAGCCGGTCCTTCAGGGAGCGGTGCACGACGAGCCGGGAGCCCGCGGAGCAGTTCTCGCCCATGTTCCAGAAGATCGCGATGGCGACGTTGGCCGCCACGGCTCCGAGATCGGTGACGTCCGGGAAGACGAGCTGCGGGCTCTTGCCGCCCAGCTCCAGCAGCACGCGCTTGAGGTTGGTGTCGGCGGAGTAGTGCAGGAAGCGGCGACCGACCTCGGTGGAGCCGGTGAAGGTGAGGCAGTCAACGCCCTGGTGGCGGCCGAGCGCCTCGCCGACGACGTCGCCCGGGCCCGTGACCACGTTGAGGACTCCGTCGGGGATGCCTGCCTCGCCGCCCAGCTCTGCGATCCGGAGCAGGCTGAGCGACGTGGTGGACGCCGGCTTGATGACGACCGTGTTGCCGGTCGCGAGGGCCGGCCCGAGCTTCCATGCCGCCATCTGCGCGGGGTAGTTCCACGGGATCACGGCGCCGACCACTCCGACCGGCTCGCGGGTGATCGTGGCGACCGTGCCCTCCGGTGACGGCGCGACCTGGCCGTACAGCTTGTCGGCCGCCTCGGCGTGCCAGCGGATGCAGGCCGCCGTCTCGGGGACGTCCAGGCCCACCGTGTCCGTGATGGGCTTGCCCGCGTCGAGGGTCTCGATCAGGCCGATCGCGCGCCCGTCGCCCTCGATCAGGTCCGCCCAGCGGACGAGGATCCGCTTGCGGTCGCCCGGGTCCAGGCGGGACCAGCGGCCGTCATCAGCGGCTCGCCGGGCCGCCGCGACGGCGATGTCCACGTCGGCGGCGCCGCCCTTCGCGACCTCGGCGAGCCGCTGCCCTGTCGCGGGGTTCACGGTGGCGAACCGCCCGCCGCCGACAGCGTCACGGAACGACCCGTCGATGAACATCTGGGTCCTCGGTCGCAGCCCGGCGATGGCCGCCTTCGACTCGGCGATGTCGGGGATCGTGGTCTCGGTCATCGAGGGTCTCCGGTCTGGCGCTGCGGGCGATGGGCGCAAGGGTAGGGGAGCGATGGGACGCACGACGGACGCGTTCGGGCGGGTGGGACGATGCCGCGCCGGACGAGCCGGCCCGTGACCCGGCGGCGGCTCAGCCGGGGGAGCCGGCCCCGGTCCCGCGCCACTGCTCACGCCAGACCTCGGCGATCCAGGCGACCTCGTCCTCGGGCAGCTCTGGGACTGGCCCGAAAGCGCGCGCGCGCAGGTAGACCTCCGCGGCACCCTCGGTCACCGAGGCCGCGTTGTAGGCGTGGTGCAGGGTGGCCCCGATCGCGAGCAGGCCATGGTGGCGCAGGAAGCACGCCCCACGATCGGCCAGCGCGTTCGCCGTCACGTCCGCGAGCCTCGCGCCCCCGGGCCGTGCGTAGGGCGCCGTCCGGACCGCGCCGCCGGCCGCCGCCACGAACCCGGTCAGGATCGGCGGCAGCGTCCAGCCGAGGGCCGCCATCGTCATCGCTCCCGAGCTGTGGGTGTGGACGATGGCACCCACCTCCGGCCTGCGCCGGTACATCAGGGTGTGGAGGGGGAACTCCGTCGTTGGCTTCTGGCGACCTGCCACGACCTCGCCGTCGATCGTCGCAAGGCAGACGTCGGCCGCCTCCAGCGAATCGTACGGCGCGCCGGTGGGCGTCACGGCGTACAGCCCCGGCTCACCGTCCACGCGCACGCTGATATTCCCCGCCGTGAAGTCGACGAGGCTCTCGGCCAGCATGCGGCGGCAGTAGAGGACCACCTCGGAACGAGCCCGTTCCCGACCCGTGCCCAGCCTCATCGTGCCTCACCTCGAGCGGGATCTCCCGCGCCTGTGCCTATGCCCCGGACTTCTCCCCGACGCGGGCGAGCAGCGACGTCCAGGACGAGACGAACGAGGCCGCGCCCTTCTGCTGCAGCTCGAGGCCGAGGGCGTCCACGTCGATGCCGGCCCCGGCGAACCGCGCCAGCATGGCGTCGGCCGCGGCCGGGGAGGTTGCGATCGGCCTGGCCAGGGACGTGTCCCTGCCGGCGGCGAGGAGCGTCTCCTCGGGGATCGTGTTCACGGTGTCGGGCGCCGCCAGACCCGTGACGTAGAGCGTCGGGGAGGCCGTGGGATCCTTGGTGCCGGTGCTGGCGAACAGCAGGCGCTGGGGCCGCGCACCCGCGGCGATGAGGGCGGCCCACCGGTCTCCGGCGAAGAACGCCAGGGCGTCCGCGTAGGCCCGCTGCCCCACGGCGAGGCCCAGAGCGAGCTCGAGGTCCGCCGGGACCTTGCCCTTGACGGCACCGTCCCAGCGGCTGATGAACAGCGACGCCACGGACGGCACGTACGCTGGGAGACCCGCCGCGACGCGCCGCTCGATGCCGCGCGTGTACGCCGCGGCGCAGGCCAGGTACTGGGCCGGCGAGAAGAGGAGCGTCACGTTGATCGGGATCCCCGCGAAGATCGCGTCCTCGATCGCGACCAGTCCTTCCGGCGTGCCCGGGATCTTGATCAACAGGTTCGCGCGCCCGCCCTTCGCCCAGAGGCGCTTCGCCTCGGCGAGCGTGGTGGCCGCGTCGTACGCCAGCTCCGGGGAGACCTCGAGGCTGACGAACCCGTCGATGCCACCGGTCGCGTCGTGGATCGGGCGGAACAGGTCGGCGGCGCGGGTGAGGTCGTCCAGCGCAAGGCCGAAGAAGATCTCCTCCGCGGGCTCACCCGCGGCCGCGCCGGCCGCGATCTGGGCGTCGTAGTCGCCGCTGCCGCCGATCGCCCGGTCGTAGATGGTGGGGTTGGACGTCAGGCCCGTCACCCCAAGCTCGTCGATGTAGCGGGCGAGCGTGCCGCTCTCGAGCAGGGCGCGGGTGATGTTGTCGAGCCAGATGCTCTGGCCGATCTGGCGAAGCTGGCGGGTGACGGTCATGGGTCCTCCAAAGGTGCCTCGAGTTTACGCGGTCGGCGCCGGGAGAGCCGCTGCTGGAACCGTTCACGCCGGTTTCGCCCGGACCCGTTACCGTTCGCGCCATGACGACCGATCCCGATCGCGATGCCCTCGTGGCGGCCCTCGCCGGCAGGGGCTACTACGAGCTCTTCCCCTGCGACCCGGCCCTCGCGGACACGGCCGCGTTCTGCGCCGCGTACGGCTTCGATCCGGCGGACTCCGCCAACACGATCGTGGTCGTGGGCAAGGGAACGCCGCCGGTCCATGCGGCCTGCGTCGTGCTTGCCACGCACCGTCTGGACGTCAACCGTGCCGTCAAGGCCCGGCTCGGGCGCAAGTCGTCCTTTGCGGCCCCGGACGAGACCCGTGTCATCACCGGTCACGAGATCGGCGGGGTCACCGTGTTCGGCCTGCCGGACGGGCTCCCGATCTGGGTTGACGCGGCGGTCATGACCCGCGACCGGATCGTGCTCGGCGGCGGCAGCCGCAGCTGGAAGGTCATCGCCCCGTCGTCGATCCTGCTGACGCTCCCCGGCGTGGAGGTGGTCGAGGGCCTGGCGAACCCGGCGCCTTCCGTGGTCGCCCCGGACCGGTCCGCGCCCGATCCATCGGCACCCCGCCCGTCCGGCCAAGTCATCGAACCGTCGCCCGGAGAGGAGCGTCCCGCATGACCGCCCAGCAGCGGCTCCTCGTCATGATCGTCTTTGTGGTCGCCGTCGTGGGCGGCGGCATCCTCGCCTTCACCGTGATCGGCGGCGGGGGCTTGCCCGCACCGTCCTCCGTCGCCGGCGCATCCGCCACGCCGCCGGTGCCTTCTGCGACGTCCGCAGCCATTTCGCCGACCCTCACACCCACCGCGGCCGCGACGCCGTCGGCCACGCCGGCGCCCACGCCGACCGCGGCCCCGTCGGCCACCCCGAAGCCGACCACGGCGCCCGGGCCGGTCGCGAAGATCGTCCTGACGCAGCTCAAGCTCGACGCCGGGGACGATCCGGCGGGCCAGAACCGGGTCGTCACGTTCACGACGGGCGGCGCCGGTGAGATCACGGCGGCGCTCAGCACGCTCTCGCCGACGGGCACCACGCGGATGTGCCTTACCGCGGACGGCAAGGACCTCGGCTGCAGGACGGCCGCCGCGGGCAAGCTGACCGCGAAGACGACGAAGAAGGCCGCCACGTTCGAGCTCACGCTCCGCGGCAGCGGCACCGAGACGCCGGTCGTGGAGGTGGCGATCACGTTCCCGGCGACGACGCCGGCCGTGACGATCGCCAACGCCCGGTTCGACGGCACGATGTTCCCCGAGACGAACGGGATCCAGGCCATCGTGCAGCCGCGGGCGAACGGCGACCTGCACCTCACCGCCGACTGGGGCGGCCACCCGTTCCTGTACGAGGTGGACCTTGTCGAGCAGGGCGGCGCGGGGAGTCAGACCCTGGCGAACCAGGGCCCGGCGACACGTATGGACGTCAAGCTCCCGATCACGGCCCCGAACCCCTGGAAGGTGCTGCTCCAGAACATCGAGACCGGTTTCGGCGCTACGCCGATGACCGCGACGATCGCCTGGCCGTAGGTTCGCGCAGGCGCGGCCGTGATTGTGGCCTGGAATGCCTGCGGGCTCGAGCGGCTGGGGGCGGCCGCAGCGGCCCTGTCGACACGCCGGCAGGTGCGCCCGGTACGGTAGGGCCATGGATCGACGCCACGGCCCGGCCTCCCGGGTACCGTCCCGGTTGCCCTCCGCCCTCGCCGGGGTCTTCCTCCTAGTGCTGCTTGCCGCGTGCTCCGGCGTCGGTCACGCGCCCGGTTCCGCGAGTCGCCCGACCCCGACCCACGCCACGGCACCTTCCGCCACGATCCAGTCGCCCGAGTCAGGGCTCGCTCCCGTCGGCGCCACCGAGACGGCCCGCGTCGTCCGGATCGTGGACGGGGACACGATCATCATCGATCGCGGTCGCGGCAACGAGCGCCTCCGCTACATCGGGATGGACACGCCCGAATCCGTGAAGCCGGACACCCCGGTCCAGTTCATGGCGAAGGAGGCAGCGGCCGCCAATGGGGCGCTCGTCGAGGGCCGTGAGGTCGTCCTCGAGCGGGACGTCTCGGAGACAGACCGGTACGACCGCCTGCTCCGCTACGTCTGGCTGCGTGATGGCGATGCCTGGCGATTCGTCAACCTGGAGCTGGTCCGCCAGGGGTTCGCGCAGGTCGCCACGTATCCGCCCGACGTGCGCTGGACCAACACGTTCCTGGCCGCCCAGCGGGAGGCCCGCGACGCCGGCCGGGGCCTGTGGGGACCCGCGACGCCGGGGCCGTGACCGGGCGACGCGCGCCACAGCCGCGACGGAAGCCCGCCGCCGGTGTCGCCGGCGCCCGCAACCTCAGGCCGGCCGGCGCAGGAAGGCAGCCCCCATCAGGTCCGGTCCGAGGTGGGGGCCCGTTGACGCGCCGATCAGCCCGATCGTGATCCGCTCCGGGTCCAGCCCGCCGGGGATGGCGGCCAGCAGCTGGTCCCGGAAGGCCGTGACCTCCTCGGGCGCGCTCGTCGGGGCATGGAGGATCGACAGCCGTTCCACCGGCTTCGCCGCGATCCGCTCCACGACCAGCGCACGAGCCCTGGCGCGCGTCCGCTGCCTGTCCGACATCGTGACCAGGCCGTCGACCACCGTGATGATCGGCTTGACCGACAGCATCGACCCGATGACCGCCTGGGCCGCCGACAGCCGGCCACCCTTCCGGAGGTAGTCGAGGGTGTCCACGGCGACCCACAGGTCCACGTCCGGGAGCCGGCTCCGCACGTGGGCGGAGATCTCGCCACCCGAGGCACCCGCCGCCGCCATCTCGGCCGCGATGAGCGCCGGGATGCCGGTGGACATGGACGTGGAACAGGTGTCGATGACGTGGATCTCGCGATCGGGGAGTGCCTGGGCCGCGAGAGTCGCGCTGCCGAATGTGCCGGAGAGCTTCGACCCGATGACGGGGCAGACGACCGCGTCCGCGCCGTCGGCGAAGCAGGCCTCGAACGTCTCCTTGAAGGTGCCCGGGGAAGGGGCTGCCGTCTTCGGGAAGGGCGCCCCGGGAGCGAGCAGCCGGGTCCAGAACTGCTCCGTGGAGAGGTTGACCCCGGCCTGGAACTCCTCGCTGCCGAACTGGACGTACAGCGGTACCACGCGGATGCCGGCGGCCGCGGCCATGTCGGCCGCGAGGTCGGCTGTGGAATCGGTGACGACGGCGACGCGTGACATGGCTCCCCCTGGCACCCTCATGGATTGGCCGATCATAGGACCTCCCGATCAGCGTCCGGGGGGCCGTTCCGACTTCGGCGCCTCCGGCGCCGGGAGGCGGCCCACGTCCTTGAGGGCGCGCCGGAGCAGGAACTCAGCCTGGCCGTTCATCGACCGCAGGTCGTCCGCGGCCCAGCGCTGGAGGGCCGCGAACGTCTCCGGGTCGAGGCGCAGGAGGAACGGCTTCCGCTCGGCCATGGTCGCGACTCCAGCTCCGGGTGGGGTGCCCGCGGCGCCTGGCGGCCGGCCTACGAGTAGAGGGTCCCGGTGTTCACCACCGGCTGCGTCTCGTGCTCCGAGCACAGGACCACCAGCAGGTTGCTGACCATCTGCGCCTTGCGCTCCTCGTCCAGCGTGACCACGTTCTTGGCCGACAGCTGTGCCAGCGCCATCTCCACCATGCCCACGGCGCCCTCGACGATCAGCGTGCGGGCGGCGATGACCGCCTTCGCCTGCTGGCGGCGGAGCATCGCGTTGGCGATCTCCGCTGCATAGGCGAGATGGCTGATCCGGGCCTCGATGACGTGCACGCCGGCTGTCTCCAGGCGGTCCTGGATGTGGGTGCGCAGCTGGTCGGCGACCTCCGCCTGGTTGGCGCGCAAGGCGATCTCGTCTTCGCGGTGCGTGTCGTACGGGTGCGAGGTCGCGAGGTTCCGGAGCGCGGACTCGGCCTGCACGCTGACGAAGTTCTCGTAGTCGTCGACCTCGAACAGCGCCTCCGCCGTGTCGGTCACCTTCCACACGACGACCGCCGCGATCTCGATCGGGTTGCCGTCGTGATCGTTGACCTTGAGCTTTGAGGTCTCGAAGTTGCGGACGCGGACGGAGATCCTGGGGCGACGGGTGAACGGGTTCACCCAGTGGAACCCCTGGCTTCGCAGGGTGCCGTTGTAGTTGCCGAACAGCACCACGGCGCGCGCCTCGTTGGGGTTGACCGGGGTCAGTCCGCCATACCCGATCCCGATGGCGACGCCCAACAGCACGAGCAGGCCGATCTGCGCGAGCGTCCAGAGGTCGACGTTGTCGCCGGCCGGGACAAGGACCTCGGCGATGTAGAGGACCACCAGCACCACGTAGGCCAGCGTGGCTGCAAGCAGCACGAGGAGGACGGGGATCCCCGGCAGTGACCGGGCGAGACGTTCCTTGTTGTTCATCGAAGTCCTGGCACTCCTGGCGCGCTCATCCGGCGCGACATCAGGATGATATCACAATGATAGAAGCACGGTGACCCCGCTCGCCCGTGACCGGACGGGACCATCGCCGGTGGGTGTCCGGGACCGCCGGACCATGGCCCAACCCGGCGCGGCACGCGACGCTGGTGGCATCCCTCGCGGCCTGCCGCGTCCCGGCTCGTGGCCGGCGACTGACGAGCCGCCCAGGTACACCGCCCGGAATGCCCCTGACCTCCCGACCCGCCCGAGCCGTCGCCGCCGCCTGCTTCGTCGTCGTGACGCTGCTGGCCGCCGCCCCCGCCCCGGCCGCCGCCCTCGAGCCACCTCGCCCGCTTCCGGGCTACCGCCCGGCGTTCGTGACCGAGACGGACGAGCACCCGTGGACGGACTGCCTGTGGGCCTCGGGTGCGATGCTGCTCGACAAGCTGACCAACGGCAGGATCATCCGCACGCACCAGGAGCTGCGGAGCCTTGCCAGGGACAACGGCGTCGGATCGGCGCTGGGGGACCTCGACGCGGCCTACGCACGCCTGGGCATCGACCTGCCCTTCTCGCCGGATGGCGGGGAGCGCATCACCTGGCCCCAGCTGCTGCGGCGACTCGCACATGGCGCCGGGGCGGTCCTGCTCGGCGATGACTCGAAGCTGCCGCGCCGATACGGCCGCTGGGACCGCGGGTTCTGGACGCTGGCGAAGGACGAGGCGGACACCAAGGACAACCACGCGGTCTACATCGAGCGCTACGACCGCAGGCGCGGCCGCGTGTGGCTCATGGACCCGCTGGCGCGCGCGGGCTGGAAGGGCGAGTGGATCAGCGTCGCGGCGCTGCGCCGCTTCGCCTGGAGCCGCGGTGGCGCTCTGTCCGTCGCCGTGACCCCCACCGCGAAGGCCGCCCCGTACAAGGGGGTCGCCATCGAGGACCCGACGTTCACGATGACCTCGGCGACCCTGGACGCGTCCTGGGGCTTCAAGGCTCCGCGCACGTGGGCCTTCCCGGGAGCGGACGTCCGGACCACGTTCGAGCCGGCCGATGACCCCCTCCGCGCGGCGGCGGAATCGACGCCGGTGGTGACGGTGGCCGCGGGGCCCGTCAAGAGACCGGCGAGGCCAGTGGCGGCCTCTCGAGGAAACGCGCTCCGGGCGACATCGGCACTCCCCGATGCGTCGGGCGCGTACCGGGCGGCCATCACGGTGACGGACCGCCGGTTCGGCGGGGTCGTCGCGCGGGCAGAGGATGTCGCGGTGTTCGTGCCGGGGCCACGGCGGGCCACCCTGCGCCTCCACGCTGGCGGTACCGCGATCGAGGTCGGCCAGACGGTGTCCGTCTCGGTGTTCGTGGCCAACACGGGCACGGAGTCCTGGACCGAGCCCGTCCGGGATGCGGGCGCCCTGGCAGAGCCGACCCGGGACCGGGGGACACGCGCCGTCGCCCGCTGGATCCCGCTGGACGCCTCTGCCGACGGCGCGCTCCCGAGGCCGGTGACGCTCCAGGCCGTCCCCCTGGCTCCCGGCAAGCTCACCACGGTTCACGCCAGGGTGGTCGCACCCGGGTCGCCTGGTGCGTGGGCCCTGGTGGTGGACGTCGTCGATGACGTGGACGGCTCGTTCGCCGCGCTGGGCAGCGCGCCGGCGGTCCAGGTGTTCGAGGTCGTGGCTCCGCCGGAAGTCGCCGGGATCCAGTAGGGGCGCGGGCGCCGTGCCGGCGCCCGGTCGGCCATGGTCGCATCAGCGCGTGTCGACGCGATGGGGAGCATGATCAGACCAGCACCCATCCCCAGGAGGCGGACCTCGATGGACCAGGTAGCCCGGCGCAAGACGATCGGCCTCGTCGCGCACGACAACATGAAGCCGGACCTCATCGAGTGGGTCGTGTACAACCGCAGGTCGCTCGTCGTCCATGATCTCGTCGCCACCGGCACGACGGGCACGCTCCTGGAGGAGGAGCTGGGCGTCGGCATCCGCAAGCTCCAGAGCGGTCCGCTGGGCGGAGACCAGCAGCTGGGCGCCCTCATCGCCCAAGGCGAGATCGACTTCCTCGTCTTCTTCTGGGACCCCCTCGAGGCGCAGCCGCACGACCCGGACGTGAAGGCCCTGATCCGCCTGGCAGTGGTCTGGAACATCCCGGTCGCGTGCAACCGCTCGACGGCGGACTTCCTGATCTCGTCGCCGCTGATGACCAGCGACTACGAGCGCCGCCTGCCCAACTTCACGTCCTACATCGACCGCTTCGTCAGTCCCTGACCGGCCCTCGGTCGGGCACGCTCAGTTGAGCGCGCTCAGTAAGTGCAGCCGTAGCAGACGTCCTCGCTGTGGACGATCGTGAAGATGCTGTCCCCGAACGAGTTGGTCGCCCGGAGCAGGATCGACCAGTAGAGGCTCGGGCCGACCTCGTTCTGGTCCCAGGTCACCGTCATCTTCCGGGCGTCACCGGGCGCTCGCCCGATCAGGTCCAGCGTGGACTTCGCGATCTTCATGCCGGGCACGAGGCAGGGCTTGCCGTTGTACTTCTTCTCCGACCGTAGGCACTCCGTGACCCCGTAGGCCAGGAACTCGGACGCGATGCCCTCGGGCGCGGTCCACGTGACCTCGTACTCCACCGTGGAGCCCCCGCCGGCCTTGGGGGTCTCCTTCACCAGCTTCCAGGTGGGATCGCCGGGCTTCGGCGGGACGCCGGTCGGAATGACCGCCGGGGACGGGGGAGATGCCGGCGACGCCGTCGGCGCAGCAGGGCTCCCGGCGGCCGCCGTCGAGGATTGCGCACTGCTGGACGGGGTTGCCTCCTCGACCGGGACGGCCGTGGCGGGGAGCGTGGTGGCCTGCGAGACCGGCCCGGCGGAGCACCCCGCCAGCAGGGAGCCGGCCGCGAGGACGGCGAGGGCGCGGAACCGGATCGACATGTGCTGGA
>Ga0302299_10002078_pt1 | contig 12193 bp, 7 predicted proteins | sample III_Fen_N3_4_FD_198795 | JGI IMG/M metagenome (GOLD analysis project Ga0302299, IMG submission 198795) | Peat permafrost microbial communities from Stordalen Mire near Abisko, Sweden - III_Fen_N3_4 | ecosystem: Environmental > Terrestrial > Soil > Wetlands > Permafrost | place: Sweden: Abisko...
GCCGCAGCCGCAGGAACTGCAGGAAATGAAACGCCTCCACCGTCGCGTCGACGTGCTTCTGCGGCACGTGCAGGCGCGCGCCGGCCAGCCGTATCCGCGCGGCCGTCCCGGTCTCGGGAATGCCGTGGGCCAGCGCGAAGACGCGCGCGCAATCGACGAAGATCCGCGTGCCGCGCGCCTTGAGGTCCAGCGTGCCCTTGACGCCTTCGTCGTCGTCGACGGTGAACGTGCGGATGAGGCCGAGCGGCGGCTCGGCCGCCAGCGCGTTCTGCACCATGAGCCGCAGGAACATCGGATTGGCCTGCGTGTAGCCGAAGAGCCAGTCGCGCAGCGCGTCGGACAGCGTCGTGTCGCCGTACAGCACGCGGAAGTCGAAGACGATGTTGGCGTTGAGCAGCGCCTGCGGCGTCGGGGCGCGGATCCACGCCAGGAACTTGGCCTTCCACTCCTCGGTGGTCAGGCAGAGCTCCGAATTGCCCGCCATCACGTTGCCTGCGCACAATGGAAAGCCGAGCGCGTCGAGGCTCTGGTTGACGTCGCGGGCGAAGGCCAGCAGCCGTGCGCGGCATGCCTCCGTATCGCCGTCGCCGGTATCCGAGAACAGGATCGCGTTGTCCTGGTCCGTGGCAAACGTCTGCTCGCCGCGGCCCTCGCTGCCGAGCGCCAGCCAGCACCAGTCGATGCCGCCCAGATCGTGGCGAACCAGCGCCAGTTCGATCGCCCGCCGCGACAGCGCGTCGTTGAGCGACGCGATCGTGCGTGTGAGCGGCTCCGCAGTGACTCCCTGGGCAAGCAGGTTTCGCGTGAGCTGCCGGATGTCCTCGCCGGCGCGCGCAAGCCGCTCGATGGAGTCGGCCGCGTGCAGTCCCTCGATCACCTGGCGCATCGAGACGCGCTGCAGCGCAAACAGGTCGCGTTCGTTGATGACGCCGGAAAGCCGACCCGCCTCGACGACGATGATCTGGCGGATGCCACGCTCGGCCATCACGTGCAGCGCCTCGTAGGCGGTCACCGACGCGGGCAGCGTGACGATCGGCGTCGACATCACCTCGGACAGCGGCGTATCGAGTGAACGCGCGGGCAGCACGACGCGGCGCAAGAGGTCGACCAGCGTGAACATCCCGACCGGCGCGCCCTCGACGTCGACGGCGACGATCGTGCGCACCTTGGCGTCGGCCATCTGCCGCAGCGCGTCGGCAAGCGGCAGCGTCGCCGGACACGCGATCGGCTGGCCGCGCACGAGTTCGCCCAGCGTGCGCGTGAGCGTCTGCTGCTCGGCCGCGCGCTGGCTGTACTGGCTGTAGAGGCTCTCCAGCGACTGCTTCAGCTTCTCGGTGATCGCCTGCGTGCAATAGCGCTCGAATTCGGGCGACGCGCGGCGCAATTCCAGGAAATCGTCGCGCCGCAGCACATAGCAGAACGTCTCCTGCAGCGCATGGAAGACCCGGGTCGTCGCCCCGCCTGCCGAAAGCGCGCCGACCGGGAACAGGTCGCCGGGACCGAGCGTACGGTCCGTGTCGGCCTGCAGATTGTTGGGACGGCTGCCGACGAGTCCGCGCTGGACGATGTAAAGATGCGCGACGGGTCCACTTTGCGTCGCCAGGATCGTCGCGTCCTTCGCGAAGCGCTGCAGCGCGAGCTTCGCCGGCAGCGCCCGCAGCGTCTCCTCCGGCATCCGGTTGAACGGGGCGTAGCGGCGCAGAAAATCGCAGGTCGCATCGACCGCGAGGGGCGAAGGCGCCGTCCCGGCAGGTTGTGTCGTCATCGTCGTCGCGCTCGAGGCGGGACCGAAGTCACGCCACACAGGCAAAAACCCCCGCGCGGTGGCGGGGGTCGTTGCACCATGCAAGCGCCGGCTTCAGTGTGCTGCGGCCTTGGCCATGAGGATGCCGGTGTTCTGGCGCACATACAGCTCGTCCCACATGTCCAGTGCCCGCTTGTCGCGATACAGCAGTGAACCGATGATTACCGCGAGGAAACCCAGCGGGATCGAATACAGTCCCGGATTGCGCAACGAGAACCATGGCGTCTCGAGTCCGACGAGGCTCGTGGTCTGACCCTTGAACTTGGTCAGGTTCGCCTGCGCGCCCGCGACGTTCTTGTCGAGCGCCGCGATGGCCTTTGCGACCTTCGCCTTTGCGGCGTCGTCCGCCGCGACCGCGAGGTCGGCCTCGAGCTTCGGCTTGGCAAGGGCCGCGCCGTCGACGACCTTCTGCGCCGCAGCCGTGACCGCCAGCGGATAGGTCATGTTGGGCGACACCAGCACGAGTCCGATGGCCGTCAATGTGCCGACGATCATCCCGAGCACGATGCCGCCGGTGTTGCACTTCTTCCAGAACAGCGTCAGCAGCACGCAGGGGAAGTTCGCCGACGAGGCAACCGCGAACGCGAGCGCCACGAGGTGCGCGACGTTCTGGCCCTTGGCCGCGATGCCGATCGTGATGGCCAGCGCGCCGACGATAACCGTCGCGACGCGCGCTGCCTTGACCTGCTCCTGCGGCGTCACGTGGCCTTCGCGGATCACGCCGACGTACAGGTCGTGCGCCATGGCGGACGCCGCAGCCAGCACGAGGCCCGCGACCACCGCGACGATCGTCGCGAACGCCACCGCCGCGACGAATGCCAGGAAGAGGTTGCCGAGCATCGAGTCGGCGCCGCCGCCCACCCACTGCGCAAGGAGCGGACCGGCCATGTTGCCGCCCGGATCCACCGCACGGATGTTGGCCGGACCGACGTTCATCGCCGCGCCCATGCCGAGGAACAGCGTCAGCACGTAGAAGCCGCCGATGATCGCCATCGCCCAGATCACCGACTTGCGGGCGTCCTGGGCCGTCGGCACCGTGAAGAAGCGCATCAGGATGTGCGGCATGCCGGCGGTTCCCAGCACCAGCGCCATGCCGAGCGAGATCTGGTCGATCGGATTCTTGAGGTACAGGCCCGGTTCCAGGAAGCGCTGGCCGAGTTGCTCCGGCGTCATGTTCTTGGCCGCATCACCGAGGAGCGCTGCCACCTGCGCCTGGACCTTGGCGTCGCCGACGACCGCGGTCAGGAACCCGGGCAGGCTGAACCCGTACGGCGTCCAGACGAACATCACGAGCAGGATCGACGCGGTGACCAGCAGGATCGCCTTGATGATCTGCACCCACGTCGTCGCGACCATGCCGCCGAAGAGCACGTAGCCCAGCATGAGAATGCCGACCACGATGACCGAGATCTCGTAGTCGATGCCGATCAGCGTCTTGACGAGCACGCCGCCACCGACCATCTGCGCGGTCAGGTAGAACGTCGAAACCGTGATCGTCGAGATCGCGCCGACGACGCGCACCTTCTTGGGGTCGTTACGATAGGCGAGGATGTCGGACAGCGTGTATTTGCCGATGTTGCGGCAGGGTTCCGCAATCACCAGCAGCACGGTGATGTACGCGACCAGCCAGCCCACCGAGTACATGAAGCCGTCGTAGCCGTAGAGCGAGATCAGGCCGGCGATGCCCAGGAACGACGCCGCCGACAGGTAATCGCCGGCAATCGCCCAGCCATTCTGCAGTCCGGACACGCCGCCGCCCGCGACATAGAAGTCCGACGCGGTCTTGACACGCTTGGCCGCGATGTACGTGACGAACATCGTCACCGAAATGATGATGCCGAACACGAGGAACGTGAGCCACCGGAACTTCTCCGGCACGGCGCCCTGGGCAAACGCGGGCGTGGCAATCGCGCAGAGTGTCAGGAGTGAGGCGAGAACTGCGAGGCGACGGGTGTTCATTTGCGGCCTCCCAGCTTGCGCTCGACGTCCTGGACGATGGCCGCGGCCTCGGAATCGAACACGGCGTTGGCATGGTGCGAGTAGTACCAGGCGAGTCCCCACGCGACGACGAACTGGGACAGCGCGAAGAGGATGCCGACGTTGACCGGTCCCCAGACCTTGATGATGAAAAGATTCTGGAAATACGCTGCGCCGATCGGCAGCAGAAAGTAATAGACCATCGAGAAGACCATCAATCCCCACAGGAAAAAAGTCTTCTTCCGGTGCAGCTGCTGGAACCTCGGATCCTCGTCGATCGCCTTCCAGTCCACCTGGGTCATGTCCGCCATCATCCCCTCCTTCGTCCGTTTTCAGGTCGGCGGCCTTCGACGCACCACTCGATTCCGCTGATTGGCGCACGATTCCGGTGAGCCCGAGTTGACACAGGTCAAGCCATGGCGTCGCGCGCGGCCGAAGTTCGGTCCCGCGGGGAACCCGGGTTGCCCGGGCGGCAGCCTTCGGGAGAGGAGAAAAGGCGAGCGGTCAGCGTGGGTGCCAGGCGGGGGGGCGCTTGGCGAGGAACGCGTCGATGCCTTCGGCGGCGTCGGGTTCGAGCAGGTTGCACGCCATCGCCTCGCCCGCCGTTTCATAGGCGCCCGCCAACCCCCGGTCTACCTGCTGATAGAACGCGCGCTTGCCCAGCGCGACGACGGCGGGGCTGCGGGCCGTGATGACGTCCGTAAACGCCTTCACCGCCGCATCGAGCCCGGCCTCCGGCACGACGCGATTGACGAGCCCCCACGCCAGCGCCGTCGGGGCGTCGATCATCTCGCCCGTCAGCAGCATTTCCATCACGCGCTTGCGGGCGATGTTGCGCGCGACGCCGACGGCCGGCGTCGAGCAGAAGACGCCGACGTTCACGCCGGGCAGCGCGAACTTCGCGGTGTCGACCGCGACGGCCAGGTCGCACATCGACACCAGCTGGCAGCCGGCGGCCGTGGCGATGCCGTGAACCCGGGCAATGACAGGTTGCGGGAGCTGCGTGAGCTTCTGCATCATCCTGCCGCAGGCGCCGAACATTTCGCGCTGCCAGGCAAGATCGGGATGCGCGCGCATTTCCTTCAGGTCGTGGCCCGCGCAGAATCCCCGGCCCCTGGCCGCGAGCACCACGGCGCGAACGCTGCCATCGGCGGCCAGTGCATCGAGTGCCGCTTCGAGCGCGGCGATCATCGGCAGCGACAGCGCATTGAAGCGGTCGCCGCGGTTCAGTGTCACGGTGGCCACGCCTTCGCGGCTGTCCACCAGAACATGGGGTTGGGTACCGGCGTCTGCCGTTGCGTCCATCGTGAGCTCCCGCGGGAAATTCGGCGCTCGCCGGGCAGGCAGCACCGGGCCGCCGCCGCGCAAGCCGGTATGATACGCCGCCGGTTCGCGTATCTTCATGGCCGGCGCAGGATTCGATTGCACCAGCCAACGTGAGCCGGCCGTGAGCGACAGACTTCCTCCACTCGCCATTCCCTACACCACCGCCGCCACCTTGCGCGAGCGCATCGCGGCGGACTATCGCGGCGACGAACCTGCCGCGGTCCTGGCGCTGGCCTCCGAGGCCCGCCTCTCCGCGGACCAGCTCGCGACGACACAGCGGCTCGCGACGACGATTGCGGAAGGCGTCCGGAAATCGCGGACAACGGCCGGTGGCGTCGATGCGCTGATGCTCGAGTTCTCCCTCGAATCGCGCGAGGGCATCGCGCTCATGTGCCTTGCCGAGGCGCTGCTGCGCATCCCCGACGCGGCCACGCGCGACCGCCTGATCCGCGACAAGATCGCGCAGGGCGACTGGCGCTCGCACGTCGGCCGCAGTCCGTCGCTGTTCGTCAACGCCGCCGCGTGGGGGCTTCTCGTCACCGGCAAGCTCGTCGACTCGCGCAGCGATTCGGCGATGGAGCAGGCGCTGTCGTCGCTGCTGCGCAAGGGCGGCGAGCCACTGATCCGCAAGGGCGTGGACCTGGCGATGCGCCTGCTGGGCAAGCAGTTCGTCACCGGCCGGACCATCGACGAGGCCCTGGACAACGCGAAGCCGCGCGTCGCGCGGGGCTATTGCTACTCGTTTGACATGCTGGGCGAGGCCGCGATGACGATGGACGATGCGCGGCACTATTTCACCGCGTACGAAACGGCGATCCACGCGATCGGCAAGGCCAGCCGCGGCGCGGGCATCTACAAGGGGCCGGGCATCTCGATCAAGCTGTCGGCGATGCACCCGCGCTATTCGCGAGCGCAGCGCGCGCGGGCATTGGACGAACTCGTACCCACCGTGGCGCGGCTCGCGCAGCTTGCGCGCGGCTACGACATCGGCTTCAACATCGACGCCGAGGAAGCCGACCGGCTCGACCTGTCGCTCGACATCCTCGAAATGCTCGCTGCCGATCCGGCGCTGGCCGGCTGGAACGGCCTGGGATTCGTCGTCCAGTGCTACCAGAAGCGCGCCCGCGCCGTCGTCGACTGGCTGGTCGACTTGGGGCGAAGGCACCAGCGCCGCTTCATGGTGCGCCTGGTGAAGGGCGCGTACTGGGATGCCGAGATCAAGCGCGCGCAGGTCGACGGGCTCGCCGGCTACCCGGTCTTCACGCGCAAGGTGCACACCGACGTCGCGTACCTCGCGTGCGCGAAAGCGACGCTGGCGGCGCCGGATGCGATCTATCCGCAGTTCGCAAGCCACAACGCGTTCACCATCGCCGCCGTGCACACGCTGGCTGCCGGTGGCGACTTCGAATTCCAGTGCCTGCACGGGATGGGCGAAAGCCTGTTCGACCAGGTGGTGGGGAAGGAGAACTGGGGCGACGCCTGCCGCATTTACGCCCCGGTCGGGTCGCACGAGACGCTGCTGGCCTACCTGGTGCGGCGCCTGCTCGAAAATGGATCGAATTCATCGTTCGTGAACCGCATCGTCGACCCGAACGTCGCGATCGCTGACCTGGTCGCCGATCCGGTGGCCCGCGCGCTCGAGACCGGCGGGACGCCGCATCCGCGCATTCCGCAGCCGATCGCGCTGTTCCCCGACCGCGTCAATTCCCGCGGCATCGACTTTTCCGACGAGATCGCTCTGCGCGCGCTGGACACCGAACTCCTCGCCGTGCCGGCGCGCTTCGCGGCGATGCCGATGCTGGGCGACGCATCGCCACGGCCTTCGCAGGAGCCCGCGACGATCACCAATCCTTGCGACCGCCGCGAAGTCGTCGGCACCGTTGTCGACGCCACGGCCGCCGACGTCGCGCATGCCGTCGACATTGCCGTCGCCGCGGGCGCCGCGTGGTCCCGCGTTCCGGCGGCCGAGCGTGCCGCGTGCCTGGAACGCGCGGCAGATCTGATCGAAGCCGAACGCGCGACGCTGATCGCGCTGGCCACGCGCGAAGCCGGCAAGACGCTCGCCAACGCCGTGGGCGAAGTGCGCGAGGCCGCCGATTTCTGTCGCTACTACGCGCTCCAGGCGCGGCGCACGCTGGCCGGCGCCGAGGCGCTGGGGCCCATCGCGTGCATCGCGCCGTGGAATTTCCCGCTTGCCATCTTTGTCGGGCAGGTCAGCGCCGCGCTTGCGGCCGGCAACCCGGTGCTGGCCAAGCCCGCCGAGCAGACGCCGCTGATCGCCGCCGTGGCCGTGCAGCTGTTCCATCGCGCCGGCGTGCCGCGTGCCGCGCTGCAGTTGCTGACCGGCCGGGGCGAGACCGTCGGCGCGGCGCTGGTCGCCGATCCGTGCATCGCCGGCGTCCTCTTCACCGGTTCCACCGCCGTGGCGCAACTCATCAACCGCACGCTCGCGCAGCGCGCCGACAACCCGATGCTGGTCGCCGAGACCGGCGGCCAGAACGCGATGATCGTCGACAGTTCCGCGCTGTCCGAGCAGGTGGTGGCGGACGCGCTGTCGTCGGCGTTCGACAGCGCGGGCCAGCGCTGCTCGGCACTGCGCGTGCTTTGCCTGCAGGAAGACATCGCCGACCGCGTGATGGAAATGCTGAAGGGCGCGATGCACGAGCTGCGCCTGGGCAACAGTGCGTCCCTTGCGACCGACGTCGGCCCCGTCATCGATGCCGACGCACAGGCAATGCTCGCGGCTCACGTGGCACGCATGCGCGCCTCGGGCGCCGACGTGTTCCAGCTGCCGCTTCCCGCCGAATGCGGTCAGGGCACTTACTTTCCGCCGACGCTGATCGCCTTGCCCGATCTGCGCGCGCTGACCGCCGAGGTGTTCGGTCCGGTCCTGCATGTCGTGCGCTTCCGGCAGGGCCAGCTCCCGCAGCTGCTCGACGCGATCAACGCCACCGGCTACGGCCTGACCCACGGCGTGCAGACGCGGATCGACGAGACCGTCGAGGCCGTCTGCGCGCGCATCCGCGCCGGCAACATCTACGTCAATCGCAACATCGTCGGGGCCGTCGTCGGCGTGCAGCCGTTCGGCGGCGACCGGATGTCGGGTACCGGCCCCAAGGCGGGCGGGCCGCATTACCTGGAACGGCTGGTGAAAGGCGCGCCGCCGCCGCTGCCGGCTGACGTCAACGAAGGCGTGACGCTGCCCGGACCCACCGGCGAAACGAACACGCTGTACCTGCGCCCGCGCGGCCGCGTCGCGTGCGTCGCGGAGACCGAAAGCGCGCTGATCGCGCAGGCGCGCGCTGCCGTGGCGACCGGCAACGTGGCATTGCTCGCTGCGTCGGCGCTCGGTGATCGCGTTCGCAGAACCGTCGGCGACGGCTGCGAACTCGTGCCCGACCTGCTGGACGCCGGCCCCGACGCGGTGATGTTCGCGGGCGACGCGGACGCCGCGCACGCGCTGCGCCGCAAACTTGCAGCACTTCCAGGCGCCATCATCCCGCTCGTGGTCGCGGGCGCCGGCGGCTACGACACGTCGCGGCTGGTTTGCGAGCGCACGATAACGATCAACACGACGGCCTCCGGCGGCAACGCGTCGCTGCTTTCGCTGGCCGAAACCCCCGGCTGATGCAGTTTCTCGACGCCGCGACCATTCGCGCGCGCCTGCCCTGGCCGCGAATGCTCGCTGCGCTTGACGAGGCGCTGCGCGGGGAAGTCCATGCTCCGCTGCGCGTCAATCACGCGGTCGACGTGCCGGGCTTGCCGGCCGCATCGCTACTGCTGATGCCCGCGTGGCGCACCGGACGTCACCTCGGCGTCAAGCTGGTGACGGTGTTTCCCGGCAATGCCACCCGCGGCGAGCGCTCGGTTGCCGCCGTCTACGTGCTGTTCGACGCGACCAATGGAAAGGTCGTCGCGACGATGGACGGCGAGGAGCTGACTGCGCGCAGGACCGCCGGCGCGTCGGCGTACGCCGCGGACAGGCTCGCCCGCCGCGACGCGCACCGGCTGCTGATGGTCGGCGCAGGCCGGCAAAGCCGCGGCCTGATCGACGCTCACAGGGCCGTGCGTCCGATCGACGAGGTCGTCATCTGGAGCCGTACGCCGACGCACGCCGAGCAGACGGCCGACGAATGCACGCGTGCAGGCATCCCCGCCCGCGCTACGACGGATCTCGAAGCCGCGGTGGCGGGTGCCGACATCGTGTCGTGCGCGACACTCTCGACCACGCCGCTCGTCCTCGGCCGCTGGCTGACACCGGGGACGCACCTCGACCTGGTCGGCGCCTACCAGCGGCACATGCGCGAGACGGACGACGCCGCGATGCAGCGCGCCGACCTGATCGTCGTCGACGACCGGCAGGCAGCACTTGCGGAAGGCGGCGACGTCGTGCAGGCGATCGCGAGCGGCGCCATCGATGCGCGCAAGGTCGTGGCGGAGCTGCGGGATTTCGCGCGCGGCGCGCACCCGGGCCGCACGCGTGACGACCAGGTCACAGTGTTCAAGTCCGTCGGTTTCGCCCTCGAGGACCTGGCCGCGGCGGAGGCCGTGGTCGCGGCGGGCGCCTAGCGCCGGCTAGGCAATCGCCGACGTCGACCGCACGCGCTCGCGCAGCAGGAATTTCTGGATCTTGCCGGTCGACGTCTTCGGGACGTCGCCGAACACGATCTTCTGCGGCACCTTGAAGCGCGCCAGATGCGCCTTGCAATGCGCGATGAGCTCGGCTTCGGTTGCCTTGCCGCCGGGTTTGAGTTCCACGAACGCGCACGGCGTCTCGCCCCACTTCGGGTCGGGCAGCGCCACGACCGCGACCGTCAGCACGTCCGGATGGCGGTACAGCGCGTCCTCGACTTCGATGGAACTGATGTTCTCGCCGCCCGAGATGATGATGTCCTTGGAGCGGTCCATGATCTTCACGTAGCCGTCCGGCTGCATCACCGCGAGGTCGCCGGTGTGATACCAGCCGCCGGCGAATGCCTCCTCCGTGGTCTTCGGGTTCTTGAGGTAGCCCTTCATCGTGATGTTGCCGCGGAACATGATCTCGCCCATCGTCTTGCCGTCCCACGGCACCGGCTCCATCGTCACCGGGTCAAGCACGGTCATGCCTTCCTGGCACGTGTAGCGGACGCCCTGCCGGCCGTTGCGCTCGGTGCGCGCGCCGATGTCGAGCGCGTCCCACTCCGGATGCTTGGCGCACACCGACGCCGGCCCATACACCTCGGTCAATCCGTAGACGTGCGTGATGTCGAAGCCCATCCGCTCGGCACCTTCGATCATGGCGGCCGGCGGCGCGGCGGCGGCGACCAGTCCGTGCACCTTGTGTGAAATGCCGCTCTTCATCTCCTCCGGCGCGTTGATCAGCAGCGAATGCACGATCGGCGCGCCGCAATAATGCGTCACGCCGTAGTCGCGGATCGCATCGAAGATGCCTTGCGCCTCTACACGGCGCAGGCAGACGTTGGTGCCGGCATTGGCAGCCACGGTCCACGCGAAGCACCAGCCGTTGCAATGGAAGAGCGGCAACGTCCACAGGTAGACGGCGTGCCGCGGCATGCCCCAGTCGATGATGTTGGACAGCGCATTGAGATACGCGCCGCGATGGTGATAGACGACGCCTTTGGGGTTGCCGGTCGTGCCGGACGTGTAGTTGAGCGAGATCGCGTCCCACTCGTCGGCGGGCGGCGCCCAAGCGAATTCCGGGTCGCCCTCCTGCAGGAATGCCTCGTAGTCCGTGTCGCCGAGCAGTTGGCCGCCCGGACCGCCCATGTCGGCGATGTCGATGACGAGCGGCTTGACCGGTAGCGCTGCCAGCGCCGTCGCCACGGTCGGCGCGAACTCCGTATCGGTCAGAAGCACCTTCGCCTCGCCGTGCTCCAGCATGAACGCAATGGCCTCAGCGTCCAGCCGCGTGTTCATCGTGTTGAGCACGCCACCCATCATCGGGACGCCGAAGTTGGCTTCGATCATCTCCGGCGTGTTGGCGAGCATCACCGCAATCGTGTCGCCGCGCCCGAAGCCGCGCCGCACGAGGGCAGACGCGAGCCGCCGCGAGCGCGCGTACGTTTGCGCCCACGTGTAGCGGCGGTCGCCATGAATGACCGCCACCCGGTGCGGCCAGATGTACGCGGTGCGCGCGATGAACGAAAGCGGCGTCAGCGGCGCGTAGTTGGCGGCGTTGCGGTCGAGATGCTGCTCGAAGGGATTCACGGCGGTCCTCCACGTTCGCGGTGCAGGATGTCCATGCTAGCAAATGCAGGGGGCTGCGCTCTGTTCGCTTGCCCGCATGGGCCGATTTCGCTACCCTCGGCCGACCATCAACCGACGTTTCAGGCTGCAACGACCATGGGTCACAGGCTGTCGAAGATCGTGACGCGCACCGGCGACGCCGGCGAAACCGGCCTGGGCGACGGGTCGCGCGTGGCCAAGGATTCGCCGCGCATCGAGGCGATCGGCACCGTCGACGAGCTAAATTCGGTGCTGGGCGTCCTGCTGGCCGAGCCGCTGCCCGATGCCGTCGCCGCGTGCCTGACCGACGTCCAGCACGACCTGTTCGACCTGGGCGGGGAACTGTCGATTCCCGGTCACTTTGCCATTACGGACGCGCACGTCTCCCGCGTCGAGGCAGCCGTCGAGACGTTCAACGCCGAACTGGCGCCTCTCAAAGAGTTCATCCTGCCGGGCGGATCGCGCGCCGCGGCCCTCGCCCATGTCGCGCGTACGGTATGCCGGCGCGCCGAGCGCCTGCTGATCCGCCTCGCCGCGACGGAAGCCGTCAGCGAACGTTCGCGCGTCTACCTGAACCGCATATCGGACCTGCTGTTCGTCCTCGCCCGCTCGATCAACCGCGCCGCGGGCCGCCCGGACGTTCTTTGGCAAAAGGACAGGTCGCGGGGTGGCTGACAGCGCCAAGTCCACGGACCGCAGCGCCCGCCTGGCCGCCTTGATGGCCCGGGTCGCGCTGGGTGACCAGCCCGCATTCGCGCAGCTATATCAGGAGACCTCCGCGCATCTATACGGCGTCGCCGTGCGTATCCTCAAGGACGGGGCAGCGGCCGAGGAGGTTCTGCAGGAGGCATTCGTGAACGT
>Ga0302299_10002079_pt1 | contig 12192 bp, 8 predicted proteins | sample III_Fen_N3_4_FD_198795 | JGI IMG/M metagenome (GOLD analysis project Ga0302299, IMG submission 198795) | Peat permafrost microbial communities from Stordalen Mire near Abisko, Sweden - III_Fen_N3_4 | ecosystem: Environmental > Terrestrial > Soil > Wetlands > Permafrost | place: Sweden: Abisko...
GATCCCGCAGAACCTCGGCGTGCGCATCAAGGTCAAGTCGATGGGCGCCGACTCAATGACGGTCTACGTCGACAACGTGAAGTGACACGCCGCCCAACGGCGACGTGAGCGCGCAGAGGGCGGGGCGGCCGGGAGCGTTCCGGCCGCCCCGCCCTCGCCGTCTCCGCGGCCGCCCGCGCCGGGCGCAGGGCTCTCCGGCTCGGACGCGCCCCCGAGGACGTTGGGAGCACTGGCGTCCTCTGTCTGCGGATGTAGACTGCTGCTGACGACCGCTCGCCCTGCCCGGGCGGGCCCTGCGAAACGACACCGCCGGGGAGCACGAGGGGCGGCATCGCGGACGAGCCGGGCCGGGAGGGAACGGTCGAACGGCGGACGCGCGCGGGGGCGCGCGCCTCGGACACGTTCGGCGAAGGGGGCTCCATGGCTCGACGTTTGTCCTTCCTCATCCTGGCCGCGGTGGTACTGCTTGCGCTTACTGCAGGTACTGCGGCGGCCAAGGCCGACCTGACGACCAAGACGTCGATCAAGGTCATCGTCCTGCTCAAGCAGGGCGGCAGCGGCAAGGAGGTGGCGGCGCGGCTGGCAGCTCGCGACGCCGGCGCCGTGTACCGCTACCACATCATCCCGGCGTTCTCGGCCACCGTGACGCAGGCGACCATCGACGCGCTGCGCGCCGACCCCAACGTCCTGCGCGTGGTCAACGACCACCGCGTCCACATTCCCAAGACGCCGGCTTCGGGGAGCGAGGAGCTCACCGCGGCGGCCAAGATGGCGGCGGCGGCCAAGGCCGCGACGGCCGCCGCGCCCATGGAGTCCGAGGCACTGAAGCTCACGCACGCCCAGGACGCCTGGAACATCACCGTGAACGGCCAGAACGTCACCGGCCAGGGCGTCCGCGTCGGCATGCTCGACACGGGCACCGACCCGTATCACCCGGACCTCGCCGCCGCCATCGGAGGCTACAAGGACTTCACCGGTGAGGGCCTCTACGACGACGTGGGCCACGGCACCGGCACGTCCAGCACCGTGGCCGCGCAGGGCCTGCCCGTCTACAACTACGAGACCGGCACCACCATGAAGGTCTCGGGCATGGCGCCCGGCGCGAAGGTCTACATGGCCAAGGTCGCCGGCGACTACGACGGCTGGGACTCGCAGACCATCCGCGGCATCCAGTGGCTGATGGACCAGAAGGTCGACATCATCTCCTGCAGCCTCGGCTGGCTGTTCCTCCCGGAGGACGGCAACGACCCCGGCGCGCTCGCCATGCAGGCCGCCGTCGACGCAGGCATCACCGTCGTCAACTCCGAGGGCAACGAGGGGCCGGGCCAGGGCACCATGGGTAGCGCCCCCGACGCTCCCGGCCTGATCGCCGTCGGCGCCAGCACCGGCAACCGCGAGTTCTCGCAGATCGGCTTCATGGTCGACGGCAGCAGCTACAAGGGCGACCAGGTGATCACCTGGTCGAGCCGCGGCCCCAACTCCGACGGCATCTTCCGCCCGGACATCATGGGCTTCGGCGCCTACGGCTGGGCGCTCGCCCCGTCGTACGGGTCCGGGGAAGGCATCAACATCCAGGAGTTCGGCGGCACCAGCATGGCCGCACCGGTCGTGGCCGGCGACCTCGCGCTCGCGGAGTGCGCGTGGAAGCTCGCGCACCCCGGCAAGGCGCTGCCGCAGCCGGCCTACTGGAAGACGCTGCTCGCCAGCACCGCGACCGACCTCGGCTACCCGGCGCTCGACCAGAGCACCGGCCTCGTGAACGCCGAGGCCGCGGTCAAGGCCGTGCTGCGCCGCGGCAAGTCGATGCTCGTGAGCGTCGCGGCCGACGGCCGCACCCCGTGCTCGTGGTCGCCCAAGGTCGCCGAGGGCGCCAAGAAGAGCACCACCATCACCGTCAAGAACACCGGCAACGCCAAAGAGACCGTCAGCCTCAAGCCGACCGCCTACGTGGCCGACGCCGCCCAGACCATCACCAAGACCGTCACCCTGACGGGTCCCAACTACGAGGACTACGAGGACATCACGGTGCCCAGCGGCACCGACTTCGTCCAGACCACGGTCACCTGGCCGTCGGCCCCGGACGTCTCGATCCGTACCGCCGTGTACGACTCGGCCGGCAACTTCCTGACCTACGCGCCCACCTACGGCGGGTACGGCCACCTCAGCCAGTGCCAGGTCTCGCTCAAGGGTCCCAAGGGCCAGCGGCCGGTGGTCGACTCCGGCACGCCGTGGACGTTGGCCATCTTCCCGCGCGCCAGCATGATGCCGGTAGCGGACCAGCCCGTGAACATCAAGATCGAGTTCTTGCACAGGGCGAACTGGGGCCGGCTCAGCCTCTCCACGACCAAGGTCTCGATCGCCAAGGGCCAGTCGCGCCAGATCAAGGCGACCGTCAAGGTGCCCAACGACTACGGCGCGGGCACCTACTTCGGCGGAATCCGCGTCGGCAACGGCAGCACCGTGACCACGGTCCCGGTGAGCCTGCGCGTCCCGGTGACCCTGATCCAAGGCGACTTCGGCACCTTCCAGGGCAAGCTCATCGGCTCCACGATCGAGTACTTCGGCGGTGAGTTCTACTTCTACGACGTGACCGTGCCGCAGGGCGCGGCGTCCATCGACGCCCAGGTTACGTGGCCCGACCCGGGCAACCTGGTCAACGTCTACCTCGTCGACCCCAGCGGCCGCGTGCGCGACGCCAAGGGCGGAGACCTCTGGTCCTCCGACTACTCGGATACCCCGTGGGTTCCCGCTGAGGCCCTCACGCACACCGCCGAACAAGTCGTGTGGGCCGATCCGGCGCCCGGCCGGTGGCAGCTCATCGTCTGGGCGCCCGGCTTCTCCGGAAACGGCTTCTCGGAGCCATACCGGGGCGTCGTCACTGTCGTCGGAAGCTCGGTCGCGCCCAGCGCGTGGACGGCTACCGCGGCCCCGGGCGAGACGGCGAACATGGACTTCACGGTGACCAACGACGGTCCGACCGACCTGGCCGCCTACGCCGGATCCACGGCGACCTACAACGGCACTGCCGTGTTCCAGCCGGTATGGGAACCCGACTACCTGAACGATGATCCGCCCCTGGCGGGCTCACTGCCGGACCAGGGTCCAGCTGGATCCTCGCTCGTCGGGTTCGGCCTGCCGCAGAACGTCCAGCAGGTCACCGCGATCGTGAATTGGGACAGCCCGGCCACACTCCTCGACCTCGGGCTGTACGACCCGACGGGCACTGACGTCGCCGAGAGCATCGCGAGCACCACGGAGGGCAACGCCGTCCAGGTCCAGGACCCCATGGCCGGGGACTGGCTCCTGACGATCGCCTACGCCGACCCCACGCAGCCGCCGGCACCAGTCGGCTGGGGGGTCTACCTCATGTTCGTGGCGCCGATGCCGATCGACAGTTTCGCGGCGCCCGACGCCGCCACGCCCGTGTCGATCCCCGCCGACGGCACCGGGACGATCACCGCGTCGATCACGGTGCCCAACGACGCCGTGGCCGGCGACACCGTCACCGGCACCGTCGACTTCTACACGGCCGCCGATTCGAAGACGGCGGCAGGCGGCGATCACCTCGGGTCTGTGCCCGTGACCATCACGGTGGCTCCGCAGTGATCTCGCACACCACCCTCGTCGTGTGACGCGAGGGGCGGGGCGGCTGGGACCCTTCCGGCCGCCCCGCCCCTCTTCTTCGCCGGTCGCCCGGCGAGACCGCGGCCGGGCGCCGCAAGGCCGGCAGGGAACGACCCCGCCGCGCTCCGCACCCAAGCGGAGACTCAGCCTGGTCCCTGCGCGGCCTGATAGCATCGCCGCATGCGAGTGCTCGTCACCGGCGGAGCCGGCTACATCGGCAGCGTGATCGTCGCGCGCCTCAAGGCGCGCGGCCACGACGTGGTCGTCTACGACGACCTCGCGCGCGGGCACGCCGCCGCCGTGCCGGACGGCGTGCCTCTCGTGCGCGCCGCCCTGGCCGACGGCGGCTGTGAAGCCGTCGTCCACATGGCGGCGCTCGCCGAGGTCGGCGAGTCCGTGGCCGAGCCGGAGCGCTACTTCAGCGTCAACGTCGACGGGACGGCGGCCGTGGTCGAGGCGGCTGTGGCCGCAGGGGCCCCCCGCCTCGTCTTCAGCTCGACGGCGGCCGTGTACGGAGCGCCCGAGCGCACGCCCATCGACGAGAGCGACACGCTCGGGCCCGCCAACCCGTACGGCGAGACCAAGCTCGCCGGGGAGCGCCTCCTCCAGGAGGCGCGGTCACGCGGCGCGCTCGCCGCCACCGCCCTGCGCTACTTCAACGCCTGCGGCGCCGACGGCGCCCACGGCGAGGACCACGACCCCGAGTCGCACCTCATCCCGCTCGCGCTGCGTGCCGCGCGCGACGGCACGCCGATCCGGGTGTTCGGCGACGACTACCCCACGGCGGACGGCACCTGCGTGCGCGACTACGTCCACGTCGCCGACCTGGCCGACGCGCACATCGCCGCGCTCGAGGCGCTGCCGGACGTGCAGGGCTCGTTCAACCTGGGGACGGGGACGGGCGACTCAGTGCAGGCCGTCCTCGACGCGGTCGAGACCGTGACGGGGCTGCGGCTGGACCGCGAGGTGTCTCCTCGCCGCGCCGGCGACCCGCCGGTGCTCGTGGCCGGCAACCGGCGCGCGGCGGAAGGGCTGGGCTGGCGTCCGCGGCGCAGCCTCACGGACGCCGTCGCCGACGCGTGGGCGTGGATGCGCGAGCACCCGGACGGGTACGCGGAGCGCTGAAGCAGACCGGCGGAGCCGGTCCCGGACGGTGGTCGGCCGGGCGGAGCCGGCGTCAGGCGAAGGTCAGCCGACGGCCGCCGGCGCGGGGGCCAGCGACTCGAGCGTGATGGAGCCCAGGACTTCCATGAGCTGACCCTGGGCGCGCAGCCAGGCCTCGTGCACGGTGCACGACGCGCTGCGCGCGCAGTCTTCGGGGCTCAGCACGCACTGGTTGACCGAGATAGGCCCATCCACCGCCTCGATCACCTGCTGCATCGTGATCTGTGAGGCCGGGCGCGCGAGCGCGAAGCCGCCGTGCGCGCCACGCTGCGACACGGTGAGGCCCGCACGCACGAGGCTCTGCAGGATCTTGGCGAGGAAGCTCTCGGGGATGTCCTGCGCCTCGCCGATCTCGTGCAACGACGCGACGTGACCCTCCGGATAGCGGGCGAGGTACGCCATCGCTCTGACGGCGTACTCCGCGCCACGTGTGAGTTGCAGTCCCATGCTCCATGCCTTCCGTAGAGACCGGACAGAAACGGTCTTTTTGAACTCTATCCTCACGAGGGCACACCGGTCAACCGAACCGTCCGCCGTATTAAGCGCCCGTTAAGGTTTGAAGAGACCCGGCGTCATCCTGCGGATAGTGCCGGTTTGCGGGCAAAACCCCGGTCGCGAGCGGCTGGAGCCGATGCTATCCTGCTGGAGCCCCCCGGGAAGCCCTCCCCACACGGAAGGACGCGAGTGAGACGATCCATGGCCCTGTTCGCCGTAGGTGTCGCCGTAGCCGTTGCGGCCGCGGTCGTCGTCGTCGGCATGAACTCGGGCGGTGGAGACTCCGCCGGTGCGGCCGGCGACCCGGCCACCGGCTCCCTGCCGTCGGGGCACCCCTCGGCCATCGCGGACCCGGACACCACCGGAGCGGACGCAGACAGCGACACGGACACCGTCAGCGGGACGACCATCGCGAAGCTTGAGCGGCGGCGCGCCAAGAACCCCAGCGACATCGCCGTCCTGCTCGACCTGGGCAACGCCTATTTCATGAACCAGCACCTCACGCGGGCCGCGCGCGTCTACGACGACGCGCTCGCCCAAGACCCCGGCAACGCCACCGCGCAGGTCGGCCTGGCGCTCGTCTGGCATGCCCAGGGCGACTCCAAGCGCGCCGAGACCGCGCTCAGATCGGTGCTGGCGGCGCACCCGGACAACCAAGACGCGCACTACTCGCTGGCGATCGTCTACTTCTCCGCCGGGCGGATCGCCGAGGCCAAGACCCAGTGGGAGGCCGCCGCGCGCATCGACCCCACGTCGACGACCGGCAGGCGCTCGCAGAGCTTCGTCGACCTCCTGGAGAACCAGGAGTCGAGCTCCCCCGAGGCCAATTAGCCGCCGTAGGCGCCCGGCCCGCTACTCCACGCGGGCGCCCAGCACGTCGGTGAAGTGGGCGAGCGCGAAGCGGTTGAACTCCTCCGCCGCGTGACCCGGTGCGTCGTACGTCTCCACGAGGTCCTTGCGCACCAGCACCTCGTACCCGCGCGCCCGCAGGCCCGCGACGGTGTGCAGCACGCAGATGTCGGTGCACACGCCCATCACTTCCACGAGCTGCGGAGAGAACCGTGCCAGCACCTCCTCGAGCTCGGTGCCGTAGAAGCCGGAGAACGTGTGCTTGCGCAGCACGGTGCCCCGCTCCGCGAACTCGCGGAGCTCGGGCACGACCTCGTCCTCGCCCGAGCCCTCCACGCAGTGCGGCGGGAACATGGCGAACTCGGGGTCGCCGGGGCTGTGCGTGTCCACCAGGAAGATGAGCGGCACGCCGTTCGCCTCGGCCGCGGCGAGATGCTCGCGCATGGGTGCGACGATCGGGTCGTAGCGCGGGCTGTGCAGCTCGCCGCTGCGGACGAAGCCCACAAGCATGTCGACGACGATGATCGCCCGGCGAGGTTCGGTGGTCGCGGCGTCCATACCAGTCGGATACCCGGAGGTGGCGGCTACGTCACGCGCTCGAGACGCGGGTTGGGACGGTAGCGGCGGCCGACCTTGGCGCACGGCCGGCCCTCGCGCAGGACGACGTCGGCGGTGAAGTCGGTGTTGCCGCGGAGCAGGCTGCTGCCCACGCCGTATGCGTCGGCCGGGACGCCGGCCGCCTCGAAGCGCCGGATGCGCTCCGCGTCGAACCCGCCGCTGACGACGATGTGGACGTGCTGAAAGCCCTCCTCATCGAGCGCGCGGCGGACGGCGCGAACGAGCTCCGGGGCCACCCCGTTGGGCCGGAACGCGCCCATTTCGTCCCAGAGCGAGCGGTCGACCATGGTCTCGCTCGTGTCCAGCCTGACTCCCCAGAGCCGTTCGCCGAGCGCCCGCGCGCAGGCGAGGCTGGTGGCGACGCAGTCATTGTCCCAGTCCACCAGCGCTGTGATGTTGATCTCGGGGTAGTAGAGGTCGGCGAAGGCGCTCGCCGCCGCGACGGTGTCGCCACCGTAGGCGGCGATGAGCGCGTGCGGCACCGTGCCGACTCCCCTGCCGCCCCACCACGAGGCCTGCGCGTCGGTGCTGACGCCGATGGCGCCGGCGATGTGCGCCGCGTAGCCGTCTCCGGTCTGCACCCGGTAGTGGTCGAACCGCGCCGGGAAGAAGAGGATCGGCTTGCCGCCGGCCGCCTCGACGACGCGGCGCACGTTGGTGCTGATGAGCGTGCGCCGCGACAACGCCCCGAGGTACACGGTCTCGAGGTGGGCGAAGAGGCTGTAGTCCCCCTCGATGGTGAGCACGGTCTCCCACCCGAAGAGCTCGTCGCCGTCGTAGAGCGCGTGCACGACGAGCTCGTCCCAGCCGTCCTTCCAGCGCCGGTCCTCGCCCTCTCCCTCGAACCGCCCCGAGCAGAGTCGCAGCATCGCGAGCGCCTCGTCCATGCCGCCTAGCACGGCGCCGTCCGTCTTCTGGAAGACCTGCATGGTCACGCGCGGGTGCAGGTCCTTGGCCTCCAGCACGTGCTTGGCGCCGTTGAAGTACGCGTCCGTGTAGTGGCCCTCCCGCAGGCGGTCGACGGGGAGAGCGAAGACTCCGGGCGCGAGGCGTGGGCGCGACATGGGCGGATTGTACTCCCAGGGGTGAGAGACGCGCCCCGCCGGCTAGAGCCCGAACCGGCCGACGACCTCGCCGAGCGCCTTGGCCGGGGTGACCTCGAAGCGCAGCGTGTACCTGCCGGCCGTCGCCAGGCGCAGGTCCATGAACCGGTCGGGCCGGGGGATCACGCTGCCCGGCCCTCCGCTGAGCACCCAGTACGGCGACGACGTGACCTTGAGCCAGTACGTGCCTGGCTGCGAAACGGTGAAGTCGATGCGCTGATGCCCGACCGCGAGGACGTCGGCGGTGGCCGCGACGGACTCGGGCTGCGGGACGAGCAGCGGCCTCGCATCCCGGAGCCGGTAGATGCGCCAGGCGCCGGTCTCCTCCGTGAGCGCGAAGACCGGTGAGCTCTCGAGCAGCCTCGCCTCCCGCTTGCTCCACGGGTCCAGCGGTCCCTCCACCGGCGAGAAGATGTACTGCACGCCCATGCTCTGCAGCCAGGCGACGTAGTCGGCGGCGTCGTAGGGCGTGTAGAAGAGGCTGTTGTGGATCGCGTCGGACTGGCGGTACCAGCCGCGCGTGATGGGGTAGCCGGCCTCAGGGAAGTAGAGCGCCTCCCAGTGACGGCGCAGCGCGACGACGTGGAAGCGGTAGTTCGGGTCGTAGAGGTCGCGCGCGGCCGCCAGCGCAGGCGCGAAGTAGGCGCGCGTGGTCTGCGGCCGCTCCACGGCGTTCAGGTAGTGGCTGGCCGCCGTGCCGAACTGCAGCAGCGCGAACAGGACGATGGGGATGATCGCGAGCTCGCCGTAGCGGAACGGCCGCCGGAGTCGCGTGTGGCGCAGCAGCAGGAGCAGGGGCAGGCCGAAGACCATGAAGAAGCGGCCGATGTTGTTGCCGAGCGGGCTTCCCGGCGTCACAAACGAGCCGACGCACACGACCGCGTACACGAGGAAGAGGACGACGAAGGGCCGGCGCGGATGCACGGCGTTCACGCCGGCCAGCGCGAGCCCGATCAGCGCGAAGCCCAGGAACACCATGAGCTGAGACGTCTCGTTGAGGTACGACCCCGGCTGGGAGAAGGCGAGGCCGAGGACGAAGCGGACGACGACGGCCGGGGCGAGCGCGGCGGCGAACAGCAGGTAGCGCCGCCGCGCCCCCCGCCGCACGATGAAGTCGGTGAGCATGAACGGCACCGCGACGACCAGCCCCAGGGGGTTGGAGAAGATGCCGATGGCCACCGGCAGCGCCGCCCACAGCGGCCGGCGGCGCGCGAGCAGCGCGAGGCCGCCCATCGTCAGCGCCAGCGCGAGGACGAAGGGATCCTGGCCGTGCGCCAGGTACATCGACATCACCAGCGCCATGCCCCAGGCCGGCCAGACGTCGTCGATCTTCCACATGTCGCGCACGTACAGGTAGAACGTCACAGGGACCGTACCGGCCGCGACGATCACGATGAGCGCGCCGGGGACGTACTGGGCGAGCCAGTAGAAGACGAAGCCGTAAGTGATGGCGCCGTAGCCGCCGCCGTACCAGTAGGTGTCCCAGAAGACGGAGTCGCCCCGGCGGAGCAGGAAGATCTTGTAGGCGTGGGCGGCGTCGTCCCAGCCGGGGACGCCGCCCCACCGCATCAGCAGCGTGACGACGGCGACGGCGGCGGTGGTCACCAGCCACAAGGTGAGCAGGCCGCGCCGCGTGCGCAGCCAGGACTCCAGCGCGGCGAAGCTCACTCGCCCGGCGCCGCCAGCCGCATCGCCGCGACGAGGTTGGCCGCCAGGCTCGGCGCCGCCGCCAGGGAAGGCACGAGCGTGGTCGCGAGGCAGCGCTCGTGCACGAAACCCTCCACCTGTCCCTCTTCGCCGACCTGGCCCACGCGCCAGGCGAACGCCTCCTGCTGGAGGGTCAGGAACTCGAGGTCGAAGAGCTCGTACAGGGTGGCCTCCCCGTCCGCATACGGGTTCTCGCGAGCAGGCGTGGCGCGCACGTACCGGGGACGCTCGTACCACTCGAGGAGTTCAGCCTCGGCGGGCAGGACGCCGGCCAGCTCGTGCGTGCGTCCGCGGCTGTCGGCGAGGCGGCGCAGCAGCAGCAGGGCGCCGCCGCCCACCGCCAGCGTCGGCAGGCCGCCGTTGATGGCCGCCGCAAGGTTGATCTTGAGCGCGTCGTTGCCGGCGAACGCCGGCAGCTCCTCCTCGTCGAGCAGGCCGCTGAGGAACAGGCCGGCCGCTCCCTCCGGCAGCGTCTTGTCGCGGCCGATGTGGAGCGGCTCCAGCGCGAGGCCCATGGCCTTGAAGAGGTCGATGGCCTCGAGCGCGAACGGCTCGAGCGGCGGCCCCCACGCGACCGCGAGCGTGAGGCCCGCGGCGGCGGGGAGCGGCGCGAGCAGGCGGCGCGAGCGCGACGGCAGGAACCCGCGCCGCGCGGCCGCCGCCTCCAGGCCCTCCCGGTCGAGATAGCCGGCCGCCTCCCGGCAGAGCGCCGCCTCTCCGCCCTTGACCGGCTGCGGGCCGATCTGGCGCAGCGAGCTCTGGCCGCCGCCGTGCTGGCGCGCGAACTGCTCGCTGAGCTGCGGCGGCAGCCAGCCCAGCACCGGGAGCTTGGCGGTCTCCTCCAGGATGCGGCGCAGCTCGGACTCGGGACCCTGGTCGTCGCCGCCGACCACGATGACGCCGGCGAACTCGACCTTGCCGGCGAGCAGCCGCGCCCCGCAGGCGGCGGCCGCGACCGTAGGCCCCCGGTCGCGGGCGTCGACGACTAGCACGAGCGGGGCGTCGAGCGCCGCCGCGACGTCCACGGCGCGGGAGCCTCGGACGCCCTCCCAGCGGTCGAGCGCCGGCGAGACGGCGACGATGGCGGTGAGGTCGGCGTCCGTCGCCCACGCATCGTAGAGCTCCCCCGCCACGGCGTCCTCCACGAGCCGCGGATCGAGCACTCGAGGGGTCAGCGACGCGGCGCCGTACAGGAGCCGCCAGAGCGGCAGATCGGCGCCCAGAAGGACCGGGCGCACGGCGCGTTCCTCCGCGAACGCGGCGAGCAGCGCACCAGCGGCGAGGGCGACGGCGGGACCGGGTTCGAGCCCGCACACGACCAGGCGAGGGGCGGACATGACGGGCGTCCTCCTTTCGTCCCGGTTCCGCGGCGCCGGTGGTCAGGCGCCCAAAGGCGGATTCCGGGGGGCCGGGATAGAATACCTCACCAGCGTTTCAGCGGGGGGAGTCGAGCGGATGGACCTGCGCCAGCAACTTCATGACGCCATGTGGGTGCGCGTGCTCTTCACGTTCGCCCTGCTCATGGGCGTCCTCTGGGTGCAGATCGACTACCACGGCGTGGTGATGACCGAGGTGCTGGTCGGCGTCGGGATCGTGGCGCTGGTGAACCTCCCCATGTACATCGTCGAGCGGCGGCTCCCGACACGCGTGGCCGCCGCCATCATCATCGTATGTGACCTTGTGCTGGTCACGGCTGCCGTCATCTACGCCGGCGGCACGCTCAGTGCGGTCGGCATCTTCTACGTCTGGCCGATCGTGCTCTCGGCGGTGTTCCTGCCGGCGTGGGCCCCGTACGCCGTCGCCGGGGCCGCCAGCATCGCCTACGTGGCCGTCTGGGAACTCCAGCACATCGGCTGGCTCCACGTCTCCGCTCTAGTGAAAGAGATCCAGGTGCCGCCGAACTGGATGCTGATCACCGTGTGCCTGCACATCGCGGCGTTCATGCTCGTGGCCCTGCTCAGCGGGAGGCTCGCACAGGCGCTCATCGGCAGTTCGGCGCAACTCTCCGGCGCCAAGGCGGACACTGAAGACCAGCTCCGCCGCATGCAGGCCACGAACGAGCAGTTGCGCGTGATGAGTGAGAGCAGCCGCGTCTTCCTCCGCCACCAGGAGGTGGCGGCGCTCATCCCGGAGGCGCTCGCCCAGATCGCCGGCGCGACGGGCATGCGCAGCGGCTTCGCGCTCATCCTCAACCACAACACCGGCGACTACGAGGAGCGCGCGCTCATCGGCGGCCTCTCCGCCGACGCGGCGCGCCGCTACAAGGAGCTCAACATCGTGGACGTCGCCCGCACCGGAGCGGAGCGGTACGAGTCGGTCACCGACCCGCAGGTCGGGCGCCTGCTCAAGGCCATGGAGAAGGACGGGTTCCGCGGGTTCCTCGCGGCGCCGCTCGAGGCCAAGCACGAGCTTCTCGGCGTGGTGTGCCTCCTGTACCGGGCCAACGAGGCCGTCCCCGACGCGGCTGTGCCCACCCTGCGCGCGCTCACCGACCAGGTCGCGCTGGTGGTCCGCAACATCCAGTACAACGAGGAGCTCGCGCGCAAGAACGAGGAGCTCACGCACCTCGACCAGCTCAAGAGCGACTTCATGGCCACGATGAGCCACGAGCTGCGCACGCCGCTCACCTCGA
>Ga0302299_10002081_pt1 | contig 12185 bp, 8 predicted proteins | sample III_Fen_N3_4_FD_198795 | JGI IMG/M metagenome (GOLD analysis project Ga0302299, IMG submission 198795) | Peat permafrost microbial communities from Stordalen Mire near Abisko, Sweden - III_Fen_N3_4 | ecosystem: Environmental > Terrestrial > Soil > Wetlands > Permafrost | place: Sweden: Abisko...
GGCGCCGTCGACCCCGAGGCGCAGCAGTTCGCGCTGGAAGCGCTCGGCCGACTCCTCGTTGTCGAAGTTCGTCTGGACGGCGAGCCGCTCGATCCGCTTGCCGCGGACGATGTAGCCCTCCTCGTCCTTCTCGATGGTGAAGCCGTCGCCGGCCGCCTCGAGCCTGTGCACCACCACGCCCGCGGGATCCGGCGGCTCGGCGAGCTCCGCGGCATCGGGGAGCAGGCCGCCCACCGCGGCTCGCAGTTCATCGAGCCCCTCGCCCGTGTCCGCCGAGATCGCCACGACGCCCCGTCCGGCTTGGCGCTGCATCGCCTGGAAGTCGGGCCAGGCCTCGCGCGCTGCGGGCAGGTCCATCTTGTTGAACACGATGAGGATGGGCTTGGCGAGCAGCGCCGGGTCGTGCGCCTCGAGCTCGTCGCGGATCACGTCGTGGTCCCACGTCGCGTCCCGCGCCGCGCCGTCCACGATGTGCAGCAGGACGCGCGTCCGCTCCACGTGACGCAGGAACGCATGGCCCAGACCGGCGCCGTCCGAGGCGCCCTCGATCAGGCCCGGCACGTCGGCGATGGTGGGGCGCCGCCCGTCCTCGATGCCCATGTCGAGCACGCCGAGATTGGGCTCGAGGGTGGTGAACGGGTAAGCCGCGATCTTGGGCGTGGCCGATGTCAGGGCCGCGAGCAGCGTGGACTTGCCCGCGTTGGGCAGCCCCACGAGCCCCACGTCGGCGATCAGCCGAAGCTCCAGGCGCAGCGTCTTCTCCTCGCCGGGCTCGCCGCGCTGGGCGTGCTTGGGCGCCTGGTGCGTCGACGTCGCGAAGTGCACGTTGCCCAGGCCACCACGGCCGCCGCGGCCCACCATCGCCGTCTGGCCGACGGCCACGAGGTCGGCGATCAGGCCGCCCGTCTCCTCGTCAATCACCGCGGTGCCGGGCGGGACCACCAGGTACAGGTCGTCGCCGGCCTTGCCGTGGCGCTTCTGCCGTTCGCCCGATCCGCCGGGCGTGGCCGAGAAGTGCGACTTGTAGCGGAAGTCGCGCAGGGTCGTCTGGCCGGCGTCGACGCGCAGGTACACCGAGCCGCCACGGCCGCCGTCGCCGCCGTCGGGACCGCCGCGGGGGACGTGGGCTTCGCGGCGCATCGTCGCCGCCCCATCGCCACCAGCGCCGGCGCGCACGACGATGCGAACTTCATCGAGGAACATGGCAGGCATTCTCGCACGGGCTCCGCGCGACAACGACAACGCCCCCGGGCGGACCGGGGGCGGTCAGTGCGGCGCGGACTTGGCTAGAGGTAGTTGAGCGGGTTCATCCGCTGTCCGCCGTTCCAGACCGGCCCGTCCCACACCTCGAAGTGGAGGTGGGGGCCCGTGGCGTCGCCACTCTGGCCGATCCGGCCCACCTGGTGGCCGCGCCCGACGGATTCGCCGGTGCCGACCGTGATGGCGGACATGTGGTTGTACGTGGTGTAGAGGTTGCTGCCGTGGCTGATCCACACCTGCCAGCCGCCGCCGTTGTTCTTCCAGCCGGCGAAGGTCACCTTGCCGCTCGCGGCTGCAACGACGGTCGAGCCGTAGTCGGCGGCGATGTCGAGCGCCCAGTGGCCGTAGTGGTAGTACTGGCTGATGTAGTTGTTGCCGCCGATGACGGGCCAGGACAGCCGGCCGCCGGCGTAGTGGCCGCCGACACCAGAGCTTGAACCGCCGCTGGTGCGGTGCGTGACCGTGGTGGGATGCGAGCTGGCCGGTGACGTCGTGTGCTTGACCGGCTTGGGCGTCGCGATGGGCGCGCCGCGGGCGCCCGGGATCACGAGGACCTGGCCGACGACGAGCGTCGGGTCGGTCAGCTGGTTGATGTCCATGATGCTCTGCGGGTCGACGTCGTACTTGGCGGCCACCGAGGCCAGCGTGTCCGACGCGCCCACCGTGACGACGAGGCCATTGGCCGGCGGCACCTTGACGAGCTGACCGATGTGGAGGTCGGTCTTGGACTTCATGGCGCTCTTGTTCGCCCACCACAGCGTCATCATCGACACGTGGAAGTTCGTGGCGATCGTCGAGAGGGTGTCGCCCTTCTTGACGCGGTAGATCTGGATCAGCGACGAGCCGTCCTCGACGGTGGTCTCGGGCGCGTAGCCCGTGATCAGCGTGCCGTCCTCGGTCACCGTGCCGGTCGGGGCTGAAGGCGTCTCGACCGCGGGCTGCGTGACGACGTCCGTCGGCAGTGTCACGGCCTGGAAGTTCTGCGCGGCCTTCTGGGCGTCCATCATGGCGACAGCGCCCGGATCGTCGCTCGCGTCGATGTAGCGCACGCCGCCGTTGATGGCGAGGCGGGGGCCGGACGAGGCGCCCTGGGCGGCGCCAGCAGATCCCGCGGGGGTGCTGGGCAGGAGGGCGAGCAGCGAGGCGACGGCCACGATGGCCGCGACGGCGATCGGGAGTGCGCGCTCAGCCGTGGTGAACGGGCGAACCACCGACGCGAGCGAAGCGCCCAGCGAGCCGGCGGGAGCGGAGGTGCGGCGACCGAACCGTGAACCGATCGCCCCGAAGAAGGCGGCGGTCCTGCGGTTGACGCGGGTCGCGAGTGACACGCGGCGGGCGGGGCGCGGGCGAGTGTGCCGGCGACCGACGCCGTCGGTGGTGTTCTGCAATACGGCCTCCTGAGGAGGATCGAGCGAGGGAGCGTTCCCGGGCGCCTGAGCCGATCCCCACGGGGGTGCTGGTCGTGCGTCGAGCTGTGGTGCCGCCGAAAATACGTCCTTGCGGCCAGCTCCGACTCACGGACCTTAACAGGTTGCGGAACGGTAGGTCAAACGACGCACCCTCGTTCAGGGGGGTGTCGAGACGACTTTTCCCCTAGGCCAGCGGTCACAAATCTTGGTAAACCTACCAAGATTGTTCGAAGGTAAACGATTCCTAACCCAGCCAGCGTCACACGGATGCGGTTTTGGCGCGTCGCGCGGCCCGTTTGGACCCGAGGCGTTGCGTCAGTCGAGCGGCTTGTTCAGCGTGCCCAGGAACTGCGCGTTGCTCTCGGTCTTGGCGATCCGGTTGAGGAGCAGCTCGATGCCCTCGTTCGTGCCGACGGCGGACAGCATCCGGCGCATCGTCCACACCAGCTTGAGGGTGCCCTCCTCGAGGAGCAGCTCCTCGCGGCGGGTGCCGGACCGCTGGACGTCGATCGCCGGGAAGATGCGCTTCTCGGCGAGCTTGCGGTCGAGGATGAGCTCCGAGTTGCCGGTCCCCTTGAACTCCTCGTAGATCACGTCGTCCATGCGCGAGCCGGTGTCGACCAGACACGTGGCGATGATGGTGAGCGAGCCGTTCTTCCGAACGGTGCCGTCCGGGAGGACGTCGTCCTCGATCTTCCGCGCGGCCCCGAAGAACCGCTTGGGCGGGTAGAGCGCGATCGGGTCGATGCCGCCCGACAGCGTCCTGCCGCTGGGCGGCAGGGCGAGGTTGTAGGCGCGCGCGAGGCGGGTGATGGAGTCGAGCAGGATCACGACGTCGCGCCCGGTCTCGACCTGCCGCTTGGCGATCTCGAGCGCCATCTCCGCGACGTGCGTGTGGTTCTCGGTGGGCTCGTCGAACGTGGAGCTGATGACCTCGCCGTGGACGTTGCGGCGCATGTCGGTGACCTCCTCGGGGCGCTCGCCGATCAGGGCGACCATCAGGAGGATGTCCGGGTAGTTGGACGTGATGCCGTTGGCGATGCTCTTGAGCAGCATCGTCTTGCCGGCCTTGGGCGGGGACACGATCAGCGCGCGCTGGCCCTTGCCGAGCGGGTTCACGAGGTTGACCAGGCGCTGGCTCAGGTTCTTGGGGTCCGACTCGAGGTTGATCAGCTCGATCGGGTGGATCGGCGTCAGGTCCTGGAAGAACGGCCGGCGGCGGGCGGTGTCCGTGTCCACGCCGTTGACGGTGTCGACCCGGATCAGGCCCCAGTACTTCTCGCCCTCGCGCGGCGCCCGCACGGCGCCGATCACGCGATCGCCGACCCGCAGGCCGAAGCGGCGGACCTGGCTCGAGGAGACGTAGACGTCCTCAGGGCTCGGCAACAGGCCGTGGCGGCGCATGAAGCCGTAGCCCTCGTCCACGATGTCGAGGATGCCGAAGACGTAGTCGAGACCGGCGCGCTCGGTCTGGGCCTGGAGGATGGCCTCGACCAGCTCCTCGCGGCGATCGACCTGCGCATCGATCTCGAGGCCCTTGCCGACCTCGTGGAGCTCCTTGACCGACATTTCCTGCAGGTCGCGGAAGTCGAGGTCATTGCGCTCGCGGGCAGCTTCGAGTTCTGCGACCTCATCCTGCTCGGTGACGGGCAGGCGGTTGGTGGACTGGGGGCGACGTCGCGTCCGGCGGTTGCGGCTCGGGCGCTGGTCGGGGCCATTCGGCATGGAAGAGGGTTCCCTCGGGTGCGGTGCGACGCGGGTGCGGACCGGTCGGGATTGGGCGCCACGGACCGATGTTCGCGCGGAATCGCTGGAACGTCGCGCGCGGCCGGTGGGGGTGCCCCGAATCATATTGGACAACGAGCCGCGCCGTCAACGTCAACGTCGCCGGCAGCCGGGAGACGTGGCCCGCTAGAGCTGCGGACTCGCCCCCATGAGCGCGATCAGGACCACGATCGCAACGATCGCGGCCAAGTGACGAAGCCGGACGACGCCCTGGAGCAGGACGAGGACCGTCGCCCACAGCTCGCGCGGCCAGCGGCGCGATGCCGGGAGCTCGTCTGCGACCGAGAACCTGCGGAGTTCCAGTTCCATGCGGGGAGTCTGCAACAGTCAAGGCGCCATGGCACCTCAGGCGAATGCCTCATTGGCGGGACCACCTCGACAGTCGACGAACGGGCCGAGAATCGAGAAGCCCCGGCGCGGGCCGGGGCTTCGGGCGGCTGACGCGCGGCCGTCAGGAGGCGGAGGCCGTCTCCGTGGCGCGGTCGTCTTCCGCAGTGTCTGCGATGCCCGGGCCGACGGCGCTCAGCCGCGGCTCCGCCCCGTCGCGCAGGGCGATGGCCGTGGCGACGAACCCGTGGAACAGCGGATGCGGGCGCTCGGGGCGTGACTTGAACTCCGGGTGGAACTGGCTGGCCACGAACCACGGGTGGTCGCGGAGCTCCACGATCTCCACGAGGCGCCCGTCCGGCGAGGTGCCGGAGAGGATCATGCCGGCGCTCTCGAGGGCCGCTCGGTAGCGGTTGTTGACCTCGAAGCGGTGGCGGTGCCGCTCGTAGATGACCTCGGCGCCGTAGACGGCCCTGGCCTTCGAGCCTGCGGCCAGCTTGGCCGGGTAGAGGCCCAGGCGCATGGTGCCGCCCTTGTCCTCGACCTCGCGCTGGTCGGGCATGAAGTCGATGACCGGGTTCGAGGTGAACATGTCGAACTCGGTCGAGTTGACGTCCTGGCTGGCGAGCACGTCCCGCGCGAACTCGATGACGGCGCACTGCAGGCCCAGGCACAGGCCGAGGTACGGCTTGCCGTGCGTGCGCGCCCAGCGGGCGGCGAGCACCTTGCCCTCGATGCCGCGGTGGCCGAAGCCGCCCGGGACGAGAACCGCGGCCACGCCCGCCAGTCGCTCCTCGACGTTGTCCTTGTCGAGCGCCTCGCTGTCCACCCAGCGGACCTTGGCGTCGACGCCGTTCGCCCACGACGCATGGCGCAGGGCCTCGGTCACCGACAAGTAGGCGTCGGGCAGCTCGATGTACTTGCCGACGAGCGCGACCTCGAGGGTGGGCTTGGGCGCCTTGATCCGCGCCACGAGCGCCCGCCAGGACGAGAGGTCGGGGACGGCGTCCGGATCGCCCAGACCGAGCTCGCGCACGACCAGCCGCCCGAAGCCGAACGACTCGAACTGGAGCGGCACCTCGTAGATGGTGCTTGCGGTGGGCGCGGGGATGACGGCGTCCACGTCCACGTCCGTGAACAGGGCGATCTTCTCGCGGATCTCGTCGGGCACCTCGTGGTCCGAGCGCAGGACGATCACGTCCGGCTGGATGCCGATGCCGCGGAGCTCCTTCACGCTGTGCTGCGTGGGCTTGGTCTTGAGCTCGCCCGTGGCGGCCAGCGCCGGCAGCAGCGTCACGTGGACGTACAGGACGTTGTGGCGTCCGACGTCCTTGCGCATCTGGCGGATGGCCTCGAGGAACGGCAGGCTCTCGATGTCGCCCACCGTGCCGCCGACCTCGACGATGACCACGTCCGGCTCGCCGTCGCGCGCCACGCGCGTGATGCGCTCCTTGATCTCGTTGGTGATGTGCGGGATCACCTGGACGGTGCCGCCCAGGTAGTCGCCGCGGCGCTCCTTGGCGATGACCGCGCTGTAGATGCGCCCGGTCGTCACGTTGGAGGCCTGAGAGAGGTTCTCGTCGATGAACCGCTCGTAGTGGCCCAGGTCCAGGTCCGTCTCGGCGCCGTCGTCGGTGACGAAGACCTCGCCGTGCTGGTACGGCGACATGGTCCCCGGATCCACGTTGATGTACGGATCCAGCTTGAGGATGGAGACCTTGAGGCCCCGCGCCTTGAGCAGGCGCCCGACCGAGGCGGCGGTGATGCCCTTGCCGAGTGAGGAGGTCACTCCTCCGGTCACAAAGACATACTTCGCCATGGGCTCAGGTCCTCCGGGGTTTTTCTCATGCTACCGATTCCGGCGGCCCGGGACAACCCGAATCGGGTTGCGATTGGGGTTCGACGGGTGGCGCAGGGCCACGTTCAAGGCTTAGGGGCTGGCCGCGACCGGGTTGTCGCCCGCCCCCTCGTGGATCACGATCCCGTTCATCGCCTGGAGGAGCGCGCGGCGGTCGGCGGCTGACATCTCGGTCGCCAGGATGGCCGCGGTGCCAGCGGCGATCATCGCCCTCGAGACCTGCTCCATGGTCTCGGCTGCGAGGATCCCGTCCACCATCGCGAGCGTGGCTGGCATCTCGGCCAGCAATGGCATGGGGTTCTGGGTGCCCATCAGGTCGAGACCGTGGCGGTCCATGTGCCCGGGCAGGAGGCCGCCTCGAAGCTCGTCGAAGTAAGCCAGGGTCGTGCACGCGTTGAAGAACCAGATGCGGTACTGCTCGCGGTCGAATTGGCCGCTCTGGGTCATGCGCTCGAGGTCGTTGACCCGGTTGAAGACGTAGTGGCTCTGCTCGACCGCCGACGGCGCGATGGCGCGGCCCGCGGCGTGGAGAGCCGACGCCACGCCGATCACGAAGTTCTCCTTGGCCGACACGTCCGCATCGAAGTCCGGCCCGATGCCGCGGCGGGCGTGGCCGTCGTAGATGGTGATCTCCGACTCGGCGAGGGCGTGCCCGTACTGGGCCGCCGCTCCGGGGCCGGGCGAGATCACGTTGACCCGGACCACGATCTCGCGGGTGAGCCGGTTCCCGTCGCGGGCCGGGTAGGTCACGTCGCGCCGCAATCGGTGCTGCTCCGGCTGGCCGGGCTGCGCCGCGCGCAGCTCGAAGCCGCGGTCCCTGAGCCAGCCGTGGGCCCTCGCCAGCTGGTCGGTCTGCGACCCGCCCTCGTCGAAGCCGACCGCGATCGTCACATCGAGGTAGCCGTCCGCAAAGAGCTGCTCGTAATCGAAGTAGTGCTCCTCCTGCCGGCCTGGGCCAGGCGCCGTCTGGTCCAGCTCGCCAAGGGCACGGGCGGTGAGATCGCCGTCCGGCATGGAGCGCCTGGCGCGGAACTGGGAGATCCCCTGCCGGGTCTCCGTGCCGAACTCGCCGTCGTGGCCGTAGAACACCATTTCGAAGCCGAGCGCCTGGATGGCCTGCTGGACCGCGCGCACGGCCGGCCCGTTGTCGGCCGGCGAGAGGACGGCCTGGCCCTGCGCGATCCGCGCGAGGCGCGGCTGTCCTGTGAAGCGCGGGTTGGAGAGTGTGACGGGGTCCGTCTCGTTCGAGTACGGGTTGGCGGGCAGCTGGGCGACGGCGCCGCCGCCCGGGGTCGAGAGCACGTACGGGTTGGGCGCGATGTCGTCGTCGGTCGCGTCACGCTGCACGGAGCGCGCGAGGAGGGCGCCGAGGGCGGCGTTGCCGGCCGACGCCTGGACGGAGGTCGCGAACCGCTCGCGCGAACCCGCATCGGCGACCCCCAACGGCAGGCGGAGCGCGCTCCCGGTCACGGCCGCGGTGGTCGCGGACCCGCGAACCGGCGTCCGCGCGACGCTGCGGACAGCATCGTGGGCCCGCACGTCCGGGACGGCGTTCGTCACCACCGGCCGAACGTTCCTCCAGGCCCGCGACCGGCGTCAACGACCGATCGGGCAAATCGGCCCACCACTCTGCGCTGCACGGTCCCTGAACCTGAGGCTCCAGCTGCCCTGGCGCACCCGTCCGCTTGGGGAGGCTACGGCCCGAAGATGACCGGCGCGTCCTTGCAGACCGTGCCGGCCTTGGGCGTCGCCAGGCGCAGCAGGTAGGCCGACGCGGCGTCGCCGAGGCACGTGTTCGTCCGGATGGAGCCCTCGCTCGTGTGACCGAGCCCGTCCCGCATGAGGACGACGCCGGAGCCGAGGGCCCGGGCGAGCGGCGCGGCATCCCACGGCGGCGTGGCGGGGTCGTACGTGGCCGCGAGCACGAGGATCGGCGGGAGGCCGCTCGGCGGTGCCCCGACGGTCACGGGCTTGGCGGCGACAGGCCAGTCGAGGCAGCCGTACGCGTCGGTCAGGACGACTTGTGCGGCGAACCGCGGGGCGGCGGCGCTCGTGTGCGCCAGGACCTGGTCGATCGCCGCGGTCGTGGGCTCCCGCGCCACATCGAGGCACGCCGTCGCGAGGTAAGAGCCCAGCTGGATCTGCGCGTAGTAGGCGTTCGCCATGCTGAGGAGGGCTTCGCCATCGCCCCGCTGCGCCTCGGCGAGCGCCCGCATCGTCGTCTGGGGGTCGCCGCCGTAGAGGGACGTGAGCACGCCCGTCGCCGCCTCGCCCGGACCGAGGGTGCCCAGACCCGCGACAGTGATCGGCGCCGATTCGAGCCGTGCCATGAGCGCCGTGTACACCTTTGCGGGTTCCCCGCCACTGTAGAACGGGCACGCCCTCGAGCCGGCGCACAGCACCAGCTCGCGGTTGAACGCGGCCTCGAACCCGCGCGCCTGACCGTCGTCACGACCCGCGAGATCGAGCGTCGGGTCCACCGGGCCGTCCAAGACCGCCGCACGCAGCCGGGTCGGGAACAGCGTGGCGTAGAGATAGCCGATGTACGTCCCGTACGACCAGCCCCAGTAGCTGATCGTGGCTTCGCCCATCGCCGCGCGGATGGCGTCCATGTCGCGCGCGGTGTTCGCCCCCGAGAGGAACGGGAGGATGTCGCCGGCGGCGGCCTCGCACTGCGTGGCCACCTGGTCGAACGCGGTCCGGTAGGCGGCGATGTCGGCCGCCGTGGTCGGGCTCGGGTCCAGCGCCTCCACCTTGGCGATCGTCGCGTGGTCTGGACAGGTGACCCCACGGCTGAACCCGACGCCGCGCGGATCCCAGCTGACGAGGTCGAACCGGTCCACCACGACCTGCGGCAGCGCACCGCTTGCTCCGGCGAGCATCGCCACCCCCGACGCGCCGGGGCCGCCCGGGTTGAGGAACAGCGTGCCGACGCGCTTCGCTGGGTCCGCGACCCGGCGCCGGACGACCGCAAGCGCAATCGTCCCGGCGGACGGCTTGCCGTAGTCCAGCGGGACGACCACCCGCGCGGAGTCGATCCCGGCGAGGCTCAGCCAGCCGAGGCTGCCGGCGGTGAGCGAGGGCGTCGGCGTGGGCGACGGCGACGGCGTGGGCGACGGCGACGGCGCGGCGGATCGCGTGGGCGACGGCGTGGGCGCGGCGGATGCCGTCGCCGCCGGGGCAAGGGTCGCTGCCGACGTCGATGGCGCTGGCGATGCGGTCGGGCCCGGCGTGCCGCAGGCGGCAAGCGTCACCGCGATCGCGAGGATCACAGTCCAGGTGCGGCGACTCATCTCGACAGGATCCCCTCCAGCGTCCGCAGCGTACGCCGCGACGGGCGTCCGTGCGACCATCGCCGCACGCAGAGGAGGTCTCGATGGAGTTCGTCGACGTCGTCATGAAGCGCCGCGCGGTCCGCCGTTTTGTCGACGGCGGGGTCGACCGCGAGGTCATCGAGCGCATCGCCCGGCTCGCACAGCGCACGCCCTCGGCCGGGTTCTCGCAGGGCCAGCGGCTGCTGGTCGTCACCGACCCGGCCGTGCGCCGCGAGGTGGGCCGCATCTGCGGCGAGAGCGAGGACGAGGACGAGTTCGGGCGGTGGATCAGCGAGTGCGCCGCCCAGTTCATCCCCTGCGTCTCGGAGCAGATCTACCACCGCCGCTACCAGGAGCCCGACAAGACCGACGCGGGCGGCAGCGAGATCGACTGGCCGGTCCCCTACTGGTGGGTCGACATCGGCGCGACGATGCAGAACGTCATGCTGGCGGCGGTCAACGAGGGGCTGGGCTGCGGGTTCGCCGGGCCCATGGACGGCGTCGAGCCGCTCCGCGCGGCGCTGGGCATCCCCGAGGAGTTCACCCCGATCGGCGTCATGCCGGTGGGGATCCCGCTGCCCGACGTGCGCTCGCCGTCGCTCAAGCGGGGCTGGGTCCCATTCGCGCAGTTCGCGCGCTGGGATCGCTGGGAGTAGCCGGCTCGAACCGCGCGTGCCTCGCGCCGGGTCTGCTCGCCCGGCTCGATCATCGCTGCGGGCTCTGGACCTCCGGTCCGCAGAAAAGGGGCTTGACCACCGGTCCGGGCACCGACGACGGGTCGGACGCGAACCTCGCGAGCTCGTCGTCCAGCCAGGCGGTCACGTCGCTGAAGGTCCTCCACGGTCGAAAGGCGATGCCGCTCGCCTCGCAGATGGCCACGAGCCCGTCCTTGGCGAACACCACGTCGGCGTAGCCTGCGGCGTACCGGTCCGACTCGCCGTCGCCCACGAACGCCACGCGACGGCCGGCGGCCTGATGCGCGAGGACCCGGTTGCGCTTGCAGGTCCCGCAGACCGGGCAGTCGGGGTTGCCGTGCGGAAACTCGATGCGGGTCCGCGCCGGCCCGAAGCGCGTGTCGCCTGAGGCGATGGGCACCCACGCCGCGTCCAGTCGCCTGAGCGCGGGCTCGATGAAGAAGCCGAACCCGTCCGAGACGACCTCCACGGCGACACCGGCGGCCGACGCGCGGGCTGCCAGGGCGGTGAACGTGGCATCGAGCGGCACGCGCGCCGCCACAGCGAGGAGCCGCGCCGGCTCGGCCGGGAAGCGGTCCGCGGCCTGGCGCATCATGTCGGGCCAGGTCAGCCGGCTGCCCTCATCCCACGGGAGCGCCCGGCCCGGCGCGAGGTTGGCGCGCATCACGGCAGCCGTGACGTCCCCGTGCGCGATGGTGCCGTCGAAGTCCACGAGCAGCGCGATCGGCGCCTGGTCGGGCAGCACCGGCGGGACGAGGCTGGCCGCGTCGGTCAAGGCAGGTCTCAGGCTGCGGGGTGGAGCCGGCCGCGGAGGGACGCCGGCATCACCGAGGCCCGGCGGGTGGTCGCCACGCCGAGCACGATGACCACGCCGCCGACCACTTGCGCCGGCCCCACGGGCTCGCTCAGGAGGAGTGCGCCCAGGGCCACCGCGCCCGCGGGCACGAGCAGCTGCATCGCGGACGCTCGGGTGGGTCCGATGAGCCGGACCGCGTTGAACACCAGGACGTTCGCGACGCCCGCCGCCAGCGCTCCCGAGTAGAGGATGCCGGCGATGGCCGCCAGTGGGACTGTCGACGGCGGGGCGGTCACGACGTCCCAGGCGCCGAATGGGATCAGGAAGATCAGCCCGCCGAGCACGGTCCAGGTCGTGGCGGTGAGCGGGTCGACATGGCGGAGCACGCGCGTGCCGAGCACGGTGTACGTGGCCCAGAGGAGCGCTGCCGTCAGCGTGAGCAGGTCGCCGGCGAGCGACGCCCCGAGCGCGAGCCCCGCGCCCGCGCCAATCACGATGGCCACTCCCGCGAACGCCGTCAGCGCCCCGGCGAGCTTGGGTCCCGTGAGCCGGTCGAGCCCAACGGCGCCGGCCAGGAGCGCGGTCGCGACCGGCGAGACGGCGATGATCAGCGCGGAGTCGCCCGCGGTGATCTGCGTGAGGCCGAGCGTCCAGAGCACCTGGTACCCGCCAAAACCGAGCATCCCGAGACCGAGCAGCCGCAGCGTGAAGCGGCCCGGTCGGCGGACAGCCCCGAACCGC
>Ga0302299_10002082_pt1 | contig 12184 bp, 12 predicted proteins | sample III_Fen_N3_4_FD_198795 | JGI IMG/M metagenome (GOLD analysis project Ga0302299, IMG submission 198795) | Peat permafrost microbial communities from Stordalen Mire near Abisko, Sweden - III_Fen_N3_4 | ecosystem: Environmental > Terrestrial > Soil > Wetlands > Permafrost | place: Sweden: Abisko...
CGATCGCCTGACACCCCTCGGAGGACCCCGTGCGCCACCTCTCGATCCCCCTGCTCACCGACAAGCCGGTTCCGGCGATCGGGGTGGGCGCCATGCCGCTGTCGGAGCGTCGCGCCGACGGCGACGTGATGCACCGCGACGCGGCGATCAAGGTGCTGCACGAGGCGTTCGCCCTCGGCATGACGCTGGTCGACACCGCCGACATCTACTCGCCCGACGGCTACGGCTACGGGCACAACGAGTTGCGCGTCGGCGAGGCGGTGCGCACCTGGCGCGACGGACGCGACTCGATCGTCGTCGTCACCAAGATCGGCATCACGCGCCGTGTCGAGGCCGGGAACGAGGTCTGGGGCCGCGACGGCTCCCGGGACCACCTGCTGCGCGCCGCGGAGGCCAGCGTGGAGCGCCTGGGCTTCGAGCCCGACGTGATCCTGCTGCACCGGGTCAACCGCGAGCAGCAGCCGTTCGCCACGACGGTCGAGAACATGCTCGCCGTGCGCGAGGCAGGGTTCACCCCGCGCATCGGCATCGGCAACGTCCATCTCTCCGAGTGCGACATCGCCTGGGACGTGAGCGGCGGAACCATCGCCGCGGTGGAGAACGAGCGGAGCCCGCGCTATCGCGACGACGCCGACGTCCTGGCCTGGACGTCGGCGCACCGCGTCGCCTACTTCCCGTGGTCGCCACTCGGCGGGGGTGACGACGCGCGCCGGCTCGGCGAGCTCCACACCGAGTTCGCCGCGGTCGCAGGGGAGCTGTCGGGGACGACCGGGCGCCACGTGACCCCTCAGGAGGTCGCGCTCGCGTGGCTGTCGGCGTCGGGCCCCTCGGTCGTCCCGATCCCCGGCTTCTCGCGCGAGACGACCGCGCGAACCAGCGCCCAGGCCGCCGAGCTCAACCTGAGCGAGGACCAGCGGGCCCGGCTCGACGCCTCTCCCGTCGGCGCCGGATCGGTGTTCCCGGACGACGAGGACTGAGCGCTTTCTCAGCGACGTCCCAGGTTGACCACAGAGCCGATACACCGGGAACTGCCAGTCTGCTCACCGTGAACCCCCAGCCTTGGACCGCGGACCACCGCAACGCCCTGCTGACGCGCGTGACGGCGCTGACCGCGGGAACCGCCGTGGTGGGCGCTGTCGGCGCGGTCGGGCTCGGGGTCGGTATCGCTGCCACCGCGAAGCCCACGACCGCGGCGACGCACAAGGCGACCGCCACCCCGGCGACGGCCCCCGTCACTCCGGTCGCCCCCGCCAGCGGTGGCGGCCAGCAGGGTTCGAGCCAGGCGGGCTCCGGCGCGGCCGTCACCGCCGACCAGGTGCCCGTCCTCGTCCTCAACGGGATCGGCATCGCCGGCGCAGCACGGACCGCGGCTCAGGAGCTGAGCACCGCCGGTTTCCAGATCGCCGGCGTCGGCAACCTGCGCAACGGGCCCATCGGCACCTCGACGATCGTCTACCCGGCCTCGCTCGAGGCCCAGGCCAAGGTCCTCGCCCGGGCCACCGGCATCAGCGCGCTCGACCCCAGCGGCTCGGGCGCCGCGGTGATGCTCGTGGTCGGCCAGGACTGGACCGGCGACGTCGTCACGGCCACCGGCAGCACCATCCACGCCGACCTCCCGGCCCCGCCCGCGCCGCCGCAGAACGGCGGCGGCGGTGGCGCCGGCGGGAACGCCGTCTCCGGCGGGTCCTGAGCGTTCCGGCTACGCCGAGAGCGCACGCGTACGGCCCTCGGCTGAGCCGGGTCCTAGGCTGGACCCCGTGACCCCGACGCCGACGAGCCCCACGGCGCTCGACGCGCGTCCGACGTCACGCCCCCGCGGTCCGCGGCGTCCGGACCTGCGCCGGCTCGGCTTCGGTCCCGACGCCGTCCCGTACGAGGTGGCGTGGGCCGAGCAGCGTCTCGTCCTCGACGGCGTCGTCGACGGCTCGCGCCCGGACACCGTCCTGCTGCTCGAGCACCCGCCCACCTACACCGCCGGCAAGCGCACCCGCCCCGAGGACCGGCCGTCCGACGGGACGCCGGTGGTCGACGTCGACCGCGGCGGCCAGATCACCTGGCACGGTCCGGGCCAGCTCGTCGGCTACCCGATCGTCCGGTTGGCCGAGCCGATCGACGTCGTCGAGCACGTGCGCAGGCTCGAGGCGCTGCTCATGGACGTCTGCACCGCGCTCGGCGTCGTCACAATGCGGGTCGAGGGTCGCAGCGGCGTGTGGGTCGCCGCCGATGCCCCGCTCGTCGGCACCCGGCCCGAGCGCAAGATCGCCGCGATCGGCGTGCGCGTGTCGCGCGGCGTGACGATGCACGGCTTCGCCCTCAACTGCGACTGCGACCTGTCCTGGTTCGACCGCATCGTGCCGTGCGGCATCACCGACGCCGGCGTCACCTCGCTGACCGCCGAGCTCGGCCGCCGCGTCACGGTGCTCGACGTCCTGCCGCTCGTCGAGGCCCGCCTCGCCGACGGGCTCGATCCGTGGGGCACCCGATGACGGACACGTCCGACCTGACCGGTCTCGGCGATCCCGTCGTGGCCACGGCGCCGGACGGTCGCCGGATGCTGCGGATCGAGGCACGCAACGCCGAGGTGCCGATCGAGCGCAAGCCCTCGTGGATCAAGACGACCCTGCGGACCGGCCCGGAGTTCCGGCGTATCACCGACCTGGTGACGGCCGAGGGGCTGCATACGGTCTGCCAGGAGGCAGGCTGTCCCAACATCTACGAGTGCTGGGAGGACCGCGAGGCGACGTTCCTCATCGGCGGCTCGCAGTGCTCGCGCCGCTGCGACTTCTGCCAGATCGACACCGGACGGCCCGACCCGCTCGACCGGGACGAGCCGCGGCGGGTGGCCGAGTCGGTCGCGACGATGGGGCTGCGCTACGCGACCGTCACCGGCGTCGCGCGCGACGACCTCCCCGACGAGGGCGCCTGGCTCTACGCCGAGACCGTGCGCCAGATCCACGAGCTCAACCCCGGCACCGGCGTCGAGGTCCTGATCCCGGACTTCTCCGGCACGCCCGCGCTGCTCAGGCAGGTCTTCGACGCCGCGCCCGAGGTGCTCGCGCACAACCTCGAGACCGTGCCGCGCATCTTCAAGCGGATCCGCCCGGCGTTCCGCTACGACCGCTCCCTCGACGTGATCACCCAGGCCCGCGCGGCCGGCCTGGTGACCAAGTCGAACCTGATCCTCGGCATGGGCGAGGAGATCGACGAGGTGGTCGCCGCCCTGCGGGACCTGCACGCGGCCGGCTGCGACCTGGTCACGATCACGCAATACCTGCGCCCCTCGCCCCGCCACCACCCCGTCGAGCGCTGGGTCCGGCCCGAGGAGTTCGTCGAGCTCGCCGCCGAGGCCACCCGCATCGGCTTCGCCGGCGTCCTGAGCGGCCCCCTGGTCCGCTCGTCCTACCGAGCCGGCCGCCTCCACCACCAAGCCCTCACCCACCGATCTGCCCCTTAGGGACGATCAAGGCCGTCAGCGTCCACAACCGGTGATCATGAAGCCGGCGCCGACGCCGGTTGGTCGGGACCGACCCCGGGGACCTACCCTGGAACCTCACCCGAGACGACCCGGAGCACACACCAGTGAGCAGCAACGCACCCGAGGCACCCCCCCAGGGCCGCATCGCGCAGATCCGCGCCACCTACCGGATGACGCGCAAGGCCGACCCGGTCCTGCCCTGGGTGCTCCTCGCGATCTTCTTCGGCGTCGTCGCCGTGTTCGTGCTCATCGGTGCGCTGCTCAAGTCCATCCCGTTCTGGGTGATCATCGGCATCCCGTTCGCCACCCTCGCGACCGTCTACATCTTCGGCCGTCGCGCCGAGACCGCTGCGTACGCCGGGGTCGAGGGCCAGCCAGGTGCGGCGGCGTCGGTCCTCGGAGCCCTCCGCAAGGGCTGGTTCGTCACTCCGGCGGTGGGCTTCAACAAGCAGCAGGACTTCGTCCACCGGGTGCTGGGCCGTCCGGGCGTCGTCCTGGTGTCGGAAGGTCCCGCGGGTCGGGCCTCGCAGCTGCTCGCCAACGAGCGCAAGCGCCACGCCCGCTTCGTCGGCGAGACGCCGATCTACGAGATCCAGTGCGGAGACGGCGAGGGACAGGTGCCGCTGCGCAAGCTGCAGCGCACGGTCATGAAGCTCCCCAACAACCTCAAGCCCGCCGAGGTCACCGCGGTACGCCGACGCCTCGACGCCCTCACCGCGACGCCGCTCCCGATCCCCAAGGGCCCGCTGCCCAAGGGGACGAAGATGCCGCGCGCCTGATCGCCATGACGGCGCTGCCGAAGACCTCCGCCCCCGCGGAGCGTGACCTGATGCCGCTGCACGGGTTCGGACCGCTCGCCGTCGAGCGCATCCAGGCCGCTCTCGCCGCGGCCGGACTCCCCGCACTGGTCTGACCCGTGCGAGCGGTGTCACCACCGAGTGCCTGAGCGCGCTCTCACCGCACGTCTCGGGAGTCCCGCGCTTGACTCTCGGGTCACCGGAGACTTCAGGCTCGTGTCCGTGGACAATCCGTGGGTGGCCGAACCCCCCGACGACGTGCTGCGCATCGGCCAGTTCGCCCGCCTGTCCGGCCTGTCGATCGGGGCGCTGCGCCACTACGACGACGTCGGGCTGCTGGTGCCCGCGTCGGTCGACGTGTCGTCGTCGTACCGCCGGTACACGCGCGACCAGCTCGCCACCGCCAGGCTGGTCGCGACCCTGCGCGACCTCGAGGTGCCGCTCGAGGAGATCCGGGAGCTGCTCGGCGCCGACGACGCGCGCCGACGCCGAGAGCTCCTCGCCCGGCACCGCGACCGGGTCCGGGCCCGCGTCATCCGCCTCCATCGCGTGATCCACCATCTCGGCCACCTCATCGACCCGACCGCGCACACCGAGGAGTCCCCCGTGCCCGACACCGTCACCACCGACGAGCTCGACGCCGCGACCCGCCGTGCCCTCGCCGTCGCGCTGTTCAACCGCGTGTGGGAGCTGCTCGAGAAGGCCGACCGCACGGCCGAGGACGACCACGAGCTCGTCAACGCCGCGCACGCGAGCCGCTACCACTGGACCTCGATCGGTACGCCGCGCCACCTGGCCATCGGCGACTGGCAGATCAGCCGTGTCTACGCCACGCTCGGTCGTCCCGAGCCCGCGGTGCACCATGCCCGGCTGTGCCTGGACAGTGCGCGGCTCGCCGCCGACGAGCCGTGGCTGCTCGCCTCGGCGTACGAGGGACTGGCCCGGGCCTACGCCGCCTCCGGCGACCGCGCCGCCGCGACGGAGTGGAAGGACAAGGCCGTCGCGCAGCTCGAGCTGGTCACCGACCCCGACGACCGCGAGGTCGTCGAGCAGGACGTGGCCAGCCTCCCGGTCTGACGATCACGCGGCTGACGCCGTACGGCCGGGCCGGCGTCGAGCCTGGCCGGGCCGCCTTCGCGCCTCAAGTGCGCACCCGTTCATCCGAGCTCAGCGACGTACGACGACGGTGCCCACGCTGCGGTCGTGCAGGCCGCGCCCGTCGCGGTCCCACACGACCGCGGGGATCACCAGGCAGATCGCCAGGCTGCGCAGCAGGGCCCCGAACGGTCCGAGCCGCCCACCTCCGTCGAGCCGCACCACCGCGAGGCCGAGCAGTCGCTGCCCGAAGGATGCGCCGACGAGCCAGGTGAACAGGGTGAGCTCGGCGAGGAAGAAGCCGAGGGTGACCAGGCTGGAGTCCGGTGTGCCGTACTCGATCCGCGGCAGGAACAGCCGCACCAGCAGGAGGCACGCGAGCCAGTCGAGGACGATCGCAGCGATACGCCGCCCGAACCCGGCGACCGAGCCCGGGCCGCTCTCCGGCAGGCCGAGCCGCTGCCCGCGCCAGTCCTGGTCGCTCGGGATCACCGCGCCCGGCCCCGACAGCCACGAGCCGAGGTCCTCGCGGGTCAGTCGCGTCCGGGGACGGTCCTCGTCGGGCTCAGGCTCGCTCACGCGTCCAGGCTATGCGGACACGTCGACCACGCCACCGCGGGGCCAACGGGGTTGGCCATGAAGGACGCCTTCATCGCCAACGCCGAGATGAAGGCCCAGTGTGTTGCTCTCTACGCAACAAGGGCGTCCTTCATCGCGACGTCCCGGGTGTCAATGGGGCGTCAGGGTTTGGGCGCGGGTGTCAGGATCGCGTCAAGACGGGGCGGCGACGCACGTCGGCGGCGCGTAGCACTGGAGCCGTGAGCACACTCAAGCGGGCCTTCGTCGGCACCCCGATCGACTCGGCCGCCAGCAGCCACAGCCTGCTCAGCAAGCGCATCGCCCTCCCGGTGTTCTGCAGCGACCCGCTCTCCAGCGTCGCGTACGCCACCGACGAGATCCTGCTCGTCCTCGTGCTCGGCGGTGTCACGGCCCTCACCTGGACGCCGTGGGTGGGCATGGCGGTCATCGCGCTGCTGGCGATCGTGGTGACCTCCTACCGCAAGACCGTCTACGCCTATCCGGGAGGCGGCGGGGCCTACGCCGTGGCCAAGGACCAGTTCGGACAGGGCACCGCGCTCGTGGCCGCGAGCGCGCTCATCGTCGACTACATCCTCACGGTCGCCGTGTCGGTCACCTCGGGCGTCGCCAACTTCACCTCGGCGTTCCCCGGCCTCGTCGACTACGCCGTGCCCATGAGCATCGGCCTCGTACTGCTGCTCACCTTCATGAACCTGCGCGGCATCCGCGAGTCCGGGAAGACCTTCGCCGCACCGACGTACCTCTTCATCTTCTCGGTGCTCCTGCTCATCAGCGTCGGGCTGGTCAAGATGCTGCTCGGTCAGCCCGTGGTCGCGGAGTCGTCCAGCCTGCAGGTGCACGCGGCCGAGGCCTCGGGCGCCACCGCCGTGTTCCTGCTGCTGCGCGCCTTCGCCTCCGGGTGCACAGCACTCACCGGCGTCGAGGCGGTGTCCAACGGCGTCCCCTACTTCAAGCCGCCCAAGTCGAAGAACGCCGCGGGCGTCCTGCTCGCGATGGGGATCCTGGCCATCACGATGTTCGGCGGCGTGACGTTGCTGGCCGTCAAGTCCGGCGTGCACCTGTCGGAGGACAACGCGACGCTCGGCCTCCCGCCCGACGCCGTGCAGCCGACGGTCCTCGCCCAGCTCGGCGGCGCGGTGTTCGGCACGGGCTCGTTCGGCTTCTACGCACTGCAGATCTTCACGACCGCCGTGCTCGTCCTGGCCGCCAACACGGCATACAACAGCTTCCCGATCATGGGCTCGGTGCTCGGGCGCGACGGCTTCCTGCCCCGCCAGTTCGGTCGGCGCGGCGACCGGCTCGTGTTCAGCAACGGCATCCTGTTCCTCGCCGCCACGTCGATCCTGCTCATCATCGTGTTCGACGCGAGCGTCACCCGCCTCGTGCAGCTCTACATCCTCGGCGTCTTCCTCTCCTTCACGATCTCCCAGGCCGGCATGGTCCGGCACTGGAACAAGGAGCTCCCGTCGGTCAGCGGGAAGGAGCGCGGGGTCATGCTGCGCGCGCGGGCCGTCAACGCGGTCGGCGCGGCGGTGACGGCCTGCGTCCTCGTGATCGTCGTCGCGACCAAGTTCTCGCACGGCGCGTGGATGGTCATCATCGCCATCCCGGTGTTCTTCGCCGTGATGATCGGCATCAACCGCCACTACCGCCGGGTCGACGACGCCATGGCGCCCGCGCCGGGCGGCGTGCAGCTGCCCAGCCGGGTGCACGCGGTGGTCCTCGTCTCACGGCTGCACTCCCCCGCCATGCAGGCCCTCGCGTTCGCCCGCGCGACGCGGCCCGACGACCTCGTCGCGCTGCACGTGCAGACCGACCGCAGCGACGTGCCCGCGCTGCAGGAGATGTGGAGCGAGCGCCAGATCCCGGTGCCGCTCGTGTGCCTCGAGTCGCCCTACCGCGACCTCACCCAGCCGGTCATCGACTACGTGCGGGGCGTACGCCGAGACAGCCCGCGCGACATGGTGGCCGTCTACATCCCCGAGTACGTGGTCACGCACTGGTGGGAGCACCTGCTGCACAACCAGAGCGCCCTGCGGCTGCGGGTCCGGCTGCGCCAGGAGCACGGCGTCATCGTGGTGTCGGTGCCTCTCATGATGACCGACGCCGCCGAGGGGCAGAGCTCGACCCTCGGGGTGTAGGACCGCGGCCGATGCCAGACTGTCGGCCGTGACCAGCCGTCCGGACGTCCGCGCCATGGTGGGGCTGCCTCTGGGCACGCGGCTCGCGGTCTTCGGAGTCGGCGTCGCGATCCTCTGGGTGGCCGCGCTCCTGGGCGAGCAGCACCTCCCGATCGACCTCACGGTCGTGCTCCTACTGGCGCTCACCCTCGTGCTGGCGATCGCGGTCGTGGTCGGGCCGGTGCTCGGCATCGTCGCGGGGCTGATCGCGGTCGTGCTCGTGAACTGGTACCTGGTGCCGCCGTACCGCACGTTCGAGGTGGCGAGCCCGGACAACGTGGTGGCACTGGTCGTGTTCGCCATCGCCGCCGGTGCGGTCGCGATCCTCGCGGAACTCAACGCCCGGGTGCAGGCCGGTGCCGCACGCTCGCGCGAGCGCGCGGACCTCATCGCCGACGTCGTGGCCAAGTCCGACGACAGCGTGGAGTCCCTCGACCGGGTCCGTCAGGCGCTCGCGCTCGACCGGCTGAGCCTCGTGCGCGACGACGGCACCCGACGTGAGGTCCTCGCCACCGCGGGATCGGGACCGGCCCGCACCGAGGCGGTCCTCGCCCTCGACGTCGGGGTCGCGGGGGGCTACCGCCTCGTCGGGATCGGACCCCAGCGGATGGCGGAGGACCCCGGGTTCGTGGAGTCCCTGGCGGCCGCGGCGGTGCGGTCCTACGAGAGCGACCGGATGGAGTCGGAGAAGCGGCGCGCCGAGCAGCTCGCCGCCGTCGACAAGGCGCGCACCGCGCTGCTCGCGAGCGTGGGGCACGACCTGCGCACGCCGCTGTCGGGCCTGCGCCTCGCCATCGACGCGCTGCGCGACCCCGAGTCGCAGCTCGACCCCGAGTCCACGCGCGACCTGCTCGAGACGGTCGACGACTCCACGACGCGCCTCGACGAGCTCATCACGAACCTGCTCGACATGAGCCGGCTCGAGGCCGGGGTGCTCATGGCGCACGTGCAGCCGACGCCGGTCGACGCTGCCGTCGCCGCGGCAGTGCTGGCCTTCCCCCGAGCGGCGGTCACGCTCGACGTGACCGACGCGCTGCCATTCGTAGAGGCCGACCCCGCGCTCCTCGAGCGCGTCATCGAGAACCTGGTCTCCAACGCCCTGCGCTACGCCGGCCCCACGCCCGAGACGCCCGTGCTGGTCACCGCGCACGCGCGCGACGGCGCCGTGGTCGTGTCCGTGGTCGACCACGGCCCGGGACTCGCGCCCGGTGCGACGCCGACCCCGACCGTCGGCCTCGACGGCAGCGTGCGTCGCGCCGACCGCAGCGCCGGGCTCGGGCTGGCCATCGTGCGCGGGTTCTGCGACGCGATGGGGGTTGCGCTCGACTTCCGCGACACCTCGGGCGGCGGCCTCACCGTCGCGCTCACGCTGAAGGAGGCCGTGCGATGACCGACCTTCTCGTGGTCGAGGACGACGACCAGCTCCGACGCGCGCTCGTGCTGACCCTGCGCTCCCGCGGGTACGTCGTGCATGCCGCGGCGACGGGTGCGGAGGCGCTCGACCGCGTGCGCTCGACCCGGCTCGACGTCGTGGTGCTCGACCTCGGTCTGCCGGACATCGACGGCGTGCACGTGATCGAGCGGGTCCGCGAGAGCAGCGGCGTACCGATCGTCGTGCTGTCGGCCCGGCGCGACCAGTCCGACAAGGTGACCGCGCTCGACGCGGGTGCCGACGACTACCTCACCAAGCCCTTCGGCATCGAGGAGCTGCTCGCGCGGCTGCGCGCCGCCGCGCGCCGGTCCGGTGCGCCGGTCGACGCCGGGGTCGTCCGCACGCCCGACTTCGAGGTCGACCTCGGCCGCAAGAAGGTCGTGGCGCCCGACGGGAGCGAGATCCACCTGACCCCGACCGAGTGGGGCGTGCTCGAGGCGCTGGTGCGCGCCGGTGGCCTGCTGGTGTCGGGAGCCGACCTGCTGCGCGACGTGTGGGGCCCGCAGTTCGAGACGCAGACGAACTACCTGCGGGTCTACCTCGCCCAGCTGCGCCAGAAGCTCGAGCCCGACCAGGCACATCCGCGCTACCTCATCACCGCGCCCGGCCTCGGCTACCGGTTCGACGCCTCGGGCACGGGCGGCTGACCCGTCCGGATGCCGGGCGCACCAGGCAGTTTCAGGCGCCGTTCCCGCGCCTCTCGACAGGAGAGCCCCCCGCCTGACACGCTCGGAAACACACCCGAAACAATCGGGACACCGACGGGAAACTCCACCCCCCTAGGTTCTGGTCAGACACCCGGGCGAACCCGCCGCGGGGACGCGATGAGTCCGTCGGCGGATGCCCGGACCCGCAAGGAGGAATGGATGTTCACGAGCGCGGAGGAAGTCCTCCAGTTCATCCAGGACGAGGACGTGCAGTTCGTCGACGTGCGGTTCTGCGACCTGCCCGGCGTCATGCAGCACTTCAACGTCCCGGCCAAGGGCCTCGACATCGACTTCTTCACCGAGGGTCAGATGTTCGACGGCTCGTCGATCCGTGGCTTCCAGGCGATCCACGAGTCCGACATGAAGCTCGTGCCCGACATCTCCTCGGCCTACCTCGACCAGTTCCGCGCGGAGAAGACGCTCATCGTCAACTTCTCCATCCGCGACCCGTTCACCAACGAGGTCTACAGCCGCGACCCGCGCAACATCGCCGCCAAGGCCGAGGCCTACCTCGCCTCCACCGGCATCGCCGACACGGTCTACTTCGGCGCCGAGGCCGAGTTCTACATCTTCGACTCGGTCCGCTTCCAGACCCAGCAGAACGCGGGCTACTACTTCATCGACTCCGTCGAGGGCGCCTGGAACACCGGCCGCGAGACGGAGGGCGACGGCAGCCCCAACCGCGGCTACAAGACGGCCTACAAGGGTGGCTACTTCCCCGTGCCGCCGGTCGACCACATGGCCGACCTCCGCGACCAGATGGTCCTCGGCCTCGAGCGCGTCGGCCTCACCGTCGAGCGCAGCCACCACGAGGTCGGCACGGGCGGCCAGGCGGAGATCAACTACCGCTTCAACACCCTGCTCAAGGCCGCCGACGAGCTGATGGCGTTCAAGTACGTCATCAAGAACACGGCGTGGGCCGCGGGCAAGACCGTCACCTTCATGCCGAAGCCGCTCTTCGGCGACAACGGCTCGGGCATGCACTGCCACCAGTCGCTGTGGAAGGACGGCGCACCGCTGTTCTACGACGAGCTCGGCTACGCCGGCCTCTCGGACACCGCGCGCTGGTACATCGGCGGCCTGCTCAAGCACGCGCCGTCGCTGCTGGCCTTCACGAACCCGACGGTGAACTCCTACCACCGACTGGTCCCGGGCTACGAGGCCCCGGTCAACCTGGTCTACAGCCAGCGCAACCGCTCTGCCTGCATCCGCATCCCGATCACCGGCAGCAACCCGAAGGCCAAGCGCCTCGAGTTCCGCGTGCCGGACCCGTCGAGCAACCCCTACCTCGCGTTCTCCGCGATGCTCATGGCCGGCCTCGACGGCATCAAGAACAAGATCGAGCCGCCCACTCCGGTCGACAAGGACCTCTACGAGCTCCCGCCGGACGAGGCCGCCGCGATCCCGCAGGTGCCGGGCTCGCTCACCGAGGTGCTCGACGCGCTCGAGGCCGACCACGACTACCTGCTCGAGGGTGGCGTCTTCACCCCGGACCTCATCGAGACCTGGATCGCCTACAAGCGCGAGAAGGAGATCGACCCGATCCGCCTGCGTCCGCACCCGCACGAGTTCGAGCTCTACTACGACATCTAGGCCTTCCGGGCCTCTGACCTGCGACGATACGCCGCCGGTCCCGTTAGTCCGCAGCGAGTCCGCACGAGCCGCCAGCACCAGCCCCACGGCAGCCCGTGCGGACTCGTCTGCGTCGGGCCACAAGTTGCGCGTACGTGTTGAGCGTCGTGGTGGCGCTCGCGTGCCTCAGCCGGGCGTGCACCACCTTCACGTCCGCGCCCGCGGCCTTCGGGTCGTGGCTCGCGAATGGTCTGCGATCCCGCCTGGCACTTCCACACGATGCGACTGACGATGTGAGATCCGGCCCGAGGGCGGCTTCCAGGCCG
>Ga0302299_10002085_pt1 | contig 12171 bp, 13 predicted proteins | sample III_Fen_N3_4_FD_198795 | JGI IMG/M metagenome (GOLD analysis project Ga0302299, IMG submission 198795) | Peat permafrost microbial communities from Stordalen Mire near Abisko, Sweden - III_Fen_N3_4 | ecosystem: Environmental > Terrestrial > Soil > Wetlands > Permafrost | place: Sweden: Abisko...
GCGATCCGCGTGCGGCGCCCGGACCACTGGCTCGCGACCGTGCAGCGATGGTGGATCTACGTGATCAGCGACGGCAAGATCCGTCGCGCCCAGGCGTGCGCGACGCGCGCGGACGCGCTCGCCACCCCGACGGCCGGCTGACGCCTCAGAGCGCGTCCACGAAGAGCGTCTGCGCCGCCAGCCCGACGGCACCGGCCTCGTCGTACAGGCGCGATGACGCGAGGCCCGCTCCGACCGGGTCGGCGACGCTTGCGGCGTCGATCAGCACCCACTCGCCGACCGCGTCCCGGTGCAGATGCACCGTCAGATCGGTGTTCACGAAAAGGTGGCGGTCGAAGTCGAGGACCCGGCTGACCCCGTTGCCGAAGTCGGCCGCCGCGACCACGCGCTGCAGCGGGCTCGGCGGCTCGCCCGCCACGAGCGGATGCGCGAAGCGAAACCAGGCGAGCGCAGGCCCGGTCCCGTAGTCCGTCCCGCCCGCGAAGCGGATGTCCATCCCCGTGCGATGGAAGCCCTCCCCGTCCCCCGCGGCCGGGAACGGCGACGGCAGCGCGGCCGCCGGCCCCTCGCACGGCGGTGCGCTTGCCCCGAGCGCCGCGTCCGGCAGCGCCACCTCGCCGCGGCGCAGGCGCACGGCCCGCGCACGGACGACCGCCCTCCCCTGCTGGCGCAGTTCCGCCTCGACGATCTGGAAGCGGCTTCCCGGGCGCTGGATCCACGCGTCGGCCTCGAGCGGCAGCAGCGGGACCGGGCCGAGAAACTCGAACGTGATGCGGGCGACGAGCATGTCCTCGCCGGGCGTCACGCGCTCGATCTCGCGCGCAAGCAGCGCCGCCGGCGCGCCGCCATGCTGCGCCTTGGCGTCCCACGGCCCGCGTGCATGCGCGCTCGGCACGTACGCCGTGCCTGCGGGCTCGAAGATCCAGGTGCTCATCGCAGCTCCTTCCGGATCACGAGCCGCAGCCCTGACCAGGTCTCGTCGATCGCGCACACCTTGACATCCACGAGGCCGAGCGGCAGCGCGACGTCGCGGACCACGTCCTCGGTGACGTCGGTCTCCACGCCGGACGCGCGCTTGGGCCACGCCGCCCACACGGCGCCGGCGGGTGCGATGACGTCGCGCAGCCCGGGCAACCGTCGCGCGAGCTCCCCGCGGCGCGTGACGAAGAGCACGGCGAGGTCGAGCGGCCGGGCCGCGCGCGTCCTAAGGCGCACCCCGTCAGGCAATGGGCCGACCAGGTCCGGGAAATGCGCCGGCGCCCCGAGCCATGCCACCCGCATCCCGGGCTTCAGGCCGAGCTTGCGCGGCAGCGGGGTGCCGCTGTATCCAGCCGTGGTCACCCGAGTGCCTCCGCAGCGAGCTCGGCGATGATGGCCGACAGCCGGCCGCCCTGCCAGGCGAGCGGGCTGCTGCCGGGGTCCTCGACGAGCAGCCGGGCCCCCGGGATCGTGGCGGCGTACGCCTCGCCGACGGCCAGCGGATGCCCCGGGTCCGGCTCGTCGCGATCGGCGACGACGACGGTCGGCACGGCGACCGCCGCAAGCTGCTCGATCTGGTCGAACGGCCGCGACCGCGGCACCGCGCGCAGCGCGTCCGCGACGGCCCCCGGATGCTCGTGCGCGCCGATGCGCTGCCGCAGCACCGTCAGCAGGGTCTCCCGCCATGCCGGGTCGGCCGACGGCTCTCCGTATGCGGCGACGAACCCCTCCACCCCGCCCTCGCGCAGGCCGTCGCTGAGCGCGTCCCAGCGGGCGAGCGAACCCGCGCCGAGGTACGTCTCAGGCTCATACGCGGGTGTTATGACAACCAGCCCGCCCACGCGTTCCGGATGCTCGAGCGCGACCTTCAGCGCCGTGTGACCGCCCATCGACGCGCCCGCCAGGACGGCGCGGTCGATGCCGCGCTCGTCCAGGACCCGGACCAGGTCCGCGGCGAGATCCGCGTAGCGGTAGGCCTGCGGATCGGGCGCCGGCGCGGACGCTCCGTGGCCGCGCGCGTCGTAGGCGATGACCCGGTGGGACGAGCGCTCCAGCGCCCTCGAGCCCATGACGACGTAGCGGTGCGTCGCCGTGAGGCCGTGGAGCAGGACGACCGGAATCCCCTCGCCGACGTCCGCCACGTAGAGATCCGGCCGGTTCACGTGCGCCCAAGTCAACCATCTACGCTTGACCCATGACCGTGATCGACGTTGCAGAGGTGGATTTCGAGCGCGAGGTGATCGCGCGGTCGCACGACGTCCCGGTGGTCGTGGACTTCTGGGCGGAGTGGTGCGCGCCGTGCCGCGCGCTCGGCCCGGTCCTCGAACAGGCGACCGCGAAGCGTGAGGGGAAGGTGGTCCTCGCCAAGGTCGACACCGACGCGAACCCCGGCATCTCGCAGACCTTCGGCATCCAGGGCATCCCAGCGGTGAAGGCCTTCAAGGACGGCGTCGTCGTCGAGGAGTTCGTCGGCGCCCAGGGCCCTGCGATGGTCGAGCGATTCTTCGATCTGCTCGTGCCGACCGAGGCCGATCTGCTCGTCGAGCAGGGCGACGAGGCGGCGCTCCGCCAGGCCCTCGAGCTGCAGCCCGGCCGCGCCGATGCGGCCGTCGCGCTCGCGCGGATCCTGCTGGCCCGCGGCGAGGACGGCGAGGCGCTCGCGATGCTCGACAACGCGCCGGGGGGCTTCCAGTCCGAGGGCCTCGCCGCCCGGATCCGCCTCACGCAGGCCGACGACATCGACATCGACGCGGCCGTGAACGCGCTCGACGCAGGCGATCGCGAGGGAGGCGTCGACCTGCTCATCGACGCGATTCCCGGCGCGGGTGACCACACCGACGATCTGCGCCGGATGATCGTGGCCGTGCTGGACGAGCTCGGCGTCGAGCATCCGGCGGCGCGGGACGCGCGGCGCCGGCTGGCGACCGCGCTGTACTAGGTACGGCCCCCTGGCAGGACAGACCGCGCCGCAGGCGCGGTCTGATGACGCTCAGCGTGCTCCAGCACCAGCCGCGCCGACACCTCGGGCTGCTCCCACCAGAACAGGTGCCCGACGCCGGACAGGATCTCGAGGCGCGCCCCCGGGATGAGGCGCGCGATCAGCTCGCCGTTGAGCACGTCGAGCATCTCGTCACGGTCGCCGTGGATCACGAGCGTCGGCGCGCTGATCGAATGGAGACGGTCGCCGGCGTTGTGCAGGCCCGCGGCGCGCAACTGCTCGAACACCACGGGGATCGGTGCGGGAACCTCCCCGGCCATCGCGAGAAAGCGCTCCCACTCCCCCGCCTCGGCGGCGAAGGCCGGTGAGACATTGACACCAAAGCTCGCGCGCAGCAGCTCCTCTGCGTTCCCGCTCGCGAAACCGGCCAGAATCCGCTGGATCACGGCCTGGTCGGTGAGCCTGGAGCCCGTCCCGCCCGGGTAGGTGCAGCCGAGGGTGAGCGTGCTGAGGCGCTCCGGATGGGCGATCGCGAGCTCCTGCGCGACCATGCCGCCCATCGAGATCCCGAGGACGTGCGCGCGCTCGATCCCCAGCGCGTCGAGCACGCCGGCGGCATTCTGCGCGAGGTCCGCGATCGTGATCGACCCCGCCGCCGGAGCCGACGCACCGATCCCGGGATGGTCGTAGGCGATCAGGTCGAGGTGCGGCTCCAGCAGCGAGAGGAACGGCTCCCCCCAGCCGGCGTGCGTGCCGCTCATCCCCTGGATCAGGAGCAGCGGCTCCCCCGTCCCCCTGCGGATGTACTCGATGGTGCGGCCGGCGACGTCGATGGAGGCCATCGCGTGATCCTGTCAGACGGGCAGCGCCATCTGGTCGTCACTCGCGGCCGCGTCGTCGAGGCTGAAGCCGGTGACGCCGACGCCGAGCAGGCGGACCGGCCCGGGCGGCGCGTACTCCCGCAGCAGCTCGAGCGCCACCTCCCCGATCACGGCTGCCTCGTCGGTCGGCGCCGGGATCGTCCGCGCGCGCGTCACGGTCGTGAAGTCCGCCAGCCGGACCTTCAGCCTGATCGTCCGCCCGCGCCGGTCGTGACGACGCAGGCCGTCGCACAGCCGCGTCGTCAGGTCCCCGAGGATGGCCTCGAGCCGCGCGGGGTCGGTGATGTCGTAGTCGAACGTCGTCTCGCGCGACTCGCTGACCGCCTCGCGCACCGGCTCGACGTCGGCCGAGCCCTCGAAGCGGGCGCGGCGGCGCAGCCACGGGCCCTGGCGGGCGCCGAACGCCTCGGCCAGCACAGCCTCCTCGGCCTGAGCGAGCGCGCTCAGTGTCGTGATCCCGAGCGCGGTGAGGCGCTCGGCGGTCCGCGGGCCGATCCCCGGGACGAGCGACGGCGGCGCCTGGGCGAAGCGCGCGCACGCCTGCTCGCGGGTGAGGACGACGAACCCCGCCGGCTTCTCGGCGTCGGAGGCGACCTTCGCGACGAGCTTGTTCGGCCCGATGCCGATCGATGCGCTCATGCCCGTCTGGCGCCGGATCTCGGCGACGAGCCGGCGCATCGCCGCCTTCGGGGCGACAAGACCGGTCAGGTCGAGGTACGCCTCGTCCAGGCCCAGCTGCTCGACGAGCTCGACGTGGGCGCGCAGGATCTCCATCACCGCGCGGGAGGTGGCGCGATACGCCTCGAAGTCCGGCGGGATGACGATCGCGCCGGGACACAGCCGGCGTGCCTGCGAGGCCGGCATCGCCGAGCCGACGCCGAACCGCCGCGCCTCGTACGAGGCGGTCGTGACGACCGATCGCGGGCCGGAGCCCGCGACGATGACGGGCAGGCCGCGCAGTTCGGGACGCCGCTGCAGCTCGACGTTCGCGTAGAACGCGTCGAGGTCGAGGTGTGCGATCGGGCCGGCCATCACCCGCCGAGGCTACGCCCCGGCGGCGACGTACCGGCGCCGACGCTCAGTAGGCGACCTGGACGGTTCCGACACCGTCGAAGTGCAGTGCCGAGCGTACACCCGGACCGAGGTCGAACTCGCGCGCGCCGGAGTACGGGCCGCGGTCGACGACCGCCACGCGCACCTGACGCCCGCGATAGCGGATCGTGACCTTCGTGCCGCACGGGAGGCTCTTGTTGGCGACGCCCATCATGCCTGGGGTCATGTGCCCGCCGCAGGCAAGCGCCTGACCCTCGCCATACCACGAGGCGAGCGCCGGGCGGAACGCCTCAAGACGCCCGACGCCGCGGGTGCGGCCGGTCGCGCGATGGCTCCCGGCGACGCGGAGGCGCAGCGCGGCGCTGATCGCCTCATGGGTGCGGTAGCGCAGCGTGAAGCGCCCGTGGGCGCGGGTCCGGGTGCGGTCGATCGTCACCCAGCGGCGGTGTGCCCGGCGCTGCAGCACGACGAGGCGACCGGAGATCGCGGGGCGCACGCGCCCCGCGATCCGCGCGGTCCGCCCGGCACGCACCTGGGTGCGCCGGGAGAGGACGCCGAGGACCGTCCGCGTACGTGCCTTGGAGGCGATCGGAGTCGCGGGAGCGGTGGACGCTGCGACGGGGGCGGCCGTGCCACCGTTCGCGGTCGCGGAGGCCGCGTTCAGTGCGGCGATCAGCAACGTCATGGCAATGGTCAGTGCGCACGTCGCCATCATGGCGCGGGCATGCAGGTCGGTCCTCACGGGAGGGCCTCCTTCGGTTCCGCTGCCTACGGGGTTAGCTGTCGGGCTCGCGGCCGAACAGACCCACGCGATCCGCGCGCGGTCCGTTCTCGTCGCTACGGCGGCAGCGGCCGCCGATTCGCCCCATCCGCCCCGCGCACGTGGCACGGCGCGGCGTTGGGTCCCCCGTCCACGCCCGCGATCTGGGACCGAGTGTGGTTCGGCAGGCCCTTGACGCTAGCGCCCGTTTCCCAGCTCCGTGTGACGCCGGTCACACAAGGCTTTCCCTGCAAAGGACGGTTTTTCAGGCGGCTTCGGCAGGCTCGCGGAAGTCCGTGAGGACGTCCCCGAACTCCTCGCGCAGCTTGGTCAGGCCGAGCCGGATGCGGCTCTTGGCCGTGCCGAGCGGCACGTTCGAGCGACGGGCGATCTCGTCGGCGGTGAGCCCGCCGTAGTGCGCGAGCACGACGGCCTCGCGCTGATTGTCGGGGAGTCCGCGCAGCGCGGCGCGGACGGTCCGTCCCACTTCGGCGCGCTCGGCCATCAGCGCCGGCCGGTCCTCGGCACGGCTCTCCTGTGCGGCGACGACGACCTTGACCTTGTCGCTCGCGCGGCCGGCGGCCTGGCCCTCGCGCCAGAGGTCCAGCGCACGGCTGCGCGCCATCAGCCGCAGATAGCTCCCGAGCTCCCCGCGCCTGGCGTCGAAGGTCGCGGGGCGCCGCCAGACCTTGAGGAACACGTCCTGGACGACGTCCTGCGCCTGCGCGGCGTTGCCGAGGATCCTGTAGGCCGCCGCGTAGACGCCGCGCGAGTGGGCGTCGTAGACGTCGGAGAAGGTGTGGGGATCGCTGAGGTCCATGGTCCGGGCTTCCGTTCGGGTTCCCAGAACATTACACAGCGTGTTGTAGGTCTGCAAGGTGTTCTGTTAAAGGTTTGCTCAAGGCGCCGGGGGTGGCATGATCGGCCCGTGGCACATCCCGACCGCCTGACTGCCCTCGACGCGACGTTTCTGCACATCGAGACCGGCGCGGCGCACATGCACGTGGCGTCGATCATGGTCTTCGAAGGCGAGCCGCCGTCCTACGACGAGGTGCTGGAGGCCTTCGAGGAGCGGCTGCACCTCGTGCCGCGCTATCGCCAGAAGCTCGCCTGGGTGCCGTTCGACCAGGGTCGGCCCATGTGGGTGGACGACCCGCACTTCAACCTCGGCTACCACGTGCGCCACTCCGCGCTCCCCGCGCCGGGGTCCGACGAGCAGCTCGCGGCGCTCGGCGGCCGGCTCTTCGCGGTCGGGCTGGACCGCCACAAGCCGCTCTGGGAGATCCACCTCGTGGAGGGCCTCGCGCCCGGACACGACGGCACCCCGCGCTTCGCGCTGCTCGCCAAGACCCATCACGCGCTGGTCGACGGCGTCTCCGGGGTCGACATCACCTCGGTGCTCTTCTCGACGACGCCGGACCCGATGCCGGTCGGCCCGCCGGCGGCGGCGTGGAGCCCGCGCCCGGAGCCGAGCTCGGCGCAATTGCTCGCGCAGGCCCTGCTGGAGCGCGCCTCCTCCCCGGCCGAGGGCGCCCGTGGCGTCCGCGCGCTGGGGCGGCATCCGCGGACGGTCCTGCGCCGGCTGACGACGCAGATGGCCGCCGCGGGGACGATGGCCTGGGCCGGGCTGAAGGGTGCCCCCGAGACGCCGCTGAACGTGCCGATCGGCCCGCACCGGCGCTACGGCTGGGTCGACACGCCACTGGAGCTGCTCAAGGGCGTCAAGAACGGCCTCGGCGGAACGGTGAACGACGCGGTCCTGACCGCGGTCTCGCTGTCGCTCGGCCGGTTCCTGCGGCGGCGCGGCGTCGAGACGGACGGGCTCGTGCTCAAGGTGCTCGTCCCCGTCTCCGTCCGCGCGACCGATCAGCGCGGCGCGCTGGGGAACAAGGTCTCCGCCATGTGGGCACAGCTCCCGATGGACCAGGACGACCCGGCCGCGTGCTTCGAGCGCATCCACACGGAGATGGGCGACCTGAAGGCCTCGAGCCAGGCCGTGGGAGCCGAGGTCCTGACCGGTCTGGCGGACTTCGCGCCGACGACGATCTTCAGCCAGGCCGCGCGCCTGCAGGCGCGCCAGCGCGTCTTCAACCTCGTCGTGACGAACGTCCCCGGCCCGCAGCAGCCGCTCTACCTGCTCGGACGCCGGATGCTTGCGATCTACCCCGTCGTTCCGCTGGCGCCGATGACGGCGGTCGGGATCGCGATCATGAGCTACTGCGGACGCCTCTCGTTCGGGATCATGGCCGACTTCGACGCGGTCCCGGACCTCGGCGACCTGATCGCGGACCTCGAGGGCGCGCTGTTCGACCTCGGCCGCGCCGCCGAGACCGAACGGCACCCGTGGCGCATGCATGAGCGTGACGGCGTGCGCAGTGCCCACACGCCGGACGCAGCCGCCACGACGCTCTGACAGTGCCGCTGCAGGCCGTGAGGGCCGCGCGGGCATACTCAGGGCAGGAATGCGGATCGCGCTGGCGCAGATCAACCCCCTCGTCGGCGACGTCGCCGGGAACGAGCAGCTCGTTCGCGCACGCCTGCTCGAGGCGCGCGAGGCCGGAGCGCAGATCGTGCTCTTCCCCGAGCTCGTCCTGACCGGCTACCCGCCCGAGGACCTGCTGCTCAAGGAGCACGTGCTCGCGGACGCTCGCGCGGCGCTCGACCGGCTGGCCGCCGATGCGCAGGGCATCGTCGCCGTGGTCGGCTTCCCAGAGCGTGCCCAGGACGTCTACAACGCCGCGGCCGTCCTCTGCGACGGTGAGGTGCAGGCCGTCTACCGCAAGTGCCGGCTCCCCAACTACGGCGTCTTCGACGAGCACCGCTACTTCCAGCGCGGTCGGGGCGGCGGCGTGATCGAGGTCGACGGCGTGCTCGTCGGGCTCACCGTCTGCGAGGACATCTGGGTTCCCGGGCCGCCCGCGAGCGCCGAGGCGCTGGCCGGGGCGCGCCTGATCGTCAACATCTCCGCCTCCCCCTACCAGGCCGGAAAGGGCCTGGCGCGCGAGCAGATGATCGGCCAGCGGGCGCGCGACGAGCTCTGCGCGATCGCCTTCTGCGCCCAGGTCGGCGGCCAGGACGAGCTCGTCTTCGACGGGCACTCCTTCGTCGTCGACCACACCGGCGCGGTCATCGCCCGCGCCCCGCAGTTCGAGGAGTCGCTGCTGCACTGCACGGTCGACGTCGCCGCCGCGGGCTCGGCCCGCCTGCGCGACACCCGCCAGCGCGCTGCGGCCTACGCGGCCGGCGCTGACGTCACGATGCTGGGGTCGCTGCGAACTGGACGCCAGGGCCACGGCGCGGACCCTCCGCGCGGTGACCTCGCTCCCGTCCTTCAGCCTGACGAGGAGGTCTACCGGGCGCTCGTGCTCGGCACGCGCGACTACACGCGCAAGAACGGGTTCGGCCACACGGTGCTCGGGCTGTCAGGGGGCATCGACTCGGCGCTCGTGGCCTGTGTCGCGGTCGACGCGCTCGGCGCCGACGCCGTGACCTGCGTGACGATGCCCTCGCGCTACACCTCGGAGGGCACCTTCGGCGACGCGCAGGCGATCGCGGCGAACCTCGGCGTGCGCCTGATCGAGCTGCCGATCGCGGGCGTGGTGGCTGCGTACGAGGAGCAGCTCTCCGGGCTGTTCGAGGGCCTCGAGCCGGACCTGACGGAGGAGAACCTGCAGGCGCGCATCCGCGGGAACGACCTCATGGCGCTCTCGAACAAGTTCGGCCACCTCGTCCTCACGACGGGCAACAAGTCCGAGATGGCGGTCGGCTACTCGACGCTCTACGGCGACAGCGCCGGCGGGTTCGCCGTCATCAAGGACGTGCCGAAGACGCTGGTCTACCGCCTCGCCGAGTGGCGCAACACACGGCCCGACGCCCCGATCCCGCAGACGATCATCACCCGCCCACCGTCGGCGGAGCTGCGGCCCGATCAGACCGACCAGGACTCGCTTCCGCCGTACGACGTGCTTGACCCCATCCTCGAAGGCTACGTCGAGCGCGACCAGGGCCGCGACCAGCTGATCGCCCGCGGCTACGAGCCTGATGTCGTGGACCGGATCATCCGCCTCGTCGACCTCGCCGAGTACAAGCGCCGCCAGCAGCCGCCGGGCATCAAGATCACGAGCCGGGCGTTCGGGCGCGACCGTCGGATGCCGATCACCAGCGGCTATCGCGAGTGATGGCGGCGTTCGAGCGCCGATCCGACGACGGCTACGTCGTCAGCACCGACCGCACCCTGCTGGATCTGGGCGCCATCCACGCGGTGCTGCGCGAGTCCTACTGGAGCACCGGCATCCCGCGGCCGGTCATGGAGGCCTCGATCGCCCACTCGATCCCGTTCGGCCTGTATGCGCCGGACGGCTCGCAGGCCGGGTTCTGCCGCGTGCTGACGGACACCGCGCTGTTCGCCTATCTCGCCGACGTGGTCGTCATGGACGGGCACCGGGGGCGCCGCCTCGGCGTCTTCCTGGTCGAGTGCGCGCTCGCGCACCCGGACGTCCAGGGGATTCGCCGCTTTCACCTCGGCACGGCCGACGCCCACAGCCTCTACGAGCGCTTCGGCTTCGTGACGGACGCGCAGGAGGGCATCCAGATGGACCGGATCACCGCGGTGGAGGATCTCTGGGCCCGCGAGGAGTCGGGCTCAGGCTGACATCTGCTGCGGCAGGTCGCGCACCGCGATGGTCATGCGCACGACGGCACACAGGTGGCCCTCGTCGTCGGTGATGTCGACCTCCCAGACCCAGGTCGTGCGGCCCTTGTGGCGGCAGCGGGCGAGCGCATGGATCGTGCCCTGCGTGATCGGCCGCAGGAAGTTCGTCTGGTTCGAGAGCCCCACCGCGATCTTGCCGTCGCCGGCGACCCCGACATACGTCGCCACGGAGGTGATGGACTCCGCGATCGACGCATAGACGCCGCCGTGGACGAGGCCCATCGGCTGCTTGACCGCATCACGGACTCGTACCTGCGCCCGCACCTCGTCGGTGCCTGACTCGAGCACCTCGAGCCCGTAGAGGGCATCGAACGAGTTCTCGAACGGGACCGTCGGCTTCAGCTGTGCCATGGCTGCGGCACGATACCGGGGCCCTGCTCTACGCTTCCGGCGTCCATGGCGCGCATCGATGACCTTCCCGCCGACCAGCAGGCAGTCCTGCGGCTCCTGCTGACGCAGGAGCGCTCCTACGAGGAGATCGCACGATCCCTGCGGATGGCGCCCGCCGCCGTCCGGGACCGCGCCCATGAGGCGCTGACGACGCTCGGCCCGGCCGGCGGCCAGGTCGCCCCCGCGCGGCGTGCGCAGATCACCGACTACCTGCTCGGCCAGCAGGGCGACAGTGACGCGCTGGGCACCTACGAGGCGCTCGAGCGCTCGCCCTCCGAGCGCGGCTGGGCGCGGGTCGTCTCGGGCGAGCTGAGCACGCTCGCCACGCGCGACCTCCCCGAGGTCCCGGGGGCTTCGGCCAACGGCGTCGCGGCGATCCTCGAGGACGACGACGCGCCCACGCAGGAGAGCGGCGCCGCGGTGCGAGCGAAGGCCCGCGCGGACGGCGGGCCGCGGTCATCGCGCCGCGGTGGAGCGATTCTCCTGGGCGTGCTGGGCGTCCTCGCCACGCTCGCGATCGGCTTCTTCATCGGGCGCGCGACGAAGGGCGACTCATCCGGGAGTTCCAGCAGCAAGCAGCCTGCGGCCTCGACCTCCGGGATCTTCGGCCAGGCGAACCTCAAGCCCCCGGCGGGCTCCAGCTCCACCGCGCTCGCGGTCGCCTACTTCCTGCGCAGCAACGGCGCCAACGGCGTCGGGGTCACGGCGCAGAAGCTCCCGGCGCTGCCGAAGAAGTCCGGCTACCCGATCTGGCTCACCGGCCGGAACGCCAAGCCGCTGCTGCTGGGCTACATCCAGTCGGTCGACGCCAACGGCTCGGCGTCCGGCGTCACGAAGCTCAAGCAGAACCCGCGCGACTACAACACGGTGGTCCTCGGCCAGGCGACGAAGACGACGCCGTCCGGTCCGGTTCCGCTGCTGAGCGGGGCCGTCACGTTCGGCGCTTCCAGCGCCGGCTGAGCCGCCTTCGCCTCAGGGCAGAAGCTTGCCCGGGTTCATGATTCCCACCGGGTCGAGGGTCGCCTTGACCGCGCGCAGCGCCTCGATCCCGAGCGCGCCGTCCTCGGCGGCGAGCCAGCGGCGGTGGTCGCGCCCGATTCCGTGATGGTGGGTGATCGTCCCGCCCGCGGCGACGATCGCGTCGCACGCATCCGCCTTGGCCCGGCGCCACTGACCGATCGGGTCGTCCAGGTCCTGCGGAGCAAGGAACGTGAAGTAGAGCGAGGCGCCCGTGGGATAGATGTGGGACACGTGGCAGGCCACGAACGGCGCGTGCCGTGACAGTGCCTGGCGAACCGCCGCGAGCAGCCCGGGCAGCCCCGACCACGTCGTGGCGGTCTCGAGCGTCTCGACCATGACCCCGCGGGCGAGCAGGTCGTCGCGGAAGTAGGGCGCGTGGAAGCGCCCGCGCGCCCAGGCTCGGCCCGGTCCCGCGCCGAGCGGAGCCGCCCCGCTCAGG
>Ga0302299_10002086_pt1 | contig 12169 bp, 8 predicted proteins | sample III_Fen_N3_4_FD_198795 | JGI IMG/M metagenome (GOLD analysis project Ga0302299, IMG submission 198795) | Peat permafrost microbial communities from Stordalen Mire near Abisko, Sweden - III_Fen_N3_4 | ecosystem: Environmental > Terrestrial > Soil > Wetlands > Permafrost | place: Sweden: Abisko...
TCGACGGCGGCGCCCCACTCCTCGCCCTCGTCGCCCTCGGGGAGCGGCTCGGCCTCGGCCACGAGCAGGTCGGCTCCCACCAGGTTGAGGACGTGCGCGCGCTCGAGCCCGTCGAGCTCGACGTGCTGCTCGAGCGGTGCTGTGGCCTGGCGTGAGCGCAGGCGCGCCAGCGTCCCCACCGCGTGCAGGTCGCGAGGGCCGGACCCGGGCTCGTACCGCAGGAGCGCCAGCACGCCGCCGCCGCCGCGGGTGGCGATGTCGAGCGCCGCGAGCTGGGCCGGCCGGTGCACGACGATGTCGAGCGAGGCGCCCGGGAAGAGGCAGACGTCCTCGAGCGACAGGACCGGGAGCAGCTGCGAGGCGGTGGTCGGCGGGCTGGGCTGTGCGTCCACGAGCTCTCCTGCCGTGATGTTACCGCAGCGCCACCCCGAAGCGCCGAGCCCACTTGTGCCGCAGGACCTCGCTCAGCGTGGCGCGTCCCTTGCCAGGCAGCAGCTCGACGTAGTCCTCGCCGAGGCGCGCGATGGCGCCCGGGTCGCCCCCTGGCAGCGAGATGGGCGCGCCTTCGACCTTGCCGCAGAACGCCGTCTGGTAGCCCGCCTCCGTGGCCAGGCGGCGCGCGGTCGGGCCGGCGGCGTGCCAGGGGTAGCACAGGTGCGTCACCGGCCGGTCCGTGTGCTGCTCGATCACGCGCTTCGACTCGGTGAGCTCGAGGCCGATCGCCAGGGCGCGCTCGTCCGGGGTCTCGATCCGCCCGCGCAGCCGTTCGCCCCTCAGCAGGCGGCGCAGCCGGGCCTCCCAGTCCGAGCGGCGGAAGAAGCCCTCGCCGCCGCCCTCCGCGACCGTGTCGATGCAGGCCCGGCGCAGCGCCTCGTCCTCGAAGAAGCGGAGGGACTCCGCGGTGCGGGGCGCGGAGCGCAGCAGCGGCGTGCCGAGCGGGACGTCTTCGCCGAGCAGGTCGCGCCCCTTCGCGCGCACCAGTGGCTGGTCGAACGCGTCGTAGCCCTGTCGTGAGCGAGGCGTCGCGAAGCTCGCCAGGATCGGCGCCGTGTGGACGCGGGCGTGGCTGTGCGTGTGGCTCTGGAACTCGAAGGCGCCGCCGCGTGCGAGGGCCTCGATTTCCTCCCAGGACATCAGGGCCGCTTCGCCCGTCTCGCGCAGGATCGCGGGCCCGGGCGGCGAGGCGTCGGCGCCGTCGATCGTGGGGCCGAGCCCGGGCCGGGAGCCGATCCGGCCCGGCACGAGAAAGACGACGGCTCTCATCGCGTGGCGCCTGAGGATCGGCGCGGCGACGCTCCAGACCGAGCCGCGCCCGTCGTCGAACGTGAGCAGCACGGCCCTCGCGGGCGCTGGCCGCTCGCCGCGCAGCACGGCGAGGTAGTCGTCGACCGCCAGCGTCTCGTAGCCGTTGTCGACGAGGTGCCGCATCTTCCGCCCGAAGGCCACGGGCTCCGCCCCGTGGAAGACGAAGACCGGGATCTCGCCCTGGCTCAGCGGTCCGCCGGTGACGAAGGCCGGATAGCGGCCGAGCAGCAGGTCGCGCGGCACCTCCCACGCCTCGGCGGCGCCGCGTGCGAGCCGACGCAGCGCCACCGCTCAGGACCTCCGGCCGGAGAGGACGTCGTCGTACAACGCCTGCATCTGCTGCACGCAGGCCTGCACGTCGTAGCGGCGCGAGCACTCGAGGGCCCGTCGCCCCAGGCCTTCGCGCAGGTCGGGCGACCCGAGCAGGCGCTCGACAGCGCTCGCGAGCGCACCCGGTTCCGCCGGCGGCACCAGCAGCCCGTTGACGCCGTCCTCGATCACCTCGCGGCAGCCGTCGACGGCGGTCGAGACGATGGGCTTGCCCGACGCCATCGCCTCGAACAGCGCGAGCGGGGTGCCCTCGTACAGCGAGGAGATGCAGAAGACGTCGAGCGCGCCGAGCAAGTCGGGCACGTCGCTGCGGTGGCCGGCGAAGACGAGCAGGCCGCCGAGGCCGAGCGCGGCGGCCTGGCTGCGCAACTCTTCGGCCAGGTCCCCGTCGCCCGCGATCACGAAGCGGGCGCCCGGAACCCGGGCGATCAGCTGCGCGGCCGCCTGGACCAGGTAGCGGTGGCCCTTCTGCGCGCTCAGGCGGCCGATCGTCCCGACGAGGGGGGCGTCAGCCGGGATCCCGAGCTCCCGGCGCACGCGCAGTGCCCTCTCGCGCGACACCGGCGCAAACTCGTCGAGCGGGGCGCCGTTCCAGATCAGGCGGACGCGATCCGCGGGGACGTGACGGCGCCTCACCAGGAACTCGCGGGTGGAGTGGCTGACGGCGATCGCAGCGTCCGTCAGCGGCGCCAGCAGGCGGTCGGCGAGGCCTTGATAGGCCGGCATGCGCGGGTCGGCGAAGTGCTCGTGCAGCACGAGCCGGGCCCCCGACAGGCGGGCAGCCAGCCGCCCGAAGTCGGCCGCCGCGTAGCCGTGCACGTGCAGCACGCGCGCCCCGAGGCGGCGTGCGAGCGCGGCCACGTCGCGGACGGCCCGCGGATCGAAGCGGCTGCGTCCCAGGTGGTGGACCGGGATGCCCTGGCTGCCGAGCCACTCCGTGGCCGCCTCCGGGCGCTTCAACCCGCACAGGTGGACCTCGTACCGGGAGCGGTCGTAGCGGGGGAACCACCACGAGAACAGGCGCGAGACCCCGTGGATGCTCGAGCCGCGCACGCCGAACTTGTCGCAGACGTGGAGGACGCCGACGCTCATTGCTCGCTCAGGCGCCCGCAGCCTCGTCCGCGGCCGCCGAGCCGCGGGCCATCCAGGTGACCGCGCCCGAGAGCGAGAGCAGGACCATCAGGCCTGCGCCGACGAGGGAGAAGGCGAGCGCGCTCGCGCGCGGCAGTCCGACCTGCGAGAAGTAGAGAGCGAACAGGCCCTCGCGCAGGCCCCAGCCATTGAACGAGACGGGCAGCGCCTGCAGCAGCGTGCACAAGGGGACCATCAGGAACGCGGCGGAGGCGGTCAGCGGGATGCCCAGGGCGCGCGCGATCGCGAGGTAGTAGAACACCGCCAGCGCCTGCACCCCGAGGCTCGCGGCCCCGGCAGCCCAGATCGTGCCGACCCGCTCGCGGTAGGCGTGGACCGCGCCCTGCACCACGAGGAACTGCTCGTTCACCCAGCCGATCGAGTCCAGCCGCGACAGCGCCATCAGCCGGCGCGCGACGCCCGGGCGGAAGAACATGTAGGCAAGCGCCGAGAAGAGCAGGAACAGCCCCAGCAGCACCGCTCGGGCGCCGGCCAGCCCGCGCACGATGGGCGGCGCCAGCACGAAGGCGGTGCCGGCGAGCGCGTAGAGCGCGCCGAAGCCCAGGATGCGGTCGATGCCGACCACGGCGAGCGAGGCCGTCGTGGAGCCCGTGTGGCGCGAGCCGTCGCGCACGCGCACGATGTCCCCGCCGATGTTGCTGGGGAGGAAGTTGTTGAAGAAGGTCGCGACGAGGTAGGAAGCCGTGAGGTCCCGCAGCGAGGGGGCGCTGCCGAGCGCGTTGAGCAGGAGCTTCCAGCGCCACGCGGCGAGGGCGAGCATCAGGGCGTAGGCGAGCACCGCGCTCGCCAGGTCGAGCAGGTCGGCGGCGCGCACCCTCTCCTCGAGGGCGGCGAGATCGGTGGTCAGGAAGAGGTAGGCCAGCAGGGCCAGCGAGACGCCGACCTTGGCTCCGAGGAGCGCAGAGCGCTTCATGTAAGGCGCCATGCTACAGTCTCTTGCGCGGCGGCGCAAACCGCGCGGCCGGCCCCGGGAGGCGCAAGGCGTGGAGCAGGGCGGGCAGCGGCAGGTGGGCATCCAGGACGCGATGGCGGAGGGCGGCGGCTCCCAGCTGCGCCGGTACCAGGACCTGGTCGTCGGGAGCCGGAGCCTGTTCCGGCTGGCCGTCTACGAGCTGGTGGTGTTGTCGAGCTCCTGGGTGCCCGGGGCGCTCGGTCTGCTGCTGCGCCGGCTCCTCTACCCGCTGCTGCTCGGCAGCGTTGGCCGCGGCGTCGTGTTCGGGCACGGCGTCGTGCTGCGCCACCCTCGGAAGATCCGCCTCGGCGAGGGCGTCGTGATCGACGATCTCGTGCTGCTCGACGCCAAGGGCAGCTCGAACCGCGGGATCGAGATCGGGGACCGTGTGTTCCTCGGCCGCGGGACGATCCTCTCCTGCAAGGACGGCGACATCCGGCTCGGGGACCACACGAATCTCGGCTTCCACTGCGAGATCTTCTCGGGCTCGACGGTCACGGTCGGCCACCACGGGCTCTTCGCCGCGCAGGCCTACCTCGTGGGCGGCGGCCACGAGTTCGAGGCCGTGGAGGCGGCCGTCGTCGACCAGCCGCGGACCTCGAGGGGCATCGCGCTCGGCGACAACGTCTGGCTGGGGACGGGGGCCAAGGTCCTCGACGGCGTGCGCGTCGGCAGCGACGTGGTCGTGGGGGCCAATGCCGTCGTCAACGCCGACTTGCCGGACGGGGCGATCGCCGCCGGCGTCCCGGCGCGCGTGCTGCGGCGACGGAGCTCGCCGCCGGACCTGGCCTGATCCGCTAGAATCCTCGACACGCGCTCCCCGCAGAGGTGTCCATGAAGAAGGTCCCGGTGGATCAGGCGTTCGTGTCGCACGCGCCGGCGCGCGAGGAACGCTTCACGACGGTCTCGGGCCGGTCGATCGATCCCGTGTACCGGCCGGCCGCCGCGGCCCTCGACTACGCGCGGGACCTCGGCGACCCGGGCCAGTTCCCGTACACCCGCGGGATCCACGAGACGATGTACCGTGGCAGGCTCTGGACGATGCGCCAGTTCGCCGGCTACGGCAGCGCCGCACAGACGAACGCCCGCTTCAAGTACCTGCTGGAGCACGGTAGCGGCGGACTCTCGGTCGCGTTCGACCTGCCGACGCTGATGGGCCGCGATCCCGACCACCCGCTGTCCCTGGGCGAGGTGGGCAAGTGCGGCGTCGCCGTCTCCTCGCTCGCAGACATGGAGGCGCTGTTCGACGGCATTCCGCTCGACCGGGTCACCACTTCGATGACGATCAACTCGCCGGCCGCGATGCTGGTCGCCTTCTACATCCTGGTCGGGGAGAAGCAGGGCGTGCCGCAGGCGAAGCTCGCCGGCACCGTGCAGGCCGACATCCTGAAGGAGTTCATCGCCCAGAAGGAGTACATCTACCCGCCGCGGCCGAGCATGCGGATCGTCGTCGACATGATCCGCTACTGCAGCGAGCAGATGCCGAAGTGGAACTCGATCTCGATCTCGGGCTACCACATCCGCGAGGCCGGGGCGACCGCGGCGCAGGAGCTGGCCTTCACGCTGCGCGACGGGATCGAGTACGTGCAGAGGTGCATCGACGCCGGCATGGACGTCGACGAGTTCGCGCCGCGGCTGTCCTTCTTCTTCAACTCGCACTCGGACTTCTTCGAGGAGATCGCGAAGTTCCGGGCGGCGCGGCGGATCTGGGCGCGCACCATGAGGGAGCGCTTCGGGGCGAAGAACCCGCGTTCCTGGATGCTGCGCTTCCACACGCAGACGGCGGGCGTCAGCCTCACCGCGCAGCAGCCCTACAACAACGTGGTGCGCACGGCGCTGCAGGCGCTGGCCGGCGTGCTGGGCGGGACGCAGTCGCTGCACACGAACTCGCTCGACGAGGCGCTGGCGCTGCCGACCGAGGAGGCGGTGACGATCGCGCTGCGCACGCAGCAGGTCATCGCGCACGAGTCCGGCGTCGCGAACGCGGCGGACCCGCTCGGCGGCTCGTGGCTGGTCGAGAAGCTGACCGACGACATCGAGCGCGAGGCGCTCGAATATTTCCGCCGGATAGACGCCATGGGCGGCATGGTCGCGGCCGTCGAGCGCGGTTTCCCGCAGCGCGAGATCCAGGAGTCGGCCTTCCGCTTCCAGCTGGAGGTCGAGCGCAAGCAGAGGGTGATCGTGGGCGTGAACGAGTACGTGATGGACGAGAAGCCGCACCCCATCCTCTACATCGACGAGACCGTGGCCGGCGAACAGGTCGCCCGCGTGAAGCGGCTGCGCGCGACCCGGGACGCGGTGCGCGTCGCGCGGGCGCTCGAGGAACTGCGCGCGGCCGCCGGCGGCACGGCCAACCTGATGCCGCCCATCCTCGAGGCCGCGCGCGCCTACGCCACGGTGGGCGAGATGTGCGACGCGCTGCGCGAGGTCTTCGGCGAGTACCAGGAGCAGCCGATCTTCTAGGGACGGCGACCACGAAACCAACGTCCGTGCCCGTGAAGGGGCGACGAGGGCAGGGGGTAGAACCGGTCACGGTCGAGTCGTTCCCGGCGTTCTTGTCCTGGAGGGGCTTCGCCCCTCCAGACCACCCCTTGTAGCTCGTTCGGCCTGTGGCTGTTCGGCTATGATTCGGTTCATGGTCGAGACTGCCGTCAGGAAGACGCGCGTCGTGATCGCGAAGCCGGGGCTCGACGGGCACGACCGCGGCGCCAAGGTGATCGCCCGCGCCTTACGGGACGCCGGCATGGAGGTCATCTACACCGGCCTGCGACAGAGCCCGGAGCAGATCGTCGCCGCGGCCGCGCAGGAAGACGCCGACGTGATCGGCCTCAGCATTCTCTCCGGGGCGCACCTTCCGATCTGCCGCCGGGTGCTCGAGTTGTTGCGTGAGCGGGGCATGAGTTCCGTGCGCGTCTTCCTCGGCGGGATCATCCCGGGCCAGGACATCCCAGAGCTCAAGCAGATGGGGGTTGCCGACGTCTTCTTGCCCGGCGCGTCCACGCAGGACGTCATTCGCGCCATCGGAGCGGCCGCCGACGCCGTGGCCTGAGCCTGGCCTGTCCCGCTAACTCATTGACACACGGGAGGGAACGGTCTATCTTGACGCGGAAACCCCGGCGGCCCGCGCTGCGGTGCGCCGGGGATCTGCGCGGGCGTCATGATGCCGCCGACGCGGCCTTGAGGGCTTAACGGGGATGGGCAAGAAGATCCTGCTCGCGGACGACAGCATCACGATCCAGAAGGTGATCGAGCTGACCTTCTCGGACGAGGACTTCGACGTGATCACCGTGGGCAACGGTCGGCTCGCCCTCGAGCGTTTTCCCGAGGTGCGGCCCGACATCGTCCTGTGCGACATCCTGATGCCGGAGAAGGACGGGTACGAGGTCTGCGAGCAGATCAAGGCGAACCCGGCCTGGTCGCACGTCCCTGTGCTGCTGCTGACCGGGGCGTTCGAGCCATTCGACCAGGAGCGCGCCGCGCGCGCGGGCTTCGACGGCTCGCTGGCGAAGCCGTTCGAGCCCGAGACGTTGATCGCCAAGGTGAAGGAATTGCTCGCCCGGGCGCCGAGGACGGCCTCGGTGACGCCGACGTCGCAGCCACCGCGGCCCGTGCCGCCCCCCCCGGCCGCGTCCGTGATGCCGTTCAGCCGGGCGGCGGCCGTCGAGGTGCCACCTCCCGCTCCGGACTTCACCGGGGGCGTGGGCTTCATCCCCGAGGAGCCCTTCACGAGCTTCGAGGAGGAGCCGTTCGAGCCGGCGCCGGCCGTCCCGGTCGCGCCTGCGCCGCAGGCCACGGGCTTCGCCTCGCTGAGCGACGAGGAATCGACGACGCTCGGCAGCGCGGAGCCCCCCGAGGTCGAAGACTCGGCTTCCACCGTGATGTTCCAGGCCAGCGACCTGCCGTGGGCGGTGGCAGCGGCTGCCGTGGCCAAGCCTGCGCCTCCGGCGACCGCGGCCTCGAGCCCGGCGCCGGAACCCGAGCCGCTGCTGGTGCCCGAGGGCCCGCCGGAAGAGCCGGAAGTCGTGGAGGAGCAGGCCGTCTTCGAGGCCGTGCTCGAGGAAGACCTCGATTTCGGGCCGAACGACTACGCGCCCGAGCCGGAGGCGGCCCACGAGGCGGCCATGGCGGCCGAGTTCGGCGGTGGCATCGCGACGCTGCCGCCGCTCCCGCCCTCTGATCTCGATGGGCCAACCGGGCAGTTCGCAGCTTTGGTGGGGGGGGATCTGCGGCCCGCGGTCGACCCCGCCGCGTTCGGACCGGGTTCGGTGCCCCGCGACGAGGTCGTCTTCGAGGTGGAACCGGAGCGTGCACCCGCCCCGGTTGCCGAGACGGCGGCGGCGCCTCTCCCGGACGCCGTCCCTGTGTTCGAACACGAGGCGTCGCTCCAGGAGCCGGAGGTCGAGGTGGAGCTCGAGCCGGAGCCCGACACGCTGGCGCCGCACTCGGCATTCGACGCGCGAACGCCGCCTCCGGGACCAGTGCTCGAGGCTGCGTCCCCGGTCCCCGCGGCGGAGGTGGCGTCGTGGCCGCTCGAGGCGATCGAGTCCACGCCGGGTCCGGCGGAGGCGGTGGAGCCGATCGAACTCGCTCACGAGGCGGTCGCCGCCGTGTCCGCGTCCGCGAGTGACGAGCGGACGCGGCTGATGGCCCGTCCGGTCTTCGACGAGCCGGCGCTCGAGACGGTGCCGATCGCACCGGCGCCGGAGCCGGTCACCTCGTTCGCCGACGTGCTGCCGCCGCACCAGGAGCCGCCCGCGGTCGCGCCGTCGGAGACGGCCGCCGTGGCGGTGCCCGTCGAGATGGTCGAGAAGATCGCGCAGCGCGTCGTCGCGCAGATCTCGGAGAAGGCAGTGCGCGAGATCGCCTGGGACGTCATCCCCGACCTCGCCGAGGCGCTGATCCGTCAGGAGATCGAACGCCTGAAGGCCGAGCTCGCGAAGCTCTGATGGCTCGGTCGGCGCCGCCGCGCCGCCCCGGAATCCCGAAGGTTCCCGCAACGAGGAGGCGTACGACCTTGCCCATCACGATCGACCCCACGACCCTGGGCGCCCACTTCGAGTCGAAGGAGGCCGAGCAGAAGTGGGACCGCCTCTGGAACGAGTGGGGCGTTCACCGCTTCGACGAGCGAGTGCCGGGTGAGACGTACGTGGTCGACACGCCGCCGCCGACGGTGTCGGGCTCGCTCCACGTCGGCCACGTCTTCAGCTACACACAGACGGACGTGCTCGCGCGCTTCCAGCGCATGCGCGGCAAGAACGTCTTCTACCCGATGGGCTGGGACGACAACGGCCTGCCCACGGAGCGACGGGTCCAGAACTTCTTCCACGTGAAGTGCGAGCCGCACGTCGCCTACGAGCCCGGCCTGACGCTGCCGATGGTCGACGACGCGGCGCGCAAGCAGCCGGCACGCAAGATCTCGCGGGCGAACTTCATCGAGCTGTGCCTGGCGCTGACGGCCGAGGACGAGCAGGCGTTCAAGGCCCTGTGGCAGCGGCTGGGCCTCTCGGTCGACTGGGCGCTCGAGTACTCGACGATCAACGAGACGGCGCGCCGCCTCGCGCAGTGGAGCTTCCTCGACCTGTTTCGCAAGGGCCAGGTCTACCAGGTCGAGGCGCCGACGCTGTGGGACGTGGACTTTCGCACCGCGGTGGCGCAGGCCGAGGTCGAGGACCGCCCGCAGCAGGGCGCCTTCCACGACGTGCGCTTCGGGGTCGAGGGCGGCGGCTCGCTCGTGATTGCGACCACGCGGCCGGAGCTGCTGCCTGCCTGCGTCGGTGTGGCGGCACACCCCGGGGACGAGCGCTACCAGGCGCTCGTCGGCCGCCGGGCGATCACGCCGCTGTTCCGAGTGCCGGTGCCGATCTTCGCGAGCGAGCTCGTCGACCGCGAGAAGGGGACCGGCATCCTGATGGTCTGCACGTTCGGCGACGCGACGGACGTGCAGTGGTGGCGCGAGCAGAAGCTGGCCCTGCGCCAGGTCGTGGGCCGCGACGGCCGTCTCGTCCCGCTCGAGTTCGGCTCGGCGGCCTACCCGAGCCAGGACGCCGCGGGCGCCGCGAAGGCTTACGCCGAGCTGGCGGGCAAGTCGGTGCGGGAGGCACGCAAGCGTGTGGTCGAGCTGCTGCGCGACCCCGCGGCCTCGGCGGCGGGGGACGGCCGGGCGCCGCTCGTCTCGGAGCCGCGGCCGCTCGAGCACCCGGTGAAGTTCTACGAGAAGGGCGATCGCCCGCTCGAGTTCATGACGACGCGGCAGTGGTTCGTGCGCATCCTGGAGCACAAGCAGCGGTTGCTCGCGGCCGGCGAACGTGTGCGCTGGCACCCCGACTTCATGGGCCTGCGCTTCCGCAACTGGACCGAGAACCTGAACCTCGACTGGTGCATCAGCCGACAGCGCTACTTCGGCGTGCCGTTCCCCGTCTGGTACGCGGTGAGCGAGGACGGCGCGACTGACTTCTCGCGGCCGTTGCTGGCGGACGAGGCGTCGCTGCCTGTCGACCCGACGAGCGCGCCGCCGCCCGGCTACTCGGAGGCCCAGCGCGAGCAGCCCGGCGGCTTCCGGGCCGAAGAGGACGTGTTCGACACCTGGTTCACCTCGTCGCTGACCCCGCAGATCGCCACCGGCTGGTTCACGGCCCCGGAGCGTCACGCGCGCCTGTTCCCGATGGACGTGCGCCCGCAGAGCCACGAGATCATCCGCACCTGGGCCTTCTACACGATCGTCAAGGCGCTGCTGCACGAGGACACGATCCCCTGGAAGCACGTGGCGATCTCGGGCTGGGTGCTCGATCCCGACCGCAAGAAGATGTCGAAGAGCAAGGGCAACGTGATCACGCCGATGCACCTGCTCGACCAGTACGGGGCCGACGCCGTGCGCTACTGGTCGCTCGCGGCGCGGCTGGGGACGGACACGGCCTTCGACGAGAAGGTGCTGAAGGTGGGCCGCCGGCTGGTGATGAAGCTGTGGAACGCGGCGAAGTTCGTGCTCGCCCAGTCGGGCCCGGACGGCCCGCCGGCGCACCCGCTCGACGCCGCGTTCCTGGCGCGCCTCGCGCAGACCGTCGAGCGGGCGACCGCGGCGTTCGAGGAGCTCGACTACGCGGGCGCGCTCGACGCGATCGAGCGCTGCTTCTGGTCGGGCTTCACCGACAACTACGTCGAGCTGGTGAAGGCTCGCGCCCGTTCGGAGTCGGACGGCCCCGGCCGCGCGTCGGCGATCGCCGCGCTGCAGCTTGGCCTCAGCGTGCAGCTGCGGCTGCTCGCCCCGTACCTGCCGTACGTCGCGGACGAGGTGTGGTCGTGGGGCTTCGCGCAGGCGACGGGCCAGCGCAGCATCCACCGCGCGCCGTGGCCCTCGCGCGCCGAGATCGCCGGCGCCGCGGCGGCGCAGGCGGACGGGACGGCGTTCGACGCGGCCTGCGGTTTCCTGGAGGCCGTCCGCAGGGCGAAGAGCGCGGCCGGTGCGACCGTCGGTCGCCACTTGAGCCGGCTGCAGGTTGCGGTCAGCCCGGCGACGAGCGTGTTGCTCGGACCCTGCGCGCCCGACCTCGCCTCCGCAGCCCGGGTGGGCGAGCAGGGCATCCTCGTCGCCCGCGAGGGGCTGGCGGACGACGCGTTCGAGGTGGTCGCGATCGAGCTGGCCCCGCTGCCCGCGGAGGCCTGATGGCCGACGCCGGTGCGCTGGCGTCGGCGCTCGCGGCGCGGGGTGCCGCCCAGCTGGCCGGCCTCGAGTGGCACACCACGCTCGCCTCCACGAGCGATCGCGTGAAGGCACTGGCGCGCGCGGGTGCCCCCGAGTGGACGGCGGTCCTCGCGGACCAGCAGAGCGGGGGCCGCGGCCGGGAGGGCCGGCACTGGGCTTCGCCACCCGGAGGCCTCTACCTCTCCGTGCTATTCAGGCCGCGCTTCGCTGCGGTGGGCCTGCTCCCGCTCGCGGCGGGCGTCGCGGTTGCGGAGGCTGCGCGCGAGTTCGGCGTGCGCGCGGAGCTGAAGTGGCCGAACGACACCCTCGTCGCGGGGCGCAAGCTCGCGGGCGTGCTGGCGGAGGCCGCCTCGGGCGCGGCCGGCGTCGAGTGGGTGTCGCTCGGCATCGGCGTCAACGTGCGCAGCGCGCAGGACGGGCTGCCGGTCGAGCTGCGCGGGCAGGTGGCTTCCCTGCACGAGGGCGGCCGCGCGCCGGAGGTTTCGGCCGTGGCCGCGGCGGTCCTCGCCCACCTGCGCGTCTGGTACGATGCCGTCGGCTCGGCTCCGCGCGCGGTGGTGAGCGCCTGGCGCTCGCGAGCGGTCTCCTGGTGGGGCGAGCCGGTCGAGATCCGGACGGGCGGTGGGACGCTACGGGTGAGGCTGCGCGGCGTGGACGCAGACGGGGCGCTGGTGGTGGAGATGCCGGGCGGGCAGGCGCGGCGCGTGCTCTCGGGCGAAGTGCTCGGGGTG
>Ga0302299_10002088_pt1 | contig 12164 bp, 7 predicted proteins | sample III_Fen_N3_4_FD_198795 | JGI IMG/M metagenome (GOLD analysis project Ga0302299, IMG submission 198795) | Peat permafrost microbial communities from Stordalen Mire near Abisko, Sweden - III_Fen_N3_4 | ecosystem: Environmental > Terrestrial > Soil > Wetlands > Permafrost | place: Sweden: Abisko...
GGACGTCGACCGCGTACGGCACCACGAGCCGGTCCCCCTGCCTGCACGCGGCCAGGTTCTGCACGTACGCCGAGGGCTGCAGCACGGTCACCTGGAGCCCGCTGCCCCAGAGCAGCTCCTCGGCCTCCAGCTTGTGCCAGTGGTGCGGCATCGCCCGGACGCCGGGCCGCAGCACCGAGTGGTAGACGATCCGCGGGACGCCGTTCTCCTGCGCGGCGCGGACCGCCCGGGACACGATCCCCCGCTCGTCGGGATGCAGGTTGGGCACCAGGAGGTGGACCACCTCGGCCCCCTCCAGGGCCCGGCCGACGTCCAGCTCGTCGGTGAGGTCGGCGGTCCACTCCCCGGGGATCCCGGCGGGCCGGTGCACCAGCGCGCGCAGCAGGGACGGCGCCACGCCGCGCGCCAGCAGGGCGGCGCGCACGGCCCGTCCGGTCTTGCCCGCGGCGCCGAACAGGACGACGGCACCGGCCGCCGACGAGGGGTCCACCCGGCCAGTGAACCGCAACCGGGGCCGGATCGGGCCGAGGCCGGGCCCCGAGCCGCGCCGCGCCATCCCGGCCCGCCCCCGAGCCTCCCCCGAACGGCTGACATCGGCGGCGGTCCCGCCTAGTCTCCGCGGTCATGACCTGGACCGAGTCCCGTCCCCGTCGCCGTCCCGGCCTCGTGGCCGGCGCGGCCGCCTCCGCCGTCGTCGTGTCACTGCTGGCCGGCCCCGACGCCCGCGCCGCCGGCGACCTCGCCGCGCCCGACGGCCCTGCCGGCGGCAGGCCGTCCCCCGGTGCCCCGGGCATCGGCGACACCCTGTACCCGACCCTGGGCAACGGCGGCTACACCGTGGCGCACTACGACCTCGACCTGCGGTACGCCACCTCCGCGCCGAGCCAGGCCCTCGACGGGACCGTCACGGTCCACGCCGTCGCCACCCAGGCGCTGTCCCGCTTCGACCTCGACTTCAGCGGGACTGGCGTCGGCGACGTCATCGTCGACGGCCGCGCGGCGGCGTTCCGCCGGGACGGCGAGGAGCTGGTGATCACGCCGGCCCGCCCGGTCGCCAAGGGCAGCCCGTTCGTCGTCACCGTGCGGCACTTCACCGCGGCGCCGACGGTGGCGAACTCCGCCGACTTCCTCTCGACGATCTTCGTCCAGACGCCCGACGGTTCGGTCTGGTCGGGGCAGCCGAACGAGTCGCACCGGATCTTCCCGTGCAACGACCACCCGAAGGACAAGGCCTCCTTCAGCTACCGGATCGACGTGCCGGCAGGCACGACGGCCGTCGCCAACGGCGTGCTGGCCGACCGCCGTACCGCGTCGGGCCGCACCGTCTACCGGTACGAGCAGCCCGAGCCGATGGCCACCGAGCTCGCCCAGGTCGCGGTGGGCGCGCTCACCGTCGTCCCCCGCGCCACCACGGACGGCGTCGTCGTCCGGGACGTGCTCCCGACCCGGCTCGTGGCCGACCTCGGCCCGAAGCTGGCGGTGGAGAACGCCCAGCTGCAGTGGATGCGGCGCAAGGTCGGCGGTTACCCCTTCCGCACCTACGGCTCCCTGGTCGCGGACGCCGATCTCGGCTTCGCCCTGGAGACGCAGACGCTCTCCTTGTACGACCTGAGCTTCTTCCGGTACCCGCAAAGCGTCTGGGACCCGGTGATGCTCCACGAGCTCGCGCACCAGTGGTTCGGGGACAGCGTGGCGCCCAGCGACTGGAAGGACGTCTGGCAGAACGAGGGGCACGCCACCTGGTACGAGTACCAGTACGCGGCGGAGAAGGGCTTCCTGGCGGACGACAGCGGGACCGGGATCGCCGACTTCACCGAGCTGATGAAGTACTACTACTCGGTCGGCGACCAGTACCGGGCCGAGGACGGCCCGGTGGGCCGGCCGAAGTCCGGCGACGTGAACGACGTCTTCAACGAGAACGTCTACAACGGCGGCGCCCTGGTGCTCTACGCGCTGCAGCAGAAGATCGGTGACGCGGCCTTCCAGAGGGTCGAGCGCGCCTGGGTCAGCACCTACCAGGGGAAGTCGGCGTCGACGGCGGACTTCATCCGCCTCGCGGCGTCGATCGGCGGCCCGGGCATCGCCCCGTTCCTGCAGGCGTGGCTGTACGGCACGAAGACCCCGCCCATGCCGGGCCACCCCGACTGGACGGTCGACCCGGTCACCGCGGGCGCGACGACGGCGCGGACGGCGGCTCCCGCCGGCGGCCTCAAACCTCTCGTCCGGCGCTGACGGCACTGCTCACAGCACCGACAGCACCCGACGGGGCCGGTCCGCGAGCATGCGGCCCGGCCCGGTCGGCCGTTTGATGGCGATACGCCCCCGATGTCCGGGAAACTCGACGTTACGTCATCCACATTGACCTCCGGGTGAGGGGGTTTCTGCCCTACCGTGTGCTACGCATCGCGTTCTGCCCGCCACGGTCCACCGGCGAGCGGTCCGGGATGCGTTCCGTTGGGGGCGGGGCGGGAGGGGGTCTCGGGTGGGTGCCACCGATGTCCCTGCGCTGCCGCCGTCCAGGTCGCCGGGCGCCGCGCCGCGCTCGCCGCTCTCGGCCCGGGCCTTCGGCACCCACCTGCTCATCGGGGAACTGATCGGGCGCGGCGGGATGAGCCGGGTCTACCGCGGCTGGGTCCGGGGCACCGGCCAGGAGGTGGCCGTCAAGGTCCTCCGGGACGACCTCGCCGCCCGGCCGGACGCCGTCCACCGCTTCGTGCGCGAGCGTGACCTGCTGCAGACGGTCGCCAGCCCGCACGTCGTCCAGGTGCACGACCTGGTGATCCACGGCGACGAGCTGGGCATCGTGATGGACCTGGTGCCGGGCGGCCACCTGCGTCGCGGCGTCACGTTCCCGTGCGAGCTCGGGCAGGCCGCGGAGCTCTGCGCCCAGATCGCCGACGGCCTCGCCGCCGTCCACGCAGCCGGGGTGATCCACCGCGACCTCAAGCCGGAGAACGTGCTGGTGGAGCACGAGCCGGACGGCGCGGTCCGGCTGCGCCTCACCGACTTCGGGATCTCCCGGCTGGTCGACAGCGCCGCCCTGACCCAGACCCAGATCACCGGCACGCCCGGCTACCTGGCGCCCGAGGTGGCCGCCGGCGGCAAGGTCACCGCCGCCGGCGACGTCTACGCGCTCGGCATCATGCTCTACGAGCTGTGCACGGGCCGGCAGCCGTTCCAGGCCGAGAACCCGCTGCTCCTCGTGCTGGCGCACACCCGGCAGGAGCCGCCGCGGCCCACCGCCATGCCCGACCCGCTGTGGTCCCTGCTGGCCGGTCTCCTCGCTAAGGACCCGGGCGCGCGGCCCACCGCCGCCCAGGCCGGCCGCGCGCTGCGCGCGCTCTCGCCGGAGCTGGCCGGCCTGCCACCGTGCGCCGTTCCCGCGACGGCGCCGGTCGACGCCGTCGCGCCGTACACCGTCCCGGCCACCCGGGCCGTCAGCCCGTCGCCCTACGGCACCGGCTCGCTCGGCGCCCGCCAGGGCCTTGCTCAGGCCCCCGGCCAGGGCCTTGCTCAGGGCCCCGGTCAGGGCACCGACGGGTACGGCTCGCGGCAGGGCGCCCCCGGCCGACCGGGCCCGGCCGGCGCGAGCGGCCGGCCCGGCCCGCCCACCCGCTCGACACCGCCCGGCTCCTTCGGGCCGCCGCCCGCCGGCCCGGGCGGCACCGGCGCCCTGGAGCTGTCCGTCGGTCGCGCCGGTCGCCACTCGGACCCGCGCACCGGCCGCCGTACGGGCTCCCGCCCGACGCCGCTGGTCATCGGCGGGTCGGTGCTCGGCGCCCTCGTGCTGGTCGTCGTCGCCGTCCTCGGCCTGCGCGCCCTGACCGCGCCGGAGGACCCGGTCATCGACCTGGGCCCGAAGCCGGCCGCCACGCCGACCGGGTCCACGGTGAGCCGCGCCACCGCACCGGCCGACACCCCCGCACCGGCGGCCGCCGTCCCGTCCCGGCGCGTCGTCACCGGCCAGAACCCGAGGCCGAGCCAGGCCCGCACCAGCAGCCCCGCGCCCGCGGTGCCGGTCGGTGAGGGTCCGGTGAGCTCGCCGCCCACCAGCAGCCCGGTGCAGCCACCGGTCGAGCCGCCCGGCCGGCCCACCCTGGACCGCGTCGCGCGCACCGCCGACGAGCGGCACTCCTCCGACGGCCACGCGAGCCTCGCGATCGGCAAGGTCGCGGCGGGATCCGGTCAGGTCGCGAGCATCACCGTGCGCTACACGGCCACGGGAGGGCTGGGAGAGGGCCGCCAGGACGTCCCCCTCGCCCAGGACCGCTCCGCCACCGACTACGACGTCACCGTGGGTCGGCTCACCAACGGCACGGAGTACGCCTTCACCGTCGAGGTGTGCAACTCCGACCGCCAGTGCACGACCTCCCAGCCGGTGCGCTTCACGCCCTACGGCGCGCCCACGCTGGAGAAGCCGACCCTGGCGGCCACCGGCCCGGGCGCGAAGCTCACCGTCACCGTCAAGCCGGTCAACCGCAACGCCAACCCCGGCCAGACGGTCTGCACGGTCACCGTCACCGGGACGCCGGCCGACACCGACGCGCCCACCCGCCAGAGCGTCAAGTCGGACGGCGACACGTTGACCTTCACCGGCAAGGCCGCCACCACGTACGTGGCTGTCGAGAGCTGCGCGACGTCCGACGTCGCCGACGGCACCGCGACCTCGAACTCGCTGCCCACCGCCGCGGCCTGAGCCCGGGTGGTCCGGGCCGACCCCGCACCCCCGCCCGGGGCGGCTACGCTCCTGCCCTTGTGAGCGCACCGACGGACCTCGGCCTGGATCACCTGGCCGACCGCGCCGGCACCCTGCGGGTGTTCCGGCAGGTGTTCGCCGTGCTCGCCCGCGAGCACGGCGCCATGATCACCGATCTCGACCACCTGGACACCGACGAGGCCATCCTGGCCGCGTTCGCCCAGGCGGGGACGGACGGCCTCGCCCTGGAGCAGGTCACCGTGGCGTGCCGACCGGCCGATCCCCGCCTGGTCGCCCGCCGGTTCGAGGTCCTGCGCTCGTACGGCGCCATCACCAAGGTCGTCGACCGGCCGCACGAGCGGTACCACCGGGCCGCGTTCGCGCCCTACGTCATGCTCCTCTTCCTGCGGCGCATGGCCGCGCAGGGCGGTCAGGGCGAGCTGCACCAGCTGCTCACCCTGGAGGGCATGGGGGTCCGCAGCGCCGGTGCGGGCACGGACGACGGGCGGGCCAGCGTGCGCCGCCTGGTCACCGTCTTCCGGCTCATGGCCAACCAGCTCGCCGGCCTGGCCTCGGCGAGCCCGGTCGAGGAGCTGCGCGAGAACGCCGAGCTGCTGTGGGGCAACCGCACCTTGATCGACGCCGCCCGGCAGGTCCACGCCACGGTGCTGCAGCGCTGGCCCGACCTCGACCGCGAGTGCATGCAGCTGCGCACCGCCCTGGCCGCCTACGGTGACGCCAGCGACGCGGCGGCGGCCCGGCTCATCGAGCAGGCCGGCGCCACGCGAGCGCTCGGGCTCCTCCCGGTCGAGACCTGGCGCACCTTCGCCCGCACCGCGGACGCCGAGCAGCTGGCCGGCGTCCTGGACGGCGTGCTGTTCGACGCGCCGGGACCGTGGTTCCCGCCGCAGGGCCTGGCCACCGCGCTCGCCGAGAGCCGGCAGGCGGTGCCGCTGCGCACCCCACCGCCGCGCCCGGCGTCCGATCCCGACGGCACGGACGCCGACCGGCCGGCCGACGACGTCGCCGACCTGCGGGACCTGGTCGCCGGCCTGCTCGCGGGCGCGACCGGCCCGGACGGCGTCCGGGTGGCCGACGTCCTCGACGCCGGGGACGGGTGGCCCTCGGCCCGCAGGCTCCTGGCCCGGCTGACGGCGGCGCACCACCACCCCGACGTCCCGGCCGAGCTGGTCTGGGACGACGGCCTGCGGGTGGACGCCGACGCCGGGGTGCCGTGGGTCGCGGGCGGGACCCTCCGGGCGACGACGGAGGCCGGATGAGTGTCGGCGAGACCGCGCGCTGGTGGGCTGCCGCGCGAGCCCGCGGACCGCTGCAGGTCCCGGTGGGGACGCCGGCTCCCGACGGCCTGCTCCGCCTCGCCGAGCCGGACGGCGGCACGGTGTGGCTGCTCGCGGTCCCGCCGGAGCAGGCGGGCGGCGGCGCGCTCGAGGAACTCGGCCTGACCGGCGTCGCCGTCGAGCAGCCCAACGACACCGCCCGGCTGCTCGCCGCCGTCGTGCGTTGCTGCTGGGAGGACCCGACGGCTCCGGTCTGGCCCGGCGTCACGGCACCGTGGGCCGCGGTCACCTCGGTCTTCCGGGAGTACGCCGACCGCGACGAGGGCGCGTTCCTGCGCGCCGCGATCGCCGCCGTCCGGCGGCTGCACGGGTCCGGCTGGGTCCGCTGGGACGAGGGCGCACGCCTGGTCCGCCTCGGCCCCCGGGTGGCCTCCTGGAGCGCCGCCGACCTCACCGTGCTGCGCGAGCTGTACCGCCAGATGCCCGCGCCGTCGGCGGCCGTCCCCGCTGCCGCTACGGACCAGGCCGGCACCCCGGACGAGGAGCCGCCGGCATGACGGCCGTGCACCCCGCGTTCGACGCCGTCCTCGGCGACCTCACCGACCGGCACCGCGACGAGGTACTGGCCGCCTTCGCGGCGCTGGAGCAGGGCGCGCACCCCGTCCCCGAGGCGCAGCTCCTCGCGCTGCGCGACGCGACCCTGCGCGCCACCCTCTCCCGGCTGCTCCACGAGCTGGGCCGCACCCTCGTGCGGTCGGCGCCCCACGAGTGGACCACCGGCTACCGGGACGACGTCGCGGCGGCGGTGATCGCGGACGGCGGCCAGCCGCTGCCCGTCGTCGACCGCGCGGTGCTGGTGCTGGTGCTGATCCACTCGGTGGCGATCCCCCGCAGCCAGGGTCTGCTCGACCGGGACAGCTGGGCGTCGGCGCACCCGACCCCGGCCGAGGAGATCCAGCGGTTCTCGCAGCTGCCGCGCACCGAGGTCCGGGCGGCGCTCGCCAGGCTGCGGGCCGCCGGGCTGGTCCAGCTCGTGCCCGAGCGCGGTCGCGGCCCAGGCCAGGGCTCGGCCTACCTGCCCGGACCGCAGTTGCAGCGGCTCACCCCGGCCGCCCGGCGCCGCCTCCAGGAGGACCTGGTGCTCGCCGCCGCGCCGGACACCCCGCTCGCGGCCGCCGTCCGCGCTCGCCGCCCCCAGCGCCCGGCCACCCCCGCCACCCCAGCCGCCACGGCACCGGCACCGGCCACCAGCACCGAGCCGACCCAGACCGAGCCGCCCGACCCGGAGCGAGGCAGACGAGATGAGTGACCACGGCGTCCCGCACGACCTGGTCGGGGGCCGCGTGCTCGTCGGCATCCAGATGGTCGACATCTCGCGGCTGTCCGCGCACCCGGTGCCGCTGACGCACCGCGGCCTCATCACCGTCGCCGGGCAGGGCCCGAAGGACTCCAACGGCGCCGGCAAGTCCTCGTTCATCGCCGCCATCAGCCTGCTCCACGCCGACGACCAGTGGCGCCTCGCCGGCGGCGCGCCGGGCTCCGCCGAGCTCCTCTTCACCGCCGAGCTGGCCGCCCAGGAGGCGCGCTGGGCGAACGCCGACCGCGGGTACGTCATCGGGGTCTTCGCCGACCCGGCAGCCACCACCGCCGCGGAACTGGACGCCGGCACGCTCACCGTCTGGCTGCGCATCAACCGCAAGGCGCCCTACCTCGCCCTGCGCTGGGCCCACGGCCTGCACGTCCCGACCGGCACGAACGACGCCGAGCGGGCCGCCGGCGTCCACGCCCTGTGGGACGCCCTGCCCAGCAGCAACGGCCGCGACGACATCCACGCGGGCCGGCTCGCGAACGTGCTGTACGGCGGGCGGGTGCGGTGCGTGTCGTTCCTGTCGACGTCGGTCCGCTCCGCACCGAGCGCCAACCTGCTCGCCCAGCCCCTCAACGAGCTCACCCCCGCGCGCATCTTCGACGCGCTCGCCACGCTCACCGGGCTCGACCGGGAGCTGGAGCAGGAGCAGGCGCTGCGCTCGGCCGAGCACAGCCGCCGCAGCCAGGTGCTCGAGGCCGAGGCCGACCTCGCCCGGTGGCAGGACGAGATGGCCGTGGTCGAGCGCGGCATCGCCCGGCGCGAGGCCGCCCGGGCCGTCCTGCAGCAGGCCCGCGACTCCTGGCGGTCCCGCTGCGCGCGCCACCTGCTGGACGGCGTGGCCCGCGCCGCCGAGATCCGGCACGCCCGCGCCGACCTGGACACCACGCGCGCCGAGCGCCGCGAGCGCATCGCCGAGCTCGAGGAGCGCGCCCGCACGCTCGCGGACGACGCGGAGTTCGAGGCCCGCTTCCGGGTCACCGACGAGGCCTGGCGGCAGCTGCGCGAGCAGGAGCGGGACGTCGACACCCGGGGACAGCGGACCAGCGAGAAGCTCGACGAGCTCGGTGCCACCCTGCGCGAGCTGACCGAGGCCGCCCGCGCCGCCGACGGGCGCGACCCCCACCAGGCCGGCGCCGAGCTGGACACCGCCCGCGAGCACCTGGAGGACCTGCTCGCCGCGCGCGGCGCAGCCCTGGCGGCGCAGCGGCAGGCCGCCGAGCAGCTCGCCGCCGCCCGGACCGGCGACGACCTCGCGGCGGAGGAGCTGCGCCGCCTCGCCGACGCGGGCGTGGCTGCGGCCGGGTTGTTCGACGTCCTCGACCTGGCGCCGGAGCAGCGGCCCGTCTGGGAACCGCGCCTGGCCGTCTACCGGTCCGCGGTCGCCGTCCCGGCGGCCGACGTCGACGCCGCGCGCAAGGCGCTGGAGGGCATGCCGGGCGCCGTCCTGGTGCTCGCCGACGCTCCCGGTGCCGGCCCCGTCCCGGGACCAGCCAGCGGCGACGACCTGCCCGCGGTCAGCGACGCCCGGTTCGGGCTGCGCAGGTTCCTCGGCGCGCTGGCCGACCGCGCCCACCGGGCCGACGCCGGCAGCAACGCCGGCAGCGCTAGCGGCGCGGACGGGAGCGACGTCGACCCCGCCGCGGGCGTCGTCGTCCTGGGCGGCTCGTCGGTGCCGCTCACCGGCCGGACGGCCCGGATCACCCTCGCCACCGCCCGTCACGAGGACGCCGGCAGCCTGCTCGCCGAGCTGGACGTCGACCTGTCGCGCGCGCGGGCCCGGCTGCAGACCGCCACCGAGCGGGTCGCGGCGGCCGCCGCCGCCACCCGCGCCGTCGACGTCGCCCAGCAGGTGGACCAGCTGCGCGAGACCGCCGCCCGGCTCGAGACCGACCGCGAGCGGCTGCAACCGGCCCTGCGGTCGGCCGAGACGGCGCACACCGAGGCGCTCGGCGACCGCAAGGCCCGCCAGGACCGGATCCAGTCGCTGCGCGGTGACGTGGCCCGCGCCCGTGACGAGCTGCGCGCAGCCGACGACCTCGCCGGCCGGCTCGACGAGGAGCTGGTGAAGCTGGACGTGCCGGCGCGTGACGCCGCGTGGGGGTCCGGCGTCGCCGCCGCCGAGGAGCACCTGCTGGCGCTCGCCGAGGCGGAAGCGACCCGCACCACCTCGGAGTGGAACGCCGAGACCTGTCACCACCTGGACGACGTCGCCCGGCGGTGCTTCCCGGACGACACCCCGCCCGAGGAGATGCCCGCGGAGCTGCGTGCCCTGCTGGTGGAGCAGCGCTGGCGGCGGCTGGGCACGGAGTCCAAAGTGGCCGCCGTCCCCGAGCTCACCCGGGCGCTGCACACCCACCTGGTGGTGAGCGCCCAGCAGGACGCGCACGACCAGGAGCTCATCGACGCCCAGCGCACCCAGCGCAGCCAGGACCTGGCCGTCGCCGGCTCAGGGCTGGCCGAGGCGCAGGAGTCGTGCGCGGCGCACCGTGCCGTCCTGGCGCAGGGGATCCAGGCCCGGCTGGCCAGGGTCGGCGAGGAGTTCGACCGGCTCGACCGCGAGTACGGCGGCTACGGCGCGGGACTAGTCTGCCCGGAGCCGGAGCCGCCCACCGACCCCGACAAGCCGTGGCGCTGGGCCGTCACCCCGATGTGGCGCCGGGCCGAGGGGCAGCGGATGTCGAGCTACAACCTGCGGGGCAACACCGCGCAGATGGACGAGAAGGCGGTGAAGCTCGTGTGCGCCGCCGCGCTCGCCGGGGGCGACGACCGCCCGCTCCTGCTCATCCTCGACGAACTCGGGCGCAACCTCGGCAAGCAGCACCGGCGGGAGGCGGTGGCCCTCTTCGAGCGGATCGGCCGGGACCGCAACATCACCGTCATCGGCGCCCTCCAGGACGACATGGAGCGCTACGCGATCGAGGCGTCCAACCTCTACATCAAGCTGCGCCGTTCGTCGGACGCGGTCCCCTACAACGAGGCCCCCGTCGTCATCGGGGACGACGCGCACCGCGAGCGGGTGCGGATGCTCGCCGACTGGATGGCTGCGTTCCGGCCCCCGCTGCCGGCAGCGGCCGGCGGTCCGGAGGGCGGCGCCCCGGGTCAGGAGCGCATCGAGCTCGCGGACGCGGCTCCCCCGTCGTCCTGAGGCGCGTCTCGGCTGATCGGTGCGTCACTCATCCGCCGTTCCCATGACGCGCGCATCACAGCGGCGTAACGTCGGATCCTCTGATGGGGGGATCGTCATGGTAGGTCAGCGAACAGCACGTGGGACGTCCTGGGGAACGGTCGCCGCGGTCGCCGCGACCGCGGTCGGCGGGGTCATCGCGGCCTCGCCCGCCTCCGCCGCGACGGCCCTGGCGAGCACCACCGTGGACGACGCGGTGACGAGCGGGGCCAGCCACTTCTCGTACACGGGAGCCTGGAGCGTCTGCACCGGCTGCCGCAGCGACGCGACGGGGAACGCGTTCCACTACAGCAACCGGCGCGGGGCGACCGTGCGGCTGACGTTCACCGGCGTCCGGGCCACCATCTACGGGTTGCGCCAGCACGCCGGCGGCATCGCCACCGTGACGCTCGACGGTCGGTCCAAGGGCACCGTCAATCTGGCGTCGTCGCGCACCGGGCTCGTCGCGGTCTACACCACGCCGACGCTGAAGCGCGGCCCGCACACGCTGACGCTGACCGTCACCTCCCGGTCGACCGGCAGGGGGCACACCGTCGGCATCGATCGCGCGGTCGTGACGGACGTCGCGCCGACGCAGCCGAAGCCACCGGCCCCGCAGCCGCCCGCCCCGCAGCCCCCGGCGCAGCAGCCCCAGCCACCGGCACCCCAGCCGCCGGCACCCCAGCCACCGGCACCCCAGCCGCCGGCACCTCAGCCGCCCAGCCAGGTGTCGGGCAGCGGGGTGGCGAGCCTGAGCTTCGACGACGGCCAGCTCGGGCAGTTCGAGAACGCGGCGCCCGTCCTGCGCTCCGCCGGTTTCCACGGGACGTACTACATCGTCACCGACGCGATGGGCTGGGGCGGCTCGAGCATGTCCGCGGCGCAGGTGCGTCAGCTCGCCGGCGAGGGCAACGAGATCGGCAGCCACACCAAGGACCACGCGCACCTCACCAGCCTGTCGAGCGACCAGGTCGACGCGGAGTTCGCCACGTCCGTGTCCGCGCTGCGCAGCCAGGCCGGGGTCACCCCGACCACGTGCGCCTACCCGTACGGTGACGTCAACGCGAGCGTCGAGGCCATCGCCGCGAAGTACTTCGCGGCGTGCCGCGGCACCGGCTCCGGGACCAACGGCTCGGGGACCGACGCGTTCAACCTGCGCGTCTTCTACGTGCACACGTCGACGACGGCGGCGGACGTGCGGGCCGCGGCGGACGCCGCCAAGGCGGCGGGCGCGTGGATCGTCTTCGTCTACCACGGGGTCGGCTCGGTGCAGAGCGCGGACGACGTCACCGCGTCCCAGTTCGCCGGGCAGGTCGACGCCATCAAGGCGTCGGGCATCGCCGTCCGTACGGTCGCCCAGGCGCACGCCGGCCACTGAGCCCGGCACCTCGTCGGCACGGCCGATCGGCTCCCGAACGAGCCGGTCGGCCGACCGGGTGCGCCCCGGTGCGTCCCGCAGGACGTCGCGTCGATGCCCGGAAGATCGCACATTGCTTCTGATCCATCTCTTTCTTGACGTTTGCCTGAGCCGGTGTTGACCCGGGGACTACGTTGCGGTCCGTGCGCAGGAGCGAGGGAAGTCAGCGGGGGACCAGGAAGTCCGTCGCGTGGGTCACCGGCGTGGCCGTGACTCTGGGG
>Ga0302299_10002091_pt1 | contig 12159 bp, 9 predicted proteins | sample III_Fen_N3_4_FD_198795 | JGI IMG/M metagenome (GOLD analysis project Ga0302299, IMG submission 198795) | Peat permafrost microbial communities from Stordalen Mire near Abisko, Sweden - III_Fen_N3_4 | ecosystem: Environmental > Terrestrial > Soil > Wetlands > Permafrost | place: Sweden: Abisko...
GCGGCCGCTCGGTCGCGTAGTCGTAGAGGACCAGCACGTCCTCGGCGATGGCCACGAGCCGCGCCCTGCCCCGCGCCGAGTCCGCCGCCGTGATCCGGTGCTCGAGCGAGAACGACGTCCGGCCGACTCGGCTCACACGCGACTCCACGGTCAGCACCTCGCCGAAGTACGAGGGCGACCGGAACGTCACCCGCACGTCGGCCAGGATCAGGGACTCCTCGGCGCCGTGCGTCACGAGGCCGAAGGGCTCGCCCGTCGCCGCCTCCCAGTACGCGATCCGTGCCGACTCGCAGAAGGTGAGGAACCGCGAGTTGTTGATGTGGCCCATCGCGTCCGTGTCGCCGAACCGCGTCTCCACGACGTAGCGGTGCGGGAACGGGCCGGGCAGGTCCCGCGGATCGGCGGGAACGGAGATGCGGGTGTGCGTCAGCGGGTCGGTCACGAGGTCGAGTCTACGCGTCCACCGCGGCGGCGGGCCGGCTGGCGGCGATGGCCACGCGACGCCGCGTGTCGTCCCTGAGGCGGCCCGGATCGGTCGCCTGCAGGGCGACAGACGACGCCCGACCCCGCGACGCGTGCGCCCCGACCGCCTTGCCGCCTTGCCTACCGCGCCGCGACCACCAGCGACCCGGCCATCTCGCCGCCAGTCCCGGCCGCGGAGCCGTTGGTCATCACCATGTGCGTCCCGGGCGTGTCGAGCACGAACCGCAGGCTGGCGGTCTGGCCGGGCCGCGTGACGATGTCCATGTTCGCGACACCCTGGACCATCCAGTCCCGGACGACGTCGTCCTGGTTCACCAGCTCGATGACGGTCCACTCACCGGCGCCGACCGTGACGTCCGAGGGCGTGAACGCGCCGTCCTTCACGGTGACGACGACCTGCGGCAACGACGCGCTGACCGCCTGGTCGGCCGCCAGGACGCCGCCGGCCAGCGTCAGGCCCACGAGGCCCACGATCAGCAGGAAGGCGCCGTCGCGCACCATGCCAAGCGGTCCGCTCCGGGGCTGCGAGACGTGGCCCGGGCGGACGTCCACCTTGCGCAGCCGCAGCGAGTTCGTGACCACGCTCACGGACGACAACGCCATCGCGCCCGCGGCGAGCGCCGGGTTGATCGTGATGCCGAAGGCGGGATACAGAACCCCCATGGCGATCGGGATCAGCAGCACGTTGTAGGCGAATGCCCAGAACAGGTTCTGGCGGATGATCCGGATCGTGGACCTCGACAGCGCGATGGCCGAGCCCACCAGCCGCGGATCCCCGCCGACCAGCGTGATGTCGGACGCCTCGATGGCCACGTCCGCGCCCGTCCCGATGGCCACGCCGAGGTCTGCCCGGGCCAGTGCCGGGGCGTCGTTGATGCCGTCGCCGACCATCGCGACACGATGCCCCTCCGCCTGGAGCCGCTCGATCGTCGCGTCCTTGTCGCCCGGCAGCACCTCCGCGATGACGTGGTCCGCGGCGATCCCCACCTGGCGCGCCACCGCCACGGCCGTGACGCGCGCGTCGCCGGTGAGCAGCCAGACGTCCATGCCCGCGGCCCGGAGCTCCCGCACGGCTTCGGCAGACTCCGCCTTCACGGGGTCCGAGATGGCGAGGAGACCCGCCGCAACACCGTCCACGGCCACGAACACGACCGTGCCGCCCTCGGCCGCCTGGGCATCGGCCACCGCCGCCAGTGAGCCCACGTCCACGCCGCGCTCTGTCATCAGCCGCCGTGAGCCGGCAACCACCTCGACGCCGTCGATCCGCCCGAGCACGCCCCGCCCGACGATCGCCTCGAACGCCTCGGCCTTCGCGAAGCCGAGCTCTGTCTCGCGGGCCCTGCGCACGATGGCCTCGCCCAACGGGTGCTCCGAGCCCTTCTCCAGCGAGGCCGCCAGGTCCAGGACGCGCTCCTCCGTGAAGCCTTCCGAGGCAACAACCGCGACAACCGCAGGCTTGCCCAGCGTGAGCGTCCCGGTCTTGTCCATCACCACGGTGTCGATGCGGCCGGCCGCCTCCAGCGCCTCGCCGCCGCGGACGAGGATGCCGATCTCGGCGCCCTTGCCGGTGCCGACCATGATCGCCGTCGGCGTGGCGAGGCCCATGGCGCAGGGGCAGGCGATGATGACGACGCCGATGAACGCGGTCAGCGCGAGCGTGAGCCGTGGCTCGGGCCCGAACACGAACCAGATGACGAAGGTGAGCGCCGCGGTCAGCAGGACCGCCGGGACGAAGATCTCGCTGATGCGGTCGGCCATGCGCTGGATCGGGGCCTTGGAGCCCTGCGCGCGCTGGACCAGCTCGACGATCCGGGCGAGGGCCGTGTCCCGGCCGACGCGCGTCGCGCGCATGACGAACGTGCCCGTCGTGTTGAGCGTGGCGCCGATGACCTCGTCGCCAGCCTGCTTGGTGGACGGGATCGGCTCGCCGGTGAGCATCGACTCGTCGACCGCGGAGATGCCCTCGACCACCACGCCGTCCACCGGCACCTTGTCGCCCGGGCGGACGCGGAGCAGGTCGCCGGCGATGACGTCAGCGAGCGGGATGTCCTCGTCGACACCGTTTCGGATACGCCGGGCCGTGGTCGCCTGGAGACCGACCAGGCGGCGGATGGCCCCCGTGGTGTTGCCCTTGGCACGGGCCTCGAGCCACTTCCCCAGCAGGATGAGGCCGAGGATGATCGTCGCGGAGTCGAAGTAGGTCTCCGGGTGGAGCCCGGCCGCGTGCACAACCTCCGGCCACATCGTCACGAAGACGCTGTACCCCCAGGCGGCGCTGGTCCCGACGGCCACGAGCGTGTCCATCGTGGCCCCGCCGTGCTTGCCGGTCCGCCAGGCGGCCCGGTAGAAGCGGCCGCCCGCCCAGAACTGGATGAACGTGGCCGGCCACAGGATCAGCTTGTTGATCTCCGTCATCGGCACGACGGTCTGGGGCAGGAACATCAGGACCATGAACACGACGGCCGCACCGATCGAGACCATCGCCTGGAACAGCGTGTGGCGCTGCTCGCGCTCTCGCTCGGCGTCGTCAGCGGTGATCTCGTCCTCGAGCGAGATTGCGGCGGCACCCTCGACGGCGACGGCCTCGGCCTTGACCTCGTAGCCGGCGGCCTCCACGGCCTTCACCAGCTCGTCGCGGCCCGCTGTGCCCGGGTCCACCAGGACCGTGGCGCGCTCCGTGGCGAGGTTGACGTTGGCCGTCTCCACGCCGGGCGTCTTCTTCAGGAACCGCTCGATGCGGTTGACGCAGGACGCGCAGGTCATCCCCTCGATGGGGAGGATGATCTCGATGGGCTGGAGGTTGTCCGGAAGGCGGGTCGTCATACTCTGGGGGAGTATATCAGTGACCCGTCAAGGCGCATCTTGCTCAGCGGGGCGCCTCAAGAGCGACGCCGCGCATCGCCCACTCGAACGCGGCGAAGGCGACCAGGGCGGATCCGAGCGTCACGACCAGCGCGGCGACGAACGTGCGGGGCTCGGACCCGCCGGCAGCGGCGGCATCGCCGAGCCGGGCCGGGTCGAACGCGGCCACCACGAGGCTGGCGATGCCCGCGATGATGACGCCGGCCCCGGCCAGGCCCGCGAGCCTCGTCGCCCAGCCGCCGTGCCCCAGGCCCCAGGTCCGCCTGGGCATCCAGCCCTGGGCGCGGACGAGGACCGCGGTGACGAGCGATGCCCACGCAAGCGCGATCAGGATCGCGCCCACGACGTCCGCGAGGCGATGCCAGCCGGCCGTGATCGTGCTGACGCCCACCACGGCAACGATCACGGAGACCAGGATGACGACCGGCGTCCGCAACCGGCGAGGCACGACCAGGACGCAGCCGAACCCCAGCGAGGCGACCAGCGTGACGTGGCCGCTGGGAAAGCTGTTGCCCGTCGCGTAGGCGAGATGTCCCAACAGGTTCGGGCGGGCGAGCAGCGCCTCCAGCACCTGCGCCGTCATGTTGGCGCCGGCGATGAGGACGAAGGTCGCCGCTGCCAGCCCGAACCCGCCGCGAGCGAGCCCGAGCAGGACGAGCCCCAGCGCCGCGATCGCGCCGTATGCGAGGCTCACCGTCGCGAGCGTCTCCGAGGCGGCTCCCAAGACCGCCGGCGTCGCCATGGTGCGCCCATACAGAACGAGGTCCGCGATGCGCTGCCCCTCCGCGGTCTGGGTGGTCCACGCCCAGATCGGCACCACGAGCGCGCCCGCCCCGAGCCCGAGCAGCGCGAGCCGGCGGGCGCTGTGCTGGGGCAGGACGACCGGTGTCCGCGCGTCCCGCGGTCTCGAGCGGCGGAGGCGCATGCGGTAACGACGCATCAGGCGACCCGTCTCCGCGGGGCACGCGTCGTCCCGGACGACTGGGGCTCCCCGTCACGGTGCACGCTCACCCGCCCATTCTGCGCCGTTGCGCGTGCGGTACCCGGGGCGGTCCGTACAGGTGGCCCGGCCTGACATTGACGGGCCTGCGTCAGGCCTCGGGCGGCTCCCCCACTTGCCAGTCCAGCCAGGTGTCCGGGTCAACCCTGGGGCGCGCGACCCAGGCCTCGCCGCCACGGAGCGCAATCTCGGGCGGCAGCGGGTGGGAGAGGAAGAACGGCATCGACTCCGTGGCGCCGTACGCCCCGATGTCCAGGACCGCGACGAGATCCCCAGGATCCGGCAGCGCCAGGACGGACGACCGGGCGAAGACGTCGAGGCCGGAGCACAGGGGACCGGCGATGGTCACCGGGAAGCGCTGGGGGTTGGAGGCTGCGGCCGAGGAGGCTCGGCCGGTGAGGACCCGGACGCGGTGCTCCTGGCCGACGAGGACGGGTCGTAGCAGGTGATGGATGCCGCCGTCCAGGATGACGACGTGGTGACCCCTGACGGACTTGCGGTCGACGATGCGGGCGACGTAGGCGCCGGCGGCGCCGACGAGGAAGCGGCCGGGCTCCAGGAGGACGCGGGCCTCGCGGGTGGCGGGGTCCTCGGCCAGCCGCGCGGCCAGGGTTGCGAGCCGCGTGCCGAGGACACGGAGGTCGAGGGCGTCCTCGTGGGTCCCGTATGGGATGCCGAGGCCGCCGCCCGCATCGACCAGCTGCAGCGGGAATCCTGCCCCGGCCGCCAGCTCGCGAGCCGTGTCCACCGTGGCCTCGACGTGCACGGCCAGCGATCCCGCATCAAGCACGTTCGACGCCCCAAAGGCGTGCAGGCCCATCGGTTCCAGCCACGGCGATGCCACGGCCTCGGCAGCCGCCACTCGCAGGTCTCCGCCGTCCATACCGAACTTGCCGGCACCATCGTCGCCGACGAGGCGGACCCGCTCGAGGCGCGCGGCCTCGGAGACGGCGGCCCTGAGCAGGATCGGCTGGCGCCTGCCAAGCCCCTCGGCGATCCGGGCCAACCGTCGCAGCTCCCCCGGCGACTCCACCGTCACCACGCGCACGCCGGCCTCGACCGCCGCGGCCAGCTCCTCGTCCCGCTTGCCGGGACCCGTGAACACCACCCGGTCCGCCGGGAACCCGGCCCGCAGGATGTGGCGCAGCTCGCCGCCGGACGCCACGTCAGCTCCCAGGCCCAGCCCGCACAGGTGCCGGAGCACGGCCAGGTTCGGGTTCGCCTTCACGGCGTAGGCGAGGTCGAAGGACGGCGGCAGGGCGGCCCGGAGCGCGGCAACCTGGCGCGACACCACGTCCAGGTCGTACGCGTAGAAGGGTGTCCCGAAGCGCTCCGCCAGCGTCGCCGGGTCCTGCCCGCCGAGCCGGCCGTCGCGCAGGACCTCGTTCATCGCAGCGCGTCCTCTAGGGCGACCCGCGCGTCCGTGCCGGCGTCGCGGTCCTTGACCAGCAGCGCGACCGAGACGGAGAGGCCGTTGGCCGCGGCGAAGTCACCGCCGAGGGTACGCGACCCGGGCACCACCACGGCTCCCGCCGGGACGACGAGGGGGGCGGCCGGCGTGCCCGTGAGCACGCGGCCGCGCACGAGGTCGTACAGGCGCGAGGTCCCGGTGAGGACCACGCCCGCGCCGATCACCGCGCCCTCCCCCACCAGCACGCCCTCCAGCAGGGACGAACCTGCGCCCACGAACGCGCCGTCCTCCACGATCACCGGCCGTGCGCCCGCGGGTTCCAGGACCCCGCCGATCGACACCCCGGCCGAGAGGTGGACGCGCGCGCCGATCTGCGCGCAGGAGCCCACCAGGACGTGCGAGTCCACCATCGTGTCCTCGCCGATCCACGCGCCGACGTTCACGAACGAGGGCGGCATGATCACGACGCCGGGGCCGAGGTACACGCCCGCCCGGACGGAGGATCCGCCCGGGACGACCCGCCACGGGCCGGCCAGCAGGTCCTTGACCGGAAGACCCACCCGGTCCCGGAAACGGAGCGCGCCACCCAGGTCCCAGGCAACCGTCTCGCGGTCATGGAAGCAGGCGAGGATGGAGGCCTTGACCTCGGGGTCCGCGCGCCAGCCGCCGGGGGCCGTCGGGTCCGGGACCGCAGCGCGACGGCGGCCGGCGTCGAGGTCGGCCAGGATGGAGATCCCCGTCGGGGTCGCGGCAATGTCGACCGCCGTCATGCGGCGGCCTCTTCGGCTTCGGCACCGGCCATCCCGCCGGTTTCGTCCGCCACCAGGCCCAGCCCGCGCAGGATTCCGGCCAGCCGCTCGCGCGGCGCATCGGCCAGCGGCAGCAGCGGGGCGCGCAGGTCGTCGCGCTCCAGCAGTCCCATCGCCAGCATCGCGGCCTTGGCCGGCACCGGGTTCGGGGCGCCCTGGAAGTTCGCCCGGAGCAGCGGCAGCCAGTGATCGTGGATGCGCCGCGCGGTCTCGAAGTCGCCGGCGTGCGCGGCGAGGCACAGGGCCGACATCTCGCCCGGGATCTGGTTGCTCGCAACGGAGATCACGCCGTCGCCGCCCATCGCGAGGACCGCCAGCGTGGCCGCGTCGTCGCCCGAGAGCACGGCCACGTCCCGCGGGCGGTCCCGGCAGATCACGGCGATCTGCTCGATGTTGGCGCTCGCCTCCTTGACCGCGATCACGCGCGGGTGCTCGGCCAGGCGCAGGAACGTGTCGGCCTCGACGTTGGCGCCGGTCCGGCCGGGGACGTTGTAGACAACGATCGGCAGGCCGCCCTCGTCCGCGATCGCGCGGAAGTGGGCCTCGAGCATCCGCTGGTCCGGCTTGTTGTAGTAGGGCGTGACGATGAGCGCGGCGTCGGCACCCAGGGCGGCGGCACGCCGGGTGGCCTCGATAGAGGCACGGGTGTCGTTGGAGCCGGTGCCGGCGATGACCGGGACGCGGCCCCCCCGTTCGGCCGCGACGGTGACCGCGATCCCGATGCAGCGGTCGCGCTCCTCCTGGCTGAGCGTGGGCGACTCGCCGGTGGTGCCGACGGGGACGAGGCCGTCGATGCCGGACAGGATCTGCCCGATGACGAGGCGGCGGTAGGCGGCCTCGTCCAGGGCGCCGTCGGCGGTGAACGGGGTGACGAGAGCGGTGAAGGCGCCGCGGAGACGGGGAGTGGGGATCATCGGGGTACTCCTTGACTGTCGGGGTTCGGGTCAGGCGGGGATGGCGACGGGCGAGGCCGCGAGGAGGTCGTCCACGACGGCATCGAACGGGTGGAGCCCTGGGGTACGCGGCTCACGCACGAGCCAGCTGGCGGCTGCCAGCGCGCCGTCGGCATAGGCGGTCCGGTCGCGGGCGGTGAGCCGCAGCTCCACCGACTCGCCGGGGCCGTCGAAGGTCACGAGGTGGGTGCCCGGCGCGGCGCCCGCCCGGATCCCGGAGATCTCGAGCGCGGGTCGGCCGCCGCCGGTAGGTTCGGCGGCGCCGGCTTCCGCGGAACCCTCGGAGTCCGCGGCTGCGGCGTCGGGGGCGGCCCAGCGCGGGTCCGCGGCCACGATCCGCCTGGCGATGGCGCGGGCCGTGCCGGACGGTCGGTCGGCCTTGCCGCGCCGGTGCCACTCCACGATCGAGGGCTCGAAGGCGCCGGCCCTCGCGTACCAGCCGGCCGCGGTCTCGGCGAGCCTGAGGAACAGCGCCGCGCCCAGCGAGAGGTTCGTGGACAGGACCGCGGCGGCACCGTGCTCGAGGAGCATCGCCCGGACCCGCGGCAGGTCGGCGTCCCAGCCGGTGGCCGCGAGGATGAACGCGCGGTTGCCGGCGGCCAGGGCGTGCTCGACGTTGCCGGCCACCGCGGTCGCCAGAGAGGTGTCGACCACGACGTCCACGAGCGGTGCCGGCGCGCGGCGCGTCCCATTGGCTGCCGGTCTGCCGATGACGTCGCAGGCCCAGCCGGCGTCCGTGGCGGCCGTGGTGATGGCGCCGCCCAGCCGGCCCGGTCCGTACAGGAGGAGGTGCATCTCGAACGTGTCCTTCCGCGTGGAGGAGCACGGGGTTCGGAGGTCCGAGAATCACGAAGGCCGCGGCACCGTCTGTGGTGTCCGCGGCCCCTTCGGCGCCTCCGGTCCCGGAGGCTCCAAGGTTCGTCGCTCGCGCGCCGTCAGAGCCCCAGGGCCCGAGTCTTCCGACTGGGCCGCCACGGCTTCTTCTTGGCGTCGAAGGCGACGGAGATATGCGACATGATTGGCGGATTGTGGCGCATATCCGGCGAGCATGCAACTGTATTTTCGTGGACGGGGCAGGAGGCTGCATGACGTCCCTGGTCGTCCGACCAACTTGCGTCGCAGGATCCCCGTGGGATCCCCGGCCAGGGCCGTGCGTCGAGGGCGTCACGCCGGGAGGACCCGGACCTCGAGGTCCTTCGGCGCGGGGGAATGGCCGCCGTCGTCGACCTGTACGAGGACGACACGTTCCGCTTCCCGCCGGCGGTCAGGGCGGTCATGCTCGAGGTACCCGGAGGCCATAATCGCGTCCCAGGCAGCCGAGCTCGTGTCCGAGGGCGTCCGTGACCTCGACTCGTTCGCCGTGCCCGCGCTGCTGATCGCCGGGAGCTCGAGGACCCGGGGGGCGAGGCGACCGTCATCGCGGGCAGGCTCGCCCACGGTGAGAGCCTCATCCTGCCGGGCCTCGGGCATGCGGCCGCGTGGCGCCGCGAGCACCCTCACGATCCCGACGGCCCGATCATTCCTCGATCGGTGGTTCGCCCAGCCGGGTTGACCGACTCCGGTCCCACCTTCGGCCGCGCGGTCTACCCGAGGGCCCTTCCCCGTGGCTGCGTGGCGAGAGGGAGGAACACGGTGTCGACGATGTCGACGATCGTCTCGTCGGGTACGCGGCTGAGGTTCATCATGAGCTCGTGGCGGACCAGGTCACCGGGCAGGGCCAGCACCCTCGGCGGCAGGTCCGCCGTGAGTTCGCCGCGCTCGATGGCGCGCTGGACGACTTCGGTCATGGCGAGAGAGCCGTTGCCGAGGAGCTGGGCTCGTAGTTGCGCCGGGGTGGTCTCGGTCTCGTCGTAATAGGCGCCGAGGATCGTGCTGAACAGGGCGGCACCGCTGTCGCCGAGCCGGTTGGCCGACCGCAGCAGCGTGAGCACGTCCTCGCGCAGCGAGCCCGTGTCGGGGATCTCGACCGGCGCTCCGAAGCCCCGGTGGGCGATCACGGCCAGCAGCAGGGCCTCCTTGTCCGGCCAGCGTCGGTAGAGGGCGGTCTTGCCCGTTCTCGCTCGTTCGGCGACAGCCTCGAAGGCGAAACCCTGGTAGCCCCCTTCCACCAGCTGTTCCCAGCCCGCGTCGAGGATCGCTTCTTCAAGCGCCGCGCCGCGTCGCCTGGTCGCCGTCATGCTCGCACCTCATTAGGTCCGCTTGCGTTCCTTATCATACTCGCCTAACATTAGGAACGAATACGTTTCCTATTTGAGGTCATGTTGGAGGGCACGCAGGCGCAGGCGTCCCCGTCGGCACAGTCGACCGGCAAGCTGCTTGCGGCGCTGATCGTCGGCGGGATCACGGCGATCCTGGACACCACGATCGTGGCACTCGGACTGCACACGCTCACCGTGCAGCTCAACGCCCCGATTTCGACGATCCAGTGGGTGAGCACGGGCTACCTGCTCGCCCTGGCGATCGCGATCCCCTTCGTCAGCTGGGCGCAGGCGCGGTTCGGCGGCAAGCGCCTGTGGCTGGTCGCGCTCGGCTTGTTCGTCCTCGGGTCCACCCTCTGCGCGTGCGCGTGGAACGCCGAGTCCCTGATCGCCTTCCGGATCATCCAGGGCCTCGGCGCCGGCGTGATGCTCCCGCTGATCGCGACCCTCGCGATGCAGAACGTCGACCCGGGGTCGAGGACGAGGGCGATGGCGAACATCAGTCTGCCCGCCGCCCTGGGCCCGATCCTCGGGCCGGTGCTCGGCGGGCTCGTCCTCACCTGGCTCGACTGGCGGTGGCTGTTCCTGATCAACGTCCCCGTCGGCATCGTCGGCCTGATCCTCGGCCTCCTGTTCATCAACGATGACCGCCCCAGCCGGGGAGCCGTCCGCCAGCGCCTCGACGTCGTCGGCGCGGCGCTGCTCGTGCCGGCGTTGTCGGGGCTGCTCTACGGCCTGTCCAACACGCACGCCGATGGCGGCTTCAGCCGGGCCGATGTGCTCGTTCCCTTGATCGGCGGCGCGATCCTGCTGGCGGGCTTCGTGGTCTGGGCCGCCAGGCGTGCCGGCGCAGCCCTCGTCGACGTGCGCCTGCTCGCGGTGCGTTCCGTGCGCGTCTCCTCGATCGCGCTCGCCTTCGTCGGCGCGTCGCTGTTCGCGGGCAGCTTCCTGCTGCCGCTCTATCTTCAGACCCTCCTCGGCTACAGCGCCCTGGACGCCGCACTGCTGCTCATCCCGCAGGGCGTTGGCGCCCTGGTGGCCCGGTTTGTCGTGGGCAGGCTGGTCGACAGGTTCGGCTCCCGCCTCGTCGCCGTCGTCGCGTGCCTCGTCATCGCCGCCGCCACCGCACCGTTCGCGCTCGGCGGCACTGGCACCAACCTCTGGCTCCTCGGCGCAGTCCTGTTCGTTCGCGGGTTCGGCCTGGGCATCGTCTTCATCCCCGTGCTCACCGTCGCCTATCTCGATCTCCGCAAGGATCAGATGCCCCAGGCCTCCGCCATCACCCGCATCGTCCAGCAGCTCGGCGGAGCCTTCGGCGTCGCCCTCGTCGCCGTCATCCTCACCACGGCAACAACCCAGACCAGTGCCGGGGCCGGCTTCGAAGCCGCCTTCCGGTGGACTATCGCCATGACCATCGCGGCGGCGGCCACCACCCTTCTCCTGCCCTCACGCGAGAGCGGCAGGGCGCGCCTTACCGAGGTAGCCGACGCTCAAACCGGTCCCGTCAGGACAGGAGGGGGAGCGGCTCGATAGGACCCATCGACGCGAGAGGCCTCACGAATCGCGCGTCCAGCGCCATCCGGGCCTGCGACCATGGTCCCGTGCGTTGCTCGCGAGACTGCATCACGGTTGCGATGGCCGATGGGCCGTGGGGTCCGGTCCGGATCGCGGCGAGCACGCGCGGCGTCGTGGCCGTGGAGCTGCTGAGCACGGCTGAGATATTCGAGGCGGGACTGGCGCGACGCCGTCTCGGACCTCCGGTGCCGTTGCTGCCGCCCGGGTCGCACCGCGAGACGTGCGGCGCGGCCGAGCTCTGCGCGCGAACCCGAGACCTGGTCGCGGCGGCGCTCTCGGGTGAGCCTGTGGCGCTGGAGTCCCTCCCGGTGGACCTGGCGGACCGGTCCGACTGGGACCGCCTGGTCCTGGGCGCGGTGCGGGCGATCCCCAGGGGCGAGACCGCCTCCTATGGCGAGGTGGCGCGACGGATCGGGCGGACGGGCGCGGCGCGGGCCGTGGGTGGGGCCGTCGGCCGCAACCCGATCGGGTTGCTGATCCCCTGCCACCGCGTGATCGCGGGCGACGGGTCGCTGGGCGGCTACGGCGTGGCGGCATATGGCGGGCGCGAGGCGGCATTGGCCGTCAAGCGGGACCTGCTCGCCCTGGAGGGTGTCGCCTAGCAGACACCGGCGCTGTGATACAGGTCATCGACTGTGACCTCTGGCCCGTCTACAGTGTGCCTAACGTCACGAGAGGCGGACGAGCGACACGGGAGACGATCATGAAGGACGACGAGCTGGGCCAGGTCAGTTACCGCGTGACCCGCGAGGACGACGGCGCCAGGAGCCGCGACGACGACGTCGAGGGCCACATGCGCACCCGCGAGGAGCCCGAGGGCTACCGCGTGACGCGCGAGGAGCCCGAGGGCTACCGCGTGACGCGCGAT
>Ga0302299_10002092_pt1 | contig 12159 bp, 11 predicted proteins | sample III_Fen_N3_4_FD_198795 | JGI IMG/M metagenome (GOLD analysis project Ga0302299, IMG submission 198795) | Peat permafrost microbial communities from Stordalen Mire near Abisko, Sweden - III_Fen_N3_4 | ecosystem: Environmental > Terrestrial > Soil > Wetlands > Permafrost | place: Sweden: Abisko...
CGCGCCTACACCTGACGGGGCCTGCCGGCGTCCGATGATCCGGACGTCGGGCCGCCCGGCGCCCGTCTCCCCGGGCGCCTGGCGCCGTTCTCCGGAATCTTGGTCCCTGGGCCACGGTGAGGGGACAGCGGGATGGCGGACCACGGGACGCACGGGGAGCACGCGAAGCACGGGACGATGTGGGCGCAGGCTGTGACGGCGACGCTGCACTGCCTGACCGGCTGCGCGATCGGCGAGGTGCTCGGCCTCGTGCTCGCGACCTGGTGGGGGTGGTCGAACGCGCCGAGCGTGGTGCTGTCCGTCGTCCTCGCCTTCGGTTTCGGCTACTCGCTCACGATGCTGCCGGTGCTGCGGTCCGGCGTCGCGCTGCGCCAGGCGCTGCTGGTCGCGCTGGCGGCCGACACCGTCTCCATCGCGACGATGGAGGTCATGGACACCGCCGTCGTGCTCGCCGTCCCGGGCGCGATGGACGCCGGGCTGCGCGACCCGCTGTTCTGGGGTTCGCTGGCCGGGTCCCTGGTGGTGGCGTTCGTGGTGACCGTCCCGGTGAACCGGCTCCTGATCGCCCGCGGCCGGGGGCACGCCGTCGTCCATCAGTACCACTGACGCATCCGGAGGATTCCTGTGGACGTGAACGACCTGCTGGTCGAGGGGTACGACCGACTGCCGGACCTGGTTTCCGCTGCGGTCGACGGGCTCACCGCCGACCAGCTGGCGAAGGCACCGGCGCCGGGCGCGAACACGGTCGGCTGGCTGGTGTGGCACCTGACCCGGGTGCAGGACCACCATGTCGCCGAGCTGCTGGACGACGACCAGGTGTGGGTGACGTCGGGTTGGGCGGCGCGGTTCGGCCGGGACGGCGACCCGTCCGACACCGGGTACGGGCACTCGCCGGCCGAGGTCGCGAAGCTGCGGGCGGACGGCGCCGACGCGCTCACCGGCTACCATGCCGTCGTCGCCGCCCGCACCCGTGTCTTCCTCGCCGGCCTGCAGCCGGCAGACCTGGACCGCGTGGTCGACGAGCGCTGGGACCCGCCGGTCACCCTCGGCGTGCGCCTGGTGAGCGTGTTGGACGACGACCTCCAGCACGCCGGCCAGGCCGCCTACGTGCGCGGTCTGCTGGAGCGGGCCGGCGACTGAGAGGAGTGTCGGGCAACCGGAGGATCTCGCTCGCTCAGGCAGCGTCGACGTCGGTGTCGGGGTGGTCGGTGAGCTGGTGGATCAGCGTGTCGGCGGTCTCCTGCTGGTCGCGGCTGGTGTTGCGCAGCCACGGGCGTGCCTGGTCGACCCGGGCCGGGACTCGCACCCAGGGGACGACGTCGCGCATCGCCGGGCCGTGGACGCCGGCATCGTGAGGCGTGTGGTGTTGCCCAGCACCCTCTGAACCGGCGCGGAACGTCGGGGCGCCGCACCGCGCTGTGCCAGCATGAGGGACGATGACCGCCACCCAGCCACCGCTGACCGCCCCCGCGCGGCCGCCGCGGCCTGACGTGCGGCTCGACCTGCTGGCCGCGCTCGGGGCCGGTGCGCTGGCAGCTGTCGCGTACCTGGTGGCGCTCACCGGAGTGGTGCTGCCCCCGCAGGACTTCTCGGTGATGCTCCTGTCGGCGGCGCCGCTGCTGGCCGCGCTGGCCTGGCCGGTCTACGCCGTCCGGTCACGGGCCGACGGTGACCTCACGCTGGGCTGGTTCACCACCGGTCTGGGGGTCGGGCTGGTCGCCATGCTGCTGCAGCTGGTCTCCTTTCCGGCGGTCAGCGCCGGCGGCGGCCCGCTGCAGACCGGCAGCACGGGCAGCGCCCAGCTCTACCTGCTCTTCCACGCGGCTCCGGCCGCCGGCGCGGTCGCCGGCGTGCTGCACCTGCCGACCGTGCTGCGCCGCTGGTACCTGGCGGGCGGAACGGTCCTCGCCGTCGCGGCCGCCACCAACCTGCTGCCGTCGCCGGCGCTGCTGCGCGGGGACGGCTCGTTCACCATGCCGTTGATCGTCTCCGAGTGGGTGCTCGCTGCCGGCATCGCGGTGGCCGTGGGCCTGTGGAGCCGCGGCATCGGCCGGGCCGCCCGCCCGCTTCGGGGCTGGGCCGCGGTCGCGCTGTCCCTGAGCGGGTACGACGTCCTGCTCAACGCGGTCGCCGCGCAGCGGTTCCAGCCGGTGTGGTGGGCCAGCCTCAGCCTGCGGGTCGCCACGTTCGCGGTGCTCGCAGCCGGCGGCATCGGCAGCCTGCTCGCCCAGCTGGGGCGCCTCGAGCGCTACACCGACACCGAGCTGGGCCGCAGCGACGAGCAGCTCAGCACGTCGCTGCGCGTGACCGAACGGCTGCTCGCGAGCGCCGAGGCGCTGTCGGGCGCGGTCACCGAGCGCGACGTCTGCGACGCCGTCTCCGCCGCGGCGCGCGAGGCGACCGGTCTCGCGGAGGCGTCCGTCCTGGTGCTCGAGCCGGACCCCGCCGAGCCGGGGCGGGCGGCCCGGACGGACGGGAGCACCGGAACGCCGTGGCTCGACGTGCTGCGCAGCCGGACGGCGGGCTACTGGGCCACGCGGGAGGCACTGGCCGCCGCGCACCCCGGGCTCGCCGCCGACCCCGAGCATCGTGACACGTCGTGCCTGGCGGTCCTGCCGCTGCTGTCGGCGGGGACCGCGGTGGGGCTGCTGGCCGTCCGCGGCCGGCAGGCGCACGTCTGGACGGCGGCGGACCGCGAGCTGCTCGGCGGCCTGGCCGCGCAGGCGGCGCCGGCCCTGCAGCGCGCGCTGCTCTTCGAGCGGCAGCGCTCGGCGGCCGAGCTGCTGCAGCGTGGCCTGCTCCCGCAGCGGCTCAGTGCCGTCGCGGGGGTCACCCTGGCCGCCCGGTACCTGCCGGGCGCCGCCGGCTCGCAGATCGGCGGCGACTGGTACGACTGCCTGCCCGTTCCCGGCGGGCGGGTCGCGTTCGTCGTCGGCGACGTGATGGGGAAGGGGCTGCCGGCCGCCGCCCGGATGGGCCAGATCCGGCACGCCGTGCGCGTGCTCGCCACGATCGACCCCTCGCCGTCCGCCGTCCTGGCCGCGCTCGACGCGCTTCCCGACGAGATCGCCGACGACTGGATCGTCACGCTGGTCTACGTGCTCCTCGACCCCGCGAGCGGCCTCGCGCGCCTCGGCCGCGCCGGGCACCTGCCGCCGGTGCTGGTCCGGCCGGACGGCGCGGCGGACTTCCTGGAGGGCGGCGGGTCGCCGCCGCTCGGCGTCACCGGGGTGCGCCGGCACGAGGCCACCGTGCAGGTACCGCCCGGCGGGACGCTGCTGCTGTACACCGACGGTCTGGTCGAGGACCGCCGGACCGGCTTGGAGGTGGGCCTGCCCACCCTGCTGCGGACGGCGTCCCGGTTGGTGTCGGCCGGCGGTCCCGACAACGACGTCGACCGCTTCGTGGACGACGTCCTCGCGGCGATGGGTCACGGGCCCGAGCGCCAGGACGACACCTGCCTGCTCGCCGTCCGGCTCGGTACCGGCGCGGTGGGGCGGCCGGCCCGGCTGCTGCTGACCGAGGCGGACCTCGCGATCGGTCCGGCGGCTCCCGGCACCGCCCGGCAGCGGGTCGGCGCCGCGCTGGCGGACGGGCGGGTCAGCGCGGGCCCCGGCGTCGGCGACACGCTGGTCCTGCTGTGCAGCGAGCTGGTGACCAACGCCGTGGTGCACGCCGCGGGCCGGGTCCGGGTGCGGCTGTGGCTGGTCGACGGGCGGGCCCGGCTGGAGGTGCGGGACGGCTCGGCGGCGCTGCCGGGCCCGAGCACGCCGCTCGCCGAGGCCGGGCGCGGGATGATGCTGGTCTCCGCGCTGGCCGACGACTGGGGCGTGGAGCTCGACGGCGACGTCAAGACGGTATGGCTGGAGATCGCCCTGCACCCGAGGAGAGACCGATGACGACGACCTCGACGCACCCGGGCGCCGCGGGTACCCGGACGGCCGTCGTGACCGGCGCGGGCTCCCCGCGCGGGATCGGCCGCGCCACCGCGCACCGGCTGGCCGCGGCCGGGTGGGCGGTCGCCGTCCTCGACGTCGACGGCGCCGGCGCCGAGCGGGTGGCCGCGGAGCTGCGGGCCGAGCACGCGCTGCCGGCGGTCGGCGTCGCGGTGGACGTCGCCGACGAGGCCTCGGTGGACGCCGCGCTCGGCCGGGTCGAGGGCGAGCTGCCGGCGGTCGCCGCGCTCGTCAACGTGGCCGGGGTGAGCTCGCCCGTCCCGTTCCTGGAGCTGACGGCCGCCGAGTGGGACCGGGTCTTCGCCGTCAACCTTCGCGGCACCTTCCTGGTGACCCGGCGCGTCGCGCCGGGCATGGTCGAGCGCGCGTTCGGGCGCGTGGTCAACGTGTCCTCGATCTCGGCCCAGCGCGGCGGCGGCACCTTCTCGACGTCCGCGTACAGCGCCGCCAAGGCCGGCGTCATCGGCCTGACCCGGGCGCTCGCGCGCGAGCTCGGGCCGCACGGGATCACCGTCAACGCCGTCGCGCCCGGCCCGGTCGACACCGACATCATGGGCGGCGCGCTCACGCCCGAGCGCCGGCAGGCCATGACGGCGGGGATGCCCGTGGGCCGGGTCGGCACGGCCGACGAGGTCGCCGCGCTCATGACGTTCCTCGTCGGCCCGGACGCCGGGTACATCACCGCGGCGACGTACGACATCAACGGCGGGCTGCAGATGTCCTGACCGGGATGTCCTGACCGGGGTGCCCGGCCGGCGATGCCCCGCCGAGCATCACTGGCCGGGGACGCCGTGCCCCGGCACGATCCCCTCGGCGATGAAGGCCAGCCGCCGCAGCGTCTCGGTGTTGCGCAGCCGGACGGCGGGACGTCGCAGCACCACGGGGACGAGCCGACCCGGCCCCTCGCTGGCGTCCTCGCCCAGCTCGACGACGCAGCCGCTGTCCGTCGGGATGACCCGCAGGTCCACCACGGCCTCGCCCGCGGGCCAGCCCCGTGCCTGGAGCACCGCCCGGCGCGGGGGGTCGTAGACGAGCATCTCCGTCTCGTCGTTGATCAGTGCGGGCCAGATCCCGAAGGAGTGGTGCAGTTTCGCGCCCGGCGCGGGCCACTGCGGGTCGACGTCCCGCATACGCGCGGCGCCGACCACCCAGACCGGGTACAGCCAGCCCGAGGCGATGACCTCGAACACACGCTCCGGCGAGGCGGCGACGTCCCGCCGGACCGCGTTGGCGGCGGCCCGCTCCAGCTGCTCGGCGAGGTCGGTGGGGGCGCCGGTCGGCGGCGCGGGATTCGTCATGCCGGCCGAGTACCCGCGATCACCCGCGCTACACGCCCGAGCCGCCGATCAGCGGCGCGCCACCCACCGTGCGCAGCTCAGCGGCGCACGCGCAGCCGGAACCAGACGCGCTTGCCGAGCGGTTCCTGCGCCCAGCCCCAGTCGTCGGCGAGTGCGGCCACGAGCAGCAGGCCGCGACCGTTCTCGGGCAGCACCTCCACCGCGGGCGACCACTGGTCGCGCTGCAGCGGGGGAGCGGGCGAGCTGTCCGACACCGACACCGTCACGCCGGCCGCCGCGACGTCGACCACCAGCTCGCGCGGCCCGCCGCCGTGCCGCAGCGCGTTGGTGACCAGCTCGCTGACCAGCAGCGTCGCGACGTCCGACAGCGGCTCCAGCCGCCCTTCGCCGAGCGCCCCCCGCAGCAGCTGCCGGGCCTGCGCGGCGGCGGGCGGCCCGACGTCCGCGAGCGCGACCCGGTGGACCTGCTCGTCGGGCGGCACCGCGGAGTCCGGCGAACCGCCGGGCACCCGCAGGGCCAGGACGGCGGTGTCGTCGTCGTGCGAGTCCAGCCGGCCCATCACGCGCAGGGCGAGGTCGCAGAGCTCGTCGGCGGAGCTGGTCCGCACCGACCCCATCTGCGTCTCGAGCCGGTCGAGGCCCTCGCCGAGCGGCACGTCACGGTCCTCGACGAGGCCGTCGGTGTACAGCACCAGGCCGCTGCCGGGCGGCAGGGACACCACGGTGTTGCGGTAGCCGTCGGTCACGCCGTCGCCCGGGCCGCCGCCGTCCGGGACGCCCAGCGGCAGGCCCGGTTCGATCTCGACCAGGCGGACCGTCCCGTCACGGTCGAGCCGCAGCGGCGGCAGGTGCCCCGCGCTCGACAGCTCCAGCCGCCCGCTCGCCGGGTCGAACCGCCCGGTCAGCACGGTGACCAGGTGCTCGCCCTCCATCACCTCGGTGAACGCGGCGAGCCGGTCCAGCACCTGCGCCGGGTCGAGGCTCTCGACCGCATAGCTGCGCAGGGCCGAGCGCAGCTGGCCCATGACGGCGGCCGCGTGCACGCCGCGACCCATCACGTCACCGACGGCGACGGTGACCCGGCCGTCGGGGAGCTGGACGACGTCGTACCAGTCGCCGCCGACCTCGGTCCCCGCGGCGCCGGCGAGGTACCGGCCGGCGACGTCCAGGCCCGGCACGTTCGGCAGCTGGTCCGGCAGGAGCGAGCGCTGCAGCTCCAGCGCGACGACCCGCTGCGACTCGTAGAGCCGGGCGTTCTCCAGGGCGAGCGCGCCGCGGCGGCCGAGGTCGCCGACGAACCCGAGGTCCTCCTCGGTGTACGGGCGGCCGCCGTGCCGGCACACGGTGAGGGCCCCGAGGGTCTGGCCGCGCGCGGTCAGCGGGACCGAGATCGCCGACGTCACGCCGAGGGCGCGGATCGCCGCGCGCAGGGCCGGCGGGACGGGGGTGGCCCGCGCGGCGAGCACCGCGTCGACGTCGGTGAGGAGCTGCGCGGTCGCCGTCGTCCAGGCGGTGCCCGGGCCGGGCAGGTCGCGGTCGGCCGGCCAGTCGGCCAGCAGCGCGGCGCAGGCCGACTCCAGCTGGGCGTCGGCGTGCCGGGAGGCGACCGGGTGCAGCTCGCTGCGGATGCCCGGCGGCCGCAACGAGGCCGGGCCGCTGGAGTCGACGTGCACGAACGCCCAGTCCGCGCTGGCCGGCACGATCTGCTCGAGGAGCACGTCGACGACGTCGGCGCTGCGCAGGCTCGCGGCGAGCGCGGCCCCGGCCGACGAGAGCGCGTCCGCGCGGCGGCGCTGGGCGGCCTCCGCCTCGAACAGGCGGGCGTTGTCGACGGCGAGGGCGGCCCGGGCGGCCAGGCTCTCGGCCAGCACGAGGTCCTCGGGACCGAAGACAGTGCCGTGGCTGTTGGTGCGCCCGATGGACAGCGTGGCGAGCACCCGGCCGCGGGCCCGCAGCGGGACGACGGCACCGCTGCGGACGTCGAGCTCGCGCAGCAGGCGGTAGGCCTCCTCGTCGCCGCCGGCCCGGCGCCGGTACGCCGCGTCGTCCATCGGCGGGACGAGCAGGGACCGGCCGGTGCGCAGCATCTCGGGCACGTACGAGGCACCCCGCCCGGACCGGTCGAGGTCGCTGAGCCGCCAGTACAGGGCGGCCTTGTCCGGGTCCCGGTGGGCGACCGCGACCCGGCGCACCCGGTCCATCCCCGGCTCCTGCCCGGCGGGCCCCGGCTCGACGACGTCGACCGCGCAGAAGTCGCCGAGGGCCGGGACGACGGCCGACACCACCCGCTGCAGCGCCTCCTCGGAGTCCAGGGTCTCGCTCAGCAGCGCGCCGACCTGCTCGATCAGCGCCAGCTGGGTGCGGGCACGCTCGGCGGCGGCGCGGGCGTCGCGCTCGGCGGCGAGCAGCCGGGCGTGCTCGACCCCCGCCAGCACCCGCACGGTGACGTCGGCCTGGACGCCGACGAAGTGCGTCAGCCGGCCCTCGCCGTCCAGGACCGGCGAGATCGCCAGCGCGTTCCAGAAGGCGGTGCCGTCCGCCCGGTAGTTCAGCAGCTCGCTCGCCACCGACTCGCCCGCCTGCAGCGCCGCGCGGATGCGGGCGACCTCCTCCCGGTCGGTCTCGGGACCCTGCAGGAACCGGCAGTTGCGGCCGACGACGTCGTCCACGCGGTAGCCGGTCGTGCGCTCGAACGCGGGGTTGACCCAGACCAGCGGGTGGTCCGGCTGGTGCGGGTCGCTGATCGTGAACGAGATGGACGACGCCAGCAGGGCGCGGGCGGTGAGGGCGCCGTCCGTGAGCAGGGCCGCCGCGTCGTCCGCGGTGGTCTGCACGCTCTCCGTGCCGGGGTCGGTGCCCTCGACGTCGGGGCGTGCGGGGCCAGTGGCAGGAAGACGACGATCGCCCGGGCCGACGACCCCGCGCCCGAGCTCAGCGGGGAGCCGGTCGCCCAGTAGGCGCGGGCGCGGCCGTCGCCGCCGGTGAACGCGACCCGCCAGCCGCTGACGGTCCCGCCGTCGGCGACGTGCTGGACGGGGTCGACCCACGTCTGCGCCCCCGGCACCGCCGCCAGGCCCGCCGCCTTCGACCAGGCGGCCACCGAGCAGGGCAGGGTGGCCCGGTCAGCCGCCAGCGCCAGCGCCGGCGGGCTCGCGTAGGTCACGCACCCGGTGTCGGGGTCGACCATGATCGCAGCGACGGAGGAGTGCTCCAGGACGGGCACCACCAGCTCGGACGTCGGTGCCCCCCCGTGCAGACCGGGCATCCGCCCCCCGTTCGACAAGATTCGGGCCGGATCGCTGTCCGGCTCGGCGGCGACGACCCCGGGCCGTCCTGAGCAACGGCGATGGTGCGACGGACGGCGCACCGGGGCAACCCGAGATGCGCCGGCACCGTGCCGGGCGGTCAGGCCGTGGAGCGCTCGAGGACGACCACCGGGATGACCCGGCTCGTGCGGAGCTGGTACTCGGCGAAGCCGGGCGCCCTCGTGGTCACGTCGGTCCAGAGCCGCTCGCGCTCGGCGCCCTGCGCGACCGTGGCCGTGGCGTCGAACCGGTCGATGCCGTCGTCCGTCCACACCTCCGCGGTCACCTGCGGGTGGGCGACCAGGTTGTGGTACCAGTCCGGGTGGTGGTCCCGCCCGGCCGCCGAGGCGACGACGAGGTAGCGGTCGGCATCGCGGAAGTACGCGACGGGGGAGGTGCGCGGCTCGCCCGTGCGGGCACCGGTCGTGCCGAGCAGGAGCAGGGCCGACCGGTCGAACTGGCCGGCGATGCGCTCCTTGCCGGCGTGGAACTCCTCGATCACCTGGTCGTTCCAGGAACGACGGGCGCTGTCGGTCATCGGGTCAGGTCCTCTCGTTGGAGGGAACCGCAGCCGGTCCCCGGTGCGGGTCGACAACGCCGGGGGAGCGGTACGTAGTCCGGGATGACATCTGTCACGCCCGAGGCGTGACGAACCTGATGCGCTGGGGCACCGGCCGGGCGGCACGATCGTCGGCATGTCGTCCATCACGCCGCCATCGCGTCCTGCCCCGTCGGCCCCGGCCGCCGGCACGGCGATCAGCCTGCGCGGGCTGAGCAAGAGCTTCGGGGCGGTCCAGGCCGTCCGCGGCATCGACCTGGAGATCCACCCCGGGGAGATCGTCGCCTTCCTCGGTCCCAACGGCGCCGGCAAGACCTCGACCATCGACATGGTGCTGGGTCTGTCCAGCCCGACCGCCGGCTCCGTCGAGGTGTTCGGCCTCCCGCCGCACCAGGCGATCGCCCGCGGCCTGGTGTCCGCGGTCATGCAGACGGGCGGCCTCCTCAAGGACCTCACCGTCGCCGAGACCGTCGAGTACACCGCCAGCCTCTTCGCCGGCAGCACCGATCCCGCCGAGGCGCTACGGCGCGCCGGCATCGACGGGATCGCCGACCGCCGGGTCGGCAAGTGCTCCGGTGGCGAGCAGCAGCGGCTGCGCTTCGCGATGGCCCTCCTGCCGGACCCGGCACTGCTCCTGCTCGACGAGCCGACGACCGGCATGGACGTCGAGGGGCGCCGCGCCTTCTGGGCCGCCATCCGGGACGACGCCGAGGCCGGCCGCACGGTGCTCTTCGCCACCCACTACCTGGAGGAGGCCGACGCCTACGCGGACCGCATCGTCCTGGTGAGCCAGGGCCGGATCGTGGCCGACGGCACGTCCACCCAGGTCCGCGCGCTGGCGAGCGGCACGACCGTCCGGGCGAGCCTGGCCGACCCCGACGTCGACGTGCTGCGCCGGCTGCCGGGCGTCGACTCGGTCGAGGTGCGCGGCGACACCGTGCTGCTGCACTCCCGCAACGGGGACGACGTCGCCCGGTACCTGCTCAACCACACCGCCGCGCACGACCTGCAGATCACGAGCCAGGGGCTGGAGGAGGCCTTCCTCGCCCTGACCGGGCACGAGGACGACGCCGGGCCCGTGGGCGCCGAGCGCACCCGTACCGCCAGCGCCGCTACCGCCCCGACCGCCGAGAGGACCTCCCGATGACCGCCACCACGGACTTGGCCGCCCTGCACTCCCGCCCGGTGCCGCCGCTGGGCAGCTTCAGCGGGACGCTCGTCAAGCTGGAGCTGCGCCGGCTCCTCCGCAACCGGCGGACCGTGATCTTCACCGTGGTGATGCCGGTGATCTTCTTCCTGCTGTTCGGCCTCAACAAGTCGTACGCCGACCAGGCGGTGGGGCGCGGCAACGTCGCGGCGCTCATCATGATCAGTATGGCGATCTACGGCGCCATGATCGCGACGACGAGCGTCGGCGCCTCGGTGTCGATCGAGCGCAGCCAGGGCTGGAGCCGGCAACTGCGCCTGACGCCCCTGAACCCGCTGGCGTACGTCGCCGCCAAGCTGATCGTGGCCCTGCTCGCCGGGGCCGTGGCGATCATCGCCGTCTACGCGGCCGGTCTCGTGACGCACAAGGCGCACATGCCGGTGTCGGCGTGGATCGCCGCCGGGCTCATCGGCTGGGTGGGGTCGCTCACGTTCGCGGCCTTCGGGCTGTTCATGGGGTACCTGCTGCCGTCCGAGAACGTGATGCAGATCCTCGGGCCGGTCCTGGCCCTGCTGGCGATCCTCGGCGGCCTGTGGTTCCCGCTCGACGACGACTCGGTGATGGGCATGATCGCCAAGTTCACGCCGATGTACGGGCTCGCCGGGCTGGCGCACCAGCCGCTGGTGGCGGGCGCCTTCCACATCAGCTGGCTGGTCAACGTCGTGACGTGGCTGGTCGTGTTCGCCGCCGGCGCCGCGTGGCGCTTCCGAAAGGACACCGCCCGGGTCTGAGGACGCCGGAGGGGCCGGGCGGTCCGCGGGCCCGGTCGGGATCTTCCCGGCCGGGCCCGCGTGCCGTGCAGCCCCTGGTCCGGGGAGGTGTCGTCCGGCGAACGGGTGATGCCCGGACCGGTCGGACACCCGACGACCCTGACGTGGGCAGGATGGCCGCGGACCTGGGTCGCGAGGACGGGTGGATGTCGAGGGACCAGCCAGTGCCGGACGCAGCCGGTCGCAGCGACCTGCGCGTCGCGCTCGACAGCTTCGACGGCGAGGACCGGCACCTGCTCGGGCTGCTCCTCCTCGATGGGCTGGACACGGCCGGCGTGGCCGCGGCGACCGGTCTCGACGTCCGGCTCCTCGCCTTGCGCCTGTGGCGGTTGCGCCTGCGGGCGGAGCAGGCCGTGGGCGCCCTGCGGATCGTCCGGGAGCTAGAGGTCGCGCCGTCCGCGGGCTGCGCGGGGCTGCGGGCCGAGGCGGCCGGTCGCGACGGCGGGTTCACCGCGGAGCTGCGCACGGCGGTCTGCCGCCATGCGGCGGGGTGCGCGCGCTGCCGGCGTTCCTGGACCAGCGGCGTGGACGACGACCGCGCCGCCGTCGGCCCTGGCGCTGGTCCTGCCGCTGGTTCCGCCGATCGGGCGACCGCCGTCCGAACGGCGGTCGCCCGAACGGCGGTCGCCCGAACGGCGGTCGCCCGATCGGCGGTCGCCCGATCGGCCGCCGTGGACCGGGTGACCGGCCCGAGGCCGCGTGCGGTCCCCGCCCTGGCGGTCGTGCTGGCCGCGGTGGCCGTGATGACGGGAGCGGTGGCGCTCGTCCAGGCCGGGGCCGGCGGCGCCCGCCACCGGGCGCTCGACGCGCTGGGGGATCCGACGGACGTCACCCGGTAGCGGACGGGCGCCGGGTCCTCGGGTCCGGTGGACGGCGCCGACGCGCGGGCAGCTGCCCGGGGCGGCGACCCCGGGGCGGTGGAGCTCGTCCTGGCACCCGGCGGGGAGCCGGTGGCGACGGGCGACCGGGCCGAGGGCGACCCGGGTGGAACCGACCGGCGTGAGGCCGGACCCGGCGCGGCGGTCGCCACCGCCGTCCGTCCGGGTGGCGTCGTCGTGAGCGTC
>Ga0302299_10002093_pt1 | contig 12157 bp, 9 predicted proteins | sample III_Fen_N3_4_FD_198795 | JGI IMG/M metagenome (GOLD analysis project Ga0302299, IMG submission 198795) | Peat permafrost microbial communities from Stordalen Mire near Abisko, Sweden - III_Fen_N3_4 | ecosystem: Environmental > Terrestrial > Soil > Wetlands > Permafrost | place: Sweden: Abisko...
CAACCCGACGGGCTGCGCGGCCATCGGGTCCTCGGAGGCCTGCATGCTGGCGGGGATGGCCGCCAAGTGGCGGTGGCGGGCCAGGCGCCGTGCAGAGGGCAAGTCGACTGACAACCCGAACATGGTCTGCGGGCCGGTGCAGGTCGTGTGGCACAAGTTCGCCCGCTACTGGGATATCGAGATGCGCGAGGTCCCGATGGCCCACGGCAGCTATGCCATGGACCCGGCCTCGATGCTGGAGCGGGTGGACGAGAACACGATCATGGTCGTCCCCACGTTCGGCGTCACCTACACCGGTGCCTATGAGCCGGTGGAGGCCATCGCCAGGGCCCTGGACCAGCTTCAGGCCGACACCGGCCTCGACATCGACATCCACGTGGACGGTGCCAGCGGTGCCTTCCTGGCTCCCTTCTGCGCGCCGGATATCCTCTTCGACTTCCGCCTCCCGCGGGTCAAGTCGATCAGCACCTCGGGACACAAGTTCGGGCTGGCGCCGCTGGGTGTCGGCTGGGTCCTCTGGCGGGACGCCGAGGAGCTTCCCGATGACCTGATCTTCCACGTGAACTACCTGGGCGGCGACATGCCGGTGTTCCAGATCAACTTCTCGCGCCCGGCCGGGCAGGTGGTCGCCCAGTACTACGACTTCCTGCGGCTCGGCTACGAGGGCTACAAGTCGGTCCACGGTGCGTGCTACGAGATCGGTCAGTACCTCGCCTCCGAGATCGTGAAGCTGGGCCCCTTCGAGCTCCTCTGCGACAGCAACCCGGCCACCGGGATCCCGACCGTCACCTGGCGGATACGGGAGGGTGAGAACCCGGGCTACACCCTGTTCGACATGGCCGACCGGCTCCGCGAACGGGGTTGGCAGGTGCCCGCCTACACCCTCACCGGGACGGCATCGGACATCGCGGTGCAACGCATCCTGGTCCGGCTGGGGGTCAGCCGGGACCTGGCCTCCCTGCTCCTGGACGACTTCCGCAACGCCGTGGCCTACTTCGGCAAGCACCCGGTCTCGGTGCCCATGTCGAAGGAGGAGTCCGGCGGGTTCAGCCACCTGTAGACGTCTCGGCGCTGACAGGTCCGCGATGATGCGCAGGAGGTGAGACCCGTTTGCCCGTGAAGGAGTCGGGAGGTACGGGGGACGCCGGGGGCGCTCAGCACGCCGGAACCCCGCCGGGCCGGGTCGGTCCCTTCGTGACCTTCGTCGAGCACCGGCGCCCCGACGGACACCTGGCTCGCTGGGAGTCCCGTCGCCACCGCAAGCACCTCGGGGACGGGCCGGCAGCCGGCTCGACCTGGTGGGCGCCGACGGCCCGGGGGTGGTGGATCGCCGTCCTGTTCGCGGTGGGGTCCGCCCTGTTCGCGGTGGGCGCGGTTCAGGGCTACGCCGCCGCGGTCGGGGCCACCTGGGACGCGGTGACCTTCTTCGCCGGCTCGCTCTTCTTCACCGCTGCCGGGTTCCTGTCCTACCGGGAGGCGGTGGACGCGGCACCGCCCGGGTCCGGGGCCACCGGCCGGCGCTTCTTCGTGGTGCAGCGCCACCGGATCGACTGGTGGGCGACCGCGATACAGCTGGCCGGGACCCTTTTCTTCAACATCAGCTGCGGGTACGCCCTTCAGCAGAACCTCACCGCGCTGGCGGCCCACCGGCATGTCTGGCGCCCTGATGCCTTCGGCTCGATCTGCTTCCTGGTGGCCAGCGCGCTCGCCTGGTTCGAGGTCTGTCACGGCTGGGGCGCCTGGCGCCCCCGGCAGTGGGCCTGGTGGATCACCCTGGCAAACCTGGCCGGCTCGGTCGCCTTCGGCGTGGCTGCCGTCGCCGGGTACATCAGCCCGGCGACCGGCCAGCTGAACAACGCCGACCGGTCGGGCTATGCCACCTTCGCCGGGGCGGTCTGCTTCTTCGTGGGAGCCCTGCTCCTGCTCCCCGAACGCACCGAGCCCGAACAGCCCGAGCCCGACCAGCCGTAGCCGAGCCAACGCCACGCTGTTCCGACACTCAGGCGTCGATGATCACCGGGATGATCAGCGGGCTGCGCCGGTAGGTGCGATGCGCCCAGGTAGCCACGGCCTGGCTGACCAGCTCCTCGGTCTTCTCGATGTCGATGTCTTCCTTGGAAGCCTTGGTCAGGACCCGCTGGATCACCGGGATCGCCGCCTCGAAGGTGGACTCCTCCTGCTCGAAGCCGTGTGCCAGGAAGTCCGGCTTCTCGACCATCTTGCCGGTGTCCGGGTTGACGATCGCCACGATCGTGACCACGCCCTCCTCGGCCATGTTCCGGCGCACCTTCAGGGACTGCTCGGTGGCGCCGCCGACGGTCATCCCGTCGACGTAGACCAGGCGCGCGGGGACCGTACCGGTGATGGTGGCCCGGCCCTTGACCAGGTCGATGACCGATCCGTCCTCCGCGATGATCGTCCGGTCCGGGTGCACCCCGGTGCGGATCGCGATGTCGGCGTTGGCGCGCAGGTGCCGCCACTCGCCATGGATCGGCAGCACGTTGGTGGGCTTGACGATGTTGTAGCAGTAGGCGAGCTCGCCGGCGCTCGCGTGCCCGGAGACGTGGACCTTGGCGTTTCCCTTGTGGATCACGTTCGCGCCCCATCGGGTGAGCTCGTTGATCACCCCGTAGATGGCGTTCTCGTTGCCGGGGATCAGTGAGCTGGCCAGCAGGACGGTGTCGCCCTGCGTGATCCGGATCGGGTGGTCACGGTTTGCCATCCGGGACAGCGCTGCCATCGGCTCGCCCTGGGAGCCGGTGCAGATCAGGCAGACCTTGTTGGCCGGCAGGTTGTCCAGCGCCTTGAGGTCGACGACCAGGCCCTTGGGGATGTTGAGGTAGCCCAGGTCGCGGGCGATGCCCATGTTGCGGACCATCGAGCGGCCGACGAAGGCGACCTTGCGGTGGTGCGCGTGCGCGGCGTCCAGCACCTGCTGGATCCGGTGCACGTGACTGGCAAAGCTGGACACGATGACGCGTCCGGGACAGGTCCGGAACACCGTCTCGATGGCGGGGGAGAGCTCGCGCTCTGAGGTGATGAACCCCGGCACCTCGGCGTTGGTGGAGTCGACCATGAAGAGGTCGACGCCCTCCGCGGCGAGCCGCGCGAACGACCCCAGGTCGGTGAGCCGCCCGTCCAGGGGGAACTGGTCCATCTTGAAGTCACCGGTGTGCAGCACCAGCCCGGCCGCGGTCCGGATCGCCACGGCGAGCCCGTCCGGGATGGAGTGGTTGACGGCGATGAACTCGCAGTCGAACGGTCCGAACTTCTGCCGCTGCCCCTCGCGGACCTCGACGGTCCTGGGGGTGATGTGGTGCTCCTTGAGCTTGGCCTTGATGAAGGCCAGGGTCAGCTTCGAGCCGACCAGCGGGATGTCTTTGCGCTCGTTCAGCAGGTAGGGGACGCCGCCGATGTGGTCCTCGTGCCCGTGGGTGAGCACGATGGCGTCGATCAGGTCCAGGCGCTCCCGGATCCAGGTGAAGTCCGGCAGGATCACGTCGACCCCGGGCTGGTGCTCCTCGGGGAACAGCACGCCGCAGTCCACGACCAGGAGCCGGCCCTCGTGCTCAAACACGGTCATGTTGCGGCCGATCTCGCCGATCCCGCCCAGCGGCACCACCCGTAGCCCGCCGTGTGGCAGGGCGGGCAGCGAGTCCTTGTGCTTGCTCGATCCGCGCCGGCTCATCGGGTCACCCTGGAGGCCGCGGCCTGGGCCGGGCCGCTCTGGGCCGAGCTCGTCGGACCTGCGGTCGTGGTGCGGTCGGTGTTAATGCTGGTGGTGCGCGTTCCCATATTCACGGTCAGCTTTCGTCGGTGTCGGGTTGGCCTGAAGGGTGCTGGTCCAACGCATGCCAACACCCATGATCCCGCACTTTCGGGCACCGCGGGGACGAATGCTCCTGGCGCGGGGCTTCGGACGCGCTCGGGCGCCGGGTTCGGATTCCGGGACGAGTGCTTCGACGACCAGCAGACCACGGGCACGCCGAATCCGGTGTCGGTGATCCTGGGATTCGTCACCGGGTCTGTCGATGGGGCGCTGGACCCGCGGACCGACCCGCACACCTGATCCGGCGGCCGTGCCGGGTCACGGCCTCCCGGGCTGGCCCGAGCCTCAGGGGGTGGCTCCGGTACGCCGGATCCGCAGGCGCGGGAGCTCAGCCAAGCTCTGCGCGACCACGCAGTAGCGCTCGGTGAGGGTCGCCAGGTGGCTCAGCTTCTCGTCGTCCGCGTCGGTCTCCAGCTCTACGTCCACCGTGATGGCGCGGGCCGCGACCGGGGTGTCGCGCGAGACGCCCAGCGTGCCGCGCGCGTCGAAATGACCCCGGGCCGCCAGCGTGGCGCTGCGGATGTCGATGCCCATCGCTGTCGCGACGCTGCGCAGGGTGACCCCCGCGCAGGCCACCAGAGCCTGGAGCAGCAGGTCGCCGGAGCAGGCGTCGCTGCCGTCCCCGCCGGTGGCCAGGTGCAGCCCGGCGCGGACAGGGCCGAGGCCGGTCTGCACGGTGCACGTGATGCCCGGGTCGGCGAACGTGGCGTCGGCCTGTATCGGTGTCAGGGCACTGGCCGGATCGTCCCGGTAGCGCTGCTTGAGCGGGGCCTGCACCTCGCGCAGGGTGGTGCCATCCATGCCAACCTCCACGTATTCCATCCCTCGTGCTGGTCTGGTCTGAACAACCTATCCGGCGGACTGCTCCGGGAAGGTCACCCCGAACGCCTTGTCGATGGCCTCGGCCGGCAGCGGGCGGCCGTACAGCCATCCCTGAGCCGTGTCGCACCCCTGCTCGCGCAGCAGCACGGCCTGGGACGGTCGTTCGACCCCCTCGGCGACGAGGGTCAGGCCGAGGGCGTGACCGACCGTGATGATCGCGCTCACGATGGCGGCCGAGGGAGCGTCATGATCCATCAGGGAGACGAAGGACTGGTCGATCTTCAGGATGTCGACGTCGGTCTGCTGGAGCTGGGAGAGCGATGAGTGGCCGGTGCCGAAGTCGTCGATGGACAGCTTCACCCCAAGGTCCCGCAGGCGGGCCAGGTTGTGGTTCGTGGCGCCCATGCCAGCCAGCAGAGTGGTCTCGGTGATCTCCAGGGTCAGCTGGCCCGGCGACACGGCGCTGCGGTGCAGAGCCTCGCCCAGCGCGTGGACCACGTCATCCTGCTGCAGGGTGCGGGCGGACAGGTTGATCGCGATCGTGCCCCCGGCGTCGCACCACTGGGCGCCCCGCCGGACGGCCTCCTGCAGCACCCAGCAGTCCACCGCGGAGATGAGCGAGCTCTCCTCGGCGATCGGGATGAAGTCGTCGGGCGAGAGCAGCCCGACTCCCGGGCGCTCCCAGCGGACCAGGGCCTCGGTGCCGATCACCCGCTCGTCGGCCAGCGACACGATCGGCTGGTACATGACCCGAAGCTCATGCAGGGTGATCGCCCGGCCGAGGGCGTTGCGCACCGAGAACTTCGTGTCCACGGTGCGCTGCATCGCGCTGTTGAAGACGGTGGCCCGGCCCTTGCCATTGAGCTTCGCCTCATACATGGCCAGGTCCGCCTGCCCCAGCAGGTCCTCGGCGCTCGCGGCGGCGTCGGCTGTCGTGACAAGGCCGATGCTGGCGCTGACGACGGCCTCGTGGTCCCCGATCGGGAAGGGTGCGGCGAGCTGGCTGCCGATCCGCGCGGCGATGGACGGGACGATCATGCTGTCTGACACATCTGGGCAGACCACGACGAACTCGTCGCTGCCCAGCCGGGCGACCACGTCCTCCGGGCGCATGCACGCACGGATCCGCTGGCTGGCCAGCACGAGGAGCTCGTCGCCGACCGCGTGGCCCAGGCTGTCGTTGACCTGTTTGAAGCCGTCCAGGTCGATGAACAGGACGGCGAGGCCGGTCCCGGCATGGGCGCAGGCCTCAAGAGACACCTCGAGGTGCCGGATCAGGGCGGCCCGGTTGGGCAGGCCGGTCAGCGTGTCCTGCAGGCTCTGCCGGCTCAGCGTCTCGTGCAGCGACCGCATCTCGCGAGCCGACATCTCGATCGTCTGCCGCATCGTGAAGCGCTCGTCGTCCGTCTCGGTGTAGGTCGTGCTGAGAAGCTCCAGGAGCTTGTGCCAGTCCTCGGGCGACGGGCTCGTCCGGTAGTCGAGGCGGAGCCGCCTCAGCTGCTGGGCCAGCATGCGGTGCAGTCCGTTGGTCTCGTTCATACGCGCCGCTCCGGGTCCGGCTCGCCGTTCCTGCGGGGGGGGTCGACGGGGCAGGTGTGACCCGTTCCCCACATGACAGCCTCCGGCCAGACAGACAACGTGACAGATGACGGCAGCCCGGCGCTCTCATCGGGCCATCATCAGTGCGGTTCCGCTCGGCAGCCTCCCCGCGTCTCAACTCTATGGCGCAGATGTTCCGAATGTCCGAGATTTCACAGATCTGTCAACGTCCGTAGAGTTCAGGGGTGCTGGCGTATGACGTTCCCGCCCTGATCAGCGAGCTGCGTGCCACGCTACGCGGGACCGCCTCCGGCGATCCGGGGGTGCGGGCCCTGTACGCCACCGACGCCTCCAACTACCGCGTCGTGCCCGACCTGGTGATCGTGCCGGCCGATGTCGAGGACCTCGCGACCGCCGTTCAGCTCGGCGCCCGGGCGGGCGCGCCGATCGTCCTTCGCGGGGCCGGGACCTCCATGGCGGGCAACGCCATCGGCGGAGTGGTCATCGACGTCTCGCGCCACCTGAACAGGATCCTGGACATCGACCCACAGGCACGCACGGCGGTTGTCGAGCCCGGGGTGGTGCTGACCCGGCTGACCGGTGCCACCGCGGCCCATGGCCTGACGTTCGGCGCCGACCCGTCATCGGCGAGCCGGGCGACCATCGGCGGGATGATCGCCAACAATGCCTGCGGGTCGCACTCCGTGGCCTGGGGCACCACGGCCGACAACCTGCACGCCCTGGAGGTGCTGCTCTCCGACGGCACCCGGATGCAGCTGACCGCGGCCTCGGCCGACCCGGCCGACCCTGCCGACCCGGGCATCCCGGGCGGGCGGGCAGCCGGCGCCGACGGCCGCCGGCTCGCTATGGCGGCGCGACCGGGCAGGGAGGGCGAGATCCATCGCGCGTTGCAGGCCATCGCGGCGCGCGAGGCCCTGCTGATCTCCCGACGCTTCTCCGGGCTGAGGCGGCGGATCTCGGGATACCCGCTGGAGCGCCTGCTGCCCGCCCACGGGTACGACGTGGCGCGGTTCCTCTCCGGAACCGAAGGCAGCCTGGCGGTCACCCTGAGGGCCACCCTGGACCTGGTGGAGCTCCCGGCCGCCACGGTCCTGCTGGCTCTCGGCTTCCGGGACTCGGTGGCCGCGGCGGACTGCGTGCCACTGGTGCTGCCGCACGGCCCGCTGACGATGGAGTCGATCAACGCCACGCTGGTCGACCGCCTTCCCAGGGAGGTGCGAGGTGCCGCGGTCGCCGCCGGGCTGCCCCCCGGAGACGCCTGGCTGCTCGTCGAGGTGGGGGGCGCCGATCCGCAGGACGCGGCGCGGGCCGCCCGGGCCATCATCAGTGACCTGCAGGGGTCGCCGCTGAGCGTCACCTCCTCGCTGGTCACCGACCCGGGGGCCCAGGCGGTGCTCTGGCGATGCCGGCGTGACAGCACCGGGCTGGCCACCCGGCGCAGTGACGGGGCCGAGGCCTGGGGTGGCTGGGAGGATGCGGCCGTGCCTCCCGAGCGGCTGGGCACCTACCTGCGCGAGCTGGACGAGATCCTGGCGGCGCACGAGCTGTCCGGGGCCTCCTACGGCCACTTCGGTGAGGGCTGCATGCACATCCGGATGGACTTCGACCTGCTCAGCCGGCGCGGTGCCGCGCGCTACCGGTCGTTCGTCGAGGAGGCGGCCGATCTGGTGATCCGGCTGGGCGGTTCGTGCTCGGGCGAGCACGGTGACGGCCGGGCCCGCTCGGAGCTCCTCGAGAAGATGTATGGCGCGGACGTGGTCGCGCTGTTCGACGAGGTCAAGACGGTCTGGGACCCGGCGGGGGTGCTCAACCCGCACATCATCGCCGACCCGGCCCCGCTGGACGTTGACCTGCGGCATCTCGGCCGGGCCAAGGACCGCAGGCTGCAGACCGAGTTCTCCTACCCGCAAGACGCCGGTAGCTTCGCGCAGGCCCAGCGACGGTGCGTCGGGGTGGGAAAGTGCCTGCAGTCCTCCGGTGGCGTGATGTGTCCGAGCTACCAGGTCACCAGGGAGGAGAAGAACTCCACCCGCGGGCGGGCGCACCTTCTCTGGGAGATGCTCGAGGGTGAGGTGATCACCGGCGGCTGGCGCTCGGCCGAGGTCCGGGACGCGCTCGACCTGTGCCTCTCGTGCAAGGGCTGTCTGGGCGACTGCCCCGTCAACGTGGACATGGCGACGTACAAGTCCGAGTTCCTGCACCACCACTATGCGGGGCGAGTCCGTCCGGCGTCGCACTACTCGATGGGCTGGCTGCCGCTGTGGTCCCGCTTCGCGACGGTGGCCCCGGGTGCGGTCAACGCGCTGACCGGGTCCAGGCTCCAGGCACCCCTGAAACGGCTGGGGGGGATCGCGAAGGAGAGAGACATCCCGCGCTTCGCCGCCCGGTCCCTGCGCTCCGCCCTGCGCGGGCGCACCGTCACCGGCGCGTACAGCCATGGCGAGGGGGTTGCGACCCGCCGGCCGACCAGCCCCGGCGGCAAGGTCGTGCTCTGGCCCGACTCGTTCACCAGCTTCCTGGCGCCCGAGGTGGGCACGGCGGCCGTCGCGGTGCTGGAGGATGCCGGTTTCGAGGTGGTGCTGCCCCGCAGGCCGGTCTGCTGCGGGCTGACCTGGATCTCCACCGGCCAGCTGGGCATCGCCAGACGGGTGCTGCGCCGTTCGCTGCGGTCGCTGGACGGGTACCTGCAGGCGGGGGTCCCGGTGGTCGGGCTCGAGCCCAGCTGCCTGGCCGTCTTCCGTCACGAGGCGCCCGCGCTGCTGCCCGATGACGAGGGCGCCAGACTGGCCCGGGGGCTGACCTTCACCCTCGCCGAGCTGCTGGCCACCTATGCCCCGCACTGGACCCCTCCGCAGGTCGGCGGCGACGCGCTGGTTCAGACGCACTGCCACCAGCACGCCGTGCTCGGCTTCGAGGCGGACCGATCGCTGATGAGAGCGGCCGGGATCAGCGCCACGGTGCCGGACGCGGGGTGCTGCGGGCTGGCCGGCAACTTCGGCTTCGAACGGGGCCACTACGAGGTGTCCCGGGCGGCGGGGGAGCGGGTTCTGCTGCCCGCAGTCCGGGCGGCCCCGCCCGCCACGGTCATCGTGGCGGACGGTTTCAGCTGCCGCACGCAGATAGGGCAGGAGACCGGCCGGGTGCCCCTGCACCTGGCCCAGGTTCTCGCGGCCGCACTGCCGAGGCCATCGACGCTGCCGGGACCATCGGGACCGCCGGGACCGCCGGGACCGTAGCGCGGCCGAGGAGCTCAGGGCTGCCGTGGGCGTGGCACGTTGTCCGCGGCCAGCCCCTCGGCGGCATCGGCGATGTTGCGTTGCATGGCGCCGAAGACAAGGTTGTGGAAGGGCGAGATGGCCTTCCAGTAGGCGTGCCCGGCCAGGCCCCGGGGGTGGAAGAGCGCCCGTTGCCGGAACAAGGTCCGGCCCTGGTCGTCGGAGTCGACGATGAGCTCCAGCCAGGCCAGCCCGGGCAGGCGCATCTCGGCGCGCAGCCGCAGCAGGCGCTGGTCCTCGAGGTTCTCGACCCGCCACCAGTCCAGCGCGTCCCCGATGGACAGGTCGTCGGGGTCTCTGCGCCCGCGACGCAGCCCGGGCCCGCCGAAGATACGGTCGAGCAGACCACGCGCCCACCAGCCGAGACGCCAGGAGTACCAGCCGTGCCCGCCGCCGATGCCCTCGATCACGGACCACAGCTCCTGTGGCGTGGCGTCGACCAGGCACTCGCGCTCGTCGGCATACAGCGAGCCACCGGCCCAGTCAGGGTCACTCGGTAGCGGGTCGCTGGGCGCGCCGGCGGTCGCCGCAGACGACCAGGACGTGGTCACCCGGCGGTCATGGACACGTTTGAGGGCCAGCTCGACCCCCGGCCCGAATCCCGTCAGCCCGCCCACGGGGTCCGGGACATAGGTCGCGATGTCATGCTCCTTGCAGACCACCTCGTTGATGAGGCTCTCCACCAGAGGCCTGGCGATGCTGTTCGGGACGGGGGTCACCAGGCCCACCCAGTGACTCGACAGGGAGGGGGTCAGCAGCGGCAGCGCGGCGATACGCCGCGGCTTCAGGCCGGCGATCCTGGCGTACTCGGCCATCATCTGCCGGTAGGTCAGCACCTGCGGCCCGCCGATGTCGAAGCCCCGGCTGACCTGCGCCGGCATACTTGCCGAGCCCACGAGGTAATGCAGCACGTCCCGGACCGAGATCGGCTGGATCCGGGTGTCGACCCAGCGGGGCGTGACCATCACCGGCAGCCGCTCGGTGAGGTAGCGCAGCATCTCGAACGACGCCGACCCGGAGCCGATGATGACGGCGGCCCGCAGCGCCGTGGTGGGCACCCCGCTGGCCAGCAGGATCTCACCGACCTCCTTGCGGGACTCCAGGTGGGGGCTCAGCTTCTCGTCCTCGGGGTACAGGCCGCCGAGGTAGACGATCCGGCCGACCAGGGCGGCGCGGGCGGCGACGGCGAAGTTCCGCGCGTGCCGGCGGTCAAGGGCCTCGAAGTTCTCGCCGGTGCCCAGCGAGTGGATCAGGTAGTAGGCGACGTCCACCCCGCTCAGCGCCCGCGTCAGGCTCTGCGGGTCGGCGGCGTCCCCGGGCACGGTCTCCACCTGGTCGTGCCACTCACGGTCGGCCAGGTTGCCGGGCCGCCGCGCCATGACCCGCACCCGCAAGCCGGCGTCGAGCAGCTCGGGGACCAGGCGACCGCCGATGTATCCGGTGGCGCCGGTCACCAGGGCGAGCTGGCTCACAGCCGCTCGAGGGCCGCTGCGAGGCCGGCCACGCCCTCGTTCATGAGCTTGGCGACCGCCGGCTTCAGCAAGGGCGCGATGAACTTGGTGATGCCCTTGAAGGCGAAGTCAGCCGTGTACGTCACCTGCGTGCCGGAAGTTGCCGAACCGACGCCTGACGTGTTGCTCCCCAACGGGGCGCTGCCGGCCTCTGAGTCGCCGCTGCCTGCCTGGTCACCTCTGGTGGCTCGGAAGGTCATGATGTCGTGCGCGATCAGCGTCGAGTTCTCACCCCGCAGGGCGATGCGTTCGTTCGGGACCAGATTCTCCACCACGTAGGTGAGCCGGGTCTGGCGTCCGGCGAAGGTCGAGGTGCACTCGTACACGGTGCCGACGTCGCCGTCACCGGTGGTCCGGACCATGCTGACGGTGCCCGGGTCCCACTCGGCGTTCGTGGTGAAGTCCGACAGATAGGCGAAGACCTCGTCCAGGGGCTTCTGGACCCTGACGGTCCGTTCGAACTTCATCGTTGTCCTCTCGGGTTGCGGCGGGCGATAGCGAAGTTGAGGCAGGTCGCGAAGGCGACCCAGCCGGCATAGGGCACCAGCAGCTTTGCGGCCCGGGCGTCGACCCTGGCCGAGCGCCGGGTCAGGTCGATGGTCGAGGCCTCCAGGACCAGGATCTCGGCCAGGGCCAGGCGCGGGCGCCGGGCGGTGAAGAAGATCCAGCTCCAGGCCACGTTGAGCGCCAGGTTGGCGCCCAACGCCCTCCCGTAGGCCTGTCGTTCGGCGGGCTTCTCCAGCCGGTCCAGGGTGCGGGCGGAGGCCACCGCGATCAGCGCGTAGAGCGTCGTCCAGGCGGGTCCGAACACCGCGCCGGGGGGCTGCCAGGCGGGCTTGTCCAGACGGCGGTACCAGCGGGAGGTGACGTTGGTGCCGAGTCCGCCGACCACTGCGGTGGCCGCGACCGCGGCAGAGGTGCGGGTCAGCTGGGGTGGGACCTTCACGATGTGCCTCCTCGGGATGGGGTGCGGCTCCAGAGCGCGGACCACAGGCCGACCGGCACGAGCCGGGCCGCCTTCATCAGCAACGCCATCCGCACCGGGAAGACGATCTCGGGCCGCTCGCGCTCGAGCCCGTCGCAGATGGCGCGCCCGGCGGTGTCCGCGTCGATGATGAAGGGCATGGGGAAGTCGTTGACGGCGGTCAGGTCGGTGCGCA
>Ga0302299_10002094_pt1 | contig 12155 bp, 8 predicted proteins | sample III_Fen_N3_4_FD_198795 | JGI IMG/M metagenome (GOLD analysis project Ga0302299, IMG submission 198795) | Peat permafrost microbial communities from Stordalen Mire near Abisko, Sweden - III_Fen_N3_4 | ecosystem: Environmental > Terrestrial > Soil > Wetlands > Permafrost | place: Sweden: Abisko...
GATGCGCGCGCGGGTCACGGCCATGCCCGCCAGGGACCGCTCGGTGAACTCCACCCGCGCGCCGCCGCGCGCGACGGCGATCACATCGTCGATCGTGACGCCGCGGTCGTCGAGCACGACGACCTCCGAGGCTGCGGTCATGGGGAGCACTCCTTCATCGAGGACGTCAGCGGACGCGTGCGCCGGCACGGAACACCGACCGGACGAGAGGGACACCGGGACGGTAGGCCAGGTGCAGGTGGCTGGGCGCGTCGAGCAGCACGAGGTCACCGCGCGCGCCGACGCCGAGGTGCCCGACATCGGAGCGCCGCAGCGCCCGGGCACCGCCCGCGGTGGCCGCCCACACCGCCTCGGACGGCGTCATGCGCATGTCGCGCACGGCCACCGCGATGCAGAACGGCAGGTTCGTCGTGTACGACGACCCCGGGTTGCAGTCGGCAGCGAGGGCCACGGTCACGCCGCGGTCGATCAGCCGGCGCGCGTCCGGGTACTCCGCACGGGTCGAGAACTCGGCGCCGGGCAGCAGCGTGGCGACCGTGTCGCTCGAGGCGAGGGCCTCGACGTCGGCGTCGGACGTGTGCGTCACGTGGTCGGCGGACGCAGCGCCGACCTCGACGGCCACCTGCACCCCCGGGCCCTGCCCGAGCTGGTTGGCGTGGATGCGCGGCCGGAGCCCGCGAGCCATCCCCGCGCGCAGGATCTCGCGCGCCTGGTCGCCGTCGAACGCCCCACGGTCGCAGAAGACGTCGATCCAGCCCGCGTGCGGCGCGCAGGCGTCGAGCATCGGGCCGGTGACGAGCGCGACGTAGTCGTCCACGCGGTCGACGTACTCGGGCGGCACGACGTGGGCGCCCAGGAAGGTGACCTCGTCGACGTGCGGGGCTGCGGCGCGCAGGGAGCGCGCCTCGTCCTCGACCGACAGCCCGTAGCCGGACTTGCACTCGGTCGTCGTGGTTCCGCTGGCGGCCGCCTCGGTCACCAGCCTGACGACGTTCGCCGCGAGGGCGTCGTCGCTCGCGGCACGCGTCGCGGAGACCGTCGAGCGGATCCCGCCCGCGGAGTAGGGCCGCCCGGCCATTCGCGCGGCGAACTCCTCGGCGCGCTCCCCGGCGAAGACGAGGTGCCCGTGGCTGTCGACGAAGCCGGGGATCACGGCAGCGCCACCGGCGTCGACCCGCTCGTCGACCACGGCGTCGGGCGCCGACCCTCGCGGCCCGACCCAGGCCACCGCGCCGTCGACGACGAGCACGGTGGCGTCACGGACGATCCCGAGGGGGCCGTCGCCCAGCGCCGGGTCGTTCGTGACGAGCTCGCCGATGCCGTCGACCAGCACGGAGCCGCGACTGGTCAAGTCGATCAGCCGTTCTCGCGCATCGGGATGCGGACCTCGCGCTCGTCGGCGACCTCGACCGCGCGGTCGTAGCCGGCGTCGACGTGCCGGATCACGCCCATGCCCGGGTCGTTGGTGAGCACCCGCAGCAGCTTCTCCCCCGCGAGCTTCGTGCCGTCGGCGACCGCGACCTGTCCGGCGTGGATCGAGCGACCGATTCCCACTCCACCGCCGTGGTGGATCGAGACCCACGAGGCGCCCGATGCGACGTTGACCATCGCGTTGAGCAGCGGCCAGTCGGCGATCGCGTCCGAGCCGTCGGCCATCGCCTCGGTCTCGCGGTACGGCGAGGCCACCGATCCGCAGTCGAGGTGGTCGCGACCGATGACGATCGGTGCGGACAGCTCGCCCGAGGCGACCATGTCGTTGAACCTGATGCCGGCGAGGTGGCGCTCGCCGTACCCCAGCCAGCAGATGCGCGCGGGCAGGCCCTGGTAGTGGACGCGCTGCTGGGCCATCGGGATCCACCGCTGCAGGTTCGCGTTGTCGGGGAACATCTCGAGGATCGCTGCGTCCGTCCTGGCGATGTCGGCCGGGTCGCCGGAGAGCGCGGCCCAGCGGAACGGGCCCTTGCCCTCGCAGAACAGCGGGCGGATGTACGCCGGGACGAATCCGGGGAAGTCGAACGCGCGGGTGTAGCCCGCGAGCTGCGCCTCGCCGCGGATGGAGTTGCCGTAGTCGAAGACCTCGGCGCCCTTGTCCATGAAGCCGACCATCGCCTCGACGTGCGCGGCCATGGACTCCCGGGCGCGCCGGGTGAACTCCTGCGGGTCCTTGGCGGCGTACCCGGCCATGTCCTCGAACTCGATGCCGACCGGCAGGTAGGACAGCGGGTCGTGCGCCGAGGTCTGGTCGGTCACGATGTCGATCGGGGCGTCCATCGCGAGCAGCTGCGGCACCAGGACCGCGGCGTTGCCGAGCAGCCCGATGGACAGTCCACGGCGCTCGTCGCGCGCCTGCACAGCGAGCTCGAGCGCGTGCTCGACGCTGTCGGCCGCCACGTCGAGGTAGCGGTGCTCGATGCGCCGCGAGATCGCGCGGGGGTCGCAGTCGATGCAGATCGCGACGCCGTCGTTCATGGTGACCGCGAGCGGCTGGGCGCCGCCCATGCCTCCGAGCCCGGCGGTCAGGGTGATCGTGCCGGCCAGCGTGCCGCCGAAGTGCTTCTCGCCGACCGCGGCGAACGTCTCGTAGGTGCCCTGCAGGATGCCCTGCGTGCCGATGTAGATCCACGATCCGGCGGTCATCTGGCCGTACATGGTGAGCCCGAGCGCCTCGAGCCGGCGGAACTCCTCCCAGTTGGCCCAGTCCCCCACCAGGTTCGAGTTGGCGATGAGCACGCGCGGGGCCCACTCGTGCGTGGTGAAGACGCCGACGGGGCGACCGCTCTGGACGAGCATGGTCTCGTCGCCCTTGAGGGTGCGCAGAGTCCGCTGGAGCGCGTCGAAGGACGCCCAGTCGCGCGCTGCCTTCCCGGTGCCGCCGTAGACGACGAGCTTGTCGGGGTGCTCCGCGACCTCGGGGTCGAGGTTGTTCTGGAGCATGCGCAGCGCGGCCTCCTGCGGCCAGCCCAGGGTCGAGAGCTCGGTGCCGCGCGCCGCGCGGACGGGACGGGGGCCGGAGACGGTCGGTGCGGGCATGGTGGCTCCTGAGGCTCGCGGGCGGCGGGACGACCACATTCCACCGGTTCGCTGGACCGCACGCTGCCGGACGGCGTGATTCACTGTCTGGGATCCCAGATGCCCCCCAGGCGGAGAGGAGGACAGGTGCCCTCGAGCAACGTCCCCGCAGCGCGCCAGGCCCTGCGGATCCTGACCTTCCTCGCCTCGCGGCCCGGGCCGGCCGGCGCCACGTCGATCGCCCGCGAGCTCGGCCTGCCGAGGTCGACGACCTACCACCTGCTCGCAGAGCTGCACGCAGCGGACTTCGTCGTGCACCTGCCCGAGGAGCGCGCCTACGGTCTCGGCGTCGCCGCGTTCGAGGTCGGGTCCGCCTACCTCCGCCACGACCCGCTGGAGCGGCTCGCGCGGCCGCTGCTCGCACGCCTGGTCGAGCAGACCCGCGAGACCGCGCAGCTCGGGATCCTGCAGGGTGCCGAGACGGTCTACCTGCTCAAGGCGCAGCCGCGCTCCCCGTTGACCCTCGTGACCGACGTCGGGGTACGCCTCCCCGCCCACCTCACGGCGAGCGGCCGCGCGATGCTCGCGCACCTGCCGGCCGCTCAGGTGCGGGCCCTGCACCCGAGCGCCGCCTCCTTCTCGAGCCGCACGGGACGAGGTCCGCAGACGCTGCGCGAGCTGCGCGAGACGATCCGGCGCGAGAAGCACCAGGGCTACGCCGAGGAGGACGGCCAGGTCACCGAGGGGTACGCCTCGGTGGCTGCGTGCGTGTTCGACCACGGCTCGCGTCCCATCGCCGCCGTCGCCCTGACGTTCGCGGACACCGCCGACGCGAGGCACCGGGCCCGGCTGGGTGGCGCGGCGTCGGCGGCGGCCGACGCGCTGACCGGCCGGATCTCCGGGCGCCGGCCGGCGCAGACCCAGTGAGAACCTGGCGTTCACCGAGCGTTCACCTGGGATCCACACCGCTTGTCCCCGACGCGGGTCGCCCGCCTTCTAGCGTTCGCCCGTGACGACGGCACCCGGACTCGCGACGTCCGGACGCGACACGAGCCGGATCGTGACCTCCGTGGCCGTCTCGGCGCTCGGGACGTGGAGCTACAACGTCGGCATCGCGGTGTACGCCTACCAGGAGACGCACTCGACCGCCTGGGTCGCCATCGCCACGGTCGGCCGCTACGTCCCGGCACTGATCATCACCTCGTGGGGCAGCCGGATCGCCGGACGCTACCCCCAGCGCACCGTCGCCGTGTCCGCCGACGCCGTCTGCGCGCTGATCATGGTCGCGCTGGCCGCCGTCGCCTTCGTGCACGGCTCGCTCGTGCTCGCGATCGCGTTGGCGGCGCTGAGCTCGGGCGCCGCGCGGGTGCAGAACTCGGCCGCGCTGTCCGTCGCCGCCGACGTCGTGACGGAGTCCCGGCTGGCGCGGACCGCGCTGCTGCTCAGCACCTGGGAGTCGATCGCCACCGCCCTGGGGCCGGCCATCGCCGCGGTCGTCCTCGCGGTGACCACCCCCGCGGTGCTGTTCGTGCTCAACGGCGTGACCTTCGCGGTCAGCGCCGCGCTGCTGGCGGGCGTGACGGCCGCGGCGAGCCGCCACGTGCGCCGCACGCATCGCGCCGACGGCCGCACCGCCGGCGACACCTACCACTCCGCCGTGCGCACGGCCTGGCCGCTGCTGGCGACGCGGACCATCGCCGCCCTCGTCTACGGCATCGACATCGTGCTGCTCGCGGTCATCGCCACCGCGCAGCTCAACCAGGGCACGCGCGGGTACGGCTGGCTGCTGGCGGGCGCCGGCGTCGGCGGGCTCGGGGCGGCGTGGCTGCTGAGGTCACGGTCGATCCTGCGGACGAGCACGGCGTCAGGCGGGCTCGTGCTCTACTCGCTGCCGCTGCTGGTGTTCCTCCTCCAGCCCGATCTGGCCGAGAGCCTGCTGGTCCAGGCGCTGCGCGGCTTCGGCGCTGTGGTCGCGACCGCCACGGTGGTCGCCGGTCTTCAGCGCGGCATCCCGTCGTCGGCGGCAGGCCCGGTGTTCGGGCTCACGCACTCGCTCGTGCTCGCCGGAACCTGCACGGGTGCCGTCGCCGCGCCGCTCCTGCTCGGAGCCTTCGGCCTCACGACGACGGTCGTCGTGGCCGCGCTCGTCCCCGTGGTGCTGCAGCTCGCCGTGCTGCCCAGGCTCGTCAGGTTCGACCGCACCGGAGCAGCGGCCCTCGCCGCGCTCGACCCCCGGGTCGACGTCCTGCGCCGGCTCACGCTGTTCCACGACGCCACCCGCGCGACGCTCTACGACGTCGCCGACCGCGCCGTCGAGCAGACCCCCACGGCCGGGACGCGCATCGTGACCGAGGGCGACGAGGCGGACGCCCTGTACGTGCTGGTGAGCGGCAGCGTCGACGTCACGCACGGGACGCGCGGGTCGGAGACGTTCCTGCGCACCATGACGAGCCCGTCGTACTTCGGCGAGATCGGCCTCCTGCACGGCGTGCCCCGCACGGCCACCGTGACGGCGAACGAGGGCGCCGTGGTGTGGCGGGTCCCTGCCGACGCGTTCCTGGGTGCCGTGGCGCAGGCCGGTCTCTCCAGCGCGCTCACCGAGAACGTGCGCCGACGATTCGCGGCCGACGCGGCCGACGAGACGCTGACCGGCCGGGTCGGCTGAGCGCCGGAGTCCGTCAGCCCTTCGGTGAGGGGCCGTACTGGTTCGGCCCCGGCGTCGTGTCGATCAGGCAGAAGACGAGCACCACGATGGCGCCGACGCCGCACAGGAGCGACAGGAACCACCACCAGCCCGACCGGCCGGTGTCGTGCAACCGCCGGATGGTGACCGCGATGCCGGGCACCACCAGGGCGAGCACCGCGACGAAGTAGACCCACCCGATGCCACCGCCGCTGACGGTGGTGTGGAGCACGTTGTCGAGACCCGCGGCGACAACGAGCACGACGACCTGGAACACGACGAACCACCAGTACTCGCTGCGACGTGCTCGCCCGGAGAAGGTGGCGTACTTCGACATGCACGTGCTGACTGCCTGACCGAATCCCATGACCGCTCCTCGGGTCGACGACGGGCGACGGCCGCAAGCGTGGCAGACGCGCCGGTCCACGCTCTCCCAGCGGCGACCCGGTCTGCGTCGTGTCGTGGAGATCTTGCGCGGATCGTGAGTCCTGGTGCCGGCCGTCAGGTCGTCGCCGTGAAGGCGTCGCGCCAGGAGTGCTTCGGCTCGTAGCCGAGGACGCGACGCGCCTTGTCGATCGAGAGCAGCGTCTCCGTGCCCGCCACCGGGCGTCGCAGCGGCACGTCGGGGAAGACGAGGGCGGCGAGCGCGGCGCTCGGCGTGCTCATGCAGGTGTCGGCGTTGGCCACGATGAACACGTCGTAGCCCGTCGCCTCGAGCTCGAGCGCTCGACGCACGGCCTGCGCACCGTCGCGCGCGTCGATGTAGCCCCACGCGTTCCACTTGCGCAGCTGCGGGTCGGCGTCGAAGGCGGGGAAGGCGGCGTAGTCGTGCGGTTCCATCACGTTCGAGAAGCGGAGCCCGACGATCTTGGTGTTCGGGCTCCAGCGGCAGAAGTGGTGGGCCATCTCCTCGTCGACCGCCTTGCCGAGCGAGTACGACGACTCCGGGCGGACGCGGTAGTCCTCGTCGATCGGGAGGTAGGGCGGCGGGGTGTCGAGCGGAAGGCCGAGCACCGTCTCGCTGGAGGCCCAGACGATGTTCGTGATTCCGGCGACCCGAGCAGCCTCGAACACGTTGTAGGTGCTCACGACGTTGTTCGCGAAGGTCGCGGCGTTGGGCGCCATGCCCGGCGCGGGGATCGCCGCGAGGTGGACCACACCGTCGACTCCCACGTAGCGGTCATCGACCCGCGTCAGCGCCCCGAGCACCTGGCCGTAGTCGGTCAGGTCGACCCGGGTCACGCCCTCCGTCCACCCGGCGGGCACGACCTGGTCGAGCACCACGACGTCGTAGTCGTGCTCCCGGAGGTCGGCCACCACAGCGCGGCCCAGCTTGCCCATGCCACCGGTCACGGCGATCCGCGCCATGGTCAGCCACTCGTCCCGTCATGCGCGCCGCGTGCCCGGCGGGCCGCATCCGCATCGCCCAGGGGCGAGTCCATCAGCCGACGGTAGGGAACCGTCAGCGGCCGGATCGAGCCGCGCAGGATCGTCTCCGCGTCGGTGCTGGCGAACAGCTGCGCGAGGCGGGCCACGACGCCGCTCCAGCCGGTCTGGTGCGAGGCCCCCACACCCGCACCGTTGTCGCCGTTGTAGTACTCGTAGAACAGGACCTCGTCGCGCCAGTTCGGGTCGACCTGGAACTTCTCGGTGTCGCCGTAGACAGGTCGACGGCCGTCCGCGTCCCTCGTGAAGGTCGACACCAGCCGGTCGCTCAGCTCGTGCGCGACCTCGAACAGCGACTTCTCGACGCCGGACCCCGTCGGGCACTCCACGCGGAAGTCGTCGCCGTAGTAGAGGTAGAACTGCAGCAACGCCCGGACCAGGAGCAGGTTGATGGGGAACCAGACCGGACCGCGCCAGTTGGAGTTCCCGCCGAACATGCCGCTGTCGGACTCCGCCGGCTCGTACTTCACGGTGTAGCTCTGACCGTCGAGGTCGAGGGTGTAGGGGTGCTCGTCGTGCCACTTCGAGACCGAGCGGATCCCGTGCGGCCCGAGGAACCGCTCCTCGTCGAGCATCTTCGACAGGATGCGGCGCAGCTTCGTCTCGTCGACGAGCGCCAGCAGGTGGCGGCCGTCGACGCCGGGGACCCGCGGGTCGGCGATGCCGCCGAGCAGGTCCTCGTTGCGCTCGAGGTAGTGGCCCACCTGCGCGCGCACTCCCGGGAACCGCGCCAGCATCTCCTCGGGCAGCACCGACGTCGCGCACAACGGGAGCAGGCCGACGAGCGAGCGCACCTCGATCCGGCGTCCGGTGCCGTCCGGCAGGCGCAGGACGTCGTAGAAGAAGCCGTCCTCCTCGTCCCACATCTCGTCGGGGTGCTCGCCGAGCGGGTCCATCGCCATCGCGATCTGGAACCAGTGGTGGACGAACTTCTCGATGAAGCTCTCGTACGCGGGGTCGTGCTCGGCCAGCGCCATGGAGATCTCGAGCATGTTCTGGCTGAAGAAGGCCATCCACGCCGTGCCGTCGGACTGCTCGAGCGTGCCGCCGGACGGGATCCCCTTGCTGCGGTCGAAGACACCGATGTTGTCGAGGCCGAGGAAGCCGCCCTGGAACACGTTCTTCCCCGACGGGTCCTTGCGGTTGACCCACCAGGTGAAGTTGAGCAGCAGCTTGCCGAACGCCTCCTTGAGGAAGTCGACGTCGTCGGCGGAGATGTCGAGCTCGTCGCCGGAGTCGGACATCTGCCGCTCGAGCCCGTAGACGAGCGACAGCGCCCAGGCGTGCACGGGCGGGTTGACGTCGCTGAAGTTCCACTCGTACGCCGGGATCTGGCCGGTGGGGTGGAGGTACGGCGTCGACAGCATGAGATCGAGCTGTCCCTTGGCGAAGTCCGGGTCGACCATCGCGAGCGCGACGGTGTGGAACGCGAGGTCCCACGCGGCGTACCAGGGGTACTCCCACTTGTCCGGCATCGAGATGATGTCGTCGTTGACCATGTGGAACCACTCGGCGTTGCGGACGCCGGGCTTGCGGGGCACCCGCAGGGGGTGGCCGCCGTGCTCGCGCAGCCAGGTGTCGAGGTCGAAGTAGTAGTGCTGCTTGCTCCAGAGCATCCCCGCGAGCGCCTGCCGCAGCACCGACGCCGCGTCGGCGTCCATCGACGGCGGGGTGACCGCGGCGTAGAAGGCGTCTGCCTCCGCGCGGCGCGTCGTGAGCACGGCGTCGGCGTCGGCGAACCGGTCGGCTCCTGACGGCGCCTCGCGGTCGAGCCGCAGCGTCCACGACACCGCGCCGCCGGCGGGGACGTCGGCGTGCAGGTGCACGGCGACCTTCGTCCCGCGCTCGGCGTTGACGGCCTCGGTGCGGCCGTGGACGAGGGCCTCGTTCACGCCGTCCTTCACGAAGGGGGACCTGTTCGGCGTGCCGAAGAGCCGCTCGTCGTTCGACTCGTTCTCGGTGAACATGAGGGTGGACCCGACCGGTGCGTGCAGGACGTAGTCACCGACGACCGGGTGCGACACCCGCACTGCCGGACGTGGCCCGTCGATCGCCTCGAGCACAGGCCGGCCGTCGGGCCGGCCCCACGACCAGGTGTTGCGGAACCAGAGGGTCGGGAGGACGTCGATGGGTGCCTCGGCGTCGCCGCGGTTGCGCACCGTCACGCGCATGAGGAGGTCGTCGGGACCGGCCTTGGCGTAGTCGACCTCGACGTCGAAGTAGCGGTCGTCGTCGAAGACGCCGGTGTCGATCAGCTCGTACTCCTGGTCGGCGTAACCCCGCTCGTCGTTTGTGCGCACGATGTCGTCGTAGGGGTAGGCCGCCTGCGGGTACTTGTACCGCCAGCGCATCCACGAGTGGGTCGGCGTGTTGTCGACGTAGAAGTAGTACTCCTTGACGTCCTCGCCGTGGTTGCCCTCGGCGTTAGTGAGGCCGAAGAGACGTTCCTTCACGATGGGGTCGTTGCCGTTCCACAGCGCAAGCGCGAGACAGACGAGGCCGCGGTCGTCGCTGACCCCCGCGAGACCGTCCTCGCCCCAGCGGTAGGCCCGCGACCGCGCCATGTCGTGCGTGAAGTACGACCAGGCGTCGCCGTCGTCGCTGTAGTCCTCGCGGACCGTGCCCCACTGGCGCTCGCTGAGGTAGGGACCCCAGCGCCGCCAGGGCACGCCCCGGCGCGCTTCGCGCAGACGGACTTCCTCGGCCGTGAGCTCCATGTCGCCCTCCCGCGCACACCCTAGGCAGTACGGCGCCATCGGGCAGCGCGCAGCCGGATGTTCACGGGTTCGTCACCCGCGATGGTGGCGTGCGTCAGGGTCGAACGGGCGTGGTCAGTGGATCCAGGAGATCCGCGGACCGATCTGCGCCCCGACCTTGCGGTTCTCGGCCTCGAGAGCCAGGCGCCGTCGCCCGGGCTGCGGGATGCGGGTGACCACGTGCCGCAAGGGCTGGACGGAGTGGGTGGTCGTGCTCTCGGGACGTGACTTCCGCATGGTGCGCTCCTCCGCGACCAGTCCTGGCCGCGTCACGAGTATCCCACTACTCGCATGCCAAAGCCCAGCGGCCGGGTCCGTCGCGACGCACTACGCGGGAAGCGAGTCGATCACGTCGAGGTCCGTCATCGCACTGACGTCGATGGCCCCTGCCTCCGCCAGCCGGCAGGCGGCGGCGAGGTCGACCGGTCGGCTGAAGACGTAGCCCTGCGCGAACTCGCAGCGCAGGTCGCGCAGCGCGATCGCGCTCTCCCAGTCCTCGACGCCCTCGGTGATGACGGTGAGGTCCATCGCCCGGGCCATGGCCACGACGCCCTCGACCAGGGCGCGCGAGCGGGCGTCGTGCAGCTCGGCCACGAACAGCTTGTCGATCTTGAGGATGTCGACGGGGAGCCGGTGCAGGTAGCCCACCGAGGAGTAGCCGACGCCGAAGTCGTCGACGGCGAGCCGTGCGCCCGCGTCGCGCAGACGGTGCAGCGCGGAGACGGTCGAGGGGTCGTCACCCAGGAGGATGCCCTCGGTGAGCTCGAGCACCAGGCGGATGTCGGGGAAGGCGGCGCTCAGCTCCAGCACCCGCTCGGGTAGCACGGGGTCGGTCACCTGCATCGCGCTGAGGTTGACGCCGATGGACAGCGGCCGCCCGGCCGCGGCCGTGAGCCGACGGCCGCCCTCGTGGGCCTTCTCGAGCAGCTGGGCACCCAGCGTACGGATGATGCCGAGGCGTTCCGCCGCCGCGATGAAGATGTCTGGCCGCACCGCTCCGAGCGTCGGGTGCGTCCACCGGGCGAGCGCCTCGAAGCCGTCGATGTCGCCGGACACGAGGTCGACGACCGGCTGGAAGTGCAGTCCGATCGCGCCGTTCCGAACAGCCTCGCGCAGGGCTCCTTCGAGCTCGAGGCGGGAGAGCTCGGCCTCCCGCATCTCGGGGAGGAACCGCTCGGCCCGGCCCTTGCCACGGTTCTTGGCGGCGTACATCGCGGTGTCGGCGCTGTTGATGAGCATCTCGGCGGTGGTCGCCTCGGTGCCGGAGAACGCGATGCCGATGCTCGCCTGGACCCGGACGTGACGATGCTCGACGACGAAGGCGTGCGACAGGGCTTCGAGTAGCCGCTCGCCCACACGGTCGGCCTGCGCCTCGTCGGTGAGGTCGTCGAGGAGGATGCCGAACTCGTCGCCGCCCAGCCGCGCGGCGGTGTCGCCGAGGCGGAGGCACTGGTTGATCCGCTCGGCGACGTGCACCAGGAGGAGGTCGCCGGCCTCGTGCCCGAGGAGGTCGTTGACCTCCTTGAACCCGTCGAGGTCGACATAGAGCACGGCCACCTGGCCGCGCGGCGCGCGTCGATGGAGCGCCTGAGTGAGCCGGTCGGTGAAGATCGCCCGGTTGTGGAGCCCGGTGAGGGCGTCGTGCCGGGCGAGGTAGGTCATCTCGTCGGACAGCCGCCGACGGTTGAACGCGGAGACACCCACCGCGGTGAGGGCTTCGAGCGCTGCCCTGTCGTGCTCGTCGAACTCGTGGCTCGAGACGTGAGGGGTCACGACGAGGTGACGCGGCGGACGTCCGGGCACGTCCACGAGCGCGCCGATCTCCGGCGGCACGGGCGGTGCGTCGCGGAACGACGCGGTGGTCTGGCGCAGCGTCCGCTCGGCCTGAACGACAAGGGATGCCTCGATCTCGTCCTCGTCGGACCAGTCCGGGGCGTGGGTCGCCGTCTCCAGGAGGCCCATGAGCCGCTGGTGCGCCAACCGGTTCTCGCTGACCGAGCGCACCGCGACCAGGATCGTGCCGATCGGGACGGCGAGCAGGAGCAGGGTCCACGGCATGGACTTGTACGGCAGCAGCGCGCCGAGGAAGCCGAGGGTGTTGACGCTGACGAAGCAGGCGAGACCCATCGGGATCGAGCCCCAGGTGACGACGGAGTTGATCGAGCAGCCGTCCTCGAGGGCGAGCGAGCCTGCGGTGACCACGAGGTCGTAGGCGAAGTAGACCGCGCAGGCCAGCATCACGGCGGCGAGCCGCGCCGACG
>Ga0302299_10002095_pt1 | contig 12155 bp, 7 predicted proteins | sample III_Fen_N3_4_FD_198795 | JGI IMG/M metagenome (GOLD analysis project Ga0302299, IMG submission 198795) | Peat permafrost microbial communities from Stordalen Mire near Abisko, Sweden - III_Fen_N3_4 | ecosystem: Environmental > Terrestrial > Soil > Wetlands > Permafrost | place: Sweden: Abisko...
CGGCCTGCGCGCTTGCGACGGGCACCAGGCCGTCCCCGACGAGCCGCCCGAGCCGATGATCCGCCGCGCCGCCCAGCGAGGCGCTGACCGCGGTGACCGCGGGGATCCTGGGGGTCGTCGGGGCGCCGTCGGCCGAGGAGGCCGCTGTCAGGGGGTTCACGGTCAGGGGTTTCACGGTCAGGGGGGTCACGCTGCACAGGTCGCCGCCCCCGTCGGTACGCACCCTGATCCACTCGATGAGCGGCCCGAGCACGGGGGTCCGGGCCAGGGCCTCGTTCACGTCGCGCAGGGCGCGGGCCATGGGTGAGCCGTGATACGGGGTGCCAAGGGTGACGACGAGCCTAAGCAGGTCGGCCCAGACCGACTGCCGCTCGAGGGCTTGCTGCACCGCGGCGACCGCGACCAGCCCGCCCATGGAGTGTGCGACCAGGGTGATGGCCCGCACGCGGACCGGCCACGAGGAGGCCAGTGCGTCGAGGAGGTCGGCGAGGTCGCGACCGTTGTGGTGCACCCGCCGCCCGGTGCTGTAGCGCACGTACACCGGGGTCATGCCGTGGTCGGCGCACAGCCGCGCCCCGTAGCCGTCGCCCTGGCCTGCGGCCGGGCGCTTCCAGGAGTCCTCGTCCTGCGCCAGGCCGTGGACGAACACCACCAGGTCGCCCGTCGCGCCGGGGAAGGCGGCGGCGACGCTGTCGGCGTCGAGCGCGACGTCGCTGTGGGCGACGCGGACCGCCATGGTGATTGACAGTTCCGGGTTGGCCTCGACCAGCGGTGACCACAGACCGTTGACGGCGGCCAGGACGGCGCGCCCGCGCCGGGTCTGGGACGGGGCGAGGACCTGCGCCCACCCGGTGACGGCAACGAACTCGGTGACCGCCCGGGGCGCGAGCCGGTTCGCCGCGGTCACAACGCCGTACACGCCGGCGGTCGACGTGGCCGACAGCGGCCGCCAGGTGTGTGCGCCGTCCGGAACGATGCGATCGACGGCACCCGACAGGTCTCTGTGCGACGCCTGGACGGCCCGGGTGAGGCCGGTGAGAGCGTCCGCGACGAGGCGCCCGGCCGCGCGGGCCTCATCCTCGGGGCCGGGGGTTGTTTCTGCCATGACTCAAGGATCTAGCGCGGCTGGCATAATTCCTTGCTCTTCCAGGGTGGAATCGGCGAGGGAGGTTGTTCGGTGAGAACAGATCTTCCGTCACCGGCACTCGACGCGGACGTGGTCGCGGCCCTGCGCGCCCAGGTCCCGGCGGTTGCCGAGCTGACCGTAACCTGTGTCGCCGCCGAGGTGCCGCAGTACGCCGGCGCCTTACACGGCGAGTACCGCAGGCTCCTGGAGGACGGCGTCCGCCTGGCCTACGACGGGTTCCTCGGACTGCTGGTCGACGGCGACCCCGACGGCGCGGTGCTCGCCCGTGCTCGGCGTGGCGCCTACGCGCTCGGCCGGGGCGAGGCCAGGGCACGGCGCAGCATCGATGCATTGCTGGCCGCTTACCGGGTCGGTGCGCGGGTGCACTGGCAGGAACTGTCCCGCACCGTCGTCGAGCAGGCGGTCGGGGTCCGCGACGTCGCCGACCTGGCGGCCCTGCTCCTGGCGTACAACCACGAGTTGTCCGCCGCCGGCGTCGCCGGGCATGAGGCCGAGACCGCCGCCCGGGGCCGCTTGCGCGAGCGTCGACTCGAACGCCTGGCCCGCGCGCTCATCGCCGGCGAGCCGGCGGACGTTCTGTTCCACCGCGCCGAGGAAGCCGGGTGGACCCAACCGCAGACCCTCACCGTGGTCCTCCTCCCGGACGCGCAAGCCGGGACGGTGGCCGCTGCCTACCCCGAGGCGCTCACTCTGTCCACCGATACCGACGCCGGCACCGGCGAGACCGTCGTCCTGATCCCTGACGCGCACGAAGCCCGGCGCACCCTGCTGCGAGCCCTGGCCGGGAAGTCCGCCGTCGTCGGCCCCGCCCGGCCCTGGACGCAGGCCGGCGTCTCCTACCGTCGTGCCGTCCGGGGCCTGACCCTTCCACGGCCACCCCATGCCGCGCCGCTGGACACCGACCGGCACCTTGCCGAGCTCCTGCTCGCCGCCGACCCCGACACCCTCGCCGACCTGCGCGCGCAGGCCCTCGCGCCGCTGGCCGGCCTGCCCGCCGACGCCGTCGACCGGCTCGCCGACACCCTGCGCTCCTGGCTGCTCCACCAGGGGCGTCGCGATGCCGTCGCCGCCGAGCTGCTCGTGCACCCGCAGACCGTCCGCTATCGGATGACCCAGATCCGTGAGCGCTACGGCGACGCCCTCACCGACCCGCAGCAGGTGCTGAGCCTCATCCTGGCCCTGGCTCATCCGGCTTGATGTCGCGGGGGCGGCCGCGGCCCCGGCCGGCCCGGCTCATGACCCGAAGCTGAGCCTCGACCGCTGGCAACCAGGCGTAGCCTGCGGACTTTGCCACTCGGCCCCACGTCGCCGTGGTTACACTGCGGAAGCGATCACGCTCTGAGCTTGGGCTTGCGGCGTGACTCGTCACCGATGGCGACGGCACGGAGAGTGACATGAATACGGGGAACGAAGCCGTCGTGCGCGTGGCGCACGCAGCGGAACGGCTCTGCGCGAACGTGGGGCAGGTACTCCAGGGCAAGCCCGACGTGATCGCCCTGGCGGTCGTCTGCCTCCTGGCCGAGGGGCACCTGCTCATCGAGGACGTGCCGGGCACCGGCAAGACGTCGCTCGCCCGGGCCTTGGCGTCGTCGCTGTCCGTGCCGTGGAAGCGGATCCAGTTCACCCCGGACCTGCTTCCCTCGGACGTGACCGGGGTGTCGGTCTACAACCAGGCGACCTCGACGTTCGAGTTCCGCCGCGGCCCGGTGTTCGCCAACGTCGTGCTCGCCGACGAGATCAACCGTGCCTCTCCCAAGACCCAGTCCGCCCTCCTGGAGGTCATGGAGGAGGGCACCCTCAGCGCCGACGGCCAGGTGCACGTCATGCCGCACCCGTTCATGGTCGTGGCGACCCAGAACCCGATCGACATGGAGGGCACGTACGTCCTGCCGGAGGCCCAGCTCGACCGGTTCCTCATGCGCCTGACGGTGGGCTACCCCGACCCGCCGGCCGAGGCCGCGATGCTGAGGGCGGAGAAGCACGGTCCGACGGTGGCGCATCTTCCGCCCGTGCTGTCCGGCGTCGAGGTCTCGGCGATGATCGAGACGGTCAAGCACGTCGCGGTCGCGCCGGCCCTGGAGCAGTACATCGTCGAGATCTCCGTCGCGACCCGGAGCCTGCCGGAGCTGCGGTTGGGCGTGTCCCCGCGCGGGAGCCTGGCGCTGCTGCGCGCGGCCCGGGCCGCTGCGGCGCTGGCCGGGCGGTCGTTCGTGGTGCCCGAGGACGTCAAGTCTGTGGCGCACGTCGTTCTGGCCCACCGACTGATCCTGCAGCCCGAGGCGGAGCTGCGCGGCCGCACGGCGGCCGAGCTGGTCGGCCGGGTGCTGGAGTCCGTCCCCGTGCCCCGGGCCGCGCCCGGCGCTGCCCTGACCCGGACATGACCCTGACATGACCCCGACATGACCCTGACATGAGCGGGGAGCGAGCGCGATGACCGCCGGCGGGGGGGCGACCGCCGTCACCGGCCTGGTCGCCGTGGTCGCCGGGGTGCTGCTGGGTTGGACGGCGCTCGTTCTAGTCGGCGCGGGGCTGCTCGCCGTCGTCGCGATCGGCCTGCTGCTCGTGGCGCGTCCCGCGAGCGTGCAGGTCCAGCGCCAGATCGCCCCGCCGCGGGTGCCCAAGGGCGAGCCGGCGATCGCCTACCTCTCCTTCGTCAACCGTGGCTGGACGACGGCGGCCGCCACCGTCGCGAGCCAGCCGTTCGGGGACACCGCAGTGCGGACGGTCATCCCGCGCCTGCGCCGGGGCGAGCGCGGCGTGCGCACCTACCGGCTGCCGACCAGCCGGCGGGGGGTGTTCGAGGTCGGCCCGGTCGAGATCGTGCGGCGCGACCCGTTCGCCTTGTTCCGTGTGGCCCGCCGGCACGGCGGCACGGAGCAGATCTGGGTGCAGCCGCGGATCCTGCCGCTGCGCCCGCCGTCGTCGGGGCGCCGGCGCAACCTGGAAGGCCCCTCCTCCGACGCCGCGCCCCAGGGGACGGTGACGTTCCACCGGCTGCGGGACTACGTCGACGGCGACGACCTGCGCCTGGTGCACTGGCCGTCGACTGCGCGCACCGGGCGCCTGGTGGTCAAGCACAACGTCGACACGTCGCAGCCCTACACCGTCGTGCTGCTCGACACCCGCCCCGAGGCCTACACGGGCGAGGAATTCGAGGTGGCCGTGGATGTCACGGCGTCCGTCGTGGTCGCGACGAGCGCGGGCAAGGCGCCGGTGGAGCTGCGACTCGTCACTGGCGAGCACCTCGGCGGCGCCCGGCTGCGCAACGTGACGCCGCTCATGGATCACCTCACGGCGCTCACCGCGCAGCCGCGTGGCTCGCTCGCCGGGGAGTTGCTCGCCCTGCGGCGGGTGCGCGGGGGGACGACGCTCGTCGTGGTCACCGGGGCGGTCGCGGCGGCCGACCTGCCGTACGTGGCCGCGCTTCGGCGGCGGTTCGAGCGGGTGCTGCTCGTCAGCGTCGGAGTCGGCCGCTTCACGGAGATCTCCGGCGTGCGGGTGCTCGCCGGGCCCGATGCCGACACCCTCGCGGCAGCCTGGAACCTGGAGGTCGCGGCATGAGGCCGGTCGCGGCATGAAGCGGGTCGCGGAGTGGAAGCTGGTGGCCGCGTGAGGCGGGCCGCGCCGTGGCTGACGGTTACGCTCGCGGTCCTTGCGTGCTTGGCCGCAAGCGCCCCATGGCTGCGCGCCGTGCCGGTCGGGGTGATCGGCCCCGCGCTGGCCGGTGCCGGGGTCGTCTCCGTGCTGCTGCCGATCGTCCTGCACCGGCCGCTGCACGCGCGGCTGCTGCTCACCGTGCCGGTCGCGGTGGCCGCGTTCGCCCCGTTCGCGCTCGCTGCGGTGCTGCGGTCGCCGCTGGCGTTCGGGGACCTTCTCGACGGCCTGTGGCACGGGCCGTCCCAGCTGCTCACCTACACCCTGCCGATCGTCGACCCGCCGTCCCTGCTGATCGTCCCGGTGGCGCTGTGCTGGGTGAGCGGCGTCGTCGCCGGGGAGTCGCTCGCCCGGGGCTGGGCCTCCCTCGTGCCGTTCGGCGGCTGGCTGCTCGCCTTCGCCTTCGCCTACGGGGCCACGCAGCGTTCGGTCACTGACGCGCTCACCGGCGCCCGCACCGACTCGCTGCTCGCCGGCTGCCTGCTGGCCGTGCTCCTCGTCTTCAGGGCGGTGCAGGCGTGGGCCGGTCTCGACGCCAGCCTGGAACGCCGGGACGGTCGGCAGGACGGTGGGCAGGACGGTGGGCAGGACGGTCGCGGGGATGACGGTCGCCAGGGGGTGGGAGGCGGCCCGGACCGGCTCCCGGTGCGCGGGCTCGTCACGGGGGTCGCCATCGCCGTGGTCGTCGCGGGCGTCACGGCGGCCCTCGCGCCCGGCGCGATCGCGGGGCGGCCGGCAGTCACGCCGCAGCGCCGCCCGGCCACCCAGGCCGTCGATCCGGTGACGCCGCTGGCGTACGTCGCGGGGCTGCGCGAGGCCGACCGCGGGCGGCGGGTTCTCACCGCCGACCTCGCGGACGCCAGCACCGGGTACGTCGCGCTTGCGTCCGTCGACCGGTACGACGGCGACAGCTGGACCTTCCGGCGCGACTTCCGCCCCTGCGGGGGGACCGTGCCGCAGGACGACGACCCCGCACTCGTCGCCGGCGGCGTGCTCACCCAGCGCTACCGCGCCGACGCCGCGTTGGCCGGATCGCCGTGGCTGCCGCAGGTGACCCGGGCCGAGCGGGTGGGTGGGGTGCGAGTCGACGTCGACACCGAGTCCGGCATGGTGGCACCGAGCACCGGACTGCGGGCGGGGTCGACGTGGAGCGTCGTCTCCCGCGCCGCGGGCGTGACGCTGGCCGGGCTGCGGGCCGACGCGCTCCCGGCGACGTCCCGCCCGCCGCTGGAAACCACCGTGCTGGCCGTGATCCGCACCCCGCTCGACAAGATCACCCGGGCGTTGTCGGATCGGCTCGGTGTGCCGGCGTCGCCGCCGATCCCGTTCCTGCGGGCCCTTCAGGCCGACTTCGAGACCTCCTATCGCCTCGCGACGACGTCGTCGGGGTCCGCGACGCCTGCCCCGACACCGACCGCCTTCGGCCCCGCCTCCGCGACCGGCGGCACCGCCACGGCAACGGGCGGGACGGCGTTCTCCGACGTCATCGCCTCCGTTCTCGGGCCGCAGCGGGCCGGGACGCCGGAGCAGTACGCCACCCTCTTCGCACTCATCGCCCGGCAGGTGGGCGTTCCGGCGCGCGTCGTGGCCGGGTTCCGGATCGCCGCCGAGCCGGGTGCCCGCGTCGCCCCAGGCCGCTACACCGTGACCGGGGCGCGGGCCTGGACGTGGGTCGAGATCCCCGTGCGCGACGTCGGCTGGGTGGTCGCCGATGCCACCCCCAGCGCGCAGCGCGGCCCGGCTCCGGAGCAGTCCCTCGGCGCGCGACCGGTGCCCTCGCCGCCGGCATCGCAGCCGGCCACCCGGGCGCTGGTCACGCCGCGCGCGGGCGGCAACGCCGTCGCCGGGGCAGTCAGGACGCCGCAGGACCGGCCCGCTGCGGGCGCCACCGGCTGGCTGGTCCTGGCGGTGGGGCTCGGCGTCCTGCTCCTCCTGCTGGCCGCCGTGCCGGTGGTCAAGGCGCTGCGGCGTTGGCGGCGCAGGCGCCGGGGCGATGCCCGGCAGCGGCTGCTCGCTGCGTGGGCCGAGGCGTTGGACATTGCGCGGGAACACGGGGTGCGTGGGCTGAACGTGCTGACCGGAGGGGAGTTCGCGACCGCTGTAGACCTCGCCTTCGGCGCCGATGCGGCCGCGCCGGCGGCTCGGCTGGCCGACCTTGCCAACGCGGCGATCTTCGACCCCGTCACGCCCGTGTCCGACGACGACGCCGAGCTGGCCTGGGGCCTGCAGGCCCGGCTGGCCCGGGCGGTGTCGGCTTCGGTCCCGCCCGTGGCGCGGGTCCTGGCTGTGCTGGGCTACCGAGATCGACGAGACGGAGCCACCCGGACAAAGAATCGATAACGACCGAAGTCAGTTGAACAACTCCAAGGAGCATCAGTTGAACATCCGCACCATCCGTCGGAGTACCGCATTGCGCGGTGCCCTCCTGATCGCCGTCACGGTCGCCCTTGCGATCCCGGCCGCCGCTCAGGCAACGACCACATCCGGCACCACCAAGACGCCCTCCATCGTCGCCTCCGCGCAGGCGCGGGCGGCGGTTGCGCGACTCGACCACTCCGCGATCGCCAAGATCGCCAAGCCGCTCCCCGAGCCGGCCAACGTCCCCCTTCGAGGCAAGGCCGCGGCCCAGGGTCCCGACGGGGCCCCGGGTCTCATCCCTGGCACGGCGGCCAAGCCTTCCGCCCTCGGCGCCGCGCCTCTGTCGAGCGGGCACAGCGGCGCCGTCTTCCCGGGCAGCAACACCTCCAATCCCAACCGGCAGATCGGGAAGCTGTACTTCTGGACCGGGTCCTACTGGGCCTGGTGCACCGCGACCGTCATCAATAGCCCGAGCAAGTCGATGCTGCTGACCGCCGGTCACTGCGTCTGGAACGTGGCCGTCGGCGACTGGTACAGCGACTGGTTCTTCCAGCCCGGCTACCAGTACGGCGCCTCGTCACTCGGTACCTGGACGTGGAGCGTGGCATCGACGACGCAGAGCTACCACAACTACGGCGCCTCGGCTGACGACATGGCCATCGTGCTCGTCGAGAGGAACATCTCGGGCTACGCGATCGCCGATGTGACCGGAGCGCAGGGCTTCTCGTTCAACCAGCTCGTCAAGCAGTACCGCAGGTCATTCGGCTACCCCATCACCGACAGCCGCTGGCCCGGGTATGTCGCGGACGGGGAAGACATGCGCTGGTGCTACGGCATCGACACGTACTACTCGACGGGCTCCTTCGCCGGCGAGATGAACTTGGCGTGTCAGATGACCGGGGGCGCCAGCGGCGGTCCCTGGCTGACCAATACCAACACCGCCACCTGGACCGGGTACGCCAACTCGGTGAACTCGAACAAGGCCGGTATCGGCTCGGCTTACGCCAACTACATGTTCGGTCCGTACTTCGGGACCAACGAGGCCGCGGTCTACCGCACCTGGAAGAACGGGTAGGCACCTGGAAGAACCGGTGGCTGGTAGGAGATAGGAAAGCCGCCGTCGCCGGGCTTCCGGCGGCGGCGGTGGCCTGGCCCGCCGAGGGAAATCGGTCATGAAGATCATGCCGTGCACGAACGGGCGCAACCTCGACAAGGGAAGGCTCCCGCCCGACTCATCCGACCCAATCCGGTTCCGGTGCGCGGTGGGATCGGGCGGCGGCTGGGTGCCGGGTCAGTCCGGGTCGATGCCGTCGGGGGGCGCGAGCGGACGCGGTACGGGCCGGGTCGCCGTCCGGCCCGTCGGTATGACCGGCGGCACGGGCATGACCGGCGGCACGGGCGCGACCGGCGGCACGGGCGCGACCCGCGGGAGGGGCAGCGTCGGTCCCGGCGTGGGTCCGGCCGGACCGTAGGCCGCCGCCTGCGCCTGCGAGTTCGCCGCAGTGTCCGGCGCCTCTATCGCGCCCGGCGGGGCCTGCCCGATCGCGGCGAGCAGGATGGATGTGAACGCCGTCACGTCGTCCGGCCGCTTCGCGGGGTCCTTGGCCATGGCCGCGAGGAGGGCGTCGGACAGTGCCGGCGGGACTCCTGGTCGAACGATCGGCCGGACCGGGTCGCGCAGGATCCGCAGGCTGGTCGTCGCGGCGTCCGAGTCCGGACCGGGCTGGAACGCGGCCGCCCCGGTGAGCAGCGTGTAGATCGTCGAGGCGAGCCCGTACACGTCTGTGGCGGGAACGGCCTGCCCACCTTCCAGCAGCTCGGGGGCGACGTGCTCACCGGCGGCCTCGAGTAGGTCGGCAGTCTCGAGCAGGTCCGCGGCGTCGTCGTCGGCGAGCGCGGCGCACGCGCCGAAGCCGTGCAGCAGCGGCTCCCCGAAGGCGGACATGACGACGGTGCCCGGCCGCACGTCACAGTGCGCCAGCCCGTACCCGTGCAGGGCCGCCACGGCGCGTCCCACCTTGACGCCGATCGTGACGGCCTCCGCCACGGTGTACCGGGTCCCTACTGCAAGCCGGTCGGCAAGGGAGCCGGCGCCGAACTCGAGGATGAGGAGCGGGCGGCCGGCATCGTCGTGGAGCACCCGATGGAGGGTGACGACGTTCGGGTGCTCCCCGATGGCGCTCAGTACGCGTACCTGGCGCCGGACCGACTCGAGCTGCCAGGCGGCCGGGTTGCGGCTCGTCAGCCGCACGACCGACACGGTGCGACCCGTCGTCAGCTCGATCGCTTTGTACAGCGTGGTCACCGGGCCCGTCTCGACGAGCACGACGTCGGTGCAGCCGGGAACCAGCGCGTCACCGCCGGTGCGCCCTCGGCGTGGCTTCACGCCGCGTGCACCGTGAGCACGATCGCCGCGACCGTCGACACGAGCGCAGCCGCCGCGGCGACGAGCATCGGCGCTCTGCTCCATACAGGCGCCCGCGGCTCGGCCTCCTGGGGCGGCTCGGGCGGGCGCGCGCGAATCGGCTGCCGGTCGAGGGTGCGGGCGCGGGGGTCGACGGGGCCGAAGACGGCCAGGGCGGTGGCCTCCGCCGCGTTCCCCGGCCTGCCCGGGGGCCTGCTGGGCCTGCCCGGCCTGCCGGGCCTGCCGGGGGACGGTGCCGCCGCCCCGGTCGGCGGTCGGGTCGCAGCGGGCGACGGCGAGCCGATGACCATCGGTGTCTGCGCCGGCGTCGTTGCGGCCCTGGGTACAGCCTCCACAACGGCGACCTCAGGCGGTGGCGCCGTCACGACGAACGGTTCGAGCATCGCTCCGCGCAGCGCCGTGACCAGGTCGCGGGGGGATACGGTGCGCCGATCGGGGTCGGCGTCCATCGCCGTTGAGACCGCCGGTGCCAGTGCCCCGGGCAGCACCCGGCCCCAGTCCCGGGCCGGCTCCTCCGCTGCCGCCGCCGCGGCGGGCCCGGCCAGCGCCGTCCCGAGGACCAGGGCGAAGCCCCACCGGTCCGTCCGGTCGGTGACGGCCTCGTCCCGGTCCACCTCAGGCGCCGTCCAGCCCGGCGTCGAGCGGGTGAGCACCGTGCCCAGCGGGACCGCCTCGTCGAGGTCGCCGAGAAGGCCCGCGCCCTCGGCGGTCAGCAGCAGGTTCCCGGGCTTCAGGTCGCCGTGGACATAGCCGCTGCGGTGCAACAGGGCCAGCGCTCGGGCGATCGGCTCGAGCACCTCGACGCATGCGGCGGGGTCAAGCGGGCCGCTTTCGAGGGCGTCGGCGAGCGTGCGGAGGTGCCATGGCCAGACGAGGAACCCGACGCCGTCCTGCTCCCCGTGCCGGAGCACCGGGTCTGCGCCGCGCGAACCCGCGAGGGCCTCGGAGAGCGCCGTCGCGCGGGCGGCGGCCCGCGGGTGGACGAGCTTGACGGCGAAGGCGTTGCCGGCGGCGTCGACCACCCGGTACAGGCGGGCGTGCGAGGACGACGAGCGCAGCTCGGCCTGCGACACCTGCGTGACACGTTCCAGCACGGCGAGGTCCGCCGGGTCGACGTCGGTCACGGGTCCACCCCCGGCACGCATACCTGGGCGCCGCGGGCCACCCGGCGCGCCTGCCGTACCGCCTCGGTCAGAGCGGCGGCCTGGCCCGTGGCGCTGGGGTCCTTGCTGATCAGTGCGAACTGGACCCCGTGGACGGCGGTGGCGGCGTAGGCCCGGCCGTCGGGCACGTGCACGGGCAGCCGGCCCGGATCGAGGCCCGCCAGGAGATAGTCCCTGCGATCAGTCAGGCGCAGGATCCACCGGTTGCTGATGGCGCCGGCGCTCCGGTCGGACAGCAGCGCCCGATCGCCGGTGATGACGACGGCCACACCCACGGACGGCCCGTGCCGTAGCAGCCCGTCGAAACGTTCCCTCAGCGCCTGGCACTCATCCTGCGGGAACGCCCCGACGAACCTCTCCCACCCGTCGACGACGAGGAGCAGGTGGTTCGGGGCCCTTTCGGCGCCGGCGTTCCGGCGTGCCGTGACCTCGTCCGCCACCTGCTTGAGCAGCCGGACTGCCCGCTCGCCGTTCTCGTGCCCACGGATGAACGCGGCGCAGTGAGGCAGGTCCGCGACCGGTTCCAATGCGGAGCCGCCGAAGTCCACGACGTAGAGCTGGACGTCGTCCGGCGACGTGCACCGGGCCACTTCTGAAAGGAGGGTCCGCAGGACGCTCGAGACGCCGGACCCGGGCGAGCCGACCAGGGCCAGGTGGCCGTCGCCGAGCCGGTAACGAACAGGCACCTGGTCCTGCTCCTCGGGTCGGTCGAGGAGGCCGAGCAGAAGACCTTTGCCGCACCCCTGTCCCCGTCCGGCGCTGTCGGGCGCACCGGCGCCATCGGCGGCCTTCGCCCGCAGCTGCGCCGTCGTCAGCATCGTCGGCAGCGGCGGATGCCACGGGCCTGGTCCGCGCTGCAGGCCAAGCTGCTGCGCGGCCCGGTTGAGCAGTGCGACGAGGGCTCGCAGGTCCGACCCTCCGTCACCTGCGCCGCTCGCCGAACCGCAGCCCCCGCCCGGGGAGACGGGCACCGGCTCGCCCAGTTCGCTCCACCCGACGGGGTGCACCCGTAGCCGGGGCGACGACGTCCCACCCGTGCCGGTGCCACCACCGCCCGGCGTCGTCCGGCCGGCCAGCCGGGCGGTCTGGAAGGCGACCGGCGGCGCTCCGGATGCCCGTCTCAGGCAGCCGCGGCCGGGAGTGCGCGGGCTGATCGCCGCGGCGACGGGCGTTCCGAGCACCTCCACCGAGGTGTCGCGGTCGGGCATCCGCATCGCGACCCGCAGCCCGAGGTTCTTCAGCAGGTCCGCCGAAACGGTGCCTGCCGGCCGCTGCGTGGCCAGGACGACGTGGATCCCCAGCGCACCGTCGTCCTGGGCGATCCGGAGCAGACCGTTGACGAGCTCGGGCACGGCGCCGGCCACGTCGGCCACGTCATCGACGACGAGCACGAGCCGGGGCAGCCCGG
>Ga0302299_10002096_pt1 | contig 12149 bp, 11 predicted proteins | sample III_Fen_N3_4_FD_198795 | JGI IMG/M metagenome (GOLD analysis project Ga0302299, IMG submission 198795) | Peat permafrost microbial communities from Stordalen Mire near Abisko, Sweden - III_Fen_N3_4 | ecosystem: Environmental > Terrestrial > Soil > Wetlands > Permafrost | place: Sweden: Abisko...
TTCGCGACGTCGGGGCGGACCGCGATGTGCTTCGCGCCGTGGATCGACAGCGTCGACCAGTGCCTGAGCGATGCGCGGATGAGCCTGTGGATCGACCTGTCGGGCTGCGAGCGCAGCAGCCAGCCGGTGACGGCGATCTCGATGATCGAGCAGAAGACTGCCGACAAGCTCAAGCCGATCGACGCCGAGCGGCTGCTGAACGAGTTCGAGGAGCAGCGCAAGCCCCAGCCGCCGCGCCCGCTGCCGCCGCCCCAGATCGCCGAGGCCGCGCCGGCGCCTCCGCCGCCACCCCCGCCGCCCCCGCCGCCACCGCCGCCACCCAGGCAGACGCAGGTGATCGAGACGGTCAAGCCGACCGAGGAGAAGGAGCCGGAGAACGCGCGGTTCCTGTCCGAGTTCAACACCAATGTCGAGAAGGAGAAGGTCGCGCGCGGGGCGCGCAACGAGCCGATGATCGCCAAGTCGCAGGCCGAGCAGCTCACGCCGAAGGACAAGCCCAAGGATGAGCCCTCGGTGCAGAAGCACGAGCCCGAGCGGGTGATCGGCAAGAACGAGCGCGCGCCGGACGTGCCGGGGCACCTCTCGATGCGCGCACCGGGGGCGCGGTCGCCGGCCGAGGTCGATCAGGAGGCCAAGGTGCGGGGCTCGACGGCGGGAGCGGCCGGTACGGCCGTGGCCGATGGCTACCTCGCGCGCAAGGGCGCGGGCGCGATCGAGCAGGAGCGCCGCGAGCGCTCGGAGATCCCGCGCGGACAGAGCGGAGCGGGCGGCGGCGCGCCGGAGGCCCCGAACCTGAAGCCGACCGAGGACGTGCTCGAGCGCGCGCTGGGCGGCGGCTCGGTGGATCACCTCGAGCAGGTCGACAACGGCGACGAGACCGCGCTCAACTCGAAGCACTGGATCTACGCGACGTTCTTCAACCGGCTCAAGCGCCAGGTCGCCCAGAACTGGGATCCGACCACAGCGCTGCGCCGGGTCGATCCGACGGGCACGGTGTACGGGGTCAAGACCCGGACCACCGAGGTGCGCGTGAGCCTGACGCGCACCGGCGCGCTGGAGCGCATCCTGGTGTCGTCCCCGGCCGGGGTCACTGCGCTCGACGACGAGGCGGTGCGGGCGTTCCGCTCCGCGGGGCCGTTCCCGAACCCGCCCGATGGCCTGGTCCAGAAGGATGGCCTGATCACGTTCGTGTTCGGGTTTCACCTCGACCTGAGCCAGCCTCACGTGTCGTGGCGCATGCCGACCGCGATGTGACGGTGTGCGATGAGCCGGTGGTTCGCGGCGGCGGTGTCGCTCGGGTTGGTCGGCGCGACGCTCGCGCCGGTCGTCCGCTCGCCGGACGATGACGGCTTCCCGCTCTCGACGTTCCCGATGTTCGCGGTGCCGCGCCCGGCGCAGTTGACGATGAGCTACGCGCTCGGGGTGGCGGGCGATGGCCGGACGCGCACGCTGTCGCCGGCGCAACTCGGCACCGGCGAGGTCCTGCAGGCGTTCGCCCGCCTGGCGCGTGCGCTGGAGGCTGGTCCGGACGCGTGCGCGGCGCTGTGCGCGACGATCGCCGCACGGGTGGCGCGCGATCCGGCGCTCGCCGACGTCGTCGAGATCCGACTGGTCACCGCGACCCACGACGCGGTGGCGTACTTCACCCGAGGGGCGCGGGCAGCGGAGGCCACGCGGGCGCGCTGCGATGTGCTGCGGGGGGTGCCGTGACCTCGCGCGACGACGAGTGTGAGGCTCGGACGACGCGGCTGCGAGCGTTCGCCGCCGGGGCGTTGCAGCTGGGCACGCGGGCAGGCTGCGGCGTGGCGCGCGGGCGCGGCGACGTGGGGCGCCGTGAGCGCGAGGTGCAGCGCACTGCGTTGGCGGATGTCCCCGACCGGGGCGCGCACGGCGGACGGGCACGCGGGTGCTGTGGTTGGGCCGGGGCCGCGGTGATGCTGCGCGCGCGGCAGGGCCGGGGGCGAACGGCCGATCACGCAACGGTGCTCGCGAGGCACGAGTGACCGACGAGCTGGAGGATAGTGCGCGGGCGGACGCGGCGCGCGGAGGGACGCGGCTGGTGCGCTGGTGGTTCGCGCCCGCGCCGGCGGAGCGGCTCGCGGCGCTGCGGATCGCGATCGGCGGGTTCGCGGTGGTGTGGCTGGCGGCGCGGTTGCCCGAGCTGCTGGCGGTCGCGCGGCTGCCGGCGAGCGAGCTGGCACCGGTCGGGGTGGTGCGGGTGCTGGGCAGGCCGCTGCCGGTCGCGGCGGTGGCTGCGATCGCGCTTGCCACGATCATCGCGTCGCTCGGGCTCACCGCGGGGGTGCGGTACCGGATCACCGCGCCGGTGGCCGCGGTCGGCGTGCTGTGGACGCTGTCGTATCGCAGCTCGTGGGGCATGGTGTTCCACACCGACAACCTGCTCGTGCTGCACGTGATCGCGCTGGCCCTGGTGCCGGCCGCGGATGCCTGGACGCTGGGTCGGCCCGAGGCGCGCGGGGCCGGCGGCGCGGGCTACGGCTGGGCGATCAAGCTGTTCGCCGCGCTCGGCTGCGCGACCTACCTGCTGGCCGGGATCGCGAAGCTGCGGCTCGCCGGGCTGGGCTGGATCGACGGGGAGCAGCTGCGCAATCAGATCGCCATCGACAACCTGCGGAAGGCGCTGCTCGGCGGCGGGGTGTCGCCGCTGGCGCGGCCGCTGCTCGCACACCCAGGCGCGCTGCTCGGCTTTGCCGTGGCGACGTGCTTGCTCGAGCTGGGGGCGCCGCTGGCGCTGCTCGGCGGTCGGCTCGCGCGCGGGTGGGCCTGGGCCGTGTGGGGTTTCCATGTCGGCGTCGCGCTGGCGATGAACGTGTGGTTCCCGTACCCGCTCGCCGGGGTCGCGTTCCTGCCGTTCGTCCGGGCCGAGCGGGTGGTGGGGTGGCCGCTCCGGGCATGGCGGGAGCGAGCCGAGATACAAGACAAAAGTGACACCGTCCCCTCATAAGTACCTGGTTACACGACAAACGGGCCGCGATCTCTTGCTGGAAACTACGTCTGTAGTATGGTGTCTGGACCGTCGTCGCCATGGCCCGTTCACCTGACCTGACCGCTGCCGAGCTTCGCGTGATGAAGGCGCTGTGGGCCGTCAACTCGGGGACGGTGGCTGACGTAAGGACCGAGCTGGCGAAGCGCGGGCAGGATCTCGCGTACACCACGGTGATGACGCTGCTCGGCCGGCTGGCGATCAAGCGCGCGGTGGTGGTCGACAAGGCGCGCGAGCCGTTCGTGTACCGCGCCGCGCATCGCCGCGAGTCGGTGCTGCGCGATCGGCTACGAGAGTTCGTGCGCGAGGTGTTCGACGGCCAGGCCGACTCGCTGGTGCTGAACCTGGTCGAGGACGAGTCGCTGTCGCGCGCCGAGTTGCGCGCGATCGAGCGCAAGATCGCCGAGGCGGAGCGCACCGCGAAGGATCACAAGGACCCTCACAAGGACGCGAAGAAGTGAGCGCGCGGGCCGAGGCATGACCGCGGTCGCCAAGGCGGCGGTCGAGCTGTTCGGGCTCGCAGGCGTGCACGGCAGCCTGCTGGCGTTGCTCGCGTTCGCGGTCGTGCGCGGCGGCAAGCTGCGGCCGGGCTGGCAGGCCGCGGTGTGGCTGGTCGTGCTCGCGAAGTTCGTGATCCCATGGGGGCCGGCGCTGCCGTGGTCGCTCGCCGATCTGCTCGCCGGGCTGGCCCACCACGGCGGGCCGGGGGTGATCGCGCTGACCCCTGCCGCGACCGCGATCGCACCGCCGGCGCCGTCGAGCGCGTGGCTGGTGATCGCGGTGCTGTGGTTGTGCGGTGCGGTGGTGGTGCTCGGTCGCGCACTCCGCGCGCATCACCAGGTGGTGCGTGCCGCTCGCCTCGCCCCGCCAGCGCCGGCCCATGCGCGCGCGCTGCTGGCGGGCTTCGCCCGTCGCCCGCCGCGGCTGGTGGTCGGCGAGCCGGCGATCGGACCGCACGTGGTCGGCATCCTGCGTCCGATCATCGTGGTCCCCCCCGGGCTGCTCGACGAGCCGGCGCTGTTGCGCGCCGCGTTGCTCCACGAGCTCGCGCACGTCCGTCGGGGCGACGCGCTCGCGCGGGTGCTGCAGCTCGTCGCCGGCGCGGTGTTCTTCTTCTGGCCGGTGGTCCGGCTGGTGTCGCGCCGGCTCGAGCTGGCGCGCGAGGCAGCGTGCGACGCCTGGGCGATCGAGGCGAGCCACGTGACACGCCCGGCGTACGCGCGCCTGCTGGTCCGGATGGCGCAGCTCCGGGCGGCGCGCGCGGCGAGCCTGGCGGCGTCCTACGGCCTGGATGCGCGGGTCGCGGCGGTGCTCGGGCCGCCCGCGCAGGCGCGGCTCACGCTGGCGCACCGGCTCGCGCTGGTCGCCTGGGTCGCGGTGTCGCTCGGCGGTGCGCGTAGCGCGGCGGCGCGCGGCGAGCACCTCACGTGCAAGTACACACCGGAGCTCGCCGAGGCGCTTCGCCAGGCGCACCCCGAGGCCGATCGCGACGGCGACGGTGTGCTGTCGCGCGAGGAGGCATGTGAGTTTCAGGCCGAGCTCCGGCGCTGGGCCGAGAGCCCGGCGGGCGCGGACCAGGTCTCGCGGCTCGATGCCCTCGATGGCAACCTGTTGACCGAGCCGTTGTGTTGCAATTGCGATCGCGGTACGGAAAACTCCGCGCCGTGGATCGAAAAGCGTACGGACGAGTGCCAATCCGATGAAGGAGTGAGTCGATGAACAAGCTGATCCTACTTGCTGTGGTCGTGGTGGCCGCGTGCTCGCCCGATAACAAGAACCTCGAGCGCAAGATCGATGATCTGAGCAAGAAGCTCGATCAGGTCATCGCGCGCGGTGGCGCCGCTGGTGCAGCCGCACCGCAGCGCCCGCAGCGGGCCGAGCCCGATCGCGCGAAGACCTACGCGGTGCCGGTCGATGGCGATCCCGTCGATGGCCCCGCCGACGCGAAGGTCACGCTCGTCAAGGCGTACGACTACGCGTGCCCGTACTGCGAGAAGGTCCGCGACACGATGGACGATCTTCGCAAGAAGTACGGCAACGACCTGCGCATCGTGTTCAAGCAGTTCGTCGTCCACCCGCAGGTCGCCACCGCCGGCGCGCTCGCGGTGTGCGCCGCGAACAAGCAGGGCAAGTTCCTCCAGATGGACCAGCTGCTGTGGGACAAGGGCTTCAAGGGCCGCCAGTTCGACAAGGACGTGACCGCCGAGGCCGGCGGCCAGGCGCAGAAGTGCTGGGACGCCCCGGCCGGCTGCGCGGTGGTGGTCGGCTTCGCGCAGGAGCTCGGCCTCAACCTCGACAAGTTCAAGACCGACATGAAGGGCGAGTGCCAGGCGCTGATCCAGAAGGACCAGCGCGAGCTGCAGGCGCTCGGCGTCGGCGCCACGCCGTCGTTCTTCGTCAACGGCCGGTTCATGTCGGGCGCGATGCCGATGGATAACTTCGTCTCTCTGATCGACGAGGAGCTCAAGAAGGCCAACGAGAAGATCCAGGCCGGGACGCCCGCAGCGAGCTACTACCAGCAGATCGTCCTCGACAAGGGCCTGAAGCAGCTCGAGAAGCCGCAGTAGCGGACGAGCGATCCCGGAGCCTGGCCTTGACCTTTGGCCGGGCAGCAGCGCCGCGGGCGTTGGCGCGGCAGGCGTCCGGGGGTAGGCTCGGCGCCGAGCATGGCGCGTACCGCGATCCCCGAGCGCAACTGGGTCAACATCCAGTGGCTCACCCGCCTGCGCTGGGCGGAGATCGCGGGGCAAGCGGCGACCGTGCTGGTCGGGCAGTTCTTGCTGGACGGCGCGCTGCCGATCGCGCCGCTCCTCGGGGTGGTGGCGATCGGGCTGGTGTCGAACCTCCTCCTTGAGCTGTACTTCTTCGGCGATCGCCGGCAGGCGCACGCCACGGCGCGACCGGTTCACGAGCGCACGATCGTGCTCGTCAACATGCTCGACATCGGCGTGCTGACGGGCCTCCTGTACTTCACCGGCGGACCGCAGAACCCGTTCGCGTTCCTGTACGTCGTGCAGATCGCGCTCGCGACGGTGCTGGTCCGCGCGCTGTGGAGCTGGATGCTGGTCGGGCTGTCGTTCGTGGGCTTCGGCCTGCTGCTGATCGCCCACCAGCCGCTGGTGATCCCCGACGACCGCCGGATGATCGGTATGTGGGTCGCGCTCGGCGTGGCCTCGGCGTTCGTCGTGCACTTCCTGCGGCGGATCACCGGTGCGCTTGCCGAGCGCGACACCGAGCTCGGCGAGGCGCGCGGCCTCGCGGCACGCCAGGAGCGGCTCGCGTCGCTCGCGACGATGGCGGCCGGCGCGGCGCACGAGCTATCGACCCCGCTCGGCACTGTGGCGCTCGCGGCCAAGGAGCTCGAGCGCGCGCTGACCCGCTCCGAGTCGTTCGAGCTGGCGGAGGATGCGCGCCTGATCCGCGAGCAGGTCGGCCGGTGCCGTGCGATCCTCGAGCAGATGCAGCTGGGGGCCGGGACGGTAGGCGAGAACGTCGCCGCGTGCACGGTGGGCGAGCTGCTCGACGAGGCGCTGGTCGGCATCCGCGCCGCTCCCGTGGTCCACCGCGACGTGCCCGAGGAGCTGTTGCGTGTCGCCCTGCGCATTCCGCCGCACGCGGTGAGCCAGGCCCTGCGCTCGCTGATCACCAACGCACAGGACGCGTCGCCCACGACCGCGTCGGTCGTGATCGCGATGCGGCGCGACGGCGCGACCCTCGAGCTCACGATCCGCGACCGCGGCGTGGGCATTCCGGCGGAGATCCTGGAGCGGATCGGCGAGCCGTTCTTCACGACCAAGGCCCCAGGGCGGGGCATGGGGCTCGGGCTGTTCCTCGCCCGCGCGGTGGTCGAGGCGGTGGGCGGCACCCTCGAGATCGAGTCAACGGCTGGCACCGGGACCGAGGTCCTGGTCTCGCTGCCGATGGATGTCTCCCCCCGCGCGCAACCCGCGGAACCGAGTGCGCGACGATCGCGTGAATCGAACACCCGCGAGGTGGTATCCAAGCCGGTATGACCACGGACCACACGCCGTCGATCCTGCTTGTCGATGACGATGAGACCTATCGCACTCGGCTCGCCCGTGCGTTCGTCGATCGGGGCTACGACGTGCGCACTGCACACGACTTCGATAGCGCGGTGGCGCTCGCGACGGCGGACTCGCCCGAGCTCGCGGTGGTCGACCTCAAGATGCCCGGCAAGAGCGGGCTCGAGCTCGTCAAGGCCCTGCACGAGATCGATCCCGCGACCAAGAGCGTGGTGCTGACTGGCTACGGCAGCATCGCGACCGCGATCGATGCGGTCAGGCTCGGCGCGGCGTATTACCTGTCCAAGCCTGCCGACGCGGACGACATCATCGGCGCATTTGCGCGCGCCGATGCCCCGCCGCTCGAGCCACCGGCGCCCGACTCCGACGAGTACAAGGCCCCGTCGCTCGCACGCGCCGAGTGGGAGCACATCAACCGCGTGCTGTCCGACGCCGGCGGCAACATCTCGGAGGCTGCGCGCCGGCTCGGGATCCATCGCCGCAGCCTGCAGCGCAAGCTGCAGAAGTATCCGCCGCGCGAATGACCGGCGCACGCGAACGGGTGACGACGACGCTGCGGCCGAGGGTGAAGCGAGGGACGGCCACGCAGCGGGTGTCGTCACCGATGGCATCCGGCACGGCGAGGACCGCATGGACCGTGGCGGCGCACACCCTGGCGGCTGCGGGGCTCGGCGGGCTCGAGGCGGTGCGCCTCGGGGCGCCGGTCGCGCGGACGACCGTGCCGGTGTTCGCGCTGACCGGCCTGGTGATCGGTGTGGTGCTGGCGGTGGCCGCGCGGCTCGCAGCGGGTAGCTCGGGGTGGCGTGCCGCGCTCGTGGCCGCCGCGCCGAGCCTCGGCGTTACGCTGCCAGCGGCCTGGGCGGTGGCGGGCAGCGGGTTGCCTGTGGCCTCCGTGGTGCCGTGGCTCGCGGCGGGGGCGCTGTGGCCGGCGACGGCGGCGATGGTGGCGCTCGGCCGCAGGCTGACCGGCGACCGGATGGGGCAGTCGATCGCGATCGTCGCACTCGCTGGCTCGCTCGGCGGGGTCGTATGGCTCGAGCGTCAGCTGCTGGGGGGGGCTCCGCCGCTGGTCCACGTCGCCGCGACGCTCACGCTGCTCGCGCTCGCCGGGGCTGCGCTGCGGGTCGCGTACCGCGGCGGCTTTGCGGGCTGGCTCGCGGCGGTGATCGCCGCGCTCGCGCTCGGGACCGGGAGCGCCGCGCTGGGCTACGGCCTGCGGACGAGGCTCGAGCGCCAGCGGTTCGTAGTCCTGGGCGAGCATGCCCGCGAGCTGGTGTGGTTGTGGCGCGAGGTGCTGGCGGTTCCCCGGCTCGATCACTGCGGCGATGGTTGCGGCGAGTCCGGCCCGGCACCCGGCGAGCCGCGCTGACCGAGCACTGCCCGGGTCAGCGTCGCGAGCGCGACGGTGGCGGCACCGAGCGCGGCGAGCAGCAACAGGGCGAGCGCGTACGCGGTGAACCGCGGCACGACGGGTGCGAACGGGTCGCCGAACACCGCCGGCCAGCCGCCGCACGCGGCGAGCGAGGCCGCGGCCGCGGCGAACGGGATTGCGAGCTGCGCCGCGACCACGCGGACCAGGCGGGCGCGTCGCACACCAACCACCGTCGCGGCGAACGCGAGGGTCGCGAGCGGCAACCAGATCATCAGCATGTCGCGGCCGTGCGCACGGTAGGCGAACGGTGTCGACAGGGTGGGCTCACCTCGGAGCATCACGAGCGCGACCCACGCGGTCACGAACCACCACGGGGCCAGCCACCAGCGCCGCGCGGTGACGAGCGTGACGCCAACGCCGATGCCGAACACCAGCAGCGCGATCGCGCCGGCGCCCAGGGTCATCGCGGGCAGTGCGTCCTCGGGTGAGAGCGGCGCGCGTAGCGCGACGGTGAGCGGGCGGCCGGGCGAGCGGACGTCGAGCGCGACGCCGGTCGAGTCGGCGATCGCCCGCGCGAGGTCCGCGATGTGGACGAGTCCGCCGCGCGTGGCGGTGACGCCGGGGCCGGCGATGCAGCCGATGACCTGGCGTACGTCGCGTTCCTCGCCGCCGTGGCCGCCGCGCGCGCCGCCGAGGTGCCCGTGATCCGACAGCGCAAACCATCGCGCGCCGAGGTCGTGCGCGAGGAGCTCGCCCAGCACCGCGTCGGCCTCGATCGCGGCGGTGCGGTACTCGGGAGACGCGCTGCCGTGCACGTGGCCTGCGGCATCGACCCGCAGGATGTGGACGAACACCAGGCGGGCGTTGCTCGCGACCGCGGCTGTGGCGTGCCCGCGCCACGCGGCCTGCCACAGCTCGGGGCCAGCGTCGCTCACGGCGTCGGCGGGGTCTGCGGCGGGCTCGGTGGCTGCGAACCCGAGCGAGCGTGCGATCCAGCCGTGGCTCTCGGCGACGGCCCGGCTCGCCGGGACCCGCGATGGGATGCCGACGAGTGGCGGCGCGAGCGGCCGTTCGTCGCGGTTCATGAACCCGGTCTGCTGCTGGGTCAACCCGGACCACAGCGCGACCTCGACGGGCAGCGACACGGTGGGAAACCCGACGTCGACCACGACCGCGAGCCCGCGCTTGCACAGCGCCTGGAGCACCGGCAGCGTGGCCGCGACCTCGGCCGACAGCCCGTCGATCACCACCACGCGGGTGCGCGCCGCAGGTGAAAGGCCTGGCCCGGTGCCGCCGGGCAGGGTCACGGCCGCGGTGGGCGTCGCGTCGCCGTGAGCGATCGTGTCGAGGACGCGCTCGCGCGCGACCAGCGCTCCCCAGGCCAGCGCGGCGAGCGCCGTGGCCACGGCCAGTGCGGACAGCCGCGCGCGCATGGCCTAGTGCTCCGACCGGTGCATGCGGACCTCGGTCAGCGCATGGAAGTGCAGGGGCCCGAGCCCGGTCGATCGATTCCGGTCCGCCGCGCAAAAAGGATCGGAATCACCCTGGGGCGAGGGTCCCCCTTGTGGGGGCTCGAGCCCGGTCGATCGATTCCGGTCCGCCGCACCGCGGCCTTGCCGACGGGGAGGGGCGCAGCCCCGTGGGGTCGAGGCCAGTGACGCGCCGGAGCAGAACGCGACAGTCACGGCACTACTGCGGCGCGCCGTCCTCGACCGCGGCGTCGGGCATGGGCGCCAGCGAACCGAGCGGCAGCTGCCATGGCTGGTCGGCGAGCAGCTCGATCGGCAGCAGCCGCAGCAGCGACGGCAGCACGATACCCTCGGTGACCAGCGGCATGTGCATGAACTGGGCGCGGATGTAGAGCGAGCGCGCCGTCTTCGCGGCCGCCGGCCAGGTGTCGTAGGTCGGCGGGAAGCGGTCGAGCGTGACGGTCTCGGGGAGCTTGTCGGCCACCGACTCGGTCGCGAGCAAGGTGTCTTCGCCGACGAAGATCAGACGATGGCGCGGCGAGGCGCGGACCCAGCCAACGATCGCGTCCTCGTCACCGTACATCGCGTCGACCATCACGAGCTGATCGAGCAGCGGCTCGTCGAGCCACGCCTGCAGGGTACGGAACGCGCCGGAGTGGCCGACCGCGACGGTCAGCGCGGCGCCCCGGGTGACGCCCGTGGCATCCTCGACCAGCCGCAACACCTCGCCGAGATCCGGGTAGTTGATCGGCACCTTCTGCGCGACCGGCGCCTCGGGGACGATGAACACGGCGTTGAGCGCCGACAGCGCGAACTGCTGGGCGAGCTGGTGGCCGGTCCACGCGGTGTCGGCGTCGTCGAAGTAGCCGTGGATGTACAGCACGGTCGCGCCGGTCTCGGCGTGGTAGCTCGCCGGGATCCATACGTGGATCGGCCCGCGCGGCCCGTCGATCCGCACGTGGCGCCCGGCGGCCACCGCGGTGGCGACCGGGCTGGCCGCGTCGCGCGGTGCGACGGCGACCTCGGCGCCCCCGGCCAGCGCAGCGCCGAGCCAGCCGAGCCCGAGCAGGACCGCGAGCCCGAGCCCGCCCCAGAATGCGTTGCGCCCTCGATGCACGCAATCGATCGTAGCAAACCCGGCGACCGCGCACGCGGCGATCGCGAGCCGAGTGCAGGCCGAGGGTGCTGCGAAACGTCGCGGACCGGCGCGGTCCGCGCTTGACGCCGGGGCAAAAGCGTCAGCCCTGGCCGCCGCGCAGGACCTTCAACGACGACCGGACCCGAGCGCGCTCGACGGGGACCAGCGCGGCGCGCAGCAGCGCTGACCCCGGACAGGTCCGCAGGCCGGACTCGCAGGTCGCGACCGCCGCGTCGTGCAGACCGAGCGCCTCGAGCACGACCGCCTTCTCGTAGAACAGATCCTCGAGCATCCAGTGATCGTCGGCGGTGATCGTGCGGAACGCGCCCTCGATCGCGCGCAGCGCCTCGCGGTGGCGGCCCAGGTCGCCGAGCACGGCGCCGCGCCAGTACAGGCACTCGGCGCGCTCGGGCGCGCGGTGCTGCGCCATCTCGACCGCGGCGAGCGCCGCGATGTCGTCCCCGGTCGCCGACGCGACCTGGCACTTGACCAGCCAGCCGTCGACCGAGTTGGGGCACAGGGTCAGCGCCTGGTTGATCGCGGTGTGCGCCTCACCGAGCAGCGCGTCGTCTGCCTCGCCGAGCAACGCGCGCGCTCGGTCGAGCAGGCGATCGAACTCGGTCGCGTACTGCGCGTGCACGCCGCACACACTAACACGCAGATCGGACCGGGGCTAACGCGACGATCAGCCGAGGAAGGCCGGCAGGATCGGCGACCGGCGGTTGCCGAGCAGCTCGTCGATCATGTCCTGGATCTGAGTCCGGATCTGGTCGGCGAGCCTGTTGACCAGCAGCCGATCGTCGGCGGCCGCCGGGCCGTGCGCGTGGCCGAGGTCGATCGGCGCCCCGAACGCGACGTACCACTTGCTGGGCAGCGGCAACAGGCCTGCGGGCCCGAGCCACGGGAACGTCGGGGTGACCGGGATCCACGGGATGCCAATGTTCTTGGCGAACCACGTCACCTTGCCGAGCATGGGCGCGGCTTCCTCGGCGCCGACCACGGCGACCGGGATGATCGGCGCGCCGGTGCGCAGCGCGAGCTTGACGAACCCGCCGCGGCCGAACCGCTGCAGCCGGTAGCGGTCCTTCCACAGCTTGCCCATGCCCTTCTCGCCCTCGGGGAA
>Ga0302299_10002098_pt1 | contig 12140 bp, 6 predicted proteins | sample III_Fen_N3_4_FD_198795 | JGI IMG/M metagenome (GOLD analysis project Ga0302299, IMG submission 198795) | Peat permafrost microbial communities from Stordalen Mire near Abisko, Sweden - III_Fen_N3_4 | ecosystem: Environmental > Terrestrial > Soil > Wetlands > Permafrost | place: Sweden: Abisko...
TCGCTGGCCGCGATGTACTGGGTCAGCGCATGCGCGATGTCGCCATCGATGTGGTACTGCGCGGTGCCGGCGGCGTAGTAGGCCGACGCCTCCTCCCCGTTGATCGTGCGCCACGGGAACAGCGCGCCGCGCTGGTTGAGGTCGGCAGCGCGCCGCCGCGCAGCGTCCAGCATGGTGTAGCGGAACCGCAGGGCGTTCCGGGCGAAACCCGGCGAGGTGTAGGTGAGAAACGGCAGGACGTAGATCTCGGTGTCCCAGAAGTAGTGGCCGTCGTAGCCGGACCCGGTGACGCCCTTGGCGGCGATGCCGGAGCCCTCGGCCCGGGCTGCGGCCTGGATCAACTGGAAGAGGTTCCACCGCACTGCCTGCTGCAGCGCCGGCTGGCCGCCGATCTCGACGTCACTGCGTTCCCAGAAGTCGTCGAGCCATGCCCGCTGCTGCGCGAAGATCTCCGCGATGCCGGTGTCCCTCGCCCGGTCGAGCGTGCGCCGGCAGCGGTCGACCAGTTCCAGCGGCGGCACGCCGCGGGAGGTGTGGTAGCTGACGGTCTTGGTGATCCGTGTCGTGACACCCGGGGTCGCCCTGATCCGGAACACGTGCTTGGCGAGGTCGTCCTCGATCTGGGTGAGCACCTCGTTGTCGTCGCTGGTCTCGATGGTGTGGTCGGCGGCGACGGCCAGCGTCATGTGCGACTCGGTCACCCGGTAGCAGAGCACCGAACGCCCCTCGCCCTCCCACTTGGACACCGGCTGCAGGATCCGGCCCCGCAGCTTCGCCGCGCGGCGCGGGTCCGTCCCTGTACCCATCGCTGCGGACCTGACATGGAGTTCGTCCTCGCCGTCCTGCCGGTTGAGGAGCTGGCAACTCACCACCACCGGTGCCGCGGCGTCGAGCATGGTGATCTCGTAGTCCATCACCGCCAGGTGCCGTTCGGCGAAGCTCACCATGCGACGGGAGCGCAGGTGCACCCGCTTACCCGACGGCGTCCGCCAGATCAGTTCCCGGGTGAGCACGCCGTCGGCGAAGGAAAGGCTCCGTTCGTAGTGCTCGAGGTCGGCGACGGTGAGCAGCAGCGGCTCGTCGTCGACGTAGAGCCGCATGATCTTGGCGTCCGGGGCGTTGATGATCGTCTGGCCGACCTTGGCGAAGCCGTACGCCTCCTCCGCGTGGTGGATCGGCCAGACCTCGTGGAAGCCGTTGATGAAGGTGCCGTGGGCGTAGGCGTCGCGGCCCTCCTCGACATTCCCGCGCATCCCGAGGTAGCCGTTGCCGACCGCGAAGAGGGTCTCGGTGAGCCCGAGGTCGCTCGCGTCGAACCGGGTCTCTCGCAGGCTCCACGGGTCCACCGGGAACCGGCCACGATCGATCGGGTCAACCGGGGTCCACTGATCCATCTCTCCCCCTCAGTGTTTCGACCAGTCTGCTCGCCAACGGGCCGGCGGTGCCATGGGCAAGGTCACGAACCGATCCCTGAGGAGCGAGCGCAGCGAGCGTCACGAACCGATCCCTGAGGAGCGAGCGCAGCGAGCGTCACGAAGGGTCGTCCCCGGACGCGATCAGTGCGAGCACGGCATCGCCGTACTGCTCGAGCTTCTTCACGCCCACGCCATTGACCGCCATCAGGTCATCGAGCGAACCGGGCCTGGTGCTGGCGATACCCGTCAGCGTGCTGTCGGGGAAGACCACATAGGCCGGGACGGCGGCAGCCCGGGCCGTTTCCGCACGCCAGGCCCGTAGCGCCTCGAAAAGCTCGCGATCGGCGTCGCTGAGACTCGCGGACGCAGCGGAGCGCGAACCTCCCTTCGTCCCCTTTGCCTTGCGACTCGACCGCTGGGCGCGCACGACAGTCTCCTGGCGCAACGGCACCTGCTGCTCACCGCGCAGCACCGACCACGAGGCGTCGGTCAGCCCGAGGGTGCCGTGGCCGTCGCCGGAAACTGCGAGGAGCCCGCTCGCCAGCAACTGCCGGGCGACCGCACGCCATTGCACGTCGGTGAGCTCCGTCCCGATCCCGAAGGTGGTGAGGGTGTCGTGGCCCCACTGGTCGACCCGCTCGGTGCGCTTGCCGAGCAGGATGTCGATCAGGTGGCCGGCGCCGTAGCGCTGGTTCCGCTCGCGCTGGAGGCGCACGATCGTCGAGAGCAGCTTCTGCGCGGGGACCGTGCCGTCCCAGGCTTCCGGGGCATTCAGGCAGGTGTCGCAGTTGCCGCAGGGCGCACTGGGCTCGCCGAAGTGGGCGAGGATCAGCTGCCGCCGGCAGCCGAGGGTCTCGCACAGGCCGAGCATCGAGTCCAGGTGCTGGCCGAGCAGGCGCTTGTGCTGGGCGTCACCTTCGGAGCCCTGGATCATCTGGCGCTGCTGGACGACGTCCGCCAGTCCATACGCCATCCACGCGGTGGCGGGAAGGCCGTCGCGACCGGCGCGTCCGGTCTCCTGGTAGTAGCCCTCGATGCTCTTCGGCAGGTCGAGGTGCGCCACGAACCGCACGTCGGGCTTGTCGATGCCCATGCCGAACGCGATGGTGGCGACCATCACGACGCCGTCCTCGCGCAGGAAGCGCGTCTGGTTCGCCGACCGGACCGGCCCGGGCAGTCCCGCGTGGTACGGCAGTGCCGTGATGCCTTCCTTGGCCAGTGCTTGTGCCGTCTTCTCCACCGACTTCCGCGACAGGCAGTAGACGATCCCTGCGTCACCGTCGTGCTCGGAGCGGATCAGGTCGAGGAGCTGCTTGACCGGTTGCTGCTTCGACTCGATGCGGTACTGGATGTTCGGCCGGTCGAAGCTTGCGACGAAGGTCCGCGCGTCCTGGAGGCCAAGGCGCTGGACGATCTCGCGCTGGGTGGCGGGAGTCGCGGTCGCCGTGAGCGCGATCCTCGGAACCGTGGGCCAGCGGTCGTGCAGTACCGATAGCCGAAGGTAGTCCGGACGGAAGTCGTGGCCCCATTGAGACACGCAGTGCGCCTCGTCGATCGCGAACACCGACACCGTGAGGCGGTCGAGGAAGTCCCGCGTCCGCTCCAGCCCGAGCCGCTCCGGTGCGAGGTAGAGCAGGTCCAGCTCACCGGCCAGCGCCGCCCGCTCGGTGGCCCGCAGTTCGTCGGAGGTGACGCTGGAGTTGAGGAAACCTGCCCGGACCCCGAGTGCGTCGAGCGCGGTCACCTGGTCGTGCATGAGCGCGATCAGCGGCGAGATCACCACCCCGACACCCCGACGCACCATCGCTGGGATCTGGTAGCACAGGGATTTCCCGCCACCGGTGGGCATCAGGACGAGCGCGTCGCCGCCGTCGATGACGTGGCTGATCACCTGCTCCTGCGTGCCACGGAACGCGTCGTAGCCGAACGTCAGACGCAGGACGTCGACGGCAGCGAGGGCGGTGGGCACGCGCGTCATGCTAGACCGCTGTGCTGACAATCGAGGTCGGCTGTACCAAGCCGGCGGGCGAATGGCCTACCAAGCACGGCACCAAGAGCAGGGCACCCCCTAGCACTCACGCCCGATCGGGCGAAAGCTGGCTGACAAGCACCGATGTTCGCCAGCCGCCAGGATGCTACGGAAGCTCAGTGCCTCATACCCACCCCCGGGTTTCGCAAGGAGAATCATGACGACGCAGGAGTACACCGATCCGGTTGTCACCGGCATGGCAGACATCAATGGCCGCTTCGCCACGATCCTGGCCGAGCTCGACTGGCTCAGCGCCCAGAGCAGCCACCTCGCCAGCATCGGACTCCGGGAGCTGCACAAGTCCGTCCGCGCGTGCACCCTGGAGAACGACGAGGTCCAGATCGAGCTCACCGCGACGGCCACCGGCAGCGGCGTGACGGTGATCCTTGAGGACTCCGGGCCGGCGTTCCACAGCATCGTGCGGCGGATCACTCCCGAGCCGGCCAGCAACGGCGACAGTCGCCTGCGCATCATCGACACCGACTTCGACGAGGTCGCCTACAGCCGCGATCTCGGTCGTAGCCGGTGGGTCCTTCGCCGGTTCGCGGAGCGAACGGCAACCCACTCAGGGGCCGGGCTTCGTCAAGCGGCGCCGATGTCGAGCCAGCCCTGAGCGCTGCCGCGTCACCCTTTCGTAAGGACCCGGTAAGCACAGTCGCATGGAAGCCGGGACAGCTGCGGCAGTTGACTGGCGTGTGCCAACACACCAACCGATTGGAGCGGCAACCGTGAAGTACTCACGTCTATCCATTCTCCTGACGACCGCCGCAACGGCGGCCGCCGTGTCCTTCAGCCTTGCGCCTGCCGCGTCGGCGACGCCGGGTCCTTCCCCCTCCCGCCACAGCGCTGGCGCGGTCTTCGTCCAGACCGATGACCTCGACCACAACGCCGTCATTGCCTACGACCGTGCGGCCGACGGCCAGCTCACCAAGGTCGCCACCTATCCCACTGGCGGAAAGGGCGGGGCCGAGGCCGGCGCGGTCGTCGACCCGCTCGCGTCCCAGGGCTCCTTGACGCTCGACAGGTTGCACCAGCTCCTGTACGCCGTGAACGGCGGCAGCGACACCATCACCGTCTTCGGCGTGGACGGCAGCCGGCTGACCCGCCGCCAGGTGCTGCCCACCCACGGCGACCTGCCGGTCTCCGTCGGGGTGTCCGGCAACCTGGTCTACGTGCTGAACGCGCGGGACGGCGGCTCGATCACCGGCTTCACCGTGCAGGGCCACACGCTGGTTCCGCTGGCCGGCTCCACCCGGGCACTGAACCTCGTACCCAACGACAAGCCCGAGTTCCTGCAGGCACCGTCGCAGGTGGCGATCACTCCCGAGCGGGACGCCGTCATCGTGGCAACAAAGACCCACGGCCAGCTGCTGGTGTTCCCGCTGGGTGACCACGGCAGTCCGTCGGCCTCGCCGGTGGTGACGCCGTCCGGCACCGTGCCGTTCGCGCTGTCGTTCGACCGTGCTGGCCGCCTCCTCGTCGTGGACGCCACCGGCTTCGCGTCCAGCTACCGGGTGGCGCACAACGGGCACCTCGCACTGCTGTCCCAGGCGGGACCGACAGGGCAGGCCGCCGCGTGCTGGTCGGTGGTCGTGCGCGGCCGGCTGTACGCGGCCAACGCGGGATCGAACAGCATCTCCTCGTTCTCGCTCCGGCACGGCCAGCTCGCACTGCTCGACGCGACCGCTGCCAGCACCGACGCGGGCCCGGTTGACCTGGCGGCGTCCCGGCACGGCGAGTTCATCTACCAGCTGAGCGGCGCCACCGGGATGGTCGACGCGTACCGCGTGGCACACGATGGCTCGCTCACGAAGATCGGGTCGGTCAGCACCGGCCTCGGGTCGGCCAACGGCAAGCCGCTGGAAGGCATCGCAGCGAGTTGATCCGGAGGGTTCGGCGGGCGTCCCGGGGTGACCTGGGGCGCCCGCTGTGCGGTTCACAGGGCAGTTCTGACGTGCTCACAATTGCCCAGGGCTCGGGACGGCGCCGACCCCGGGGGGTCAAGAATGCAGCATGGCCGCAGCGTGGGACGCCTTCGTTTCCTACGCGCGCTCGAACTCCGAGCGGACGGCGATCGCTGTCCAGCGTGGACTCCAGCGGTTTGCCCGGCCCTGGAACCAGCGCCGCGCCGTCCGGATCTTCCGGGACGACTCGGCCATGTCGACCAACCCGTCGTTGTGGTCGGCGATCGAGGAGGGCCTTTCCGCGGCTGGTCACCTGATCCTCCTGCTCAGCCCCGCTGCAGCGGCCTCGGCGTACGTCGAGAAGGAAGTCGCGTGGTGGCTCGACCACAAGGGCCCCACGACGATCCTGCTGGTGCTCGACGCCGGCGACCTCGCCTGGGACCAGGCCGGCAACCGGTTCTCCGACGACAGCCCGGTGCCCGCCTGCCTGCGCGATGCGTTCGCGGAGGAGCCCCGCTGGCTCGACCTGCGCTGGGTGCGCGCCTCCCCTGATCCCCCAGGCGATCCCCGCTTCGCCGCTGCGATGGCCGACCTGTCCGCGCCCATCCGCGGCATCGCCCGTGACGACCTGATCGGGGAGGACCTCACCCAGCACCGCAGGGTGCGCCGGCTCGCCACCTCTGCGGTGAGCCTTCTCGCGCTCCTGCTGGTGATCTCGATCATCGCCACCGTGCTCGCCGTCCGACAGCGGGACGACGTGCTCCGCCAGGCCGTGACGCTGCGCTCGCGGCAACTGGCCAGCACGGGGTCGGGGCTGCTCGACTCCGACCTGCGGCTGGCGCAACTCCTCGCGGTGCAGGGATTCCGCACCGAGGAATCCGCCGCGACGAGGCAGGCCCTCCTGCAGGCGGCGTTCAGTTCGCCGCTGGTGGACCGTTTCGTGAGCTTCGACGCCGACATCACGGCGGTAGCCACCAGCGCGGACGCATCGACGGTGGCAGTCGCAGTCAAGGACGGGCGCGTGTACACGATCGACGGCGAAGGAGCCACCGCGCCTGCGCTCCGGTTCACAGCGTCCGGCCCGGTGATGACACTCCGGGCCAGCAGGGACGGAACCGTCCTGCTCGCCGCTACACGGGACGCGGTGACCGTGTGGGATGCCGCCGGTTCCCGGGTGCTTCCCGGCGGCGCCGCCGCGCCGGCGGAAGCAGTCGCCCTGTCCGCGTCCGGACGCCGGGTCGCTCTCGTCCGGGGCGAGACCACGACGAAGGTCGTGGTCTACGACACCGCGACCGGCACGGAACTCACCCAGCGCGCTGACCCCCTGGGGCTCAAGAAGAACCAGGCCGTGATCTATCCCCAGTTCACGGAGCGTCTCGCCTTCCTCGGCGACGACAGGCTGCGCCTGGTCAGCAATGACGCGCGCTGGCTGGAACTCGACCTGCGCACCGGAAGGTCCCGCCGGGCCGGCTGGGCGACGTGGACGCCGTCGGTGGAGCTGTACGCCGCGTCCACCCGCGCCGACTTCCTGCTGGCCGCCCCGATCACCAACGGTCAGGCTGTGCGGGTCTGGCGGCTGGACCGCCCTGGCGCGAACCCGCCCCCGGCGAGAGCAGGGGTACAGCTCACCGACCCGCTGGGGATGGCTGTCAGCCCTGACGGGCACCTGGTGCTGGTGAATGACTCCTCCACAGGGCTCTCGGTGGCGCCCGTCCCCCGCACTGACGCGGTATCCGTGGTGCCGGCGACCCGCATCACCGGGCTCAGCGGTGTTGCTGCGATGGAGTTCCTCAGCCCGAGCAGGGCCGTCGCCGGCGCGCGCGCGGAGCTCGTCTTCCTGCGCTTCGGCGAGGCCGGGCGAGGGGCTGCCGCAGCGAAGCTGTCGCCGCGCGGGGTCGGCGGCGTGCCTGACTACGCCACCGACTTCCGGGACTCGCGCCTGGCCGTCTCCCCCGACGGCTCGCGGGTTGCGGTCCTGAACCTGAACGGCGGCGAGCTCGAGATCGTCCCTGTGCCCGGACGGAACGGTGCGGCCTTGCGGAGGACGACCGTGAGCAGCGATGACCTGGACCAACTGTTCGGAGTGGTGTGGCTCGACGATGACACCGTCCTTGTGGCTGGCGGGGAACCCGGCGGGGTCGGGAAGGGACTGCCCGCAGGGGTGGTGCGGTGGGACCTGGGCCTTCCCCTGATCGGCGATGAGGGCGACCGCGAGACCCCGCTCGCCGCCCTCCCCACTGCGTCGGGGACGGTCCTCATCGCCACCTCGGGCGGACGCGTGCAGACCCGCGCGACTCCCGGCGGCGACCTGCGCGGCGAGGTCGAGGCGGGCGCACCCGCGACCGTGTACGACCTTGCCCGGTTCAGCGCGGACGGGCGCTATCTCGCCCTCGTCGACGTCGGCGACTTCACCACCGACCCGGAAACGACCTCAGCAACGCTGCGGGTGGTGGATGCGGGAACCGGCGCCGTCATGCACGAGCAGGTCTGGCCGGACGGGGAGGACGTGGCGGGTCTCGAGTTCGCCGGCACAACGCTGCTGGTGACCCACCTGGACGGCTCCGTCGACGTGCTGCCCGACCTGGGACGCGGGGCGGCGCAGCTCATCTCGACGGCGGGCACCCGCACCAGCACGGGCTCGATCCAGCCGAATCCGCCCGTGGTCGGTGGCGGCGGGCTGGTCGGTTTCCCCACCCGGTCCGGCCTCCAGTTGTACGACCTGACAACGCTGCAGCCGTCGGCTGCACTCCCCGTCCCGCCGGGTTTCGAGGCCGTCCCGCGCACCTACGCGTTCGCGCCCGACGGCCACACCCTTGTCACGGGGTTCTTCGGCGGCGACGCACGCACCGCGCGGGTGAACGTCCGTGACCTCGCCACCGAGGCTGTCCTCGCCCAGGTGTGCGCGAGCACCGGTGGCGCGATCAGTGCCGGCGAGTGGCGCCGGGTCGTGGGCGACGCACCGCCGGACGAGCCGGGGTGCCGATGATGCTGACGGTGTACCCACCAGAGCAGGCCGATGCAGGGCGGAAGGCAACGAGATGACGAATGTGGCCGTGCCCCGACCCCCGTCGGATCGTCGGGCAGTCCTCTGGTGGCTCGCAGGGCTCTTCGCCCTGATCGGCCTCGGACTCACCCTGCTGATCGCCGTCCCCGCGGTGACGCGTCCCGACTGGGCGGTCACGCCCGGGCTCGGCACCGAGTGGTGGCAGGCCGGCCCCGACGACGAGGGGTTCCTTGTCGCGATCCTGCTCGCCTGGGCCTTGGCGATGCGCTTCTTCGCGAGCGCGCGAGGGCGGCGCCGGTTCATGGAACGGGAATGGGTGGTGCTGCTTGCCGTCCTCAACCTCGGCCTTGGTGCAGCGTCCTACGCGCCATGCCGGGGTGACTCGACCTGGGCGTCCCTGATCGTGTGGACGATCAAGCTCCTCACCGGCCAGGTGGAGGACAGCGTGATCGGGCCGGCAGCGACGACGGCCTGCGTGGGCGAACTGCCCCTTGCGTTCCAGGCGGCTCGCCTTGCCGGCGTGAGCACTGTGCTCCTCGCCGCTGCAAGCCTGTTGATCGCTGCGTCCATGCGCGGCCTCGACCGCTGGTGGACGTGGTGGGCCCGCGACATTGACATTGTGGCCGGGCTGAACGCGGAGTCCGTCCCGCTGGTGCGGGCACTGCTCGAGGAACGCGCCCGCGAGCGGGCAGCCAAGCCCTGGTACCACCTGACCCTCGCGGAGCGGCTCGGTCGGCTCCTGCCCCACCGTTCCGGCGTGGTGGTGCTGCGGGCCACGCTCGAGGACGTGCTGCTGACGGACGTCAAGGACCTTGGCGCCCACGTGTACATCGCCGATCCGACGTCGAGGGAGACGTGGGAGCGCATCCTGCTGCGATGGCAGCGTTCGATCCCGCTGCGGCGGCTCTTCGCGGTGAGCGTCTCGCAGTCCCGCAACATCGACGTGGTCGAGGCGGCACGGGCAGCGATCGACACCGGCCTGCAATCGGTGCGCCGGACGCCGTACAACGACGTGCCGCGACTGATCGCACGACTGGACGATCCCAACGGTGCGCGGGCGTGGCGGCTCGCCAACCTCGACGTGCAGGGGTGCTTCCTCGACGCGATCACCACAGACGAGCTGCTCGCGCGGCAACTCGTTGTGATGATCCGCGATACCGCCCACAACACGGTGGTCCTCGCCGGCGACACGCCGTTGACGACCAGCCTGCTCGACGAGCTGGCGCTGACGGAGGCCTTCGACGAGGACCTCCACGGCAGCGACCCGGGCCAGCCGGCGAGGCCTCCGCGGAGCGTGGTGGTGTGCCAGCCACGGGCTGTCGAACTGGTGGCCGAGTGGCAGGCCGGCCGGAACCCGTCAGCGGTGAGCGACCCCTTCGTCGTGACCGCCTCGGAGCTCGACTGGGAGCATTACATCGCCACCAACCGCGTCCGGATGACCGTCATCGTGACCGAGCCGTTCCTCCCCGAGACGCCGCCGAAGGCACGACGGATCGCACAGTTGAATCCACAGGTTCTGATCGCCTGCCGCTCGCCGTACACCCAGGGCGTTGACCTCACCGATCCGCTGTCCAGCCTGATCACCTTCGGTCCGACCCTGCTGCAGTCCGGCGGGGTGCCCGAGGACTCGTGGACGGTGCTGGCCCGGCACAACCATGACTTCTTCACCGACGCCCAGAGCACCCGTCCGGCGTCGCGACCCTGGGGATCGCCGACCGATCCGCCCGAGGCGCGACTTCCCGACTTCCTTCGCGAAGACACCCTGCGGCAGGAGCGGCTGATCCTGCAGCAGGTGGAGCGGGAGCACTTCCGTTGGCTGCCGGCAGTGCCGGGGCACGTGGTGCCCGCGCTGCCCGACGCAGTGGTGGAACGCATCACCGAGGCGGAGCACCGGCGGTGGTGCGACCTGCGGGTGGCGAACGGCTGGAGGTGGGGCCCGCGGTCCAGCGACCGCGCAGAGGATGACCGCAACCGCCGCAACCACAACCTCGTCGACCTCGCCTCCGGGACCCGGTTGGGAGCAACCCCGCCCGGCGTGGCGACCCCGGACGAGGTTGCCCGGATCCGCGAGCAGGACCGCACCACCGTCCTCGGTGTCATCGGCCGGCTGAAGCTGTGGGGCATCGTCGGCATTCCGGTGTACGAGCGGACGGGCGCGGTCGTCGCGACGCGCCTGACGAAGCGGACATCCTGGGTCGCGGAGTCCGGAGAGGAGCTCGTGAGCGAGAGCGGCGACTGGTGGGTCACCGACGAGGACGGGACCAACGGCCGCGGTGTGGCGCCGGACGCGTTCGCCCGCACCTACGTCGCCGACGCCGCAGAGCCCGGACGGTACCTGCGCGTCGGACGAGTCGCGGCACACCGCGCGGCTGGCGGCGAGGTCGTCCACACCCTTGAGGGCGAGGAGCGCGCGAACGCTGGCGACTGGATCGTTGTCGACGAACTGGACAATGCATGGCCCGTGCCCGCCGCCCAGTTCTCCGCCGGGTACCGGCGCCTGCAGGCGGCCGAGGTCACCGGGGACGGCGTCGCCGCAGCAGCCGCAGCACCAGCGGCACTCCCCAGACCAGGACCAGCAGTGTGAGGTAGCCGGCCCCGTAGTTCCGGTCGAGCAGGCTGGGGTTGTCCGGTCGCCGCCCGAGACCCGTGAGGAAGGGGAACGCGACGAGGCTCACCAGCAGTGACAGGGCGGACGCCGCTGCGACATCGCGGCGCCAGCCCACGGGGACGAGACGCGCGATGGCCACGCCGGCGATCACAACGATGGGCACCACCAGCAGGTCGACGATCAGCGGACCGCCCAGCCACCAGGCGCCGACCCCGAGGACCGGCGCTGTCCGGTCGAGAAGAAGTTGCAGCATCTGGACGCCCCCGAACACGATCGTCCCCGATCCGGCCAGCAACAGCAGGAGTTGCAGCCTGGTCAAGCCGCCGATCGCAGCCCTGACCTCCACAACCTGCTGGTTGCGAAGCTCGACGATCCTCCGCCGGAACACGCGAACCAGCGCTGTCCGCCTGCGTGCGTTCATCGACGGACCTCAATGGTCGTGACCCATTTCGTCTGCAGTGCGCCGGGACGGTTCGGGGCGATCAGCCGGGCCGGATAGCCGTGGTCGAGGGCCAGCTGTTGCCCGTCGATCCGGAGCGCGAGCAGGGTGTCGGGATGGTTCAGGGTCTGGCGCGTCACCGTACTGACTCCGTAGCCGCCCGGGTCGGCCGAGCGCACCGTCAGCTCGGCGACGCCACCCGGGTCGTCCACCAGCTCGCTGAGCCGCACACCCTCCCAGGTCGCCCACACGTTCCAGCCCTCGACGCAGGCGATCGGCAGCAACGCTGCATGCTGCGTCATCGCCTGCAGGTCGGCGAGTGTCCGCGTCCGCTCGCGCCCCCCATCACGGACGCGCAGCTGCCAGTCCGGATCGGCCACGACGCCGGCGGCGACGGCACTCCGGTTGACCGGCAGACCTTGTGGCCCCATGGCGCTGCGCTGCGAGAGCACCCCGACCGGCCGGAGCACCGGCAGCTTGTCGCCCGCTGTCGTCACCGCTGCGATGACGGCACCGAGGGCGGCCAGCCGGAACACGTCCCTTCTACCAAGGTCGCCGGCGGCCACGGCCGGTTCGGGCGCCTTCCACAGCTCCCGCACCTTGGGCAGCTTCACAGCGACGTGCACAGCGATCGCACCGATCGCCAGCCACGCCACCGCGTAGTGGACCGGCGGGAAGTAGAACCCGAACGCGTACCACTCGGTCACATTCAGAAGTCCCGTGACCAGCTCGAAGACCGCA
>Ga0302299_10002100_pt1 | contig 12137 bp, 8 predicted proteins | sample III_Fen_N3_4_FD_198795 | JGI IMG/M metagenome (GOLD analysis project Ga0302299, IMG submission 198795) | Peat permafrost microbial communities from Stordalen Mire near Abisko, Sweden - III_Fen_N3_4 | ecosystem: Environmental > Terrestrial > Soil > Wetlands > Permafrost | place: Sweden: Abisko...
CAGGTGGAAGGAAAAAAGTAGGCAATATTAAAATCAAAAAGATCCTCACAACAACTGGACCAGATAACTACTTCTGGGACTGGATGATCTTGGTACAGGATTTCATTGCCGGTGGTGGGCTTATACCCACTGCATATAAACGTGCAATTGTAATCACCGAGTTGGCTGAAGATGGTTTATCTGTCATCAACACTTGGGACTGTACAGGTTGCTGGCCAACCAAAATTAATGGCCAATCACATAAACGTCTGGCTTCTGACAATACTATAGAAGAATTAGAATTATCATGCGATATCATTGATAAACTCTAGTAGAAGATGTTTGCTATTATGAATAAAAGGGGAGTGAGGGGTTCTTTTACTCCCCTTTATTGTTATTAAAAATCCTAACAAAAAATTTTATGCAATCAATTGATGAATTATTAGATTCCTTATCCAAGAAATATCCAGGAATTGCCTTAAGAGAATGCGTATTAGCTTCGGGGAGAAAAGCTATTATCAGAGAACAAAATGGTGAAGATGACGGTATATTAACAAACCCAATTTTCGTAAAGAGTAACAATAACTATAATGCCTTCTTAGGTAATATAGTATTAGCCCTGCTAAATGAAGACGACAGTATCCTTAAAGAACAGGTAACCATGACCGACATAAAGAACATGGCTATCAACGATAAGTATTCAGTCCTTATTCATAGCAGGATTTTCTCATTAGGGGAAGCCTTACAATTTGAGTATCCCTGGGATGATAAAGAGGAACCTACTATCTACACTGAAAACCTTGAATTCTTCCTTAACAATATCAAAGCTGGAAAGAACTTATTACCAGGTGAAGAGGGTTATTTCAAATATGCAATACCTTTATACACTGAAGACATCACCCAACCTATTGAACTAACACTTCAAAGTAATAAACGGGTACGTTTTACAATATTAGATGGGCACGGTGAATGCTACTTGCTAGAACTTAACGAGGACCGTCAAAATATCAATGCCCTGCTAACTTCTCGTAATTTAGAAATACTAATTACCGACGAATGGCACAGGGTAGATAACTTTAAACTATTCTCTGCACGGGATATGATGGAACTAAGAAGTGCAGTCATAACCAAAGATCCCCGTTTTGATGGGATGACAGAAGTAATACACCCAGATAACAAGAACAGGAGACTGGAACTCCCTTTAGTAGAAATCCCAGACTTTTTGTTTCCCCGGACTGTACAATAAGTCTGGAGGACTTCTCTTACCTACAAATCTCTGGGGTACATCTATCTCTATCGGAATTTAATCTTCTACCCTATGCAAAAAGGAAAAGATTAAAGGATTACTGCATAACAGCCAACACACCTTCAAAAGAAACATAATATGTTATTAGGTTCAGGACTATCATCTGGGAGCTCAGTTATCACACTGGGCCTTCAGGTTGTTTTACGTGACAATTTTACGGCACAGTCTCAAAAGATCAATGCCAGTATGGCGGCTTTAAATGCCAACACAAATAAATTTGTTGCAGCCGGTACAGCAGCTCGTAATGCCTACGGTGCTGCTGCTGTCGTAGGTGGAGCAGCCTTAATGACTTTTGGTAAATGGTATCAAGAGGGGATTAAGTTTGACCACGTAATGAGGGGGGTTAAGGTAGTTACTGAAGCTACAGGCCAAGAACTTGAAGGCCTAAGCCAAAGGGCCAAGGATATGTCTATTGCTTCCATATTTAAACCAGAAGATATTGCCAAATCAATGCAGATTATAGGCCAGGCTGGTTTTAATGCAAAGGAAGTAAACTCTACTATCAAGGCCGTAAATGACATGGCCATGGGTACTCTATCAGATACCAAGACATCAGCTGAGTTCTTAGTTGCTACCCTTAATACATTTCAAATACCTAAAGACAATGTCCAGGAAATAACCCGGACAGTTAACTTACTGGGTACTGCTGCAAACAAATCAAGTACTGACCTTTATAATATGTTCGAAACCTTTAGGTACTCATCCACTACGGCTAGGTACCTTGGTTTGAATGTAAAACAGCTATCGGGGTTAGCTATGGCGGTATCTAATGCTGGGTTAAGAGGATCAATGGGGGGTACTGCCTTAGAAAACATGATGAGGTATGTATCTCGTGCTGTAGGTGAATTCCAAACTAAGAGACAGAAGAAATCCTTTGGTATGGCCGGTATAAAGAGGGAAGACCTTATGGACCCCAACACTGGGGCTCTAAGACCTTGGGAAGATATCTTCGAAACCTTGGGACATAGATTGGCTGGCTTAGGGCAGATTAAACAACAATCTATCATGGAAAATATCTTTGGGGTTAGAGGCCAGAGAGCTGCGGGTATTATGATAAAGAACTTGCAGGATTTCAAGAAGATGCAGAATGAGCTAAACAATCCTCAAGATATGTCTAAACTATCTGCCTATATCAATGATGGTCCTTGGGCAAGTATTGAAAGGTTAAAGAATAGTTGGAATGTATTCAAAATACAATTTGCCTCATCCATCAAACCATTAGCAACTGCCTTAGTGGGATTCTTAACCTACTTCCTTAAGGCTGTAACTTGGTTAATGAAGATACCATTCTTAGGAAAGGGCTTAGCAATATTAGGGGTAGGCTTTGTAATAGTTAAGACGGCCACCTACCTATGGCGAACTGCTATAATAGCTGCTGCCTTAGCTCAATCAACTATGGTATCATCCGGTATAGCCAGGACTGCTGCTTTAGGTTCTTCCTACACTATATTAACTAATAAGGCTAACCTGTACACAGCATCCTTATTAAGACAACGGGCTGCTTCATTAGGTGGAGCTAGGGGAACTGCTTTAGCACAAGGTATGTTAGGTATGGGTTATGCTGTCAATTCCGCAGGTGCCATCTACGGCCCAAAAGGTAGGATGGTATCAAACAAAAACCTGGGTAGCCTTATAGGTAAAGGAGCAGGTGCTGGCCTTATGTTACAGGGTGCAAGGTTAGGAGCTAATACTATGGGGAGAGCTGCTGTTGGGTTTGGAGCTAAGGCTTTAGGCGTACTAACAGGTCCTTGGGGTATTGCCCTAATGGTTGGGGCCACAGTATTACCAATGATATGGGATGCTGTAAAGGGAACTAATGCTGCAATTGATAAGAACACAGAAGCTGTTCAAACCAATGGTGATAAAGCTGCAGAGATGGCCAATATGCTAACCCTTATTGCTGATAGACTTCAGGAAAAACAATATAAAGAGTCCGGCCAGTTTGGGGGTATGAGTTTATCCAACATGCTTGATTTCAAACAGAAGGAAGATAGGTACAAAGAGTATGCAGCCAACACTGCTAACCATCCAGGTAAATTCTACGATACTTCAAAACCTGGGATGATAACAGTATATCTGGATGGTAATGCAATGGGTAGGGGGTTATTCACTGAGATCAATAACATATCACAAGATTACATAAACAAGGCTTTTTCACAAATAACTAAATAATATCATGGCTATAGAAACCGACAAATTAAGGAATCTGGGATTAGAATTACCGCCCACAGTGGAATGGCTTTCTGTACCAAGTCAAGCATTTAGATATTCTAAATTTATTACCAACCATAAGATACATAGAGATCTTATACTAGCACAAGCTGGAATACACGCTTTACTAACAAAGAAAACTACCCACGAGAAGAAATCTGCTTATAAACAAATAACTGAGATCAAGACTTTTCAGGATACTAATATAAACTTCGAAGACCTGCATAAGGGTAAGGATGCCTACCAACAAATTATAAGGTCAGCCCATAAGGATACAGTCTCAAGAAGGACTAAGCCATTTCAGGAACAGATCTTTATAGTAGACATCGACTATAACCCCAACTTATCAACCGATGGGAGAAGGTATATTGCCTTACAGAACATCCCCTTGGAATTAGCTTACGAGGGGGATTCCAACTTCAATGTCATAAAGGGTATTGCACGTAATAACCCACACTATCAATATACCGGTAGTGAAGACACTCTGGAGTTTGATGTAGATTGGTATGCAGAAAAGGATAATCGGATGGATGTAATCAACAACTGCAGGTGGTTAGAGGCTTTAACAAAGGGCGATGGCTATTGTGATGCAATACATAGGGTAATGATTATATGGGGTGGTAATGGGGTAGAAGCAAAGAATCCTATACCAGGAGTAGAAACACCAATGGAAGTATTAACAACAGCCAACAATGATAAGCTATTCCCCAATATGATATGGCTACTAACCAAAGCTTCCTATAAACTCAAACAGTTCAATAGAGGCTATTTCCCTATTAAGAATAAATCTGGGCAATACATATCAACACAACTACTACCCTGTCAGGCAGAACAAAAGTTAGTCTTCAAAAGGATAACAGAATTCAACCTATCAAGAGCACAGATACTTGACCCCACTAAGAATGGGTCTAGCACACACGATCAGATATATGGGATAAGAACTAAAAAGGAGTAATCATGGAATTATATGAAAACGGTAAACTCATTACTTTAAGTGACGGCCGGATGGACCTATTACCTGCCAACCTGCCATTAGGTTTAGGCAATTATATAATGTATACGGTAATGGATGATGAAGACCTAGAAAGTATTGCAAACAAATTCTATGATGACTCTACCCGGTGGTTCATCATAGCTAATGCCAACAACATTGAAAAGGGTTGGTTATTAGAAACTGGAACTGTTATAAACATACCAAAATTATGAGTAACGTAATTAGAACAAGTCATGGAACCCCCTTTGTAGAATTAAGAGACTACAAAGGGGACCTTATGTTTGATATGGGGGTTAACATGAAGGAAGCCGCTATCACCTATATGAAGTACTCTGCTGTACAGGATATAGAGGATATATGCGATCTAACCATAGAGGTAAATAATCCCCGAGTGTTAGAAAGTAAATCCTTTCACAGGTACCAGATGGTATGGATACGCTGGGGGTATTTGGGTTATGAGAATACGCAAACACCAGACCAATTTGGTATGCTCCATAACCCAATGTTAACTGGCTACATTATGATGTGGATTAGAGAAGTACAAAGAGATTACTCAGAAACGGGGATACAGATAAAGTTTACACTTACAGATACTTATGCAATGTTATTAGAAGAAGAGAAACCCTCTATAGTATCAGCTAAGAACATGCATAAATTTGCTGTAGAGTTAGGTGCCGCCATAAAGATCAGGTTTGCCATACCTTCTGACCGTAACTCTCAGGCAGTAGCTGAGATGAAAGATGTTTGGGCAGATATGTATTCAGGCGCTAACCAATTGTACCCAGACCAATACGTGGTAGAGATGAAGTATAATACTGATGGTAAGGTAACTAGAACAGTAGATGTATATGGGGAACAGTGGTATGCCGGTAAGAACAGGGAATCAACTAAAAAAACATTTCCCTACCCTTATACTGTTAAAGAAGTTATTGCCCTTAAAAAGGCACTCGCTATAAACTATCCCCCTTATATGATAGAGGGAACACCCAATGGGACAGATGCCATAATCAACTCTTGGGGTGATGACCCAACAACAGGGGGTAAAGCCCCTTGGATAAAAGACCCCCTTACCTTTGTTACTGAGGACGCCCTTAGAGATATGGGTGTAGAAGTAACCCCAAATTCGAGTTTAACAGCCCAGGAATTAGCCTTAAAGAATGCTAAACTCTCTGCTGCTTGGATGGAAGGCTTAAAAGGGGATGACAACGTGCCCCTGGATATGTTCATGTCTCAGGATACCACAGGTAATGGTAATAACCCAATTGTAGCTTTTAGTGATTTATTAAATAAAAGTAAAGCCGGGCCTTTCCATAAAACTACCGATAAGAAAGATAACAGCATTGTATATAGTAATTTAGTACATGGACAGGCTTCACGTAAAACCTATATGTATGGCGGTGAATCCGGAGACCTTATAAAGTTTTCATATAACTCTACAGCCAAGGATAAACCCATAGATGCAGAGAATGATATCGATAATATTATGATTGACCCTGCAACAGGTAACTTAAAGGTTAGGAACTATAGCAGTATGCGCATAAGCGATGCTATTAATCAGAAAACTTATGATAAGCTAGTAGCCCGGTCCTCCTACGGTGCAGCAGCAGCCTACCTATTCAAACAATATCAGGGTGTATTTAATCCCCTATTAGTACAAGGGGATGAGGAGTTTACCAAAAACTTTACCCAATCATTAGCAGGTAAGATCCATAATATACAGGGTTCTATCGATGAATCAACTCTACGTACACCTAATGCCTTTACTCCTACAGTTAAGGGTGGACCCCTATCAACCAACTCCCAGATAACCTTAAATAATGCAGACGTAACACTCAACGAGTATCAGCCAGGTAATCAACCAGGTCCAACCAATACACTATTAATGACCAAGACTAAGAAGTTTAAGTTTGGTGTGGAACAGGCGGAGGATTTTTCAAAGGTTTTAGAAGAGGCTACTGATGAGGTTATTGCCCAAGAAATGCAGTCAGATAAAAAACTAACTAAGGTAACCATTACAGTGATAGGTGACCCACATGCTTGGAATGGTGCAACAGTTAAATGCGATGGTTTAGCAAAGGAAGATAATAGGGATTATTATATCGTAGAAGCCGAGCACACTATATCAACAAATGGCTATATGACAGTACTTACTGGGCACATACCCTCTGAGATACAACCCGTACAAGTTAAGAAGGTGGTAGTACCCCGCAAGGTGGCTCATAAACCCATTAAGAAAAAACCAAAAATAACAAAGGTAAAAGATTGCCCATCATGTAATTTAAGAAATCAATCATGACACTACCACAATTAATATTAGGTATCAAAGAACACGGCCTGGAATTTATCAAACGGTATTATTCCATCTATAGGGGTATAGTAGTAACAACCGTGGATGACGCAGGGCTGGGAAGAATAAGGATTATCATACCCGAAATCTGGGGACAGGGCTATCAGATCTTAGCCTTTCCCCGTAACTTCTACTCTGGAAAGGAGTTCTACCTAAAAGCTTTGCCTGAACCAGGGGATATGGTTTGGGTAGAGTTTGAGGGTGGGAATAAACTAAACCCAGTATGGTCATTTATGTACCCATTGGGGGGAACCATCCCCCAAGAAATATGGGACAAGGATAATATATTCCTGCAAACTAAATATGGGCATACGGTCGAATTTGAAGAAGGCCTTATCACCATAACCCATAAAGATGGTCTGCATATTAAACTAACAAGCACTAATATACAATTGGGTGGTGAAGATTACAAACTTATTAAGCCTGTAGCATTGCAAGCAGAATTAGATAAGATAAATAATAATATAGAAAATTTAAAAACTACAACGAAGGATGGATTCAGTAGTTTGAATGCAGCCGCAGTACCTGCTCAAGCTGTTGCTGGATTAACTGCCTTAATCCTAGATACTCCTGATGTGAATAATACACTAAACGACAAGGTTACACACTAATAATATATACCCTTTATTATGGACAGGACTCAATTATTTGAATTAATCAATCTACTTTTCCCAGACAACACTGCTGGGGAAATTTCAGAAGCAGATGGTAGGTTAGTACTAAAAACATTATTCGATACCGCCTTATCACAATCTATCGCTACCTCTTTATATAAGGGAACCATCACTGGTATAAGGAACAGTGTAAATGAGCTACCCGAAAGCCCAGTAACAGGAACTACATACTTTAGTGCAACTGAGCTATGCCTCTGGGAAAGGGGAGTAAGTAGCTGGGTTCAAATACCCACTACCAATAAACAAACCTTCTTTTCATTAGAGGATAACAACTTCCTTGTAAGACTACCTTCAGGCTATTTACTGGATTCCGGTGGAACTGGGACTACTATAGTAAAGGACATTATACTTACAGGTATAATGCCTGATGGTGTAGTAGGTGATCGATACTATGTCTATGAAAAGGGTAAACCAGGTAAGGTTGCAGAACGTATGTCAGAGGGTTGGGTATATACCCAATTAAAAGCAGGAAGCCAAGTTTACCTAACAGACACCAAAGAGATCATTCTCATAACCAATACTGGTTTTGAAACTCCCACATTTGATGATCCCACTAAGGCTGACTTAGTAGATGGTGTGGTACCAAGAGAACAGTTACCAGCTTTCAGCAGTTTATCACTGGGTACTGGGATGGGTGATGCTGCTAGGGGTGACCAAGGGCTAACCGCCTACAACCACTCACAAAGTGATCACGCTCCTGTTAATGCAGAACCCAACGTTAATCCCGACTGGAATTCTATAGCAGGTAAAAGTGAGATACTCAATAAGCCTGACCTAACTGTATATGTAGAGAAGGTAGCAGGAAAGGGTTTATCTACTGAGGACTATACAACTTTAGAGAAAACTAAGTTAGCCAATATGGGAGACTTTTCAACCAAGGCCGACTTAGCTGGGGGCAAGGTACCCATCAATCAATTACCATACAGGGAATTTGAATTTCAAAGTGGCCTATCACTATACATAGATCATCAAATGGAAAAGTATCCCCATACGATGTGCCTGGATAGTACGGGTAGAGAAGTAATTATAGAAACACAACATCACGACCGGAATACCCTGACAGCCTCATGGGCAAGAGAGGGATCCGGTACAATCATATGTAGTTAATCACCTAACAATTTTATATAATGAGTAAACCAGTAAAATCCAGTCTCGATTTTAATAGGAACGAGATTCAGAATGTAGTAGTACAAAAGTTGGCTACTGCACCCACTTCCCCAGTAGCAGGTTTAGCCTATTTTGATACCACTCTGGGGTATTTCCGTTATCATAATGGTACAGTATGGGTAAGTTGCCGAGAAACACCTAACGTATCAAGCGTAGGCACAGGAACAGCATTACATAATGGTATTGTTGCCAATGCAATAGAGTTTCGAACAATCAAAAGCGCCAATAGCTTACTGGCTATGACAAATGATGGTTCAACTATCATGCTCACAGTATCAGTATCAAAATCTGATGTGGGCTTAGGTAATGTAACCAACGATGCCCAATTAAAAGTGGCTGACCTGGATACCGATGGTAACCTTGCTGCTAACAGTGATTCAAAGATAGCATCACAGAAAGCCGTTAAAACCTACGTTGAGAATAAATTATCTGGTAAATCCTGGAAAGACAGTGTAAGAGCTGGTACAACTGGTAACATCGCTTTATCTGGGGCACAAACAATAGATGGCATCGCAGTAGTTTCAGGGGACAGGGTATTGGTAAAGAACCAAACTGCTGCTGCTAACAATGGTATATACGTAGTAGCCGCAGGAGCTTGGACAAGATCTACTGATAATGACAGTAACGTTGAGATGGTTAATGCCTCTGTAATGATTGAAGAGGGTACAACATTAGCCGATACCCAGTGGACTTGCTCTACTAATGCACCCATTACATTAGGGGGAACCTCTCTTACCTTCGTACAAACAGGGGGACCAGGATCAGTAGTAGGTGGGGATGGTATAGTAGTAACCGGTAATTCAATTGCAGTAGATTCCTCAGTAACAAGGAACTCAGCATCACAAACCCTCACCAATAAAACACTTAATGCAGATAACAACACTATCTCAGAACTTGAGACAGACAACTTTAAGGCAGGGGTAATCGATGCAGATACTGCCTTAGCTGGGAACTCAGACACTAAGATACCTACACAGAAAGCAGTCAAAGGTTATGCAGACACAAAGCTTGCCGGTAAAACTAACTACTATAAAGGGGATTTCGCTGCAGCTACTACCTTAAGTGTTGCCGCTGCAACCCACCTATGTGGATTAGCTCCCCATGTACAGGTATATGAAGTGGTAGGATCTGTTGCATCATTGGTAGAAGTAGAAGTGGCAGTTAATACTGGTACTGGGGCTGTTACCTTTACATCTAGTACGGCTTTTACAGGTTATATGGTAATTATAGGAAAATAAACTTATGAAAAAACTAACGACGAGTATCTTTGCAAAACTACCAAGCCTTGCTGACCTTATGCCTGCAGGGTTTCGTGGTTTGTTTGCTAAAAGTGATGGATTATACATTAAAGATGACAATCAAACTGAGGAGAGGTTGGCTACAATGACAGACATTGCTAATGTTGATGTTTGGACACCTGCGAGTGAACTATATGATGCTATTAAAATAGGTGGTAGGAATTACTGTAGGGATAGTGCAAGGGTAATAGTAGGTAACTATACAAACGAATTGCCTTATCCGTCATTAGGACTGGTTGTTGGAACACCAATGATGATATCTGCATGGGGTAAAGGGGGAGGAAAATTTGGACTTAGAGCAAATGGTACTACTCTCTTTCAAGGGTGTGTTTCTTTTAGTTTCTCAGGGACAACTCTATATAGACAATCACAGTATGCTATAATACCTGCTACAGATAGTTATCTAAATGCTATTATATCTCTTAATGTGTTAATAAATCAAGGAAGTGCAGCAGGAACTATTACAAAATGGCAGATAGAGATAGGTAATAAAGTTACTGACTGGACTCCAGCACCTGAGGATATTGATGCTGCTATTGCACTGAAATTAGATATAGATGATTTACCAACAAGCTTACCTGCTAATGGTGGTACATCTGCTTCATGTTCTGGCGATGCTCATAGTGTTGATGGATTTCATCTTAATCAGGATGTTACAACCGTTGGAAATCCTACATTTCAGAATATTAAACCTGCTTTTAATATAATTAGGAATAATCTTGGCACTCCCTCTGTTGAAGAGATGGCTATGTTTCATGCACAGTTTGGTAATAAACTTAGATTTATACCCGCTATAGCACAAGAAGAATCAACCGATGGTATCACATGGATTCCATCTACAAGAGCGACTGCCAACCAACTTGCAGATATTATGATAGGAGAAGGGCAAACGGGAGGGATTGATATCATTCCTCCTACTGCTATTGGAGGAACAGGTTATTACAGAATGTATTGGAATGCTGCACAAACAGGATATATTAATCTTGCGGCTCTTTATACTTATACTTGCACGAATGCTAATAACTTATATATAAAAATAGAAGGGTGCTGGACTGATACTGTTAATGGTAATCTTGAATATTGGGGCGTTATAGTGCCTGAACAACTTATTAATAATTGGCCGGGGCATTCCTATATTCCTCATACAGGTATATGGTTTCATCCCGCAGGCGCTCACGGCACACATCACGATAGGGTTAGAGTTACCTTTAGAATGAGTGCCGCGAATACTATATACGGATGTGGCTTATATGCTATTGAATGGCTTGGTGGTTTTCCCGCAGGACGAAGAAATGTTGAAGAATATACTAGAGATAAAAGTGTATATTTTCCTTTTCAAGTGTTCGGGGGTTCGGGTAGACTTGCTTATGTTAGTGAGTTGCCTTCATCACTTCCTGCTAATGGAGGAAACGCTGAAACAGTTGATGGTAAACATGCTTCTGAATTTGCCAATGCCTCTGAAACAATAAATTTTACTACTTCTATAACGCCTACTCAGACAGGTACCGTTGCTAAAACTGCTTTATGGCTATTCCAATACTTTGCACAAAGTATAAGATGGCTTTATCTTTATAAATCTCAAACAGGACATACTCATGTTTATTCTGAAATAACAGATTTGCCATCACAGATGAACTATAAAGTAGACAAGGCTTATAAGAAGTCACTTTCTGATGCACCTATTACTTATATTGAATTTGATGATATAAATGCAGCGGGATTTCTAAATTATGGTGTAGAGGATTGGAACGCAAGGCTTTTGGCTTCATTTGAGGCTATGGATTTCGACCCATTAAATCCTAACAGAGTTCGTTTATATGGTAATTTTGAGCTTAGATTGGACGGGTACTTTGCAGGTAATTACAACTTAAAGAAATTTGAATCGCCCATTTGTACAAGGGTTGTTGATTATGCTTTCTTTGATACACAAAACATAACTGATATTATACTTGTTCATCCTGACTTAACGTTGGGAGCGGATGTTGCAAGTAACAATGTTTTTTTAAACAACTTTATCCTTACTAATTTAACAGTTCATAAAAATCTTTCTATTGCTAATTCTGGAGCTCCCGAAGGAGACATTGCTTTTCTTGTTAGTAGTTATGGGACGGTTGTTAAGTATGTGGATACACTTGCTGTACAAATAACTAACTTGATTAAT
>Ga0302299_10002101_pt1 | contig 12132 bp, 11 predicted proteins | sample III_Fen_N3_4_FD_198795 | JGI IMG/M metagenome (GOLD analysis project Ga0302299, IMG submission 198795) | Peat permafrost microbial communities from Stordalen Mire near Abisko, Sweden - III_Fen_N3_4 | ecosystem: Environmental > Terrestrial > Soil > Wetlands > Permafrost | place: Sweden: Abisko...
CTCGACGCCCTGTTCATCCCCGGTGCACCCACCGTCCAACTCGGCCCATACCGCGCACCAACTGAACCCTCCGCTGCCTTTCAGTGCTGGGGTGACGCCCGCGAGCCGAAGGATGCCGCGTACCGGCTGGTCGTGCATCGGTGCGGCACCGATGAATCGGTGTTCCTCTCTGAGGACCTGAACGCCGGCCTGGTCTACTTCTCCCACCAGCTCCTGGATGGCGCCTCGCTGAGCCGTATCCGATTGCTCACCGCCAGTGAGCAGGCGTTCAACGACAAGCTCACGTTCGACGGTACGGCCCGCGAGACGACCCGCTTCCGCTGCACCACCGGCAATGTCCGCACGGCCACGATGACCTTCCGCGCGGAGGTATGTGCCCGGCGTCTCAAGAGCCTCTACGGCCTCTACGAGGCGGTAATGCGGGCCACCCCGCTCGGCGCCACGGCGCAGAGCCTTGTCACCACGCTCACGATGTCGGGCGTGCGCTTCGACCTCATTCAGCGCACGGTTGCCCGGTACCTCGCATCCATCACGCTGTCACCGGAGACGCAGGAATGAGCTGGATCGAGGTCGTAGACGCGAACGGCAGGGTGGTTGCGCGGCGGGCGGCGGAAGGCGTGCCGTGCACGGTAGGGAGTGCCCTGGACAACACACTGCTGATCGAGGGTCCCGACGTGGCACCCTACCACGCCCGCATCGACCGGGAGGCGGACGGGCGGCTCACGGTGACGGTGCTGGGCCAATCGTCAGGCCTGCAACGCCCCGGTGCCCCGGAGCTTGCGATGTTCCTCGCCCTGACGCCATCGGCGCCGGTTGCGGTAGGAGGCAGCGTCATCCGCCTGGTCGATGAGGCGACTCGCGATGTACCGGTGGTCGCGAGCGGGCCGGAGCCGCGCTGGCGGGAGTTCGTGTCGCGCCGGCCCGTCCAGTGGGGCGCTGCCGCGCTTCTCGCGATCAGCGGTGCTGCGATAGGCTACTTCACAATGCCGGGGTCGGAGCGGGCAGTGAATGCGCTCGCTGTTGCCGTCGCACTGGTCCTCGCCGAGTGCGCCTGGGTGGGGCTGTGGGCAATCACGGGCCGCATTCGCCATGGCCGCGCCCGGTTTGGCGAGCACTTCGTCGTGGCCACGGCCATCGCCATTGTCGGCTGGGCGGTTGCCGAACTGGAGTCATGGCAACAGTTCCTGCTGCCGGGCGCAGGCGCGGCGGCAACCGTATTGCTCGCGGTCACCGCGGTGGTGTGGGCGCTCGCGATCCTTCTGCACCTGCGCGTCATGAATCAGGCGCACTGGCAGAAGCACGTGCGCATTGCGGCGGGCTTCGGGGTCGCACTGTTCGTGATGGTGCTTGCCGTGCGGGACTATCAGGGCCCGTGGAGCAGTGACATCGAATTTTCCGCCGTCCTCAAGCCCTTCGCGCGGGTGTGGGCGTCGAGTCCGGACCAGTTCGGCGAATCGCTGACGAAACTGCGGGGGCAGCTCGACAAGGATGACGAGGAGCCCGCGGCGACGGTTGCGGAGGACACCGCCGGATCATAGAGGCCGCCTACCAGCCTGCCGCACCCCCGGCCACCCTGGGGTCGGGCACGCCCTCGAGTCCCTGCGGTGTCACGCGGATCGCATTCACCGTTCCCATGAACTCGGGCTCCTTCCACAGTTCGTAGCCCATCGCCTTCAGCTCGGCACGCACCTGCGGACTCAGGCCCGCCGGTTCCCATCCCACGACATCGGGCAGGCCATTGTGGTGAACGCGCGGAGCGGCGACGGCCTGCGCCAGCGTCATCTGCTGGTCCACCACATTTGATATCACCTCGAGCACCGACGAGATGATCGTGGCGCCGCCGGGCGAGCCGAGGACGATCGACAGCTGACCCTCTCGATCGAGCACGATAGTGGGTGTCATCGAGGAGAGCATGCGCTTCCCGGGCTCGATGCTGTTTGCCAGGCCCACCTGCTGGATACCCATCGCGTTCACCACGCCGGGCTGCGTGGTGAAGTCATCCATCTCGTTGTTGAGCAGGAACCCGGCCCCGCCCACCACGAATCCCGAGCCGAAGCCGGTGTTGATGGTCGTGGTGATTGCGGCGGCGTTGCCGGCACTGTCTACCACCGAGAAGTGGGTCGTGTGCTGTCCCTCGGCGAGCGCCGAGCCCTGGAGCGGCGTGGCGCGATCGGCGGCAATGCTGCTGCGCTGCGCGATGGCGTAGGGCTTCGACGTCAGCTCGGCCAACGGCATGTTCACGAAGGCGGGATCGCCGAGCAGCGTGTTCCGGTCGAGGAAGGCACGTCGTAGTGCCTCGACCTGGAGGTGCACCAGCGCCGTGGTACCCGATGAGGGGAGGTCATATCCCTCCAGGATGTTCAGGGCCTGTATGAGGGTGGCGCCGCCCCCGGACACCGGCGGCATGGTAATGACGCGCCATCCCCGGTAGGTGGTCTCGAGCGGCGTCCGCCAGAGCGCCTGGTACTGCGCGAGGTCTTCCCGCGTGATGAGCCCGCCACCCAACTGGACCTGCTTCGCGATCAGGTCGGCGATGCTGCCGCGATAGAAGACGTCAGCGCCGCTGTCGGCGATGAGCGTGAGGGTGCGTGCGAGGTCCGCCTGGTACAGCGTGTCGCCGGCGCGCCACGGGCGCCCGTCGCCGCGTGTGAATACGGTCGTGGATGACGGGAACGGTGCGAAGCTGCCCGCACTCCCGGCGAGCCATTCAGCGCGCAGGCTGTCGAGCACATGTGCCTTCGCGAGCGCGACCGCCGGCAGGACCACCTCGCGCCAGGGCAGGGCCCCGAAACGCTCGTGCATTGCCCAGAGCCCGGCCACTGATCCAGGCACCCCACCGGCGCGGGCGCCCACCAGCGATGCATCGGTGACCTTGCCCGACGAGTCGATGTACATGTCGCGTGAGGCGGCAAGTGGGGCGGCCTCCCGGAAGTCGAGGGCGAACACCTGACCGTCGTGCTGGCGGTACACGAGGAACCCGCCGCCGCCGATGTTCCCGGCGGCTGGATTCACGACCGCCTGGGCAAAGGCGACCGCGACGATGGCATCGATCGCATTGCCGCCCCGGCGAAGGATCGCGGCCCCCACTTCACTCGACCCTGGGTTGTCGGACACCGCCATGACGTGCGGTTCAATGAGGGGCGGTGCGACATCAGCGAAACGCCAACGCTCGACTGGCTTGCCGGGGCCGGCGCAGCCGGCAACCATCACGGCGATGAGGGCAGGTCCGGCCTTCCGACAGATGGCGGCAACACAGCGCATGTGCATTCTCATCAAGGGGAATTGCAGCTCAATGTGCCGCTCGGCGGAGTCGATCGTGCACGGCATTCCACTGGGGCGTGACCGGTGGCAATTCCACCAGGATGCGATCGCACCCGGCCGCATCGAGATGGTGCAGGGCGGCATAGAGACCGCGCGCGTAGCCATCGGCCTGCGCGGGAAGGCGGACGACGTGACTTCCCGCCGGCAAGCGTACGTCGGTGTACACCAGCGCGCCATGGGAGAGGCGCCGCAACGCCGCCGCCGCCTGCGGCTCCGACAGCGCCGCCAGTTCCGCACTGCTGAGCACCTGCAGCGCTGCGCGCGGGGCGTAGTGCCGGTCCACCTGGCCCGGCGACAACCGGGGTGCCTCCCCTGTCGGTTCAGCGATGTCACGCTCCACCGGCCCAACTACTTCCTCGAGGCTCGCGATCGAGATCATGCCGGGACGGAGGAGCCGCGGCATCGGCCCGGTCAGGTCCACGACGGTCGATTCGATCCCGACATTCGCTGGGCCGCCGTCGAGCAGCATGTCGATGCGGTCGCCCAGGGCTTGTGCCACATGATCGGCTGACGTGGGGGACAGCTCGGTGAAGCGGTTGGCGCTCGGCGCGGCGACCGGGAGGTCGGCTGCGCGTATCAGGGCCAGCGCCACAGGATGTGCCGGCACTCGAATGCCGACGGCATCAAGACCCGCCGTCACGATATCCGGCACCGCGATGTCCTTCGGTACGACAAGCGTGAGGGGGCCGGGCCAGAACCGTTGCGCCAGGCGCGTGGCGTGCGCGGGCCAGTGGCGAGCGAGCCGTTGCGCGTCCTCAATACTGGCGACGTGGACGATGATCGGGTTGAAGGCGGGACGCCCCTTGGCCTCGTAGATGCGACGGACGGCAGCGGGGTCGAGCGCGTCCGCGCCGAGGCCGTACACCGTTTCCGTCGGGAAGGCCACGAGCCCGCCTGCCCGGAGCACTGCCGCGGCGGCGGCGATGGCCTCGGGGTCGGGTGACTGGGGATCGACAGTCAGGCGACGCATCGGCCGCTGCCGTGGGGGGGCCTCAATCGTCGGCCCGGCGCTGCCGCTCGCGCTTGGTGTCGCCGCGCCGCTTCTTGCTGTCGAGCCGGCGCTCCTTGGAGGCCCTGGTTGGCCGCGTGGCACGGCGTGTCTTGGGCACCGCGAGCGCACGACCCACGATGCCAGCCAGGCGCTCGAGCGCGTCCTCGCGGTTTCGCAGCTGGCTGCGGTGATCGGATGCCACGATCCGGAGGTCCCCGTCGCTATCGAGGCGGCTGGCAAGGCGCAGCAGCAGGCGGGCGCGTTGTGCCTCGCTGAGCACTGGAGATGACGTGACATTCCACACCGCCTCGATGCGGGTGGAACTGCGGTTCACGTGCTGGCCACCCGGTCCGCTGGACGGCGTGGCCCGCAGGACGATCTCGGCGAGCGGGATCGACAGTGCCGAGGTCACGGCAAGGGCTCGTTCGGACATGCTCGATGCTAGCGGCCGCGCCGGGGAGATGCAAAGGCTGGTGCACCCTCCCTTCGGCTTCCGTTGCCCGCACGGCACGTTACGTTACTCGCATGGCTTATCGGGTACTCATCATTGATGACGAAGCGGGCATCCGCCAGGCCCTCAAGCAAGTGCTCGAGTATGAGGGCATGCAGGTGCGAACGGCGGGTTCGGGGGGCGAAGGCATCACCGTCTTCCCCGAGTACCGTCCCCACCTGTCATTCCTCGACGTCAAGATGGCTGGCCTGGACGGGCTCGACACCCTGACACGGCTGCGGGAGCTCGACCCCAACGCCCTCGTCATCATGATTTCGGGCCACGGCACGCTCCAGACGGCGGTCGAGGCCACCCGCCGCGGTGCCTTCGATTTTCTTGAAAAGCCCCTCGACACCGACCGGCTCCTCGTCACCGTCCGCAATGCCCTGCGTCACGCCGACCTGACTGGCGAGAACCAGCGGCTCAAGGAAGTGGTGGGGAGCCGCTACACCATGATCGGCAACTCGCCGGCACTGGCAGGCGTGCGCGAGCTGATCAGCAAGGTGGGCCCCACGAACGCACGGGTGCTCATTACCGGCGACAATGGCGCGGGCAAGGAACTGGTGGCGCGGGCGCTGCACGATGCGTCCTCGCGGCGGGGGAAGGCCTTCGTCGAGCTCAACTGCGCGGCGATCCCGTCGGAACTGATCGAGAGTGAACTGTTCGGCCACATGCGCGGCTCGTTCACGGGCGCCGTCACCGACCGGGCGGGCAAGTTCGAGCAGGCCGATGGAGGCACGCTCTTCCTCGACGAGGTGGGTGACCTGTCGCTTGCGGCGCAGGCCAAGCTGCTGCGGGTGTTGCAGGAGGGCGTCGTCACTCGCATTGGTGGCACCAAGTCCGTGACCGTCGATGTCCGCGTGCTCGCGGCCACGAACAAGGACCTGCGCGAGGAGATCCTCGACAACCGGTTCCGGGAGGACCTCCTGTACCGGCTCAATGTGGTGGAGATCCATGTTCCGCCCCTGCGCGAGCGAGTCGATGATGTGCCGCTGCTCGTGGCGCACTTCGCCGACCAGATCGCGGCCACGGCGGGGGTGGCGCTGCGCAAGTTCGGTGAAGACGCCATGTCCCGGTTGCAGCAGCGGCCGTGGCCCGGCAACGTGCGCGAGCTGCGCAACGGCGTCGAGCGGCTGATGATCCTCTCCGCGGGCAAGATGGTGACGGGCCCCGACGTCGAGCGGCTCCTGCCGGTCTTCGATGCCGGATCGCCGGGGGAAGCGGTAGCAGCAGCAGCACCCCACACCTTCGAGACATTCAAGCAGGAAGCGGAGAAGAACTTCCTGCTGCAGAAGCTCCGCGATCATGACTGGAACGTCTCGGAGACGGCGCGGTCACTCCGGATGCCGCGCTCCAACCTGTACAAGAAGATCGAGCGCTACGGATTGCGGAGGGAATCAGCATGACCGGACCTCGCGACTGGGACAAGGACCTCGCGGCCGTCGACAAGGCGATCGAGAGCTGGAAGGCCACGACGCCCGGCACCAGCCCGTCGGCCGCCAAGCCAACGCCTGTCGTTGTGGCGAAGGCAGCGGAGCCGCGGAAGGGCGCGATGTCCACCTGGCTGCGCGTGGCGCTGGTCCTCGCCTTTGCCGTTGCCGTGCCCTTCTGGCCCTACCCCCGGGAATGCGGGATCAACCTCATCCTCTACATGAGCGTGATCTCCCTGCTGGTCATTGCCGGGGCCTGGGGTGCCGCCTCAAGCTGGGGACGCCGGCTTGGCAATGCCCATGTGCTCTCGCTCCTCACCGTCGTCTGGGGGCTGGCGCTCATCGCCGCCGAGGTCCTGCCGCGCATTGGCTATGCGGCGCATCAGGCGCGGTGGATGTGCCCGTAACCGCAGTGAACAGTGAACGGTGAACGGGAGTCCCGTTCCCTGTTCACCGTCTACCGTTCACTCCCGCCCTTTTCTCAACATCGTCCCATACCTCGTCAACCATGGCCAAGAACTTCAAGAACTTCATCGCCGGCAAGTGGGTTGCACCATCCACTGGCGAATATTTCGAGAACCGGAACCCCGCCGATACCCGTGACCTGATCGGGCGTTTTCCCGATTCCGGTGCGGCGGACATCGAAGCGGCGGTCGTCTCCGCCGAACGGGGCTTCAAGCTCTGGTCGCGGACTCCCGCGCCGGCGCGCGGTGATGTGCTCCGGCGAGTCGGTGACCTCCTGGTGGCGCGCAAGGAAGAAGTTGCGGACGCGATGACCCGGGAGATGGGCAAGGTGCTCGCCGAGACCCGTGGCGACGTGCAGGAGGGCATCGACACCGCTTTCTACGCTGCCACGGAGGGCCGCCGCCTCTTCGGGCATACGGTGCCGAGCGAGCTCCCCAGCAAGTGGGCCATGAGCTATCGGCGACCGATCGGGGTGTGCGGCCTGGTTACGCCGTTCAACTTTCCGCTGGCAATCCCCACGTGGAAGGCGTTCCCGGCGCTGCTGTGTGGCAACTCGGTGATCATCAAGCCCTCGGAAGACGTGCCGCATACCGTCACGCTGCTGGTCGAGATCCTCCTCGAGGCAGGTTTGCCGCCCGAAGTCATCCAGCTGGTGCATGGCCGCGGCGAGACGGTGGGGAAGGCGCTGGTGGAGCATCCGTCGGTCGGTGTCATCTCGTTCACCGGCTCTACCGAGACCGGCGCGGCGATCGGGCAGACCTGTGGCCGCATGCACAAGCGCCTGTCACTGGAGATGGGCGGCAAGAACGCCATGATCGTGATGGACGACGCCAACCTGGACCTGGCGCTCGAGGGCGTCCTGTGGGGAGCGTTCGGTACCACGGGCCAGCGCTGCACCGCGACCAGCCGGTTGCTGCTGCACCGGAAGATCCACGATCGCTTCGTGCGCCGTCTCGCCGATGCCGCCGGCAAGCTGCGCCTTGGTGATGGGCGCAAGGCGGGCACCGATGTGGGTCCGCTCATCCACGAGGAGTCGCGCAAGAAGGTGGAGCGCTACGTCGAGATCGGGCGGGATCAGGGCGCGGAACTTGTTACGGGTGGCAGGCGACCCGCTGGCGCGAAGTATGCTCGTGGGTACTTCTACCAGCCAACCATCTTTGCAGGCGTGAAGGCGGGGAGCCGGCTCGAGCAGGAGGAGATCTTCGGGCCCGTTCTCAGTGTGGTGCGCTTCAACACCTTCGATGAGGCGATGCGCATCAACAACGGGGTGCGATATGGCCTGTCGAGCAGCCTCTACACCCAGGACGTCAATCTGGCCTACCGGGCCATGGTCGAGCTCGACAACGGCATTACCTACATCAACGCTCCCACGATCGGCGCCGAGGCACACATGCCGTTCGGCGGGGTGAAGCAGACCGGGAATGGGCATCGCGAGGGTGGCTGGGAAGTGTACGAGTTCTATTCCGAAACGAAGGTTTGCTACGTCGATTACTCGGGTCGCCTGCAACGCGCCCAGATTGACAACTACGACGCCTGAAATTCACGCCCGTGCCCGTTGCGCTGCCGGAGAGGCACGGGTAAGGTTCGATCGCATCGCTGTTCGTTGTCCCAACGAGGGTGAGCCGTATGCGCCCCATGCAGGTCCGATCCGGCAAGCGTGCTTCTTCTTCCGCAGATGAGGGTTCGCTCGACCTCTACCTGAGGGAGATCAGCCGGTACCCGCTGATTCCACAGGCGGAAGAGGTCCGGCTGGCCCAGGGCATTCGCGTCGGCGACCCGGAGTGCCTGGACAAGCTGGTGCGCAGCAATTTGCGCTTTGTCGTCTCCGTGGCGAAGAAGTACCAGAATCAGGGCGTGTCCCTCTCCGACCTGATCAACGAGGGCAACCTCGGCCTCATCCGCGCGGCCCACAAATTCGACGAGACGAAGGGCATCAAGTTCATCTCCTACGCCGTGTGGTGGATCCGCCAGGCGATCCTCCAGGCGCTGGCGGAGCAGAGCCGCATCGTACGCGTGCCGCTCAATCGCGCCGGGACACTGCATCGCATCGGCAAGCGTTCGTCGGCGCTGCTGCAGGAGCTGGGGCGCGAGCCGACGCCGACCGAAATTGCCGAGGGAATGGACATCACCATCGAGGAAGTGCAGAAGACGCTGAGTATTTCGCAGACGCACCTGTCACTCGATGCGCCAATGACGCCGGGGGAGGACAACCGCCTCCTCGACTACCTGCCCGACACCCAGAATTCCGGTTCCGACAGCGACACCTTCGAGCACGCCCTCACCGAGTCGATCGAGGAGGTGCTGTCTACGCTCAAGGAGCGTGAGACGAAGATCCTTCGGCTCTATTTCGGGCTGGATGGACCGGAGCCGATGACGCTGGAGGAAATCGGCAGCCTGCTGGGCATCACACGGGAGCGGGTGCGGCAGATCAAGGAGAAGGCGCTGAGCCGCCTGCGTCACGTGAGCCGCGCACGTGCCCTGGAGACGTTCCTAGGCTGATCGCAGTACCCTTCCGACCTGGTCCCACTCAATCAGGAATGCGTCGTGACCGTACGGGGATGAGATCTCCTCGTATTTCGCGTTGACGCCCGCCGCATCAAGGGCCTCGACCCAGGCGCGCACCTCGCTCGGGTAGTAGAGGATGTCACTGTCGATGCCCACGCCCACCACTTTGGCCACGCGCTCCCGCATGCTCGCGCCCGCCAGGGCCAGCTCGCCCAGGTCATGGGCATCCATGGCACCCATCAGGGCGACGTAACTTCGCGCGTCGAACCGCTCCACCAGTTTCTCGCCCTGGCGACGCAGGTAGTGCTCCACGTCGTATTGCGGCCGGTGGCGCGTGGACCCGCGCCCGAACCTCTCGCCGAACTCGATGCCCGAGCGGTAGGTGATCATTGCGATGGCCCGCGCCGCCGCGAGGCCATCCACTGGCTCCGCGCCCTTGGCGAAGTGGCCACCGCACCATCGGCTGTCCGCTTCGATGGCCATGCGCTGTGCGGTGTTCCAGGCGATTGCCTGCGCGCTTGTGGCTGCTGGAGCGGCGAACACGACGAGCCGGTCGACCGGTACCGGCGACACCGTTCCCCACGCGAGCGCCACCATGCCCCCGAGCGATCCGCCCGTGACGAGTGCGAGTCGTTCGACGCCGAGATGCTCGAGCAGCGGAATGTGCGCCCGCGCCATGTCCTCCGGAGTGAGGGCGGGGAACGGCGTGCCATTGGTGTCGGCGGGGCCCGTCGAGCCGTAGCAACTGCCCGGAAGGTTGGCCGCGATGATGGCGTGACGACTGGTGTCGAGCGGGGCACCCGGGCCGAGCAGCGGCCCCCACCAGGCATCGACGTCGGGACTGCCGGTGAGGGCGTGGAACACGAGGATCCAGCCGTTCCGCGCCGCCGCTGCCGTGTCGCCGAAGACACGGTAGCCAAGCCACGCGTCGCGCAGCACCTCGCCGCGCGAGGTGCGGAAGTCTCCCAGCGAGAGCCGCGCACCAGGAGGAGTGGCGAGCGGCCGGCCGGGTTCGGTCACGGCGTACACTCGGCGCGCATCACGGGACGGTCGCGGCGTCGGGGGCCGACACTTCGGTGACCCGCCCATTGTGCACGTCATACACGAACCCGCGGATCGAGACGCCCTCGAGCAGCAATGGCGACTCGCGCAGGAAGAGCACGTCGTCGACCACACTCTGCGCGAGGTCGGAGAACGGCTGGAAGTCGATGGCGGAGGCATCGGCGCCCAGCTCCGTGCGCACCTTTGCCTGCAGCTGCTCGTTGGTGAAGGTGAGCATGCCGCAGTCCGTGTGATGGATCACCACGATCTCGCGGGTGCCGAGCAGCTGCTGGGAAATAACCAGCGAGCGGAGGGCATCGCGGGCGAGTCCCCCGGCATTGCGGATGACGTGCGCATCGCCCTCCTCGAGGCCGAGCGCCCTCGAGGGAATGAGCCGGGCGTCCATGCAGGTGACGACGGCGACCTTCCGCGCCGGAGGCAACGGGAGTGCGCCCTTGGTGAAGCCGGCGGCGTAGCCGGCGTTCGCGGCAATGAGTTCCTCGGTGACAGGCATCGGATCCCCCTAGACGGACGCGGACGCGGTCGCCGCGCGCGTGGATGCAGTGGCAGCCTTGTCGCCCAGGGCCTGGTCGAGGTCGGCGATGAGGTCGTTGATGTTCTCCAGCCCGACGGACAGGCGCACAAGCTCCGGCGTAACGCCGGTGGCCTTCTGCTGCTCGGGCGTGAGCTGTTCGTGCGTGGTGGAGGCAGGGTGGATGATCAGTGACTTCGCGTCGCCCACGTTGGCCAGGAGCGAGAACAGCTGCGTCCGGTCGATGAGCGCCTTCGCCGCGGGTGTGCCGCCCTTCACGCCGAAGGTGAGGACGCCGCCGAAGCCCCCCTGCAGGTACTTCTTCGCGTTCTTGTGCTCAGGGTGCGACTCGAGGCCGGGATACGACACCCACGAGACCCGCTTGTCCTTCTGCAGCCACGTCGCGATGGCCAGCGCGTTCTCCGAGTGCCGCTGGATGCGGAGCGGCAGCGTCTCGAGGCCTTGCAGGAACAGGAAGGCGTTCCACGGCGACAGCGCCGGCCCGAGGTCGCGCAGCAGCTGGACCCTGAGCTTGAGGATGAAGGCGAGGTTGCCGAACGCCTCGGTGTAGACGAGCCCGTGGTACGACGGATCGGGGGAACTGAACTCGGGGAAGCGCTTCCGCGCCGCCGGGCTGTTCCAGTCGAACTTGCCGGCGTCGACCACGACGCCGCCGATGGCGGTACCATGACCACCAATCCACTTGGTTGCCGAATGGACGACGATATCGGCGCCGTACTGGATCGGGCGGGCCAGCGTTGCGGCGCCAAACGTATTGTCCACCACCAGCGGAATGCCGGCGGCGTGGGCAATGTCGGCCAGGGCCTCGAAGTTGGGCACATCGAGCCGCGGGTTGCCGATCGTCTCCACGTAGAGGAGCCGGGTGCCGTCATCAATGGCGGCGCGCACCGACTCGAGGTTGTGAATGTCGACGAACCTGGTCTTGATGCCCCACTTGGGCAGGGTGTACTCGAACAGGTTGTAGGTGCCGCCGTACAGCGTCTGGGAGGAGACCAGGTTGTCGCCGGCCCGCGCGAGGTTGAGGACGGTCAGTGTCTCGGCCGCCTGACCGCTCGCCACCGCCAGCGCCGCGATCCCGCCCTCGAGCTCGGCCACACGCTTCTCGAAGACGTCGTTGGTGGGGTTCATGATCCGGGTATAGATGTTCCCGAATTCCCGGAGCCCGAAGAGATTGGCGGCGTGCTCGGTGTTGTTGAACACGTAACTGGTGGTGGCGTAGATGGGCACGGCGCGCGCATTGGTGGTGGGATCGACCACCTGGCCGGCGTGAATGGCGAGTGTATCCGGATGGTACGGCATGGCAACCTCCTCAGGGTACGTGCTGGTGACGGAAAGC
>Ga0302299_10002102_pt1 | contig 12131 bp, 5 predicted proteins | sample III_Fen_N3_4_FD_198795 | JGI IMG/M metagenome (GOLD analysis project Ga0302299, IMG submission 198795) | Peat permafrost microbial communities from Stordalen Mire near Abisko, Sweden - III_Fen_N3_4 | ecosystem: Environmental > Terrestrial > Soil > Wetlands > Permafrost | place: Sweden: Abisko...
TCGCCCGCGGCAGGCCATGTCCCGCATTGGCGAGGAAAGTCGCCCGCGGCAGGCCATGTCCCGCATTGGCGAGGAAAGTCGCCCGCGGCAGGCCATGTCCCGCATTGGCGAGGAAAGTCGCCCGCGGCAGGCCATGTCCCGCATTGGCGAGGAAAGTCGCCCGCGGCAGGCCATGTCCCGCAGCGACGGGAATGTCGCCAGCGGCGCAGCGACGATGATCTCGGGAGCGGCGCAGCGACGGGAATGTCGCCCGCGGCGCAGCGACGATGATCTCGCCAGCGGCGCAGCGACCGGACTGTCGCCAGGCAGCGCAGCGACGATGATCTCGCCAGCGGTCGACCTCGGGCGGTGTGGTGCGGTGCAGTCAGTACCACGGGGCAGCGCCATCGGTACTTACGCGCTCGCGCCCTCTGAGTGCCCGGGGTGGGACGATGTGCCCATGACAGGCGTGTCGGGCGCAGCGGAGCGACGAGGGAGCGGCTTAAGCTCCTGGTTCCGCTTTGTCCTCCGCGACGCGGTGTTCGGGGACGCGGCCGCTCGATTGGTCCGGTCGCGCGTCACGATCCCCGTTGTCGGTGGGCTGACCTGCCTCTACATCGTGGTCTGCGCGCTCTTGCCCGCCGCGGGTATCGCGGTCCCGTTCGCGATCGTGCCGCTCACGGTCGCCGCGTTCCTCCTGCCCGCTGCCTGGTCGCTCGCGGTGGCAGCCGTGACCTACGCCACCGTCGTCGCCTACGAGCAGATGCTCGTCGGTGCGAACGGGCTGCCGCCCCTGGAGCTCTTCGAGCTGGCCGTCTTCGGCCTCGTCTCGCTGGGGCTCCGCGTCGCGGTCACGCGGCTCGTCATCGGGCGCGAGGCGCTCGATCGCCAGGCAGTTGAGCTCGCATCCACGCAGGCCCAGGTCGCCGAGGCCCGGGATGCAACGGAGCGGTGGGTCGCACAGCTGGAGGCTGCGCAACGGGCCGCGGCCCGGATGAGCGGCCAGCCGACGGTGGAGGCGGTGGCGCAGGCGATCGCCGACGAGACACGCGCGATCGTGGAATACCACAACTGTCGCGTCTACCTGGTCGAGCTGAACGACGACATGACGCCGGTCATCGCGGCCGGCCGGATCGGGGCGTACGAGAAGATCCCGCTCGACCTCCTCCGAACCCGGGTTGGCGAGGGGTTCTCAGGCTGGGTTGCCCAGCACGGCAGGCCACTCCTGATTCCCGACGCGAATGCGGATCCGCGCGGCTTCACGATCCCGGGAACCGACGAGGTGGATGAATCCATGCTGGTCGTCCCGATGCACTACGACGACCGCGTGATCGGGGTGATCGCGCTGTCGAAGCTTGGCCTGCGGCAGTTCGACGTCGGCGACCTTCGCCTCCTCTCGATCCTCGCCGACCATGCAGCGACCGCAGTCGAGAGTGCACGTGCGCTGAGCCGCGCACACGTTCTCGCGGACGAGCTGCGAGCGCTTGCCGAGATGGGCTCGGCGCTGTCCGAGAGCCTTGACCCGCGCGAGGTGGCGGACCTGGTCGCGCTTCACATGGGGCGTGCCGTCGGCGCGGACGAGTGTGCGATCAGCGTCTGGGACCGGCCCGGCGATCGGCTGCTGACCTCGGGCTACTGGCCGCCCCAGCGACTGGCCGACCAGGAGCCGTTCTTCCCGCTTGCCGGGTATCCCGCGACGCGTCGGGTCCTGGACTCCCAGGAGGCGACCGAGATCGACGTCGACGATCCAGGGGCGGACGCCGCGGAGGTGAGCCTGCTCCGGCGTGACCACCACCACGGCCTGGTCATGATCCCGCTCGTGGTCAAGGCAGAGACGCTTGGCCTCGTCGAGCTGATCGTCGATCGGCCGGGCGGTCTCGAAGAGCGTCGCCTCGACCTCGCCCGGATGATGGCGACCGAGGCGGCGATGGCGCTGGGGAATGCCCAGGCATACGTGACGGCTCGGGCGCTTGCGGATCGAGACCCGCTGACCGGCTTCCTCAACCACCGCTATCTCCACGAGAGGTTGGGGGAGGAGATCCTGCGGGCTCAGCGGTCCCGCGAGTCGCTCGCCGTGCTGATGATCGACCTCGACGACTTCAAGCTTGTCAACGACACCCTGGGCCACTTGTTCGGCGACGAGATCCTGCGCTGGGCCGCCGAGCAGATCAGGGCCGGGGTGCGCGCCAACGATGTTCCGACGCGCTACGGCGGCGACGAGTTCGCAGTGATCCTGCCCGCGACAACCGTCCAGGGGGCGCGCCTTGTGGGCGAGCGAATCCTTCGAGCGCTCGCGGACAACCCGTACGCTGCAGCAGACCACGGGCCGATCCCGGTGACGGCATCGATCGGCACCGCCGCGTTCCCTGGCCATGGCCGGACGCCCCGCGAGCTGATCGCGGCAGCCGACAAGGCTCTCTACCGCGTAAAGGCCGGCGGCGGCGCGGCGGTGGGCGGCGGCGCAACCGTGAGCCCGCGCGCCGCGCTGCGTCGTGCCGCCTCCACGAATCCTGGCCCGGTCGGCGGCGGTGCAGCGGCCGTGGTCGGGGGCGAACCTCGGCGGCCGAAGAAGGCGCGGGGCGGCGTCGAGCACTCGGCCTTGGTCGCCGACGCGGTCTGAGCGCGGCAGGCGGCTGGTTCGGGGCGGTTCGCCGACGGAGGCCCGAGTCCCGGCACCCGGTTTGGCTCCTGGGTCCTGGCCGCTCGCTGACAACCCGGAAGGCGCGGGGCCGGAGTTGTCATCCGCGCCATCGCGGACGCTCGCCCTGGACCATCGGAGCATCGACCCCGGACGAAGGTACTGCCCCTGAACCGCCGTGAGTACTGCGCCGGGGGCTGGCGGGCACGGGGTGAGCGCGGCATCCTTGCAGGGTCGTGAGCTTCCTCCGTCGAATCCGCACCGAGTACGACACCGCGAACCCACTCGCGCGGCGAGTCTGGCGTCTCAGGTGGCTCCTGGCCGGGTTCTCGACACTACTCGGCATCCTCCTCCTGTATCGACTCGCGACACTCGAACGGCCCATCGACCTCGTGATCGTCGGCCTCCTGCCACTGGTGGCCGCAGCCGAGCTGATGAGCTGGTACGCGGTCGAGGCGCGCGAAGGAAGGCGGCGCGCTGCCGCCGAGGACGTTGCCCGGATCCTCCACGGCTTCTCGCGCGCCGAATCGCCCGACGGGATCGTCGAGGCGATCCTCGCGGAGGTGGCGCGCGGCACGGGTGCCGATCATCTCGTCGTGGTCCAGCGCCGACCTGGGACCCCGATCCTCGATGTCACGCTCATCGCGACGCGACCGGGCGGGCAGTCGTCGTCGGCGTTCCTGCCCGCCGCGGATCTCGAGCCGGATCCGCCACGGGGGCCGCTGCCCGAGCGGCGCGGACGACGTGCGAGCGGCATCGATGCCGGACCGTCGATCTCCGACGCCGCTGCCGGGGACTCGGTGGCGGCCCACGCAGTGGCTGATGGTTCCGCGGCAGCCGACACCGGAGGAGCGGACGCAGGCGGGGCTGAAGTCGGTGCGGTCGCACCCGGCGAGGTCGACGCCGGACGAGTCGACAATGAGGACGCCGGGACGGTCGGCGTCGCCGTGGGCCCGGGCCGCGGCCCTGCGCTCGCGGCCGACGAGACGCCCGAGGAGTCGCGCGCTGCCCGGGCCTCGCTCCGCGGCCAGCCGGACCCGGCCGCGGCCGCCGCGGCGGTGGCCGCTCGCGTCGAGATTCGCGCGCGGCGCCTCTTTGGAATCTCGCACACGCTCGCCGTCCCGCTCGTTGCGCGCGAGGAGATCCTCGGGGTCATCGTGATCTCACGTCGCGGGCCCGGCGCCTGGCCGGAAGACGCCCGCCGGATCCTCGGGGTCGCTGCCGCCGAGGCGGCCACGGCGCTGGCCCGCGTCCACTCGCTCCGCGACGCGCAGACGCGCGCGTCCACCGATCCGCTGACAGGGTTGCCGAATCGGCGCTACTTCGAGGAGTACGTCGAGCTGCTTGGCCGCGGCCGTCGCGCCGAGGACGCGCTCGGGATCCTGATGGTGGACGTGGATCGCTTCAAGGACCTTAACGACCGGCACGGCCACGCGATCGGCGACGTGGTGCTGCGCGCCATCGGCCGCACGATCGCGACGACCGTGCGCGACCTCGACGTTCCGGCCCGCTTCGGCGGCGAGGAATTCGTGGTCCTGCTGCGCAACCCGAGCCAGGAGATCGCGCTCGAGGTCGGGGAGCGGATTCGGGATGCCGTCGCGCGGATAGACCTCCACGACCTCGGCGTCGGGGCCGTCACGGTTTCCGTGGGCGCGTCGGTCTCGCGCCTGGATGGCGAGGCCGTCGCGACCCTGGTGGAGCGCGCCGACCACGCCCTGTATCGCGCCAAGCGGCAGGGCCGCAACCGCGTCGAGGCTGCGTAGGCGCCAGGCGACGCGCCCGGTTGCCTGACGGGCCGCGCAGCGCGAGGTCCGGGTCCCGTGGCAGCGCCCGGTCCCAGCGCCCGGTGCAGGTCCCGCGGCGGGTACCATCGTCGGAATGGCTGTCGACGGGCGTGCCGGAGGGCCGCAACCCACGAACGAGGTGCCGCTGCTCACCAACGGCGACCTCGCGCTCGTCTTCCACGAGATCGGCGACCTCCTGGAGATCAAGGGTGAGCTGGTCTTCAAGACCGTCGCCTATCACCGCGCGGCCGACGCGATCGCCCACAGCCCCCTCGAGATCGCCCGCGCCTACCGGGCGGGAACCCAGCCCCGCATCCCCGGGGTGGGGAAGGCGATCTCGGACAAGATCGCCGAGCTCGCAACGACGGGCCGCCTCGCCTTCCTCGACCGGCTGCACGCGGAAGTCCCGGCCTCTCTCGTCGACGTCCTCGCGATCCCGGGCCTCGGCCCGAAGACGGTCAAGCTCCTGTGGGAGGGCCTGGGCATCACGACCCTCGACGGCCTGCGGACCGCCCTCGATTCGGGCGCGCTCCGCGACGCGAAGGGGATCACCGAGAAGGGCGAGCAGGCGATCCGCATCGGGCTGGACGCGCTGGAGCGGCGCGGTGTCCGGATGACCCTGGGCGACGCCGAGCGGATCGTCGGCAGCATCGTCGAGCTGTTGCAGGACACGCCCGGGGTCGTGGCGCTGACCCCGGCCGGCTCCTTCCGCCGTCGGCGCGAGACGATCGGCGACCTGGACATCCTTGCCGAGACCTCCGACCCTGGCGCCCTCATCGAGCGGTTCACGGCCCTCCCGCCGGTTGAGCACATTGTTGGGGCCGGTCCGCAGAAGAAGGCGTCGATCCGGCTGCTCCGCGGCCCGCAGGTGGACCTCATGACGTTCCCGCCCGGCGATGCGGGCACGTATCTCGTCCACTTCACCGGCAGCAAGGAGCACAACGTCCGGCTCCGCGGGATCGCGCGCGACCGCGGCTGGAGCCTGTCGGAGAAGGGATTCCTGCGGCTCGGGGAGGATGGCGAGCCCGCGACCGGGGAGGAGGCCGAGCTTCGCACGTTCGCGACCGAGGCCGACGTGTACTCCTTCCTGGGACTCGCGGTGGTGCCACCCGAGCTCCGCGAGGATCGCGGCGAGATCGAGGCTGCCCGCGACGGCCGCCTGCCTCACCTCATCGAGGAGGCCGACCTGCGCGGCGACTGCCACGCCCACTCGAGCTGGTCCGACGGGGTCCACTCGATCGAGCAGATGGCGGAGACGGCCCGCGCGCGCGGCTACGCATACCTCGTCCTGACGGACCACTCGCACGGGCTCGCGATCGCGCGCGGGCTCACGCCCGAGCGGGTCCTCGCCCAGCGCGTGATCGTCCGGGATCTGAACCGCCGCTTCGCGGCCGAGGAGGACGCCGGGACCGCTCCCGCAGCGACGTCCCCGGAAGGGTTTCGACTCCTGCATGGCTGCGAGCTGGAGATCCGTGCGGACGGCGCCCTGGACTTCGACACCGAGATGCTTGCGTCCTTCGACGTCGTTGTCGCCGCGCTCCACCAGGGCCGCCGGCAGTCGCGGGCCCAGCTCACCGAGCGCGTTCTGGGTGCGATCCGGAGCCCCCATGTCGACGTCATCGCGCACCCGGCCGGCCGCATGCTGGGCGAGCGGGCACGCGATGACCTGGACCTCGCCTGGGACGAGCTGTTCGCGGCTGCGGCGGAGAACGGCACGCTCCTGGAGATCGACGGCTCGGATCACCGCCTTGACCTGGCACCCGAACGTGCGCGCAGGGCCATGGAGGCCGGCTGCCTGCTGACCATCGACTCGGACGCGCATCGGACCGAGGAGCTGGCCGGGATCCGCTGGGGCGTCGCGCAGGCTCGCCGGGCGTGGGTCGAGCCGGCGGTCGTGGCGAACACGTGGTCGCGGGACGCGCTCCTCGCGTGGGTGGCCGCGAAGCCGGGCCGCGTTCGGTGAGCGGGAACCGGCCCCACGTTCCGCGGTTCGGTCGTTTCCCGCGGTTCGGGCGGCTCCCGCGGTTCGGGCGGCTCCCGTCCCTGCGCGGCCTCCTGAATCGGCGGCGCCCGCCCCTCGCGATGGGTCGGCCTGGCATCCCGGTTGCGCCGCAGGCGCGCGGCGGGCGGGTCCGCGACCCGCACGCGGGCGGTCGCCCCTCGGGTCCGGGCATGGTGGGTCGGGCGCTTCCCCGGGACGTCCCAAGGCCCGGGTCGGCGTTGGCCGTCGGCCGAAGTGGCGTCGACGCGGGCATGGCCATGACGGGGGCGGCCGGCGCGGGAACGAGCGGCGCCGCCGGCGCGGATGCATGGAAGGAGCTGGTGACGCTCACGGTGGTCCTGGTCGGGCTGAGCCGCCTGGCCGAGGGACCGGCGCTCTGGGCGATGGCCGTGCTTGCGCTCGCGGTGCACATCCTCGCGACCCTCGAGGTGCTTGGGTCCGACCCCGCGGCCGAGGAAGAGGGCGTCCCGGTCGAGGCCCTTCTGGTGCCCGGGGTCGCTGCCATCGCGGCGATCGGGGCGCTCCGGCTCGTCCCCGTCGGGCCCCTGCTGGTGCCGGCGCTGTTCGCGGCCGGCTGCCTGGTCCTCGCGTCCGTGGCGCTGGAGCGGAGGATCCTCGGCCGCGCAAACGGGGCCACGGCCGACGATCGGGCCGGCCTGCTCAGCCTCGTGCTCCTCGTCGCGTTCGCCGCGTTCACCGGGGTCGCAGCCGCGATCCCCGGTGCGCTCGTGGAACCCGGCAGTGGCAGCGTGTCCGCGCGCCCCGGGCTGCCCGTCGAGGGCATGGTCCTGCTGGCGGCTGCCGACGGCCTGCTCGCGGCGCTCCTCGGGTACCGGCTGGCGGCCCTTCGAGCGCCGGACCTGCGGGGCGCCGCGCTGTCAGCCCTGTCGTATGCGGTGGTGGTGGCGATCGCCGCGGCGAGCCTCCGGGCGATGGCGATTCCGCGTCTGCTCGGCCCCGCCCTCCTCACGCTGGTGGTGTACCTCTGGGGCGCCTACCGCAGCTCGCCGCTTCCGGGTCGCGGAGATGCGCGCTGGGCGTGGGAGATGCTGCTTCTTCTCGGACTGGGCACGATCGTGATCGCCTGGAATCTTCTCGCCCAGGGCTGACCGCGCCGCGGACGTCCAGGGCCGCGCCGTCCCGGGCGCCCCTGTGGGCACGCGCCTGGGCCGCGCGTTTGACGCCCGCGGCTCACGGTGCTACAAACATGAGTCGCACTCGCATCGCGACCCGATTCGGCGCGCCCCGCGCCGCCCCGAAAGGATCCAACCCTCCGTGACGTTTCCCGAGCTCGAGCAGACGACGCAGAGCGCCCCCAGCCTCTCCCGGATCAAGCGGACCCTGACCGAGCAGGCGATCGCCGAGGCAGCCGCCGCGCAGTGGGCAGCCGCCGCGGACGTGAATCGGAAGCTCCTCGAGTACGGTCCGGACGCGGAGGCGGAGAACCGCCTCGCCAAGTCCCTCTGGGAGCTGGGCGACCTCGCCGGCGCCCGCGAGCACTATCAGAAGGCGCTGGCCCTCGACCCGACGAACCGGATCGCCGAGCGGAACATCGACCGGCTCAAGATCCTCCTCGTCGAGGCGGGCGACCGGACCACCCCCGCCGAGGTCGGCAGCAAGGCCCCGATCTCCATCTTCGTCGAGGAGACCGGCAAGACCGGGTTCGCGCACCTGATGGAGCTCGCCCGCCCGAAGGTCCTCGCCCAGGTGAACCCGGGCGATCTCGTGGAGCTCTTCGCCGAGGGCAAGCACCTCGTCGCGATGTCGAACGGAATCCGGATCGGCGTCGTGGAGCCGCGCGTCGCGGCCCGCCTGCTCAAGCTGATCGGGAACGGCAACAAGTACGCCGCGGGCGTGACATCGCTCGGCGCGCAGGACGTCCGGATCATCATCCGCGAGATCTCCCAGGACCCGCGCAACTACGGCAAGGTGAGCTTCCCGACCGCCGCGAAGTCCACCGACCTGCGGCCGTATACGAAGGGCACCCTGGTCCGCGAGGACGAGGAGCTCGAGGACGAGCTCGAGGACGACATCGAGGACGATGAGATCGAGGACCTCGACCGTGTCCTCCCGGCCGACGTGACGCCCGACGAGGCGTTCGAAGAGGAGCCCGACGAGCTCGACGAGCCATAGGCTGGCGACCTCCGGCGCGCGCCGCCTGCACCTCGCGCTGCGGGCGGGACGTCGCCCGGCGCGACCGTGGCGCCCACGGAGCCAGGCTGGGGACTGCCGAACGCCCTGGGGAGCGTCTGGCAGAATCGGGCGATGGCCGGTCGTGACTTGCCCGCGCGGATGGCGGCGACGTTGACGCTGCCCGTCTTCGAGCGGCTCGCCCCGCCGCATGCGAACCCGGCCCTCCACGCCGCGATCGAGGCGAACAGCGAGCCGGACGACGTCGTGGTCGACCTCGCCGGGCGGGGCGGCTGGGTCGCGAGGTCGGCGCTCGTGCTTGGGCGCCGAGGACTCTCGATCGAGACTTCGCCGCTGACCCGGCTCCTCGCGGATGTCGTCGTGCGGCCACCGGACCTCCGCCACCTCGACGCGGCATTCCAGGGAGTGGGAACGGCGCCGCTCGGGACGACCAGCCTGCGCGCCTGGATCAGCGAGCGATTCGCGACGGCGTGCCCGACGTGCGGCCGCACGCTCGCCGCGGAGGAGCTTGTCTGGGAGCCGCCGGCCGGCGGGGGGAGCCCGATTCCCGTCCGGCGTGCGTTTCGCTGCGCCGCCTGCCTGGATCGCCGCGGACGCGGCAACGAGTTGCGCCACGCACCTCCCGAGCCGCCCGACATCGCCCTGTCCGGCGCGTTCAGCGTCGACCCGGCCGTGCGCGACGATCTCCGACGGCGCTTCCCCGTTCGCGGCACGGGAGCGGAGTCGCTCCCGGACGCGATCCTGGACCTCCACTCCGAGCGGCAGCTCGGGGGCCTCCACGCGATCCTCGCCCGCATCGACGGCGACCTCCGCGCCTCCCAGGTGACCTCGGCGCTGCGCCTCGCCTTCCTCCACGCGATCTTCCCGGCGTCGCGCCTCAACGCCTATCCCGGCCGGCCCAGCTCGATCCGGATCACGGGTGGACGCCTGCGCCCGCCGGGTTCGCCGGGCTGGCGTGAGCGCAACCCGTGGCTCGCGTTCGAGGAGGGGTATGCCCTCGTGCGCGGCTTCGTCCAGGCGCTGGACAACGGCCCGCTGGCGGCCGTCCAGGCGCGCCTCGTGGATCGCCTCGACGGCCTCGTCGAAGGTGCCCCGATGATCTCGCTCCGGGTCGCGGCCCCGCAAGCGCTGGAGCGGCTGTCGGCCGAGGGCATCGCCCTGGAGCCGGCCGAGCGAGCCCGCGTCCGGCTCGTGGTCGGGCAGTCGCCGCTCGAGTGGACCCCGTCGCGCCTGTCGGAGGCATACGCGCTCACCGGCTGGTCCCTCGGCAGCGAGGCGGCGCGGCTCCTGCCCCTCGACCCGCTCTTCGACGCCGATGCGCGGCCGCCCGCCCGGATCGCCGTCCTCCGCGCCGGCCTGGAGGCCGTGGCCCCGGCCCTCGCCGCCGACGGGCGGGCCGTCATCATGCTCGAGCCGGACGGTGCGGCGGGCCTTGCGGGAGCCGCGCTCGCGGCCGCCTCCGCGGGCTGGCGCGTCGTGGACGCGCGACTCGCCGAGCCCGGCGCCCGGACCGGCGGAAGCGTCGAGCTGATCGCGCCCACCGGCACGCTGGCAACCGGCCCGCGGACGCGCGCCAACCGGGCGCTCACACCGGCGCCCGGAGGCGCGGGTGACCCGGCCTCGATCCCGGGCCGCGGCGTGTTCGCCGCGCCGGAGGCCATCGACGGCCCGTTCTCTCCCGCAGAGGCGGCCCGCGCGGTGACCGAGGCCGCGGTCGCGGTTCTCCAGGCGCGCGGGGAACCCGCCGAGCGCGACAGGCTGCTGGGACCGGTGATCGTTGCCCTCGACACGTGCGGCCAGCTCCGGCGTTTCGCGACGGCATCGGTCGCGGGGCCTGCCGCGATCCGTTCCCTGCTGGAGCTGGTGGACGGAGAGCTCCAGCGACTCGACCATCGGCGCCTTGCGGCGTCGGACGAGGGACGCTTCTGGCTGGCCGATCCGCGAGACGAAGCGGCGGCAGCGGCCCCGCTCGCCGATCGCCTGGAATGGGCCCTGTTCAGCCTTCTCGGCACGGAGGCCGCCGCGTCCGAGGCGGCCCTCCGCGAGGGAATCGGCGCGATGTTCGCCGGACCGGACGCGCCGGACCCGTGGCTGCTGGACGCGTGCCTGCAGAGCTACGCGGAGCCGGGCATCGGCCGGCCGCGGTTGGCCGCGGTCGATCAGCTCCAGCGCCGGACGGAGGAGCACACGGCGACGATCGGGCTGCTGGCCGACCTTGGCCATCGGCTTGGGCTCCACGTCTCGATCGCACCGCGCGAGCAGGGCCGCCGCGCCGGCGGCCATCCGCTGGCTGCCCACCTCGCGCCCGACGAGCGGGGCCCGGGCCTGGCGTTCCTCGGCCGCGCCGGCGCCGATGCCGTGGAGCAGGTGGACTGCCTCTGGTACGCACGTCCGCGGTTCGCGTTCCTCTTCGAGGTGGAGTGGACGGCGATGCTCGGCGATCCCGTCCTGCGACGCGGCCGACTTATCGCGCCCGACGACCGGATCGTCCGGTTCCTGGTCACCGTGCCGGAGCGGACGGAGCTGCTCCGGGCCAAGCTGCGCCACGCCCCGGTGCTCCGCCGCGCAATGGACGAGGGCAACTGGCACCTCCTCCGGCTGGACGCGTTGCGGCGGTTCGCGGCCCTGCCGACGCCATCTCTCGAGGATCTCCAGCCGTACCTGGGCCTGGACCCCGCGGCCGATCGCCCCGGCGACCAGCTGCCGCTCTTCGAGGGCTGACCGCACACGGCCCGGCGCGACCGCGCAGTCCTGCCCGGCGGGCAGCGCAGGGCGCCGGGTCCGGCGGCAGCCCTCGCCGACGGCGTACCCTACGTCATGCATGACCGCATCTGCTGACCTCGGCGCCCTCGCCGCGCGCATCTGGGAGCGCACCCTCGAGCTCAACCCGACGCTCGCCACGATCTACGGTGACGAGCGTTACGACGACCGGCTGGATGATCCGGGGCCGGCGGGTCGTGCCGCTCGTCGCGCCCTGGCCGACGACACGCTCGTCTCGGCCGCCGCCATCCCCGCGGCCTCGCTGGACGAGGAGGAGCGGATCACGCGCGACCTGCTCCGCGTCACCGCGGCCACGGAGATCGCGGACGACGAGGCGCGGATGGACCTGGTCGGCGCCGTTCAGCAGCAGGGCCACCAGTCGCTCCTGCCGGAGATCGTCCAGTTTCAGAAGGCCGACACACCGGAGCGCCTCGAGCGGCTGCTCGCCCGCCTGGCGGCCTACCCGGCGATGTCCGGGTCGGTCATCGGCCTGCTGGACGAGGGACGGGCAGCCGGCCTGACAGCGGCCCGCGTGGTCGCCGAGCGCACCGTCGCGCAGCTGGAACGGCTGCTCGCCGCTCCCGCCGCGACGTCGCCGATCGTGACGATCCCGGCCGTCGCCCGGGAAGAGGACCGCGCGCGGATTCTCGACGCCGTCGAGCGGCACGTCCGGCCTGCCGACGCGCGCTACCTCGAGGCGCTGCGCGCCTATCTGCCGGCCACCCGCGAGGTGCCCGGCCTGTGCGCCACGCCGGGCGGCGACGAGCGATACGCGGCGCGCATGCGGGCCTACACGAGCCTGGACATCTCCGCGGAG
>Ga0302299_10002103_pt1 | contig 12130 bp, 10 predicted proteins | sample III_Fen_N3_4_FD_198795 | JGI IMG/M metagenome (GOLD analysis project Ga0302299, IMG submission 198795) | Peat permafrost microbial communities from Stordalen Mire near Abisko, Sweden - III_Fen_N3_4 | ecosystem: Environmental > Terrestrial > Soil > Wetlands > Permafrost | place: Sweden: Abisko...
CAGACCCGGCAATGGGAAGACCAGCAGGGCCAGAAGCGGTATACGACGGAGCTCATCGCAAACCAGGTGACCAATCTCGACCGCCGGCCACGCGAGGAGGGGGCCGACGCGCCGCCGTTCCCCGGTGAGCCCCGCCCCGCGGGCGCGACCGTCTCGCCCATCCGGCGCCCCGACGCGGCCGGGGCGGATGACGCCCCCTCCGACATCGACGATCTCCCGTTCTGACGAACTCGCCCGGCAGACGCCGCACCGGCGCCGCCCGCGACCACAGGAGCTGACAGCATGCCTCCCGCAGCCCGCAAGAAGCGCGACGACTATTACCGTGATCGACGCCGCCGGAAGGTCTGTGCCTTCTGCGCCGACAAGACGGTCCAGATCGACTACAAGGAGGTCAGCCGCCTCCGCCGCTACCTCTCGGAGCGCGCGAAGATCGAGCCGCGCCGGAAGACGGGCACGTGCGCAGCGCACCAGCGCGAGCTCTCGGTGGCGCTCAAGCGGGCCCGCCTCGTCGCCCTGCTGCCGTACGCGCCCCAGCACCTCCGCCCCTGACCCCGTCATGACGGAGACGAGGACGGTCACCGCGCGGTGACCGTCCTGCTCCTCCTCGCGGGCGGTGGCTTCGGGGCGGGGATCTTCGGATCCCTGCTCGGCCTGGGGGGCGGGGTCCTCATCGTTCCACTGCTCACGTTCGGGTTCGGGCTGCCCTTCCGCGAGGCGGTCGGGGTGAGCCTGGTCTGCGTCATCGTGACGAGCAGCGCCGCCGCTGGCGTCTACCTGGAGCGACACCTGGCCAACCTTCGCCTCGGGATGCTCCTGGAGGTGTTCACCGCGTCGGGCGCGCTCGTCGGCGGTCTTATCGCGTTCCTCCTCCCGGATCGCGTCCTCGCGGGCCTCTTCGCGCTTCTCCTGGTCTACAGCGGCGTCACGATGCTGCGCCGACGCGCTCCCGCCGCCGGCGATGCAAGTCCCGCCAGCGTGGTCGGGGACGCCGCGGCCGGCGGGGTGCAGGCGCCGGGCCCGTTCCGCGCGGCTCTCGCCGGGCCCGGATATCGCCCCGTCCGGCTTGGGGCGGGGGTAGGCGGGAGCGTCTTTGCCGGGGTGGTCTCGGCCCTGCTCGGCGTCGGGGGCGGGATTGTCAAGGTGCCGCTCATGCATCTCGTCATGCAGGTCCCGCTGAAGGTCGCAACGGCCACCAGCAACCTGATGATCGGGGTGACGGCGTCGGCGTCCGCCATCGTGTACCTGATGCGGGGTGGCATCGACCCGCTCGTGGCCGGCCCGACGGCAGTCGGGGTCTTTGCGGGCGCTATGGTCGGATCACGGGTCGCACAGCGGATTGACGTTGGCTTCCTGCGCCTCCTCTTCGTGGCGGTCCTTGCCCTCACAGCCGTCCAGATGACCGTTCGGGCTCTCGGGTGATGGCATCGGGCGCGACACCCGCGGGCACCGCCGCATCACGCTCAGCCCACGTGGACCTCATGATCGCGCGCATCCTGCGGGCTGGGACGCTCGTGAGCATCGGGCTTCTCGCGGTCGGCGTGGCCCTGCTGGCGATCGCGGGGGGATCTCCTCTCGAGCGGACCCTGCCGGGCCTCGATCCCGCACGAATTCCCGCCGACATCGCCGCGCTCCGCCCCGAGGGATTCCTCTGGCTCGGCCTCCTGGCAACGCTGGTGACGCCGCTCCTGCGGGTCGGCGCCTCGGTCCTCGGCTTCCTCGGCGCAGGCGAGCGACGGATGGCCGGCCTCGGGGTCGCCGTGCTGATCGTGATCACGCTCGCCGTGGTCGTCGCGCAGCGCACGGCGGTGTAGCGGTGGACATCGTCGTCCTCGGCGTCGCGCTCGTCGTGATTCTCCTCGGCGCGGAGCTCTTCACCAACGGCATCGAATGGTTCGGTCGGAAGCTGGACCTGGCGGAGGGCGCCGTTGGTTCCGTCCTCGCGGCCGTCGGGACCGCCCTGCCCGAGACGATGATCCCGTTCGTCGCGATCGTCTTCGGCGGCGGAAGCGCCGCCACGGAAGTCGGCGTCGGGGCGGTGCTCGGGGCGCCGTTCATGCTCGCGACGCTTGCCATGTTCGTGACAGGGATCGCGATCCTCGCCTTTCGCCGTCGACGGCGCCAGGGGGTCGAGGTGGTGGTCGACCAGCGGGTCCTCCTCCACGACCTGCGCTGGTTCGGGATGGGCTATGGGATCGCGATCGGTGCCGCCTTCCTGCCAACCGGCTTCGAGCTCGCCAAGGGCGGGGTGGCGGTGCTCCTGCTCGTCCTCTACGCCTGGTACGTTCGCGGCCACCTTCGAGCCGAAGCCGGCGAGCACGACGAAGACCTCGCGCCGCTGCGGCTCCGGCATCTCGATCGCGGCCGCGGCCACCACCCGGTGCCGCGGCTACGCGTCGTCGGCGTCCAGGTCCTGCTCGCGCTGGCCTGCATCGTCGTTGGCGCCGTCTTCTTCGTGGGTGCCGTGCAGGAGCTCGCCGCCTCGCTCGGCGTCGGCTCGGCGCTTCTCGCGCTCGTCATCGCTCCCATCGCGACCGAGCTTCCCGAGAAGTTCAACAGCGTGATCTGGGTCCGGCAGGGAAAGGACACGCTGGCGCTCGGCAACATCACCGGCGCGATGGTCTTCCAGAGCGCGATCCCGACTTCGGTTGCGCTTCTCTTCGCCCCGGCGGCCTGGACGATCGGAGCAGACTCGCAGCTGAGCTTCCTCTCGGCCGGGATCGCGCTGGTCTCGATCGTTGCGATCTTCGTGCCGCTTCGCCTCCGCGGCCGCCTCACGGGTCGGGGTCTCGCCGTCGGCGGCGTCTTCTACGTCGGCTATCTCGCGCTCGTGATCCGGGCGCTGGCGGAGACCGCCGCCTGACGAGGCCGACTGCGGGTCCAGCCGGCCCAGGCGGGACGGACGGTATACTCGGGAGCGTCCGCCGACCCGCCGGGTCATCGCGGGACCACGCTGCAGGAGCCCGATCGGATGATCACCGAGAAGCCCGCCGCCCTGGCGGCGCCCGCCGGACGGGCCGCCGGAGGGCCCGCCGACCCCGCCACCCTGGTCTGCCTGTTCGAGGGCCGCTACGTCCCGCTCGCCGAGGCGAACGTCAGCATCATGACCCACGCGTTCATGTACGGGACGGCGGTCTTCGAGGGAATCCGCGCCTACTGGAACGCCGACGAGGGCCAGCTCTACGCGCTCAAGGTTCGTGAGCACATGGAGCGCATCCGCAACTCCTGCAAGATCATGCTCATGGACGACGTGCCGTCGGTGGAGCAGCTCACCGCCGAGGTGGTCGAAGTCCTGCGGCGCAACGAGTTCCGCGAGGATGCCTACATCCGACCGTCGTTCTACAAGAGCACGCAGGCGATCGGGGTCAAGCTCCACGGCCTCGAGCACCGCTACTACATCCTGGCGCTCCCGTTCGGGGATTACGTCGATACGAACGTCGGCGTCAGGATCGGGACGGTCTCGTGGCGGCGCACCTCCGACCCGGCCATCCCGTCGCGCGCGAAGATCGTCGGCTCGTACGTCAACCCCGCCTTCAGCAAGAGCGAGGCGATGCTCAACGGCTTCGACGAGGCGCTGGTGCTCTCCGACGACGGCCACGTCTCCGAAGGCTCGGCAGAGAACATCTTCGTCATCAGGGACGGCATCCTCATCACACCGCCGGTCTCCGACGACATCCTCGAGGGGATCACGCGCGCGGGGATCATGGAGATCTGCGCGGACCTCGGCCTGCGCATCCTGGAGCGCTCGATCGATCGGTCGGAGATCTACGTCGCCGACGAGGCCTTCTTCTGCGGAACCGGTGCTCAGATCAGCCCGATCATCGAGGTTGACCACCGCAAGGTGGGCTCGGGCGCCGTCGGCCCGATCACGAAGCGCGTCAAGGATCGCTACTTCGCGATCGTCCGGGGCACCGTCCCGGCGTACCGGCACTGGGTTACGCCCATCTATCCGGGCTGAGCGGGCGCCTCGGACCACCGCGCTCCGGATCAGGGAATGGCGGGCGCTTCGAGCGTCGGCGTCCCGGTTCCCGTCGTCACGACGACGTCGACCTTGACGGCGGGGTCGGTCACCGGTAGGACCGCGACGCCGAAGACGTCCTTCAGCAGGGCGAGCGTCAGCGGCATCTTCGCCCCGGCGCCGTTGTAGACCCGGACTGTCGTGTCGGCCGGGACGCTTCCCGCCGGCGGCCGCTGGTTGGGCGCGGATGCCGCCACGCCCCGGAAGTCGAGGTAGCCCGCCACGGCGGCGGCCGTCCCGTTCGCGCCCGTCCCGTTCAGGACCCAGACCCGGGCGCCTTCCTGGGCGACCGACTGCCGCTGGGCCTCCACGCGCGGGTCGAAGTCGAAAGCGCTGCCTACGGCGGCCCGGATGCGCGGGACGTTCGGGCTGAGCGTGTAGATGCCGCCGGGGTACCCCTCGATCCCGTAGTACGGCGGCGAGAAGACGAACGACCGGATGTTTCCGATGTCGATCCGGCTGGCGAGGTCGATCAGCTGCGGGAGCTTGGCGATCGGGAAGTCGGTCTTGACGGCCCGCGAGGTGCTCTGGACGAGATCGGGCAGGCGCTGGATCAGGGTGGCGAAGTCTGCTTGCTGGCGGAGGGACAGGAGGACGCGCTGCTGCCGCGAGGCGCGGTCGAAGTCGCTCGAGCCGTGGCGCGAGCGAGCGTAGATCAGCGCCTGGGTGCCGGTCATGTGCTGGACCCCGGTCTGAATATAGACCCGGATCGTCCCGTTCTCGCCGGGGTAGTAGTCGTCCACGACCGGCACCTGGACGTTCACCGTGACGCCGCCCAGGGCGTCCACCACGGTCTTGAAGCCGGTGAAGTCGACCTCCACGAAATAGCTGATCGGGATCCCGTAGAGATACCCGAGGGTGTCCTTGAGCGCCTCGTACCCGCCGCCGGGGAACAGGTCCGGCCGGGCTCGCGCCTGCAGGAAGAGGGAGTTGATCTTGAGGTTGTACGTCGAGCCGAAGGTCGAGCGGGCCGGGATCGGCGGCAGTGGGACGCCCACGGTGTCACGCGGGAGGCTGAACATCGCGACCTGGTGGGAGGCGGGGTCGATGCTCGCCACGATCAGGGTGTCCGTGTTCCATGTCCCCTCGGCGGGTCGCTTGTCGGTGCCGATGAGGAGGACGTTGAGGCGGCCCGTGCCGTTCCACGGGACGGGGGACGGCGCCGCCGTCGATCCGCCCGACGCGACGGGCATCGATGGCGTCGGGCTGGCGGTGGCGCTGGCCGCGTCGGTCGCGCCTGGTGCCGGCGACGGACGGCTTCCGGCGCCGGGGTCGGTCGGATTGAAGATGTTCTCGACCGCGGTCAGGGCCTGGAGGTCGTAGTAGGCGACCGCGGCGTGCGCGCCACCCATCACGAGGATCACCGAGAGGAGGCCGGCCAGCGAGATGGGGGCCAGGCTCGCGCGGGCCGGCCCGAGACGGCCGGCCCCGCCGTCCGAGACGCGGTTCAGGTACCGGACGACCCGGTAGGCATCGACCGCGGCGACGATCCGGTAGCCGTACGCGACGACGTTTCCGACGAGGATCGCGATGAGCACCGGCGGCTGCAGGGCGACCCCGAGGATCTGGATGTTGTAGCTGATCATCGCGCCGGCGAGGAGGGCGAGCAGGAGGAACGGCGCCGCAGCAAAGGCGACCGCGCGGTACCACGCCCGCGCATAGGAGTGGCCGAGGCCCGGGAAGATCAGGCTGAGGAACGCCGCGGTGAACGCGGACCGTGCTCGCGGGCGTGCTCGCGGGCGTGCTTCCTGCTGCTGCTGCATCGCGGGTAGGATACGGGGAACCCCCGTGGGGCGTGTCCGAGGCCCTGTGACGGCCGACCGGGTCGGCACGTGACGCTCGTGCTCCCCCGGCCCAGAGACCCGCTTCCGAGGCCAGATGTTCGCACCCGTCGCCAGCAAGCCCGATCTCGTTGCCCAGGAGCACGAGATCCTCGCCCTCTGGCGTGAGCGCCGGACGTTCGCCCGACTGCGCGCCCAGAACGCCGGTGGGCCGCGCTGGAGCTTTCTCGACGGGCCGATCACGGCCAACAACCCGATGGGCGTGCACCACGCCTGGGGTCGCACCTACAAGGACGTCTTCCAGCGGTTCCACGCCATGCAAGGCGAGGACCAGCGCTGGCAGAACGGCTTCGACTGCCAGGGCCTGTGGGTGGAGGTCAACGTCGAGCGCGACCTCGGCTTCACCTCGAAACGCGACATCGAGGAGCACGGCATCGCGGAGTTCGTGCGCCTGTGCAAGCAGCGCGTCCTCACGTTCGCGGCACGCCAGACCGAGCAGTCGATCCGGCTGGGCTACTGGATGGACTGGAACGACCCGGACGAGCTGCGTCGGCTGCGCGATCTGCTGGGCGCGGATCCGGCGACCGAGGCGACCCTCGCGGGGCCGCAGGGACCGGTAACCGACGGCGTGGAGATGCTCGTCGGGCGGCTGGGGATGCCGGAGCTCGGCGGGTCCTACTTCACGTTCAGCAACGAGAACAATGACCTGATCTGGGGATTCCTCGCGGAGTGCCACCGGCGCGGCTGGCTGTACAAGGGCCACGACACGATGCCGTGGTGCGCGCGCTGTGGGACCGGGATCAGCCAGCACGAGATGACGGAGGGATACGCGGACCGCACGGACCCGGGGCTGACCGTCCGCCTCCCCCTGCTGGACCGGCCGGGCGAGGCGCTCCTGGCCTGGACCACGACCCCCTGGACCCTGACCTCGAACGTGGCGGCAGCGGTCGGGCCAGGGCTCCGCTATGTCAAGGTGCGCCAGGGCGAGAGCATCTTCTGGCTTGGCAGGGGGACGCTGCGCCAGGCGCTCGTCGGGCCGTTCGAGATCCTGGAGGAACGCCCAGGCTCCGAGCTCGTGGGCTGGCGCTACCACGGCCCGTTCGACGAGCTGCCCGCGGTTCGGGCCGCTTTCGCGCATCGCGGCCCCGACGACGGCCCCTTCGAGCACCGGGTGATCTCCTGGGACGAGGTCGGCGAGGACGAGGGGACCGGGATCGTCCACATCGCGCCGGGATGCGGGGCGGAGGACTTCGCCCTCGGGAAGGCGCTCGGACTGCCCATGCTCGCCCCGCTGGACGAGAGCGGGATCTTCATCGAGGGCTTCGGGTTCCTGGCCGGACGCGACGTGCGTGACAGCGCCGACCCGGTCGTGGAGCACCTGCGGCACCATGGGCTGTTCTACCGCCTGGAGCCGATCGTCCACAGGTACCCGCACTGCTGGCGCTGTGGCACGCCGCTCGTCTTCCGCCTCGTTGACGAGTGGTTCGTGAGCATGGGCCCGGTCTACGACGCGCCGCGCGACCAGCTCACGAAGGACCAGGTGGACGCGAGCCTGCGGTACCAGATCATGGACGTCGTGGACCGGATCCGGTGGCTGCCCTCATTCGGGTACGAGCGGGAGCTCGACTGGCTCCTCAACATGCACGACTGGATGATCAGCAAGAAGCGCTACTGGGGGCTCGCGCTGCCGATCTACGACTGCGCGGCCTGCGGCACGTTCGACGTCGTCGGTGGCCGGGAGGAGCTGCGTGCCCGCGCCGTGGATGGCTGGGACCAGCTCGAGGGTCACACCTCGCACCGCCCCTACGTGGACGCGGTGCGCATTGCCTGCAGGACCTGCGGGGCGCCCGTGTCGAGGATCCTGGACGTGGGGAACCCGTGGCTCGACGCAGGGATCGTGCCGTTCTCAACGCTCCACTACCGGGAGGACCGCGCCTACTGGCAGGACTGGTTCCCGGCGGACTTCGTCACCGAGAGCTTCCCCGGCCAGTTCCGTAACTGGTTCTACTCGATGCTGGCGATGAGCACGGTCCTGCGCCGCGAGCCGCCCTTCACCACGATCTTCGGGTACGCGACTCTCTTCGGTGAAGACGGCCGCCCGATGCACAAGAGCTGGGGCAACGCCATCGAGTTCGACGAGGCCGCCGAGCGAATGGGCGTCGACGTGATGCGCTGGATGTATGCCAAGGCCCGTCCCGACGACAACATCCTGTTCGGCTGGCACGCAGCAGACGAGGCGCGCCGCGAGCTGCTCGTCCTGTGGAACGTCTACGCGTTCCTGGTCACCTACGCGCGGCTCGCCGGCTGGTCGCCGGATGCCGACGCGGCGACGCCTCCCGACCCGGCTCGCGTCGCCGGTCGGCCGCCGCTCGACCGCTGGATCCTCTCGCGCCTTGCCGGTGTCGCCGCCAGGGTCGAGGATCGCCTCGCCAACTACGATCCGGACGCCGCCGCAGGGGCGATCTCCGGCTTCATCGACGATCTCTCCACCTGGTACCTCCGGCGCACGCGGAAGCGCTTCTCGCGCTCGGAGGACCCGGCGGACCGCGACGCCGCATTCGCGACGCTCCATGCGACGCTGTGCGGGCTCGTGCGGGTCATGGCGCCGCTCCTCCCATTCCTGACAGAGGCGATCCACCAGAACCTCGTCGTGGCGCCCGGCCTGGACGCGCCCGAGAGCGTGCACCTCACGCGCTGGCCCGCGGCGGAGCTCGCCCCGCTCCGCGACGCGGCGCTCGAGGCGGCGACGTCCCACGCCCAGCGTGCGGTCGAGCTGGCGCGAACGCTCCGCTCGCAGGCCGGCCTGAAGACGCGCCAGCCGCTCGCGCGGCTGTGGATCGCCCTTCCTGGCGCCGCGCACCCGGACCTCGATGCGCTCCTCGACGTGATCGCGGACGAGGTCAACGTCAAGGAGGTCATCCGGATCGGGGACGAGTCGGAGCTCGTGGAGCGGCGCCTCAAGCCGCTCCTGCCCAGGATCGGCCGCAGGCTCGGCGCCGCGATTCCCGCCGTCATGGCCGCGGCACGCGCAGGCGCGTTCGAGGTGCGCGCGGACGGCAGCGTTGCCCTTGCCGGTGTCGTGCTTGCCCCCGACGAAGTAGAGATCCTCGCCTCTCCGCGGCCGGGCACCGCGGTCGCACACGACGAGGGGCTCGTGGTGGTGATCGACACGGAGCTTACCGAGGCGCTGCGTGCGGAGGGCGACGCGCGGGAGCTCCAGCGCGCCGTCCAGGACCTCCGGCGGGACGCAGCCCTCGAGCTCGCGGACCGGATCGAGCTGGTCGCAGACCTCGGGGCGGACGTCGCGCGGATCGGCCCCTTCCTCGACGCGGTCGCCTTCGAGACGCTCGCCGATGGCATCACCCTCGGCCTTCCGCCGGCGGGCTGGGCCCAGGCGACCGTGAAGCTGTCCGGCGGCGACGCGACCATCGCGCTCCGCCGTGCGGCGCGCGTGGAGCGCCCGGAGCCCGCGAATGCATGACGCGGTCCCGTCCGTCGAGCCGGGCCCGGTCCCTGCGCAGGCGCCGGTCCGCATCTCGCACCACTGGGTCGCGTTCCTCGCCCTGGCCGGTGGCATCGCGGTCGCCGATCAGCTCGTCAAGCAATGGGTCGTGACCACGGTCTCGTACGGCTCGGTGCTGCCGATCCTCGGGGACTACATCCGGATCTGGCACGTCCACAACACGGGTGCCCTGTTCGGGCTCTTCCGGAACCAGGCGGTTCTCTTCGCGGCGCTCAGCATCGGCGTGGTGGCCCTCATCGTCTGGTTCCACGGCCGGTCGGTGATCACGAATGGCTGGTTCGCGACGCTCGCGCTCGGCCTCCTCCTGGGCGGCGCGGTTGGCAACCTCGCCGATCGAATCCGGCTCGGCTACGTGGTCGACTTCGTCGACATGGGCGTCGGGGACCTGCGCTTCTACACATACAACGTGGCGGACGCGGCGATCAGCACCGCGCTCGTCCTGCTGATCCTGATGGCTTTCTGGCCGTCGCGACGTCGCCCCTGGATCGCCGGATGACGGAGCTCCGCCTGGTCGTCCCGGATGGCTCGGGAGGGCGCGTGGACCGCGTCGCCTCCGACCTCTCGGGCCTCTCGCGGAGCCGGGTCCAGCGCCTGATCACGGACGGCCACCTCACGGTCGGCGGCGTGACCCTGAAGGCTCGATCCGTGGTGCGGGCCGGGGATGCGCTCGACCTCTTCGTCCCCTCAGCCGAGCCGGCCGGCATCGAGCCCGAGGCGATCCCGCTCGAAGTGCTGTACGAGGATGTGGACGTCCTCGTCGTGAACAAGCCGGCAGGCCTCGTCGTTCACCCCTCGCCGGGCCACTGGAGCGGGACGATGGTCAACGCGCTCCTCGCCCGGGACACGGACTACGGTGGCATCGCCGGCATCGCTCGCCCCGGAATCGTGCACCGCCTGGACCGGGACACGTCGGGCCTGATCATGGTCGCCAAGACCGACACGGCGCAGGCCGGCCTCATGGCGCAGCTCAAGGCGCGCCGCGTCAAGAAGACGTACCTCGCGCTCGTGCACGGGAACGTGGAGGCGGCCGCGGGTAGGATCGAGGCGCCCATCGGGCGCGACCCGCGGCAGCGGACCCGGATGGCGGTGGTCCCCGACGGCCGGCCGTCCGTGACCGGCTATCGGGTCCGCGAGCGATTCCGCGGCTGGACGCTTCTCGAGGTGGATCTCATCACCGGTCGGACCCACCAGATCCGCGTCCACCTCGCCGCTCTCGGCCACGCCGTCGCCGGCGACCCCGTCTACGGCACGGGAACGTCGCGCCGCGGCCCGGACGGCCTGGAACGGCTGTTCCTCCACGCCTGGCGGATCGTCTTCGCGTCGCCCGGGACGGGGGAGCTCGTGCGCGTCGAGGCACCCCTCCCGGAGGCGCTGGACCTCGTCCTGGCAGGGCTCCGTGCCATCGCCAGCGGCGCGCCGGGCACGGCCGGCGCCGACCTCGGTCACGGTCGATGACCGAGCGGCGCCTGGGGTCCGCCCCGGACACCGACGACCCACTCTTCGGCGCCCCGAGCGAGGGAGCTCCGGGCGCTCTGCTCGTGGTGGTCTCGGGCCCGTCGGGCGTCGGCAAGGACACGATCATCGACGCGCTGCGGGCGCGGCCGCGCGATCGCGACTACCACTACGTGGTCACGTGCACGACGAGAGCTCCGCGACCAGGGGAGGTCGACGGACGGAGCTATCACTTCATGACCCGCGACCGATTCCGGGCGCTGCGTGACGCCGGGGCGTTCCTCGAGTGGGCCGAGGTCCACGGGAACCTCTACGCGACGCCGCGCGCCGAGGTCCGCCGCGCGCTCGCGGCCGGCCACGACGTGATCCTCAAGATCGACGTGCAGGGTGCCGCCGCGGTGAAGGCCTGCGTGCCGGACGCTCTCCTCGTCTTCGTCGTGCCGCCGTCACTCGAGGCGCTCTTCCGGCGCCTGCGCTCGCGCGCCACGGAGTCGGCCGGCGAGCTCGAGATCCGCCAGCGCAACGCAGCGATCGAGCTCGCCCGGCAGGGCGACTACGACGAAGTGGTCCTCAACGGGGATGGCCAGGTCGAGCGGACGGCAGAGCAGATCGACGCGATCATCCGCGCGGAACGGACGAAGCACGCCGACCGCCGCGTCGTCGTCTAGCGCGATGGCCGAGGTCACGCCGCCCGACGCGGTGACGGGCCGCGTGGATCTCGGGCTGCTCGACACGCCAGACGCCCGCCGTCACGTCGAGGTTGCGGTCGACGCCGCCGGCGTCGCCGGTACCAGGACGTGGACCTATCTCGTGCCGGATGAGCTCGCGGACGTGGCAGCCGGCGAGCCGGTCCTCGTCGAGTGGGGCCGCAGGCGCGCGGTTGGGATCGTCCTCGGCGATGCCCCCGCGCCGGAGGGCGTCACGGCCCGGCCGCTCGGGGCGCGCGTTCGCTCCGACGGGCCCCTGCTGCCCCCACTCGCGCTGGCGCTCGCCCGCGAGATCACGGTGCATTACCTGGCGCCGCCTGCCCTCGCGATCCGGGCGATGCTGCCACCCGGGCTCCTCGAGAAGCTCGAGCTGGTGGCGACGCCGCTCGATCCGCCCGGGGCGCCGCCACTCGACCCGCCGGGGGCGACGCCGTCGCCCGACATCTTCGCGACATCCGGCCACGATGGGGCGACCGCCGACCTGCTCAACGCTCTTGCGGGAGGTCCCCGGGCAGTCAGGGACCTTGCCGCGCCGGACGGCAGGGCCGCGCTGCTTCGGCGCCTCCGGGCGCTCGAGGACGACGGTCGGGTCCACCTCGAATGGACGCTGACCGCGGCCGGAGCGGGGCCGCGCCACGAGCGGCTGGTGCGC
>Ga0302299_10002106_pt1 | contig 12124 bp, 10 predicted proteins | sample III_Fen_N3_4_FD_198795 | JGI IMG/M metagenome (GOLD analysis project Ga0302299, IMG submission 198795) | Peat permafrost microbial communities from Stordalen Mire near Abisko, Sweden - III_Fen_N3_4 | ecosystem: Environmental > Terrestrial > Soil > Wetlands > Permafrost | place: Sweden: Abisko...
CACCGGCCGACCCACTTGGGCGAGGTCCACCCGCACTCCGTGCAGCGGAACCCGGGAGGGCGTGCCTTGGCCATGACCGCACCCTACGGATCCCGACCGACGACGCGTGCCGCCCGTCCACCGCGCACCGTGACCCCCGGCCCACGACGGGCTGCCGCGCGGAACCCGATGTCCAGCGCACCCGTTAGTCTCAGATTCGGTAAAGAAACGTCCAAGTTCCGGTGGGGGTGGGGGCATGGCGACGAGCCGCGCGCGCGGCGGCTCCGCCGTGCTCATGCTGAGCCCCTACCTCCCGTACTCGGCTCCGCTCGTCGAGGCGTTCGCCGCCCGCGGGCTGGGCACTGTCGCGCTCTACACCGACCTGCCCGCGCTTCGGCACTTCCGCTCCGTCGCACCGCTGCCGAGCGGCCCGTCGATCGTGGCGTCGTACGTCGCCGACGAGCGCGACCTCGACCTCGTCGCCGGCGTCCTGCGCGACCGGCACGACGTGGTCGCGGTGTGCCCGGTCTTCGAGACCGACCTCCTTCCGCTGTCCCGGATCGCCGAGCTGCTCGGCGTCTCGTCGGTCGACCCGGACGTGATAGCGCGGTTCCGCGACAAGGCGGCGCTCAAGGAGCACCTGCGGTCGGCCCCCGGCGGCCCTCGCGTCAACGTCACGTGCGAGGTCTCGTCGGGCGCCGACGTGCGCGCGGCCCTCGCCGAGCACGGGCTCGACCGCTTCGTGCTCAAGCCCAACGACGGGTTCGGGAACCGCGCGATCTTCTACGGCGACGCGTCCACGTCACGCGCCAGTGTCGACGCCTACGTCGCGGCGGCCAGCGGTCGGGTGCTCCTCGAGGAGTACGTGGGCGGCACCGAGTACTACGTCAACGGCCAGGTCGACGAGCGCGGCGCGGCCCACGTGTTCTCCGTCAACCAGTACGTGCGGGTCGACCTCCACGGACGCCAGGACGTCTTCATCGGCGACTTCACCGTGCGCACCGACCGGCCCGAGTTCGCGGTGGCGGCCGACTACGCGCGCGCGGTGATGGCGGCCACGGGGCTCGTGCGCAGCCCCTTCCACCTCGAGCTCAAGATCGACGACCGCGGGCCGTGCCTCCTCGAGGTCGCGGCTCGGTTCTGCGGCGCGAACGTCGTGTTCCGCGACGCCGACGGCCACGGCGGGCTCGACGTCTTCGGGATCGCGGCCCACCACACGGTGTCGGCCGGGCCCTACGGCGAGTACCCGCTCGACTGGACGACCTACGACGCATCGGTGCGCGGGCTCGTCTACGGCATCAGCGACAGCGACGAGCTCGTGCACGCGGTGTCGGGGGTCCCCGAGGTCGAGTCGCTCCCGGAGTTCGTGCGCTGGGAGGTCGCGCCGGAGGTGGGCACGCGTGTCGTGCGCTCGGTCGATCTGCTGCGTCCGCCCTGGTCCGCCACCACGACGACGCCGACCGAGGACGACTACCACCGGATCGCGGAGCGGATGCGCTCGCTGGTGCGGATCAACCCGCCGACGACACGCACGCGCACGCTGGCCCTGACGGCCGCGGCCTTCGTCCCGCCGGCGGTCCGGGCGGCGCGCGGCCGGCTCCCCGGAACGCCGCGCCTGGAGCGGATCGGGCCCGGGCCGCGCTGACGTCGGGCGAGGTCAGACCGGGTCGGCGGGGTGCGGCGCGAAGGGCGCCATCACCGCGACTCGCGCGGATGCGGAGCGCTCCTTGGCGGCCACCGACCGGGCCGCGGTGAGGGCGGCGACGCGCGCCTCGCAGTGCGACGCGAGCACGGCGTAGGCCTCGGGGCTCATCAGCTCGAGGAGGGTGGTCTTCTCGGTGACGAAGACCGGCTCGGTCGCGACGTGGGCGCTCGTGGCTCCGCTGCAGTACCAGTCGAGGTCGTGGCCGCCCGGCCCCCAGCCGCGTCGGTCGTACTCGCCGATCGTGGTCACCAGCTGCTCGGTGCCGTCGGTGAGCGTGCGGTGCTCGAACTGGCGCCGCACCGGCAGCTGCCAGCACACCTGCGGCTTCACCTGCTGGAAGGGCTTGCCGATGCGCCCGGCGAGCTGGTGGAGGGCGCAGCCCGCGCCGCCCTCGAAGCCGTCGCGGTTGAGGAAGACGCAGGCGCCGTCGACGACACGCGTCTTGCGCGCGCCCTCCTCGTCCTTCTCGCTGATGCCCTTCCTCGTTCCGGTGGCGTGGTACTGCCAGGTCTCGGGCGTGAGCATCGCGGCGTACTTCTTGGTCTGCTTCTCGTCGGCCTTGTCGGCGTAGTGGGCGCCGAGCACGCAGCAGCCGTCGTCGGGCTTCGTGCGGTCGATCCCCTGGCAGCCGTTGCCGTAGATGCAGGTCCAGCGGCTGGTCAGCCAGGTGAGGTCGCAGCGGTAGAGGTTGTCGGAGTCCAACGGGTCGACGAACTCGACCCAGGCTCGCGGGAAGTCGAGCGCGACCTCGTCCTTGCGGGTCAGGGCGACGTCGACGGGCTGCGTCTTCGAAGGCTTCTTGGCGTCCGGCACGCGCTCAGACTAGGGGCAACGCAGCAGTCCCTCGTCGCCGCGGTGCAGCGACGCCCTAGCATCGAGACGTGCGCCTCGGAGTCCTCGACGTCGGTTCCAACACCGTTCATCTGCTCGTGGTCGACGCGCACCACGGCGCCGCCCCGCTGCCCGCGCACTCGCACAAGACCGACATGCGTCTTGCGGAGCACATCGTCGACGGCGAGCGCATCTCTGCCAAGGGCGTCGACACCCTCGTGAGCTTCATCGGCGAGGCGCAGGAGATCGCCGAGGACCTCGGTGTCACCGAGATGATGGCGTTCGCGACGTCAGCGATCCGCGAGGCCAGGAACGGCGACGCCGTGCTCAAGGACGTGCGCCAACGCACCGGCATCGACCTCCAGGTGCTGACGGGCGACGAGGAGGCGCGGCTGACGTTCCTCGCCGTGCGACGGTGGTTCGGGTGGTCGTCGGGCCGGCTGCTCGTGCTCGACATCGGTGGCGGCTCCCTCGAGATCGCGGTGGGCTCCGACGAGGTGCCCGACGTCGCCATCTCGGTGCCGCTCGGCGCTGGCCGCATGACGCGCGAGCTCCTGCCCGGCGACCCGCCGAAGGCCGACGACGTCCGGGCGCTGCGCAAGCACGCGCGCGCCTCGATCGCGTCGGTGGCCGGACGCGTCACCCGTGCGGGCGAGCCGCGGCACGTCGTCGCCACGAGCAAGACGTTCCGCTCGCTGGCGCGCATGGCCGGGGCGGCGCCCTCGAGCGAAGGCTTCTTCGTACGACGCTTCCTCGACCGCGACGACCTGCGCACGTGGGTGCCCAAGCTCGCCGCGATGACCGCCAAGGAGCGCTCCGACCTCCCCGGTGTGAGCTCGGCGCGCGCCGGGCAGCTGCTGGCGGGAGCCATCGTCGCCGAGGCCACGATGGACATCCTCGGGGTCACGCGCCTGGAGATCGGACCTTGGGCGCTGCGCGAGGGAGTCATCCTCGAGCGGATCGACCGGATCGGCCGATGAGCGTCCCGGAAGCCGAGGCCGAGGTCGAGCCGTCGAGCGGCCTCACCTCGGCCCAGGTCGCGGAGCGCGTCGCCGCGGGGCAGGTCAACCACGTCAAGGACCGCAACTCCCGCTCGCTCGGCGACATCGTGCGGGCCAACACCCTCACCTACTTCAACGCGCTCATCGGCTCGCTGTGGGTGCTCATGCTCGTGAGCGCGCCGCTCATCGACGGGCTGTTCGGCCTCGTGATCGTCGTCAACACCGGCATCGGCATCGTTCAGGAGTACCGCGCGGCGCGCACCCTCGCGAAGCTCTCGCTCGTGCACCAGCAGCAGGCCGTGGCGCGTCGCGACGGCGTCGACGTGGAGATCCCGCCCAGCGAGATCGTCCTCGACGACGTGCTCCTGCTCCGCACCGGCGACCAGGTGCTCGTCGACGGCGACGTCGTCGACGACGGCGGCCTCGAGCTCGACGAGTCGTTGCTCACCGGCGAGGCCGACCCCGTGGAGAAGCCGGTGGGCGCCGAGGTGCTGTCCGGCTCGTTCGTCGTCGCCGGGTCGGGGCTTTTCCGCGCCACCCGGGTGGGCCACGACTCCTACGCCGCGAAGCTGGCCGACGAGGCGAGCAAGTTCAGCCTCACGCGGTCCGAGCTGCGCGACTCGATCCAGCGGTTCATCCGGTACGTCTCCTACGCGCTGGTCCCTGTCGCGGTGCTGCTCTTCATCTCGCAGTACCGCGCGAACGACGGCAACATCCGGGCGTCCATCGCCGGCACCGTCCCCGGCGTCATCACGATGGTGCCCGAGGGCCTGGTGCTGCTCACGAGCGTGGCGATGGCGGTGTCGGTGATCCGGCTCGCGCAGCGCAAGGCGCTGGTGCAGGACATGCCCGCGGTCGAGGTGCTCGCGCGGGTCGACGTCATCTGCGTCGACAAGACCGGCACCCTCACCGAGCCCGGGATGGCGGTGCAGAAGGTCGTCGTGCTCGACGACGCGGCACCTGTGGTCGACGCGCTCGGCGCTCTGGGCGCCTCGGAGCCCGAGCCCAACCAGACCCTGGTCGCCATCGCGTCGCAGTACGGCGCACCCGCGGGCTGGCAGGTCGTGCAGACGGTGCCGTTCTCCAGCGCGCGCAAGTGGTCGTCGGCGACGTTCACCGGCCACGGCGCCTGGGTGCTGGGCGCTCCCGAGATGCTGACGCCCGAGGGCGACCCGGTGCGGTCCGAGGCCGACGGCCTCGCCGCGGCCGGCGCGCGCGTGCTGCTGCTCGCGCGCTCCGACGCCGAGCCGAGCGCCGAGGACGGCCCCGGTGCGCTGCACCCCACCGCGCTGGTCATCATCGACCAGACGCTGCGGTCGGACGCACCCGAGACCGTCGACTACTTCCTCGAGCAGGGCGTGCGCATGGTGGTGATCAGCGGCGACAACGCCGTGACGGTCGGCGCCATCGCCGAGAAGGCCGGCATCCCGGGAGCCGACGCGCCGCGCGACGCCCGGGACCTCCCGGACGACGTCGAGGCGCTCGCCGACGTCCTCGAGTCGACCAGCGTCTTCGGCCGGGTGACGCCGGCGCAGAAGCGCGCGATGGTCGGTGCGCTGCAGAGCCGCGGCCACGTCGTCGCGATGACCGGCGACGGCGTCAACGACGTCCTCGCCCTCAAGGACGCCGACCTCGGCATCGCCATGGGCTCCGGTGCGGGCGCTACGCGCTCGGTGGCGCAGATCGTGCTGCTCGACGACCGCTTCTCGGTCATGCCGTCGGTCGTGGCGGAGGGCCGCCGCGTGCTCGGCAACGTCGAGCGCGTCTCCGACCTGTTCCTCACCAAGAGCTTCTACGCGATGGCGGTGTCGATCGCGACGGTGCTGTTCGTGCTGCCCTTCCCGTTCCTCAACCGCCACCTCACGCTCACCACGTTCTTCACGATCGGCGCGCCGGCGTTCCTCCTCGCGCTCATGCCCAACACGCAGCGCTTCCGGCCGGGCTTCTTCACGCGCGTCCTGAGGTTCGCCGTGCCGGCGGGCCTCATCTGCGCCCTGGCGGCGTACGCGACGTACGAGTACGTGCTCCACCTCACCGCCGACGACGTCGACGTGGCCCGGTCGTCGGCCGTCGTCACGCTCTTCGTGGTCGCCTGGTGGGTGCTCGTGCAGGTGGCGCGCCCGCTGAACGCGCTCCGGAGCGCCATCGTCGGCGTGATGCTGGTCGGCTTCGTGATCGTGATCCACCTGCCCTGGTTCTCCCGGCTCTTCGCGCTCGACTGGTCGCCGGACAAGGCGGGCCTGGCCGCGGTCGGCATCGGGGTGGTCGGCTGCGCCCTCGTGAGCATCGCGTTCGGGCTCTCCGGGCACGGTTCGATGGACGGCCCGCCTGGTGAACCGGCGCCAACCGTCGCAGGATGATCCTGTGAGCCCGCTCGTCACCCTCTCGACGGCGTCGACCTACCCGGAGTCGACGGCCGCCTCGTTCGAGATGGCCGCACGCCTCGGCTACGACGGCGTCGAGGTGATGGTGGGCACCGACGCCGCCAGCCAGGACCCCGCCGCCCTCCTGCGCCTGCGCGACCACTACGGCGTGGCCATCGAGTCGATCCACGCGCCCTGCCTGCTCATCAGCCAGCGCGTGTGGGGGAGCGAGCCCTGGGCGAAGCTGCAGCGGGCGCAGGCAGCGGCCGAGACGCTGGGGGCGTCCACGGTCGTCGTCCACCCGCCGTTCCGTTGGCAGAAGGACTACGCGCGCGACTTCGTCGCGGGCATCGACCGCATGGCCGACGAGACCCACGTGCGGTTCGCCGTCGAGAACATGTACCCCTGGCGCGCGGCGTCGCGCGAGTTCGCGGCGTACCTGCCCAACTGGGACGTGCGCGAGGACGACTACCGGCACACCACGCTCGACCTGTCGCACACGTCGGTGTCGGGCACCGATGCGCTCGAGATGGCGCGCGACCTCGGCGACCGGCTCGTGCACCTGCACCTCGCCGACGGCACCGGGTCCAACCTCGACGAGCACCTCGTGCCGGGTCGCGGCGACCAGCCGTGCGACCGTGTGCTGCAGGGCCTCGGCGCGGCGGGGTTCGACGGCCACGTGGTCGTCGAGATCAGCACGCGCAAGGCGGCCGACCGCGGCGAGCGCGAGACCGACCTGCGCGAGGCGCTGCAGTTCGCGCGTGCCAACCTCGCGTTCGGCGCGGAGGCCGCCCCGCACGCGGCCGGGGGAGCGCGCGCATGAGCGGCTCCGACGACATCACCCGCCAGGTGCTCGACGCCGCTCGGGCGGCCTACGCCAGGCGCGGCTACGTGAACACCACGTTCCGGGGGGTCGCCGCCACCGCAGGCGTGGCGCCCGACGTCGTGAAGCGCTACTACGCCAACCGCGAAGCGCTGTTCGCGGCGGCCATGCGGCTGCCGTTCGACCCAGCGACCTCCATCGCCCAGCTGCTCGCTCCCGGCGTCGACGGCCTCGGCGAGCGCATGGTGCGCGTGACCCTGCGGATGCTCGACGACCCCGAGACGCGCGACCAGCTCGCGGAGATGGTGCGCGACGGCGCCGGGGCCACGAAGGCCACCGCGGCCATCCGCGAGTTCGTCGAGGCCGAGCTCGTCGACCGCGTCGTCACGGCGCTCGGCGTCCCCGACGCGCGCATGCGCGTGGTGCTCGCGAGCTCCTACCTCATCGGCGTCGCGACCAGCCGCTACGTGCTGCAGGTCGAGCCGCTCGCCTCCGCCACCGAGGACGAGATCGTCGCGATGGTGGCGCCGGCCGTGCAGGCCGCGCTCACCAGCTCGACCCTGCCGGCGCCCGCGGTCAAGAGCGGTCAGACGAAGTCGACGCCGGGCCACGCCGCGCCCAGCACCCCGGGATCGAGCTCGGGGCGCACCGTGTCTGCGAAGGTCGAGCCCGCCACTCCCCCGACCTCCCGGCCCGACGCAGCCCGCCCGGTCGCGGCGAAGGACGCGCGCGACCACGACGACGTGTGACCCGTTCAGAACGCCACCGATTCCGATCGACGAGGAGCACCATGGACAAGCGACTGCTGGCCCGACTGACCGACGCCGAGCGGCTGCTCGTGGCCGAGACCGGGAAGGACGAGCTCGCCGCCCTCGACGAGGACGGCCTGGTCGAGCTGCACACCCGCGTGCGGCGGGCCCGCAGCAAGTACGTGGGGCAGTACCGCCGCGGCGCTGCTGCGCGGGTGCCGTCGGCCGGCGGACGGGGCAAGGGCTTCGCGCAGAACCAGCTCGCTCGCGACAAGGCCGAGGCGTTCGAGATCGCGCTCGCGCAGGTGAGCGCCGCGCTCGCGAAGTCCGCCAGGGCCAGCGCGGCCGAGCTCAAGGCCGAGCGCCTCGCTGCGGCCGCCGCCGGCACCACGCGTCCTCGTGCCGCGTCGTCGACGACGGCCGAGCGGGCCGCGGCACCGGCGCGCAAGGCGCCCGCGTCGCCGGCGCGCACCACGTCGGGCTCGAAGCGCCCGGCGCCGTCGCAGGCGAAGAAGAACGCCTCCTCACGCGCCCAGGGTGCGCGCCGTCAGGCCAAGCGCGACTCCCGCTGACCCGTCCCGACACCGAGCGGGTGTGCGCGGACGCCCGCGGGTAGCGTGTCCCGCGTCGGGCGGCGGCGCCTGACGTCGTCGCATGGAGGTGGGTCGTGCTGCGTTCGGTGCTGCTCTCGGCGTCGCGGAGCGATCGGCTGCGTCAGGTGGCCACCGATGCCCCACCGGCGCGCGCCATGGTCGACCGGTTCGTCGCCGGGGAGACCACCGACGACGCCGTGCGCGCCACGTCGGGCCTCGTGGAGTCCGGACGTCTCGTGACCATCGACCACCTCGGCGAGGACACCCTCGACCTCGAGCAGGCGGGGCGCACGCGCGACGCCTACCTCGCGCTGCTCGACGCGCTCGGCGACGCCGGCCTCACCGGCAGCGCCGAGGTGTCGGTGAAGCTGTCGGCCGTGGGCCAGGCCCTGCCCGGCGACGGCGAGAAGATCGGGCTGGAGTACGCGCACGCCATCGCCGAGAAGGCGGACGCGCTCGGTACGACGCTGACCCTCGACATGGAGGACCACACCACCACCGACTCCACGCTCGGGACCCTGCGCGAGCTGCGCGCCGAGTTCCCGAGCACGGGTGCCGTGATCCAGGCCTACCTGCACCGCAGCGAGGCCGACTGCCGCGACCTCGCGGTCGGGGGCTCGCGGGTGCGCCTGTGCAAGGGCGCCTACAGCGAGCCGCAGTCGGTGGCCTTCGTCGACAAGGCCGACATCGACAAGGCCTACGTGCGCTGCCTGAAGATCCTCATGCAGGGCGAGGGCTACCCGATGCTCGCGACGCACGACCCGCGGCTCGTCGAGATCGGTGGCGCGCTGGCGATCCGCAACGAGCGCGAGCCCGGCAGCTACGAGTTCCAGATGCTCTACGGCGTGCGTCCCGACGAGCAGCAGCGCCTCGCCGACCAGGGTGACCGGATGCGCGTCTACGTCCCGTACGGCACCGAGTGGTACGGCTATCTCGTGCGACGCCTGGCCGAGAAGCCTGCGAACCTGTCCCTGCTCGCACGCGCACTCGTCTCGAAGGGCTGACCGCATGACCCTCGTCGCCATCCTCGGCGCCGGCGTGATGGGAGAGGCCCTCCTGTCGGGCCTGCTCCACGCCGGTCGCCCGTCGGCCGAGCTCGTCGTGAGCGAGCGGCGGGCCGACCGCGCGGCCGAGCTGCGCGAGAAGTACGGCGTCGAGGTCGTCGACAACGTCGGTGCGGCCCAGGTAGCCGACACCCTCGTCATCGTCGTCAAGCCGCAGGACATGGGCGCCCTCTGCGACGAGATCTCGCGGCACGTCCGTCCCGGCACCCTCGTGGTGTCGCTCGCGGCCGGCATCACCACCGAGTTCCTCGAGTCGCGCCTGCCCGAGGGCACGCCGGTCGTCCGCGTCATGCCCAACACCCCGGCGCTCGTCGACCAGGGCATGGCCGCCGTGTCGCCGGGCGCCCACTGCGACGAGGCGCACCTCGAGGAGTCCGAGGTGCTGCTGGGCGCGGTGGGTCGCGTCGTGCGCGTCGAGGAGAAGCACCTCGACGCCGTCACCGCCATCAGCGGCAGCGGGCCTGCGTACGTCTTCTACGTGGCCGAGGCGATGATCGAGGCGGGCGTGTTCCTCGGGATGCCGCGCGCGATCGCGACCGAGCTCGTCGTGCAGACGTTCTACGGCGCCGCGACGATGCTGCGCGAGACCGGCGAGCACCCCAGCGTGCTGCGCGAGAACGTCACCTCGCCCGGCGGCACCACGGTGGCGGCCCTGCGCACGCTCGACGACCACAAGGTGCGCGCGGCGTTCATCTCGGCGCTCGAGGCCGCCCGCGACCGCAGCCGCGAGCTCGCCTCGGGGTCGTGACCCGGCCGTGAGCGGAACGGCCACGGTCGTCTGGGACGACGCCCTCGCGGCCTACGACTTCGGAGCGGGCCACCCGCTCGCGCCGATCCGGGTCCAGCTGGCCATGCACCTGGCCCGCGACCTCGGCCTGCTCGAGGGCATCACGATCACCCCGCCCGAGGACGTCGACGACGACGTCCTTCGCACGGTGCACGACGCCGAGTACGTCGCGGCGGTGCGCCGCGCTTCGGAGGACCCTCACGACGTCGACCTGCACCGCGGCCTCGGCACCGACGACGTGCCCACGTTCCACGGGATGCACGAGGCCTCGCGAGCGGTGTGCGGCGCGACCCTCGCGGCCGTGCGCGCCGTGCACGAGGGGCGCGCGCTGCACGCGGTGAACCTCGCCGGCGGGCTGCACCACGCGATGCCAGGTTCGGCGTCGGGCTTCTGCGTCTACAACGACCTCGCGGTCGGCATCCAGTGGCTGCTCGACCAGGGCTACGAGCGCGTCTGCTACATCGACGTCGACGTCCATCACGGCGACGGCGTCCAGGCGGCGTTCTGGGACGACCCGCGCGTGCTCACCATCTCGGTGCACGAGTCGGGGCGTGCGCTGTTCCCCGGCACCGGCTTCCCGATGGAGATCGGCGGCCAGCACGCGGTGGGCGGCGCCGCCAACGTGGCGCTGCCTCCCGGCACCGGCGACGAGGGCTGGCTGCGCGCCTTCCACGGCGTCGTGCCCGAGCTCGTGGCGGCCTTCAAGCCGCAGATCCTGGTCACCCAGCAGGGCTGCGACACCCACCTCGACGACCCGCTGGCGCACCTCGCCCTGAGCATCGACGGGCAGCGGCTCACCTATGTCGCGCTGCACGAGCTCGCGCACGCGCACTGCGACGGGCGCTGGGTCGCGATGGGTGGCGGTGGCTACTCGTGGATCGAGGTCGTGCCGCGCGCCTGGGCGCACCTCATCGGCGAGGCGGTCGGCCGTCCGGTGCCGCCCGAGACGCCGCTCCCGGAGTCGTGGCGCTCGTTCGTCACCGACCGCCTGCGCGTGCCGACCCCGGCGCTCATGACCGACGGGGCCACGCCGCGCGTGAAGCTCTGGGAGCTCGGCTACGACCCCGCCGACCCGATCGACGCCGCCGTCCTGCGCACGCGCGACGCGGTGTATCCCTGGCACGGACTCACGGCCGACCCGTACCTCGGCTTCTAGCCGCGCCTCACAGGCAGCCGCGCAACCGCTCCGCCGTCTCCGCGGGCACCGGCGTCACGAGCTCGAGGTTGGTCGAGCCCGTGGGCAGCAGCCCGATCTGGTTGTCGAAGATCTGCTGGGCCGCGACGGCGTAGCCGCGCGACCGGTGGGCCGGTGTGCCCTCGGCGACCGCAGGGTCGATGTCGACCGCGACGAGCGACACCGTGCTGTCGTCGTTCACCTCGAGGCTGATCCGCCGCACCTGCTGCGGGTAGTCGCGCAGCGACGACGTCTCGATCTGCCAGAACCCGAGCTCGGGGTGCAGCGGGTCGGGCGAGGGGAACGGCGTGACGTGGTTGACGTGGCGGTGGCCGGCGACCCACGCGAGCAGGTGCGGGTAACGGTGCAGCGTCGCGACGAGGTCGTCCTCGGTCAGGGCAGCGAGGGACGACCACCCGACGTAGGATCCGGGCTTCTCCACGCCGATGGGGACGTGGCAGCACACGACGACGACGTGCCCGGCAGCCTGCGTGCGGTCGAGCTCGCCGACCAGCCAGTCCAGGCGGGGCTGGTCGAGGTAGCCGTGGCCGTAGCCGCCGACGTCGGCCTCGGTGCCGCGCTGCGTGTCGTCGAGCACGATGACGGTGAAGGGCGCGTCGGCCTTGGGCTGGAACGAGTAGCAGGCCTGGTCGCCGGCGACGTTCTGCTCGCTGAACCCGTGCCCGACCGGCTGCGAGGTGGTCGTGAAGAACTCGTGCATCCACTCGTGCGAGCGCAGCGAGCGGCGCCGCGGGTCGGCGTGCGGCACCTGCGGGTGCTCCGCGAAGTCGGTCACGCGACCGGCGCCGATCACGTCGCCGAGCGGTGTGCGGCCGTCGATCGCGCCCGCGTAGAGGCCACGGCTGTCGACCCCGCGCGGGTCGTGGAAGATGTCGCCGATGTCGAAGATCGCGGTCCCCTCGTAGAACGAGCGGATGTAGTCGGTCACCGGCAGTGTGCCGATCCAGAAGTGGTCGTGGTTGCCCATCGTCTGGTACCAGGGGATCTCGGGGTCGAGACCCGCCGCCTGGAACGGCTGCTGGTAGTCGGGGCGG
>Ga0302299_10002107_pt1 | contig 12124 bp, 12 predicted proteins | sample III_Fen_N3_4_FD_198795 | JGI IMG/M metagenome (GOLD analysis project Ga0302299, IMG submission 198795) | Peat permafrost microbial communities from Stordalen Mire near Abisko, Sweden - III_Fen_N3_4 | ecosystem: Environmental > Terrestrial > Soil > Wetlands > Permafrost | place: Sweden: Abisko...
CTCCGGGAAGTAAGTCGAGCCCATCGTTCGGTAGGCGTGGCCCCGGCGAGGCGCTACCCTGCTCGCGTGTCCTCGACGAGCAACCCGATCGCCGCGCTGCTCGTGGTGTCGCCTGTCGTGCTCGCGCCGATGGAAGACGTGACCGACGCGGCGTTCCGCCGGATCTGCCGCACGCTCGGGGCGGTCGTGTGCGTGACCGAGTTCGTCGGGGTCGAGCAGGTGCTCGCCGACTCGCGGCTGGCGCGCCGGCGCGCGACCCTGGCGGACGACGATCGACCGACGGCGATCCAGATCTACGGCGGCGACCCCGGGCTGCTGCTGGCCGCGGCACGGCGGGTCGCCGAGGCCGGGCCGGCGTTCGTCGATCTCAACTGCGGCTGCTGGGTGCCCGGCGTGGTCGGCCGCAACGCGGGCGCGGCGTGGCTGCGCGAGCCTGCGGCGATGGTCGCGATGGCGCGTCGGATCGCGTCCGAGCTCGCGCTGCCGGTCACGGTCAAGACCCGGATCGGCTGGGGCCCCGAGTCGCACATGCCGATCGTCGAGCTCGCGCGCCGGCTCGAGGACGCGGGGGTCGCAGCGCTGGCGATCCACTGCCGTACCGCGGCCGTCGGCCACCGGGGGCCGGCGGACTGGAGCTGGGCGCGGCGCGCGCGCGAGGCGGTCGCCATCCCGGTGATCGTCAACGGCGACGTGCAGACCGCCGACGACGCCGTGCGGGCCCTCGCCGAGACCGGCTGCGCCGGGGTCATGGTGGGCCGCGCCGCGATCGACCACCCGTGGATCTTCCGCGAGGCGCGCGCCCGGCTGACCGGCGCCGCCGTCTCGCCGCCCGATGACGACGAGCGGCGAACGGTCTACCGTGCGGTGGTGGAGGCGAGCGTCGCGGCACGCGGCGAGCGCGCGGGGGTGGCCTCGGCGAAGCGCCACGTGAAGCTGCTCGGCCCGCTCGCGCCCGCGTTGCGCCCGAGGCTACTCCGCGCGCGAACGCTGGCCGAGGCGCTGGCACCGCTACAATGATTCCAGCGCCTTGACGTCAGCAGCCGGCCGGCCGAACAAGCCTTCCGTTGCTGCCAGTGACGTTTCGGTGCGACATGGAGCGGCTGCCTGCTCTGCGTTGTTCAGGAAGGACCCGATGAAACCCGCAGTTGCCACCGCCTTGCTGCTCTCGCTGGTCGTCGCTGTCCCCGGCCGCGCGCGCGCCGACTGGGTGAACCCCTACACCGGGAACCACTTCAACAACCCGACGTCGAGCCTGCTCGACACGATGATCCGCAACCGCATGAATACCAACATGCTGCTGCGGTCGCTCAAGAACAAGCAGGGCGATCGCGGCAAGGCCACGCCGGCCAAGCACCAGCCGATCGACAAGACCGACTTCAGCGCCGGCAAGCAGCGCCTGGTCGTCGCGACGGTGATCGGCGCGCTGGCGTCGACCCCGGAGCAGACCGCGACGCTGACCACCGCGATGGACCAGGTGTTCATCGAGTTCGAGAAGGCCGCGCGCAAGAACAACGTCGCCTACTCGCTCACCTTCCTGCTCGCCGCGTCGCTCAAGATCGACCGTGACCTCGAGCTGTCCGACGAGCAGAGCGAGCAGCTCGCGCTCGGGATCAACGATCTGCTCGCCGATGCGCCGGCGTTCGCGAGGGTGGGCGCGAGCGACCGCCAGAAGCTGTACGAGACCTGCGTGACGATGGGCGGCCTGATCCTGCTGTTCTCCGAGGTCGGCAAGCAAGGCGACGTCGACGCGAGCAAGGCCGCCAAGCTGCTCGCCACGCAGTCGCTCGCGATGCTCGGCGTCAAGTAGTCGGCGGCGCGAGCTTCCGCGCGTAGCCGGTGTAGCCCAGCTTGGTGGAGCGCGTGAACATGAACTCGAAGTCGTCGCCGACCTGGCCGGTGACGAGCATCCGCCACAGCGCCGCGCCGAACCGCGGACGCGAGCCGCGGAGCTCGACCAGCTCGAGGCGCTCGCTGTGGCACAGCCGCGTCACCTCGTCGGGCGTCAGGAACAGCCGGATCACGTGCAGGTCAGCTGGCGTGTTCTTCACGAACCACTCCACGCCCTTGATCACGATCAGGTGCGCTTGCCAGGTTCGATTGAAGGTGTGGAAGAAGAACAGCCCGCCGGGCACGAGCACGCGCCCGACCTCCGCGATCAACCTGGCCGGGTGCTCGACGTGCTCGAGCAGGTCCATCGCGCACACCACGTCGAAGCTCGCGTCGTCGTAGGGCAGCGCGCACGCGTCGGCTCTGAGGTACGTGACGCTCCCGGTGTGATCGCGCGCCCGCGCGACCGCGAGGTTCTCGAGGGTGGTGTCGATTCCGCACACGCGATGGCCGCGGGCAGCGAGGTCGTTGGACAAAAGGCCCGCCCCGCAGCCGAGATCGAGCACGAGGCGTGGCGCCGGGCCGATGTGCTCCGCGATCCACGGGTTGCGATGGCGCGACTCTGCGCGCAGCAGCGCGATCGGCGTGTCCCTGGCCTCGTACCAGCGCTGGCCGAGGTCCGCGTACCACGCGTTGTTGATCGGCGGCGCCACGCGGTCGCGCAGCACGTTCCAGTACACGATCTGGTAGGCGAGGAACGCCAGGGTCGCCGCGAGCTGGACCGCGAGGAGCGCGGGGTGCGCGCCGGACCACCACACTACGGCGAACCCGATCAGCACGATCGGGTGGAGCACGAACAGCAGCGCGTGGAGCCAGTGCTCGCCGCCGCTGCACAGCCGCGCGTGAACCCCCTCGTCCTTGGTGACGAACACGGTCGACAGCACCGCGAGGCCGACGTACACCGGCAGCGCGGACGGCGCCCCCCGCGGGATCGCGACCAGCCAGCCCAGGCACAGCGCGAGCGTCAGCGTATCGAGCGGGTGACCGATGCGCTCCCAGCGCGGCAGGCCGCGGCGACGGTGGAACCAGCCCTCGTCGACCGCCATCGCGCTCGCCTGCAGCGCGATCGCGAGCACGGCCGCGGCGATCATCGCTTCTCCAGCACCGCGCCGCAGATCGTGAGGCCGGGCCCGAACGCGAGGCTCACCACCGGCGTACCGCGCGCGACGCGCGGATCGGCCAGCACGCGCATCCAGATGTGCGGCAGCGTCGCGGAGGACATGTTGCCGTGGTCGTGCAGCACGTCGCGGCTGGTGCGCAGCTGCGCGTCGGCGAGCTCGAGCACGTCGCGAACGCCGTCGATGATCCGGGGGCCGCCGGGGTGGACCGCGAACACGCAGCTCGCGAGCACGCCGAGGTCGAGGCCCGCGCGCCGGAGCAGCTCGAGGACGAACGTGCGTAGCACCGCCGCGATCCGCTCGGGCACGTCGCGCGCGAGCGTCATCTGCATGCCGTGCCCGCCGACCACCCAGCGCATGGCGTCGGCCGAGTCGGGCAGGATGTGCTCGTGGACCGCGCACAGCCGCAGGCCCGCTCCACCGTCGTCGCGGATCATCGAGTACCGGATCAGGCCGTCGGCGAACAGGCTCTGCACGACGAGCTGCTCGATGCGATGGTCGCTCGGGTCGAGGTGGAGCGAGCACAGCTCGGTATGGACGATGTCGACGCGCCGTCGGTCGCCCAGGAAGCCTGCTGCGATCCGCACCGCGGGCACCGCCGCGTAGCAGCCCATCTGGTACGCGTGGGTGACGCGGGTCGCCCAGCGCCGGCGCGCCACCAGCTGCTGGGCCCCGCTCGGCGACACGTAGCCGGTACACGTCACGTGGACGAGGTCGTCGGGGGCCTCGTGTTCGTCGATGTACGCCTCGGTGAAGTACGCATCGACGATCTCGGAGTACAGCCTGGAGCGCGTCGCGCTGTCGCCGCCCCGCGGGTCGCGCCGCAGGTCGTAGAGCGCGTTGTCCTCCCACCGGGTGTGCGCGAGCTCGCCGATCGACACGCCGCGGCGCGCGATCTTGGTGGGCGGGCACGCACAGCGCCCGAGCACACGCGCGATGTGCGCCGCGAAGCCGTGGGTCGCGTGCGCGACGCCATGTGCCTCGGCGAGCCACGCCAGGCTCTGCTCCTGCGTGACCTCGAAGCGCGGCCGCGTGGACAGGAACCGGGTCAGGAGTGCGGGCATCCCGGGCCGCGTTGCACGATCCGATCCGTCGTCCACCGGCGGGCCCACGATCGTGATGGTCGTGACCGGGCGCCTGCGCTCGACGTGCGTGAACGACACGCCGCGCGGCGCTCAACGCACGTGCCACCCTGCAGGCCGCGTCCTTGCAGTACCGCGCGATCGAGCGCGACCGCTCGACCGGCGGGCCGCTGACCTCGTGCCATGCCGCCGGACCGTAGTACACAGCTGCGCTTGCGACGGAGCCACGTCATCGCGTTCATCCGGCTCGGCCGGCCGCTGTTCCTGGGCGGCGGGTTCGTGCTCTACGGCCTCGGCGCGGCGCTCGCGGCAACGGCGGGTCACCCGCTCGACGCGCGGCGCTACGTGCTCGGCCAGCTCGTGGTCACCGCGTTCCAGCTGATGACCCACTACGCCAACGACTACTACGACTACGACGCCGACCGCGCGAACACGACGCCGACCGCGTGGTCAGGCGGCAGCCGCGTGCTCGCCGAAGGCGAGCTGCCGAGGGCGACCGCGCTGGTCGCGGCGCTCGTGCTTGCGGCGCTCGGCGGCGTCGCGGCGATAGCGCTCCTCCGTACACCCGGCGCGGGGCCGCTGGTCGCACCGACGATCGCGGTGATCGCGGGGCTATCGTGGGCGTACAGCGCGCCGCCGCTGCGGCTGTGCGCGCGCGGGCTTGGCGAGCTCGATACCGCGGTGGTCGTGACCGGGCTGGTGCCGTGGCTGGCGTTCTACCTCCAGGCCGGCGACTGCCGCGGCGCCAGCGCGCTGGTGGCCGCGATCGCGCCACTCGCGTGCCTGCAGTTCGCGATGCTGCTCGCGATCGAGCTCCCCGACGCGGTGGGCGACGCTGCCACCGGCAAGGCCACCCTGGTGGTCCGGCTCGGCGCCGAGCGGGCCGTGCGGCTCTACGTCGTGGTGCTCGTCCTCGCGTACAGCGCGCTCGCCATCGGGGCACTGACCGCGCTGCCCGCCGCGCTCGCGCTCGCGGGCGTGGCGTCGCTGCCGCTCGCAGTCTGGCGGAGCGTCCGCATCGCGGACCATCGCGATCCGGCGGCGTGGGAGGGCATCGGGTTCTGGGCCGTTGCGCTCTTGATCGCGACCGCGACCGCCGAGCTGATCGCGGCCACCGCGATGGCCGCGTCGTCAGCCACGCGCTGAGCCTGCCGACCGGTCGTGCTGGACCGGGTCGACCGCGCGCAGCATCGCCGCCTTGGACAGCCGGACGAACCGGCGCTGCAGCTGGCGGGCGAGCGGCCGCGCGAGCCGCACCATCCAGTAGCGCGGCCGCGAGAACGCGTCGATCGCGTACCACACGGAGTCGTCGTCGAGCCACTCGACGCAGAACCGCTCCTCACCGCGCTCGACGTGGCCCGGCACCGTGCCGTACGCGAAGCCGAACCGGCGCGGCTCGTCGACCACGTAGACGATCCGCGCGGCGTTGAGCCACCACAGGCCGACCGCGCGGATCACGACGCCCGCGAGCTCGCCGGCGACGATCGGGATCCCCGCCGGCTCGATCTGCGCGAGCGGCGCCGGAAAGTGCCGCCAGCCGCGGAGCGCGGCGCACGCCGCGATGAACACCGCCTCGCCAGCGCCGAGCCGGACCCGGTTGCGATCGTGGTCGAACCCGGCCGGCGCGTGGCCGACGCGGGTCGCGCCGACGTCGGGATACGTGAACGGCAGGCCGCGCTGGGCGTCGAGGTGACGCCGCACGGCGGGCAAGCTTGGTCGCGACAGGCTCCACACCTGCCTAGGATGCACCCGCGAGCCTCGACGGTTCGTGCCCGGTGGCGCACGATCCGTTCATCCCACCGCGCGCGAGCGTGACCCGCGCCGCGCGCAAAGGTTTCGATGCATTTCGTGGCGAAACAGGGGAGCCCCAGCGGGTACCAACCAGTACCGACGATCACCACCGCCGCTCGCCAACGCGATCGACGCCCGTGGTGCGCCGGCTGGCTGCGCCTTGCGCGGCCGTCTCGCACCCAGGAGCTCCATGCGCGTCATCGTCTGCCTCGCCGCCCTCACCGCTACCCTGGGAGCCGCGCCGCTCGCCCGCGCCCAGCCGGTCACCCGCCCCGACCCGTGCTCGATCACGATCCCGCGCGCCCCCGCCGAGGTCCGCGCCGAGATCGAGCGTGCCGTGCAGGCCGGGCCGCGCTGCACCTCGTCGCTCGAGGTCCGTGCGGTGCCGAGCGACGGCGGGTTCTACGTGTCGGCGCGCGACGACCACGGCACCGTCCGCGACGGCATCGCGCCCGACGCTGCGCGCGCCGGCGAGCTGGTCGCGAGCTGGGTCGCCGACGACGCCGCGGCGCAAGGCGCGGTCGGCCCCACCGCGCCCGGCACGCCCACCGAACCGCCCGAGTACGGCGAGCCCGCCGACCCCGGAGAGCAGCTCGCGCCGGTCACCGCGCACGACGAGCGGACCCAGCTCGCACCGCCCGAGATCGCGCCGCCTGCCGGCACCCTGATCGTGCGTGCCGGCCCCGCCGAGCCGCGCGGCGTCAACCACCTGATGCTCGGCGGCCTGTCGGGCAGCGGGGCGCGCGCGCCGAGCTCGACCTGCTCGCGATGCAGCGCTTCAGCCTGGGCGTCGCCGGAGCGCTGTACACCACCGGCGAGCTGGTCGACCAGCGGCTCGGGGTCGACGGCAGCGCGACGGTCTACCTCGCGCACACCCTGACGCTGGGCGGCTGGCGGCTGCGCGGCTCGCTCGGCACCGGCGTCGCGATCACCAGCTCGCCCGCGATGACCGCGACCACCGACCGCACGACCCGCACGGTCCACGCGCTCCTCGAGGCCGGCCTCCTGCTCGAGCGCGAGCTCGGCGCGCGGTTCAGCATCGCCGGCGGGCCGATCGTCAGCGTGACCCTCGCAGGCTCGAGCGCGAGCACCGCGATGACCGACCACCGCGACGTCGCCACGTCGCTCTACCTCGGGCTCGTCCGGCGATTCTGACTCGATGCGCCACCCGTGCCCCCGGCGAGTGTGAGGACCGAACGGTCGCCATCCGGACTCGACCGGCGTTATGGTCCCCGGCCATGGCACTGCCCTCGCGCCTCGCTCGCCTCCTCGATCGCTCGCCGGTCGCCGGCCTCGCCCGCCTCGCCGGCATGACCGGCCTCGCGGTGGCGCTCGCCTGTTCCTCGCCCGCGCCGCGCGCGACGACCCCGCCGGCCGAGCCCGCACCGCCGCCCGCAGAGACCAAGGAGGCTGCGAAGCCGGCCGCCCCCGCGCCGTCGGCCGACCAGGAGTTCGACGCCTTCGCCGAGCTCTTCCTCGACGAGTACCTGAGGCGCACACCGACCGACGCGACCCAGGCGGGCGACCACCGTTACGACGCGACCTGGCCCGACATCTCGGTCAGCGGCGAGGCCGCCGACCGCAAGTGGATGGAGGATACGCGCGCGGCGCTCGCCCGGCTCACCAGGACAGGGCTGTCCGAGCAGAACCAGATCGACGCCGAGATCCTCGACGATCAGCTGCGGGAAAGACTGTTCACGCTCGACGAGCTCAAGGAGCGCGAGAACCTCCCGGTGTTGTACACCGACCTCCTCAGCGACGGGCTCGATCCGCTGGCAAACCGCAGCTTCGGCACCAAGGAGCAGCGGATGGCGAGCCTCGCCGGCAGGCTCGATGGCATCCCCGCGATCGTGGCGGTCGCCCGCCAGCGGCTCGGCCACCCGGCGAAGATCCAGACCGAGAGCGCGATCCAGAAGAACAAGGGCCTGATCGCCCTGGTCGAGACCGAGCTGCCGCCGAAGTTCGCCGAGGTGCCCGCGCAGAAGGACAAGCTGGCGGCGGCGGCCGCGCGGGCCGCGGTCGCGCTCCGTGCCTTCCAGAAGTTCCTCGAGACCGAGGTCCTGCCGCGCTCGGACGGCTCGTTCCGGCTCGGTCGCGAGCGGTTCGCGAAGAAGCTCGGGTTCGCGCTCGGCGACGCGATCGAGATCGACACGGTCGCGGCCAATGCGCGCGCGCTGCTGACCCAGACCCAGGGCGAGATGGTCGACACCGCCAAGCAGATCTGGGCCGACGACAAGCTCGGCAAGCTGCCGAAGCTCGACACCGCCGACCAGCGCAAGGCGTTCGTCAAGCAGGTGCTCGACCACGTCGCGAAGGATCGCCCGACCAACAAGACGATCCTCGCCGACGCCAAGACCTGGCTCGACAAGGCGACCGCGTTCGTGCGCGAGCGCGACCTGGTCCGCGTCCCCGACGAGCCGGTCAAGGTGGTCGAGATGCCGGAGTACCGCCGCGGCTTCGCGGTCGCGTACTGCGACTCATCGGGCCCGCTCGAGGCCACGCCCGAGACGTTCTACGCGATCTCGCCGACCCCGGCGGACTGGCCCAGGGCGCGCGTCGATTCGTTCTACCGCGAGTACAACCAGGCGATGCTCGCCGAGCTCTCGATCCACGAGGCGATGCCCGGCCACTACCTCCAGGGCATGCACGCCAACCAGTTCAAGTCGAAGATCCGCGCGGTGTTCTCCAGCGGGCCGTTCGTCGAGGGCTGGGCGGTGTACGGCGAGTGGCTGATGGCCGAGAAGGGCTTCGGCGGGCCACGCGTGAAGCTGCAGCGCCAGAAGATGGTGCTCCGGCTCGCCGCCAACGCCATCCTCGATCACGACATCCACGCCGGCGACATGGACGAGAAGGCCGCGCTCGCGCTGATGAAGGGCGACGCGTTCCAGGAGGACGGCGAGGCGGTCGGCAAGTGGAAGCGCGCCAGGCTGTCGAGCGCGCAGCTCACCACGTACTTCTACGGATTCTCCGAGCTGCTCAAGCTGCGCCGCGTCGCCGAGACCCAGCCGGGGTTCACCGAGCGCGCGTACCACGATCGCCTGCTGTCGTGGGGCTCGCCCGCGATGAAGTACGTCCGCCGGCTGCTCGCCAGGCGCTGACCGCTGTCACACACGGGCGACGGTCACACAGGGGCGACGCCGCGCCCGCCCGCGGCGCCGCGTGCGCCTCCGACCAGCCCCTCGAGGTCCGTGTGGCAAACGAGCACGTGCTTGCGGAACGCGCGCAGCGCCTTGTGGACCCGCACGCGCAGGGCGCCCTCGGAGCACGCGAGCTGCGCACCGAGCTCGTCATAGCTGACCTCGTCGAGGGTGTGGTGCTCGAGCAGCCGGGCCTGGCGCGCCTGGGGTGGGCCCTGCGCGGCGAAGCACGCGAGCGCGTCGCGCACCTTGCGGATCACCTCCTGGAGCTCTAGCTGGGCTCGCGGGTCGCGCTCCACGGCGGCGTGAAGGTCGGGCGCGCGCTCGAGCTCGGTCAGATCGGTCATGCTCGCCGGCGCGCCGCGGTAGGTGCTCCGCGCGTCCTTGCGGAGCAGGTCGATCACCCGTCGCCTGACGATCACCTTGGCCAGCCCGCGGTCCTTGCCCGTGGCGCCAGCGCCGAGCCAGGCACGCGCGATCACCGCCAGCGTGGCCGGCTCGCCGATCGCAGACAGCACGAAGCCCCGCGCCGCGGGCCCGGGGACTCGCCATGCGCGCGCGACCTCGCGCGTGACGAGCTCGATGATCCGGACGAAGCCGGGCTCGGCGAGCAGCGTGTCGAGCTGCTCGATTGCTGTCCCCGGTGGGGACTCCTGGTGACGCATTGACCTGTCCATTCCGACTCTGATGATGTCCATTCGTCCCCGGCCGCATCGCTGTTAGCCGCAGCGCGGGCCGCAGCGCCGGCCGTGCACCCGCCCCTCCACGACTGCCGCGTTACACTGCTGCGCGGCAGTCGAGCAGCGGGCGGAACGCCGGCCGTGCACATACCGCGTCGAGTGCGGGCTCTGCGCACATCCGCTCCACGAGGAGCGCCGTGCAATTCCGCTCCAGCCGCGCCAGGCAGCGCAGCACCGCGTCGAGCGCATCGAGCTCCCCCATCCCGGCGAGCGCCACGAGCAGGTTGAGCCACAGACCTTCGGTCTGGCGCCCGTGAGCGAGCGCGGCCAGGCAACGCTCCGCGGCGCCACGCGGATCGCCGGACACCAGATCGTAGATCGCCAGGTGCTCGGCGACCATGGCGCGCTCGTGCTCCGACACCGCGATCGCCTCCGCCATCTCGAGGTAGTCGAGCGCGAGCACCGAGTGCTCGCACAGCGCCAGCGTCGCCTGCCACGTGAGCGCCTGGAGCTCGGACAGCTCCCCGGCGAGCTCGGCCCGGATGACCGCCGCGTGTAGCTCGTCGAGCCGGCCCTCCCCGAGCAGCTCGCGAAACGCGTCGTCCAGCGCGGTCGGCGACGGCGAGAGCTCGCGGCTGCGGCCAGCGCGATCGCCATCACGACGCCGCGCGCGCCGCGCGCCGACCGCCCGGACGTGGTCAGGTGGAGCGCGCTCGACCGTCCCCGGCGAGCCAGCTCGCGAGCGTCTCACGAGGTGGCAAGGGTGGCCTGGGACTGGAATATGTGAGTCGCAGTTCGGTATCATCTCCATGGTTGCTTTCTGCCGCCGCGCCGGGGCTGGGGGCTGGGCGCGTCGCAGTGGTAGGACTGCGGTGCACCCGCACTCATCGCGCTGAGCGCCGGGGGCGCGATTGGCACCTTTCTCCCGTTTGTCGCGAACGCCAACAAGCGCGTTAGCCGGAAGACGACCTATTCGCTGCGACCACGCTCGAGCAAGCCTTCGAGCTCTGGATGGCAGACGCGGATGTGCCTGCGGAGCGCGTGCATCGCCTTGTGCATCCGCACCCGGAGCGCGGCCTCGCTGCACACCAGATCGGTGCTCAGCTCGCCATAGCCCACCTCGTCGAGCGCGTAGCGCCGCAACAGCACTGCCTGGCGGTGCTGCGCGATGCCCTGCCGCTCGAAGCACGCCAGCGCGCCGCGCACGAGCTGGATGACCTCGCGGAGCTCGAGCTGCGCCTGTGGATCGGCCTGGACGTGATCGTGAAACGTGGCGGGCGAGACGTCAGCCTCGACGGAGTCCACGCTCGGCGCGAGCGAGCAGTGGTTGGCCTGGCGCGCGTCCTTGCGCAGCAGGTCGATCACCCTGCGCCGGATGATCAGCTTGGCGAGCCCCAGGCTGGCGCCCGATCGCTGGGCGAGGCACCACGCGCGGTGGATCGACGCCAGGGTCTCGGGCTCGCCGATCGCCGATAGCACGAAGCCGCGGGCGGTGGCTCGCGACACGCGCCACGCGCGCATCACCTCCTTCGCGACAAGCTCGATCATCTTCAGAAACGCAGGCTCCTCGAGAAGCTGCGAGATCGGCAGGCCGGGGTCGTGCATTGCTGGCTCCTCCACGCGTCGAGATCGAGGCGCCAGGCGATGCTGTTAGCCCGAACCTGAGATTCTGACAGCCGCTCGCAAGAACGCGTGTAGTTGTGGGGATGACCTCCGGCGGTGGCCGGCGAGGTCAGCCGGCGGCGTGCCGCTCGAACAGGAGCTGACACGCAGGACGCGAGCGCACGTCGCGGAGCTCGGGCTCGAATGAGAGCAAGCTCACCAGCATGGTGGTGTCCTCATCGCGCAGGCGCGCGAAGCCTCGGAGGGTGGCATCGATCGTCTCGACCTCTCCCAGCCGGTGAAGGGCGACCAGCAGGTGGATCCACAGGCCCTCTGTCTGATGGCCGCGATCCAGGGTCGCCACGCAGCGCTCGGCCGCTGCCATGGGATCGCCGCGCCGGAGGTCGTGCATCGCCCAGAGCTCTGCGAGCACCGCGCGTTCGTGGGGTGTCGCGGCCACCGCCTCGGCCATGTCCAGGTAGTCGCTGGCATGGTCGGAGCCTTCGGCGAGCGCCAGCACCGCCTGAAAACGCAGGACATGAAACTCCGGGAGGTCGCCGTCGAGCTCGGCGCGCGACAGCTCGGCGTGGAGCTCGGCGTGGCGCCCGGCGGCGAGCAGGAGCTGCAATCGCTGGATCACGCTGGTACTGCGCGGGATGCGAACCTCCACGCAGCCCGCGAGCTCGAGTGGTTCGACACAGCAAGGTGCTGACGCCTGCATGGCAGGGCCGGGGTGCGGGGTAGGCGCGCGCCGGATGACTGGGCACATCGGGGAATCCTCCATGATGGGCGACGGGACCAGCCACCGCGACCGGGGCGCGTGCGGC
>Ga0302299_10002108_pt1 | contig 12123 bp, 10 predicted proteins | sample III_Fen_N3_4_FD_198795 | JGI IMG/M metagenome (GOLD analysis project Ga0302299, IMG submission 198795) | Peat permafrost microbial communities from Stordalen Mire near Abisko, Sweden - III_Fen_N3_4 | ecosystem: Environmental > Terrestrial > Soil > Wetlands > Permafrost | place: Sweden: Abisko...
GGATGCCGGTCGCGCCGCAGAGGCGGGCGAACTGCGACCAGTCGGGATTCACCAGCGAGGTGTGCCAGACCGGGAAGTCCCCTGCCTGCTGCTCCTTCGCGATCTTCCCCAGGGAGTGGTTGTCGAGTACGTGCTTGATGCCGATCCCGTACTTCACCGCGGTGGTGAGTTCCATCGCGTACTGGCCGAAGCCGCCGTCCCCCCTGACCGGCAGTCCCGCCCCACCTGTCGGCGTTACGGACGAGGCGACGGGAGGGGTGCCGACGTCGCGGATCCGGCCACCTCGCGAAACGTCCGGCCGGCGGCGAGGACGTACCTCCCGTCAACCCTCGTCGCCACGCAGGTCCGGGAGACCGTGATGACCCGCCGCACAGCCACCACCGTCGACGTCCTGGTCCTCGACGCCGGGTCCGCCGGCGGGTCCGCCAGGAGCGAGGTCCCGCCTCGCCCGTTCCGGACCTGCGGCCGGTGAGGTCGCCATGCCGGACGTGGGATTCCTGAACCTCTTCGCCGTCGCCCTCGTCGCGTTCGGCGTGCCCATGCTGCTCGGCCTCGCGCCGTGGCTGCGCGTCCCGGGGCCCGTCCTGGAGATCGTCGCCGGGGTGGTCCTGGGTCCTGCGGCCCTCGGGTGGATCCGTGCCGACCTGCCGGTGCGCGTGCTCGCCGTCGTCGGGCTGGCATTCCTGCTCTTCCTGGCGGGCCTGGAGATCGACCCTCCCGGCGACGTCGTTGGGCCTGGTCGTGCCCGTCCAGAAGGATGCCGGGCAGTCCGCCACGCCCACCGGGCAGGCCGTCGTCGTGGCGGCCTCGGTCGCGGACGTCGCCGCGGTGCTGCTGCTGTCGCTGTTCTTCTCCACGCAGCCGGGAACCGGGGGAGGGACCCGGGTGGTACTCCTGGTGGGTTTCGCACTGTTCGTCGTGGTCCTGGCGTGGGCGCTGCTGCGCGCCGGGCGGTCGCCCCGGCTCGGCGACGCCCTGCTGCGCCAGCAGGACACGACCGGCGAGGTCTGGGTCCGGGCGTGCGTGGCGCTCCTGCTCGGGCTCGTCGCCGTCGCGTCCCGCTTCGGCCTCGAGACGATCCTCGGCGCGTTCGTCGCCGGCGCCGTCCTCGCGTTCGTCGACCGGGACGCGATGTCCCATCCACGGTTGCGGGCGAAGCTCGGCGCCGTGGGCTACGGGTTCGTCGTCCCCGTCTTCTTCGTGGCCAGCGGGCTTCAGCTCGACGTGCGGGGCCTGCTGGGCGATCCGGCCGCGCTGGCCCGGGTGCCCGTGTTCCTCGTGGCGCTGCTCGTCGTGCGGGTGCCGCTGCGCTGCCGCTGCTGCCGACGGCTGGTCGCCGCCGGGCTGCTGTCGGTCCTGCTCCTCCCCGCCGCCGCGCTCGTGCTGCTGCGTGGTGGCGGGTCTGCTCCTACGGTGGTCGGCGTCCCGGCGGCTGGTGCAGGCCCGGCCGCCACCGATGACGACGAACTGAGGTTGACCCGAGGACGGGCCGGGTCGGGCGACGTCGTCGATCCGTAAGATCGCCGCCCGGCGGTCGAGGCTAGCCTCCATCACTCACGTTTCGACAACGGTGAGGTTGATGGCATGCCGCTTTCCGGCCGCTCGACAGGGACACCGGGGTCGGCCCGTCGCACCCGTCGTCCACGGGCTCCGCCGGTCCGCCCGGTTCGCGCCCCGCACCGGTGGCGCGGTGATGCTGCTGGCGGACGCCCGCGTGGCCTGCTGCGGGTGGTACGGGCGGTCCGCCCTTCCGGCACCCCTGTCGAGCGAGGTGCCGCTGTGACGGGCTCGAGCAGCCCCAGGATCCGCCGGGCCCGTTCCGACGCGCACGGCACCCGGAGACGGTCCTCCGGCCGGGGAGCCGGTGCCCCACCCGCAGGCAAGAGGCTCGTCCTGACGGGCGAGGTGGAGGTGACGTGCATGCCCGGCGCGACGGACGGTGCGGTCACGCTGCCGACCTCCGCCTCCGGAGACGACGACGCCGAGCTGGTGCGGCGACTGCGTGCCGGTGACGAGGAGATCTTCCGCCGGCTCGTCGTCCAGTGGTCGCCGGCGATGCTGCACCTGGCTCGAACCTGTGTCGCCAGCACGCAGTCCGCCGAGGACGTCGTCCAGGACGCCTGGCTGGGCGTCCTGCGCGGTCTGCCCGGCTTCCAGGGCCGGTCCTCGCTGCGGTCGTGGGTGTTCACCATCGTGATCAACCGTGCTCGCAGCCGCGGTGTCCGGGAGGCCCGCACCATCACCTGGTCCCCCCTCGGCGCCGAGGACCAGCACGGCCCGACCGTCGACCCGGCACGGTTCCAGGGCCAGGAGGGAAGGTACCCGGGCCACTGGACCTTGACGGGGGCGCCGACCAGGTGGGACGAGCATCCGGAGCGCAGAGCCCTCACCCAGGAGGCGCTCGACCTGGTTCGCGGCGAGCTCGGGGGACTGCCCCCGCGACAACGTCTTGTGGTCACCCTGCGGGACGTCCACGGCGTGAGTTCCGAGGAGGTGTGCGAGGCGCTCGACATCAGCCCGCAGAACCAACGGCTGCTCCTGCATTGCGGCCGCGCGGTGCTCCGCACGCGCTTGGAGGAGTACTACCGGGGTCGATGAGGCGGCCGGCCGTCGACGCGTCGTGCCGGCGACGGTGCGGGGGCCGACCACGTCGTCGTCCGGGCCTGCCCGGCGCTACCGTGTCGCCATGACCGTCCTGCCGGGGCTCGACTGCAACCATGTGGTCGAGCTCGTCACCGACCTCCTGGACGGCGATCTGGACGCCGTGACCGCGCGGCGGGTCGAGCAGCACCTGACCGAATGTCCCGGGTGCGACGCGTACGTGGAGCAGATCCACCGGACGGTGGGTGCCCTGGGCGGTGCCACGGTGGAGGGGCTGTCACCACAGGCGCAGCAGGAGCTGGTTCACGCCTTCCGCACCTTCCACCGGGGCGCCTGACGCTACCGGCGCCCGCGGCGGGCGGCGAGGACGTCGCGACCGGCACGACGCCCTCCTGCTCCCCGGGCGGTCACGTCGTCATCGGTACTCGGGGTTCTCGAAGTCGAAGCGGCAGCCGGCGTCCCATTCCGACCGCTGGTTGCCGTGCGCCGGGATGCCGCCGGCGTCCTTGAGGAGCCGGGCGAGGTGGAGCAGGTTCCAGGTCATGAAGGTGGTGTTGCGGTTGGTGAAGTCGTTGTCCGGGCCGCCGGAGCCCGGGTCGAGGTAGGACGGGCCAGGCCCGGCCTCGCCGATCCAGCCGGCGTCGGCCTGCGGCGGGACCGTGTACCCGAGGTGCTGGAGGCTGTAGAGGATGTTCATCGCGCAGTGCTTCACGCCGTCCTCGTTGCCGGTGATCAGGCAGCCGCCGACCCGGCCGTAGTAGGCGTACTGGCCCCGCTCGTTGAGGATCGAGGAGTTCCCGTAGAGCCGCTCGATGACCCGCTTGGTGACCGAACTGTTGTCGCCGAGCCAGATCGGACCGGCGATCACGAGGATATCGGCGGCCATGACGCGCTCCTGCAGTGCGGGCCACTGGTCGGTGGGCCAGCCGTGCTCGGTCATGTCGGGCCAGACGCCGGTGGCGATGTCGTGGTCGACCGCCCGCAGGTGGTCGACCACGACGCCCTGCGCGGCCATGATGTGGGCGCTGACGTCGATCAGCCCCTGGGTGTGGCTGGGCTCGGGGGAGCGCTTGAGGGGGCAGTTGACGAACAGGGCCTGCAGGTCGTCGTACCGAGTGCCGGACATGGACGGGTCTCCAACCGTTTCGGGGGCCGTGGGCCGAGCGGATCCAGCGGGCGGCGGCAGGGCGGCGGGCGCGCCTTCGCAGCCTCTGCCGCATCGTCCTCGCAGGGGCCGCAGGCGTTACGTTCCTGCGCGCGCAGCACGGCCGAACCGGCAGAAGCTGGACGGGCGGCCATGAAGTTTCTCTGAAGATCGTCCGGAAAGGGCGTCCCGGTCCGGCTGCGCGGCGCGGCGTGCCTACCCTCGCAGGGACCCCTGTGACCCGCGTCGCCGGTCCGCGTGCGGACACGAGGCTGGCTCACACCTCGCCCTGGAAAGGTCGACCCTTGACGTTCGTGCACCCCTCCGTCCTCCGCCGCCGGCTCCTGCTCGTCCCGGCCGTGGCGATCGCGCTGACCGCCGCCGCCTGCGGTGGTGGCAGCGGCGCAGGATCCGGCCACGGCGGCGACATGACCAGCATGTCCGGCAGCGCCCAGGCAGCTCCGTCGCCGGCGGTGTCGCCGGCGGCGTCCGGTGCGTCGAGCAGCGGGATGGCCGGCATGGCCACCTACCCGCCGGTCACGCCGGGCCCGCCCGCGACCGGCGCGACGAACGACGTCGACATGATGTTCGCCAACGACATGATCCCCCACCACGGGCAGGCCGTGCAGATGGCCGACATGATCCTCGCCAAGACCGGTAACCCGCAGGTCAAGGCTCTCGCCGAGCGGATCAAGGCCGCCCAGTCACCGGAGATCGCCGCGATGACCGGGTGGCTCAAGGGATGGGGGGCCACCCCGCCCGACCCGTACGCCCACGCTGCCGGGATGGCCGGCATGCAGCACGGCGGGATGATGACGGCCGAGCAGATGGGGCAGCTCGACAAGGCCACCGGCGGCGCCGCGGACACCCTGTTCCTCAACCAGATGCAGGAGCACCACACCGGTGCCGTCGACATGGCCAAGGGCGAGCTCGAGAACGGGACCAACCCCGAGGTCAAGAAGCTCGCCCAGGCGATCCTCACGAGCCAGACCGCGGAGATCGCCGAGATGAAGGCGATGGTCACCGCACTCGGCTGATCCCGGCCACGACACTGTCGAGGTGACCAACGGCATGACTGCTCCCGCTGAGCCCGCCCCCGCCCCAGCCCCCGGCGCCGTGCCCGGCCCCGCCTCGGCCGCCGGTCGGAGGGTGCTGGTGGTGGACGACGAGGAGCCGTTGGCGCGCCTGGTGCGCACCTACCTGGAGCGCGACGGCTTCGAGGTCGCGCTGGCGTTCGACGGGCCGTCCGGCCTCGAGGCGGCCCGTGAGCTGCGTCCCGACGTCGTCGTCCTCGATCTGGGGCTGCCGGGCCTGGACGGGTTGGAGGTGTGCCGGCGGTTGCGGACCTTCTCGGACTGCTACGTCGTCATGCTCACGGCGCGCGGCGAGGAGGTGGACAAGCTGGTCGGCCTGTCCGTCGGGGCGGACGACTACGTGACCAAGCCGTTCAGCCCCAGGGAGCTGGTGGCCAGGGTCGCCGTCATGTTGCGTCGACCGCGGGCCGGGTCCGTCGCGCCGGCGGGGCACCCCGGACCGGATTCCGGCGGCGGGGGGAGCAGGCTCGTCGTCGGTGCCCTGGTCGTCGACCTGGACGCGCGGGACGTGGAGGTCGACGGATCGGCGGTCGAGCTCACCCGGACCGAGTTCGACCTGCTCGCGGCGCTGGCGGCGCGGCCGCGGACGGCGTTCGGGCGGCGGCAGCTGATCGAGGCGGTGTGGGGCCAGGAGTGGGTGGGCGACGAGCATCTGGTCGACGTCCACGTCGGTCACCTGCGCCGCAAGCTGGGCGACGACGTCGGCGCGGCGCGGTTCATCCGGACGCTGCGGGGGATCGGGTACCGGATGGGCGACGGCTGATGGTGGGCGTCGACACCCGTGCGGCAGGGCGCTCGAGCGCCGCAGGCAGGCCGAGGTGGGCGGTGGCCGCGGTGCAGATGGGGCTGGCAGGGCGGGTCCTGACGGCGCTGCTGCTGGTGGTGGCCACCGGGGTGGTGACGGCGTGGCTGGTGGCGTCGTCGGTGGCGCCGGGGCTGTTCCACCGGCACATGCTGCAGGCGGGGGAGTCCGCGGCCCATGGCGAGGCGATCGCGCATGCCGAGCTGGCCTTCCGGTCCGCCAGCCGGCTGTCGCTCGCGGTGGCGATGACGGCCGCGCTGGTGGCGTCGGTCGCGGTCAGCCTGTACCTCACCCGGCGCCTGGCGCGGTCGTTGCTGCCGCTGACCGTCGCGGCCACCGACGTCGCCGACGGCCGCTACGCCGTGCGGGTGGGTCGCCCGGGGCTGGGCGCCGAGCTGGACGGCTTGGCGGACGCGTTCAACCGGATGGCGGGGGAGCTGCAGCGGGTGGAGGAGACCCGGCGCCGCCTGCTGGACGACCTGGCCCACGAGGTGCGCACGCCGGTGGCCACCCTGGGCGCGTACCTCGAGGCGCTGGAGGACGGCGTCCGCGTGGTGGATGCGGAGACGCTCGAGGTGATGCGGGCGCAGGCGGACCGGCTGACCCGGCTCGCCCAGGACGTGTCCTCGGTCTCGCGCGCCGAGGAGGGCTACCGCAGCCTGGACGCCCGGCCGCTGCCCCCGGTCGAGCTTCTCGACGGCGCCGTGTCGCTGGCTGCGGGGAACTACCGGGGCAAGGGCGTCGCGCTGACGGCGGAGGTGGCGCCGGACCTTCCCGCGGTGTCGGTGGACCGGGACCGGATGGGGCAGGTGCTGGGCAACCTGCTGGACAACGCGTTGCGCTACACCCCGGCGGGAGGCCACGTGATCGTGTCCGCGGGTCGCCGCGGGACCGGGCTGAGGATCACGGTCACCGATGACGGCGAGGGCATCCCCGCCGAGCACCTGGCGCACCTGTTCGAACGGTTCTACCGGGTGGACAGCGCTCGCGATCGTGGGCACGGGGGGTCGGGCATCGGGCTCGCCATCGTCAAGGCGCTCGTGGAGGCGCACGGCGGCCGGGTCCACGCCACCAGCGACGGGCCCGGGCGGGGCGCCGCCTTCACGGTCGACCTGCCGCTGCGCTGACCCCGTCCGACCTGCCACCGGCCGCAGCTGCGCGGAGCGCTGCGTGGAAGCGTTTCAGGGATCGCGGCGCCCGCGCCTTCTCCTGCGCCCGCGTTGCCCCTGTTCGCCGGCGCGCGAGGCCTTCGTGCAGTCCTCGCCCGATGAAGGTTCTCTGAAGGTTCGCGGCGCCGGGACTCTTGGCGGCCGGAGGGTGCCGATGCCGGGACAGAGTGAGCGCGTCGTCTCCTCGAGGAGGATCTGGTGTCCCCAACGTCCCGCACCCTTGTCCGGGCCGGCGCCGTGGCTGCCGTGCTGGTGTTCGGATCGGCAGGTGCCGCTGGTGCCGCCTCGCCGCCGTCGTCGGCCTCGGTGGGCCGGGCCGCCGCCCCGACACCGGCGTCGTCCCGCGCGTCCATGCCGGGCATGGACGACGGCTCGATGCCGGGGATGGACGACGGCTCGATGCCGGGGATGGACGACGGCTCGATGCCGGGGATGGGCGACGGCTCGATGCCGGGGATGGGCGACGGCTCGATGCCGGGGATGGGCGACGGCTCGATGCCGGGGATGGGCGACGGCTCGATGCCGGGGATGGACGACGGCTCGATGCCGGGGATGGCTCCCGCAGACGGCGCTGCCGGAACCGGCGGCCATGACGCGATGCCGGACATGGCCGGCGTGCCGAGCATGCCGGGCATGCCGGAGTCGGCTCGCGCCCACCAGGAGGCGGCCACGGTGTCCCGGCCGCTGGCCCGGGTGGTCGGCGCGTTCGTCGTCGTCAACGGGCTGCTGATGGCTGTCGCTGCAGTGCTCCGACGCCGGCGCCCGGCCCGCCGCGGGCCGCGTCGACCGCATCCCGCCGCGGCCTGACGCCGTCGCCGAGCTCCCGTCCCGCTGCACTGCTGCGTCGTCCGGTCGTCCGGGTGACGCTCTCCCGAAGGAACGCGTGATGACTGCACCCTCGACGAACCGCCCCTCGCCGCTCGACAAGGCGATCGACCCGGATCTGGACGCCGACGTCGGCCCCGACGAGTCCGCCTCCCGCACCGGCCGCAACCTGCTGACGCTGCGCCCGGTGCGGGCGCTGCTGCGCAGCCGCTGGTACCCCGGCGTGTTCCAGGTGCCGGTGGCGGCCGTCTTCGGGCTGGTCGCCTATCAGCTCCTCGCCGGCCCGGGGACGGCGCACCGCAACAGCGGTACCGCACTGATGTGGGTGCTGTGGTGGCCGGTGCTGCCGCTGCTGTTCGTGCTGCTGGGCCGGTTCTGGTGCGCGGTCTGCCCGTTCGGCGTCATCTCCGACCTGGTCCAGAAGGTCGTGGGCGCGAACCGCCCGGTCCCGCGGTGGCTGAAGACGTACGGCATCTGGATCATCGATGCGCAGTTCCTGGCCATAACCTGGAGCGACCACGTCTGGGGGATCGTGGAGTCCCCCTGGGGATCGGGCATCCTGCTGCTCCTGCTCACCACCGGCGTCATCGCCTCGGGCGCCTTCTTCCAGCGCCGAACCTTCTGCCGGTGCGTGTGCTTCCTCGGCGGCCTGTGCGCCAACTACGGCCGTACCGGCATGGTGGGTCTGAGCGCCGACACCGCCGTCTGCGCCACCTGCACCGCCCGCGCCGCCTGCTACAACGGCACCACCGACGCCGACGGCCGCACCCTGACGGCGGCGTGCCCGCTGTTCACGTTCCCCCGGACGATGGACTCGACCGCGAACTGCAACCTGTGCGCCAACTGCATCAAGTCCTGCCCGAACGACGCGATCCAGATCACCGTGCGCACGCCCACCAGCGAGCTCTGGTCGGTGCGCACCCCCGTGGTCGCCGAGTCGTTCCTCGCGATGGCGATCATGGGCATCGTCCTGATCCAGAACCTGACCATGCTGGGCATCTGGAACGACGCCCTCGCCTGGATCTCCGACACGACCGGTGTCACCGACCCGGCCCTGGTCTTCACGATGGCGTTCGCCGTCGCGGTGGCCGCCCCGGTCGGCCTGCTGGCCCTGGCCTCCCGGGTGGCCGCGGCCCGCAACCTCGAGGACACCTGGACCAACTTCGCCCGGTTCGGCTACGCCCTGATCCCGCTGGACGTCGCGGCCCACCTGGCGCACAACCTGTTCCACCTGCTCGCCGAGGGCGGCTCGGTGTTCACCACAGTTGCCGAACTGTTCGGCGCCCACCCCGCCGAGGGGTCGGCCGCCCTGGTCGGCACCGGCACCATCCAGGTCCTGCAGTACGCGCTGCTCGCACTCGGCGTCGCGCTGTCCCTGTACACCGCACGCCGGCTGGCCCACCGCCGCTACCGCACCGCCGTCCGGCGCCGGTCCACGCTGCTCCCGTACGTCGCGGTGATCGCGCTGCTGGCCGCCGTCAACGGCTACCTCTTCGCACTGCCGATGGCGCACCGGATGTAGGGCGGACCGCCCGCTCGGGCTGCCCGGCCGGAGCGCAGCAGGACGACGTCCGCGGTCTCGATCGCCGCCCCCGGACCAGGGCTCAGGAGCCGGGCAGCGTGTCGGTCGCGGTCCGGTCGCCGTCGTCCGCGGGACGACGCAGCAGCCGGGTCAGCCGGACGTCCCGGCGCAGAACGACCGTCAGGAGGACGCCGGCCAGCCCTGCGATCGTCAGGGCGGTGACGTCCTGGAGCAGGTTCGCGGGTCGCAGCGCGAAGAAGTCCCGCAGCCAGGGCACCGCCAGGACGACCAGGAAGGACCCGCCCATGACGGCGACCAGTCCCAGCCGCCACCAGTTCCACGGACGGGCGACCAGAGCCAGCACCCACAGGGCCAGCACGAACAGGGCGAAGGAGGCGCTGGAGCTGTCGTCCTCGAAGCTGGTTCCGGAGCTGCGGGTGGCCAGGTAGTAGCCGGCGAAGGTCGCCGTGCCGCAGCAGATGCCCGCCGGGACCGCGAACCGCAGCACCCTGGGCACGAAGCCGGATCGGGCACGTTCGGCGTTCGGCGCCAGGGCGAGGAAGAACGCCGGCACCCCGATGGTCAGCGTGCTGATCAGGGTGAGATGGCGGGGCAGGAAGGGGAACCGCACGCGCAGCAGCCCGACCAGTACGGACAGCAGGATCGCGTAGACGGTCTTGGTGAGGAACAGGTTGGCGACGCGTTCGATGTTGCCCAGCACGCGCCGGCCCTCGGCCACCACGTGCGGGAGCGAGGCGAAGCTGTCGTCGAGCAGGACGACCTGGGCGACCGCCCGGGTCGCGCTGCTCCCCGAACCCATCGAGATCCCGAGGTCGGCGTCCTTGATCGCCAGGACGTCGTTGACGCCGTCCCCGGTCATCGCCACGGTGTGGCCGCGGGACTTCAGCGCCTTGACCATGGCGCGCTTCTGCTGGGGGCCGACCCGGCCGAACACCGAGTGGGCGTCCAGCACGTCAGCCATCCGTTCGGGATCCTCCGGCAGGGTTCGAGCGTCCACCGGGGCCGAAGCGCCGGCCAGGCCGAGCGTGTGGGCGATCGCACCGACCGACACCGGGTTGTCGCCGGAGATCACCTTGACCGTAACCCCCTGCTCCGCGAAGTAGCGCAGGGTCGCCCGGGCATCGGCCCGCAGCCGCTGGCGCAGCACCACCAGCGCCACCGGCCGGGCGCTCGCCGTCACCTCGGCGCCGTCCGCGCCGTCCGCGCCGTCCGTCGCCCGGGCGAGCAGGCCGGCAGGCAGCTCGGCCAACGCCAGGATCCGCGCCCCGCTCGCGCCGAGCGCTTCGGCGCGCTGCCTGCCCGGGTCGTCGGCGGCCAGCAGCACGTCCGCGGCGCCCAGGGCCCAGGCGCCGTGCTCGGCGAACTCCGCCCCGCTCCATTTGCGGGCCGAGGAGAACGGGACCGTGGCGGTGACCGTCCAGCCGGGATCCGCGGTTCCCAGCCCCTCGGCGACGGCCCGTGCGGTCGCGTTGGGATGAGGATCGGCGGCCGTCAGGGCGGCCAGGACCGAGCGGACGGGTGCGTCCTCGCGCAGCAGCACGATGTCGGCCAGGTCCATGCCCGGTTCGGTCAGGGTGCCGGTCTTGTCGACGCACAGGACGTCCACCCGGGCCAGCCCCTCGATGGCCGGCAGCTCCTGGACCAGACACCCGCGACGACCGAGCCGGACGACGCCGACCGCGAACGCCACGCTCGTCATCAGCACGAGCCCCTCGGGGACCATCGTCACCACCCCGGCCACGGCGCCCACGACCGCGGCCCGGACGCCCCCGGCCGAGCGGAACTGGCTGACGAACAGCAGGACCGCGGTCGGGACGACGACCCAGGTGACGTACCGGAGGAACCGGTTGATCCCCGTCATCAGCTCCGAGTGGGTCAGCGAGAACCTGCTGGCCTCCTCCTCCAGCTGGGCCGCGTAGGCGCGGCGTCCCACCCTCGTCGCGGTGAACTCGCCGCTGCCGGACACCACGAAGCTGCCGGACCGGACCTGTTCGCCGACCGTCTTGTGCACCGGGTCGGCCTCGCCCGTCAGCAGGGACTCGTCGACCTCGAGCCCGGACGACGCGGTGACCTCGCCGTCCACCACGACCCGGTCCCCGGGGGCGAGCACGATCAGGTCGTCGAGCACGATCTGCGGTCGGGGCAGCTCGCGGACCACGCCGTCGCGCCTGACCCGCACGGGCGCCCGGCCCACCACGGCCAACCGGTCGAGGGTGCGCTTGGCCCTCAGCTCCTGGATCACCCCGATCGTCGAGTTGGCGACGATGATCCCGCCGAACAGCCCGTCCTGCCACGGACCGAACACCATCACCAGCGCGAACATCGAGCCGATCAGCGCGTTGAACCGGGTCAGGACGTTGCCCCGGACGACCTCGCCCACCGATCGGCTCGACCGGCGCGGGACGTCGTTGGTCAGCCCCGCCTCGAGGCGCTCCCGCACCTGCTGCGCGGTCAGGCCGCTGGAAGGCATCGGGTCGTCGTCCGTCCGCCGGGTCGTCACCGCACCATCCTGTCGATCCGCGGCGGCGCCGCACAGCACAGCCGCGACGGGCGATCACGCGTTTCGACGGTGGCGGCCCGTTGCCGGCCCGGGCGGCGCGGGCGGACAGTGGGGGCATGACGTCGACCAGCCTCGAGACCGCCGTGCGCCTGGGCGGCCCGCAGCAGCTCCTCAGCGAGGACGAGGTCACCCGCTTCGTGCTCGAGCAGCTCGGCGGGCTGGACGTGGACGGGCGCAGCGTGTGCGTCCTGGTCCCGGACGCGACCCGGAGCTGCCCGGTCCCGCTGCTGCTGCGTGCGGTGCACCGGGCGCTGCACGGGCGCGCCTCCCGGCTGACCGTCCTGGTGGCGCTCGGGACGCACGCGCCGATGGGGGAGCAGGCCCTGGCCACCCACCTCGGCTACCCCATGGGGCGCCGGGCGGACGTCTACCCCGGCACGACCGT